>Ga0209121_10000929_pt1 | contig 31191 bp, 27 predicted proteins | sample Cruoilmetagenom3_FD_187292 | JGI IMG/M metagenome (GOLD analysis project Ga0209121, IMG submission 187292) | Oil polluted marine microbial communities from Coal Oil Point, Santa Barbara, California, USA - Sample 3 (SPAdes) (version 2) | ecosystem: Environmental > Aquatic > Marine > Oil seeps ...
GGCGGCGCACAAATCCTCGGGCAAAACGGTAATATCCACCGGGCTGTCGCGTGCGCTATCGATGCGCGGCCTTACGGTTCAGACCTTTAAAAAAGGCCCCGATTATATTGACCCGATGTGGCTTGGGCTGGCCAGCGGGCGACCTTGCTATAACCTCGATTTCAATACAATGAACGAAGGAGAAGTCCGCCACCTTCTTGGCAGCCGCGCAAGGGGTGCGGACATTTCGATCATTGAAAGCAACAAAGGTTTGTATGACGGAGTTGATCTGCACGGCGCGGATTCCAATGCAGCAATGGCCAAATTGATTAAGGCGCCGGTGGTGTTGGTCGTGGATACGACCGGTACCACACGCGGGATTGCTCCGTTGTTGATGGGGTATCAGGCTTTCGATGCAGGCGTGAATATCGCAGGCGTCATTCTGAATAAAACCGGTGGTCCACGCCATGAAGGTAAACTACGAGCCGCAGTCGAAGAGTACACCGACATTCCCGTTCTGGGTGCAGTTGGCCGAAGCAACGATCTTGAAATTGGTGAACGCCATCTGGGCCTGACGACACCTTCCGAGACAGGTAGGATCGAAGGGTTGATTGATACGCTGGGGCGCACAATGGCAGATTCGATTGACCTTGATGCACTGATTGCGATCGCAGCTTCAGCACCGGAACTGGAAATTGCACATGCCGCGCCGGTCGATGTGATTGCGAAAGGGCTTCGGATAGGGGTGGCACGGGATACCGCTTTCGGATTTTACTACCCTGATGATTTTGAGGCGTTTGAAGCGGCGGGTGCAGAGTTGGTGTTTTTTGATACCATAAACGATGCACATTTGCCTGACATAGATGGCCTGTTTATCGGTGGCGGATTTCCCGAGACCTCAATGGCCAAACTTGAAGCAAATGCCGACATGCGACATGAAATCAAGCAAGCTATCGAGGGGGGCCTGCCAACATACGCCGAGTGTGGCGGCTTGATGTATCTATGCGAGACATTGGAATGGCAGGGCAACAAACACGAAATGGTCGGTGTTATCCCCGGAGACGCGGTTATGTGCGAACGCCCACAGGGGCGTGGGCATACGCGGTTAAGCCCCTCGGGTGATTGCCCTTGGCAAATCGATAGCGGTGCGTTCAAGGCGCATGAGTTTCACTATGCTAAAGTAGATAACCTGCCAGCCGACACCAAATTCGGCTTTGACGTCAAGCGCGGTGCGGGGGTTTCGGGGGCGCATGATGGTATCGTCGTTAACAACTTGATGGCCGGGTTTTGCCACATGCGAAACACGGCCTCAAACCCTTGGGTCGAATGCTTCTTGCATCAAGTCGCCAACGTCAAGGCAAGAAAAAACCCCGCCTGAACAGACGGGGCTTTAACTAATCAGTAACAGCCAGATCAGGATTTTTTGATCTCGAAGTTGTAAACATCACCGGACTGTTCAGAGCTTACCAGCTCGTTACCAGTCTGACGGCAGAACGCTGCAAAATCCGCAACCGAACCCGGATCTGTGGATTCGATGGCCAGAATTTCACTGGCAGACATGCCTTTAAGCGCTTTCTTAGCTTTGATGATAGGAAGTGGGCAGTTAAGCCCTTTTGCGTCTAGTGTTTGATCGGCCATTTGAAATAGCACCTTTCCGTTAGTGTGATACTTAGTTTACATGAAGTAGTTGATGTCTGTTTTGCCCGCAACTTCGAGGGCAGTCGCCGCGCCACCAATTTCCACACCGTCAATCAGGTCAGTGTCCTTAATCTCGAACAGATCAAGTGTCATTTGGCATGCGATCAGGCGCACCTCGGATTCAACGGCAGCTTCGCGAAGGTCTTCGATCGAAGCAACGCCCTTTTTCGCCATCATACTTTTCATCATAGCGGTCACGCCTTTATCAGCGCCAGGAAGGCCGCCGATGATATTTGGCATCGCCATGTGCTTGCCCATCATAGGCATTTCCATCGCTGGATTGCCAAGTGTGGACAACTTCAAATTCATGTCTTTTTTCAGCAATCCAAGGCCGTAGAATGTAAAGAACATTGTAACATCCATATCCATCGCAGCACCAGTTGTGCCAAGAATAAATGGCGGGTATGCCCAATCAAGCGTGCCTTTGGTGACGATAATCGACATGCTTTTAGAATTGCTTCCGTCGGTTGCGCTGTCCAGCATGGTTGGTTTCTCCCTTTGATTGTATATTGTAAATTCCTTAATTAGAATAAACTAATACCCATCATTTGCCAAGAGTCAACAAAACAAGGAATTGTTGTGGCTTGCGTGAAGGCAGGCAGCAGGAGACCCTTGTAATATTATGAAATTCGTATATTAGTAAGTACATATACAAAACAGGATTTTAGAGGCATGATCAAGAATCTGGACCTTTCACAGTTGGAAGAAAAAGCTTCGGAGGTAAGCGGGTTGTTGCGTGTGATGTCGAATCAATGGCGTCTGCTGATCCTATGCAACCTTGCCCAAGGTGAACATTCCGTGCAGGAATTGCAAAAACTCGTTGGCTTGGGTCAATCAGCCTTGTCACAACATCTGGCGATTCTTCGCTATGAAAATTTGGTCTCTACCCGTCGCGAAGCGCAGTCGATTTTTTACTCGATCACCAGCGAAGAGGCCGAAAGGATTCTGGGCACTTTGTCTGATATTTATTGTTTTGAGCCTGCTGTAGAAGAAACGGCCTAAAACTACTCGCCTCAAATCCCCTGAAATAGACACACTATCATATTACAATATGATGTTTTATACTGCCTGCCACCCAATAGCCGTTTACAAATTACGGGTTGGGGCGCAGCTGCATGACGCAACAAGGGAAGTATTATGATCGACGCACTAAGGGATTTAATCATAGAGTCACCGGCACTCTATGTGGGATTTGGCGGCCTGATGATCGGAATCGTTTTCGGTTACATCGTCTTTAGAACTAATTTTTGCACTATGGGCTCCATTTCGGATATCATGAATTTCGGCGACTACCGCCGCTTCCGCTCGTGGCTTTTGGCCACCGCGACAGCCATTATCGGTGCAACGATAATCGAGGTGGCAGGGATCGCTGATCTAAGCGGCTCCTTATACCTAACACCCAGCTTCAACTGGCTTGGCAACATCGTTGGCGGCCTAATTTTCGGCTTCGGCATGGTATTCGCCGGAGGTTGCACCAGCAGAAATCTGGTGCGGGCAGGTGGCGGCGACTTGCGTTCCTTGATAGTTCTGGTTGTTGTTGGTATTTTTGGCTATATGACAATCGGTGGTCTTCTTGGCCCGCTACGCGTCGCGATTTTCTCACCAGTTACTATTAATCTTGCCGATTACGGTTTGGATTCACAACGCTCTGGCGATATTCTGGCGGCATTGACTGGCCTTGATGTCAGCATGGCGCGAAACATCGTTCTGGTTGTCGTGCTGGCCGCATTCCTTGGCTACATCTTTAAAGACAAAGGGTTTCGTACCTCGCCGGTTCACATCATCGCCGGTGTTGGTATAGGTCTTTGCGTTACCGCCGCGTGGCTTTTGACAGGGCTGGCGCAGGATGATTTCGCAGATGTACCAGTCGCGCTCGCATCGCTAACATATGTTCGCCCCTCTGGTGACACACTCGATTACCTGATGCGCTTCACGGCTTACGCAACACCAAGCTTTGCGGTTGTAACGACCCTCGGCGCACTTCTTGGCGGGTTCATTGGTGCGATAATCCACGGCAAATTCGCCATCGCGACATTCGCAGACACCAAAGATACCACACGCAACCTGTTTGGTGCGGCGCTGATGGGTATCGGCGGAGTTGTGGCGCTGGGCTGCACCGTCGGGCAGGCCGTTTCCGGCGCATCGACTATGGCGCTTGGTTCCTACATCACATTCGCGTTCATCGTTGTCGGCGGGATCGCCGGCATGAAGTTCTTCGAATATCTGTTGATGAGAGAAGCCTAAAAGAATTCGGCCCCTGCCGTTAAGCAGGGGCCGGTCTATTTATTCGTCGCTATTGCGAAGCTGCGTGGCGATGTTCAAAGCGATAGCCTTATAGATTTTCGTATGCGGCCCATCCGGTTCAGCAACCACAGTTGGCTTGCCATCATCCGAGTGCATGCGAATATCCATATGCAACGGGATCGCACCAAGGAACGGCACACCCAGTTTGATCGCCTCGTCCTTCGCGCCGCCATGGCCGAAGATATCCGATGTTTCACCACAATGCGGGCAGATGAAGTTGCTCATATTCTCGATAATCCCGAGGATTGGCACGTCCACATCCTGGAACATCTTCAGACCCTTACGCGCATCGATCAACGCCAAATCCTGAGGCGTGGAAACGATAACCGCACCCGCCATAGGAACCTGCTGCGCCATCGTAAGCTGCGCATCACCCGTTCCCGGAGGCATATCCAGAATCAGCACATCAAGCGTACCCCAGTTGGTTTCGTGAACCATCTGCATTAACGCGGAAACGATCATCGGACCACGCCAGATAACCGGCTTGTCCTCTTCCATCATGAAGCCCATCGACATGACTTTGACGCCATACGAATCCTTCGGGATGATTTTTTCATCAACGATATCAAGCTGGCCGTCACCACCCATTAAGCGTGGAATTGACGGGCCATAAATATCTGCATCCAGCAAACCAACCCGCAAACCAAGGGAAGACAGTGCCAGCGCGATATTGGCCGATGTCGTAGATTTCCCGACACCGCCCTTACCAGAGGCGACCGCCACGACCGCACCTACGCCGGGGATAGCCGACGACAGCGGGCGCATATCACGGCCGACAGGTTTGGATGTCTGCAACTGCGGTGGCTGCTCGGCAGCGGCGGGCGCATCAACGGCTGCGGTCAGAACGACCAATGCAGTATCAATCCCGTCCATCGCTTCGACACGCGCTTGCGCGTCGTCGCGGATCGGGTCGAAGTTACCGCGAAATTCATCTGGAATCGTGATGGAAAAGATAACTTTTCCCTCAGTTTCCGTGATTTCAGATACCAGGCCCAGCGAAACCAGATCTCCGTTAAGGCCATCAACCGCAATTTGGGACAGTTCGCCCAATATCCGGTCTGATAATGAATCAGCCATGTTTCCCCCTTGTTTTTGGCACCTACGGATGCCGATTGAGTATTCATTCGTATATTAGAATATATCAACGTAATTGACAACGATTCTGTATTTATCAAGGGGGTTATACGCAAAATCCTTGACTTGGCACCCCGAATCTCGGAAAGCTTACTTTGCAAGGTTCCCCACATGTTTGCACAAGCACTCGGGGATGAAACGGGAATGCGTTGAGGGACTACCCAAGTCGGGGCCCAAAGCCGCAGCCGCCCCCGCGACTGTATGTGGTTAGCGGGCATCATAAGCCACTGGGTAACACCGGGAAGGCGATGCCAGCCAAAAACCATAAGCCAGGAGACCGGCCTCGCATATGTGTCAACAAACACCGTCGGGGAAGACGGTAAGGAGAACTGAAAATGACTACTGCTACACAAACGGCCATAAAATCCGATACCAACCTTATCTCGATCGCATTCGTTGCGTTCATGGGTCTGTCGGTATTGTTCATCGCTGGCTTCGCAAGTTCAGCCACGCTGCATGATACAGCCCACGATATGCGCCACGCTATCGGCTTTGCCTGTCACTAAACCATGTTGAAAAATCTGGTTTACAGCGCTTTGTTCGCTGGTCTCGCTGCTGGAATAATCGTCGCAGCGTTGACTATATCTATGCTTGTGCCACTTCTGCTGGAAGCCGAGCTTTACGAAAGCGGTATGCTTATCCACTTCGGTGACGTAACTGTGCCAACCCCTGATATCGAAGTCGAGCATGACTGGGCCCGAAACGGCCTGACCGCACTTTACGCATGCACGATCTACATCGGTTTTGCCTTCGTGATGGTTGCTGCAATGGCGTTCGCGCAGGAAAAGGGCGTTCAGATCACCACCCGCAGCGGCATCCTTTGGGGGCTGGCAGGGTACGCTGCATTTCAACTCGCGCCCGCGATGGGGATTGCACCGGAACTACCCGGTATGATCGCAGCCGAAATAACCCAACGCCAAATCTGGCTAGTTGGCACAATTATCGCAACCATGGTTGGCATTGCCGCCGTTGTGTTTGGCAAAAACTGGACGCATTGGGGTGTAGGACTGGTGATCCTCGCCATCCCACACATCATCGGCGCCCCACACCCCGAGGTATTTGGCGGCACCGTCCCACCCGAACTCGCCGCCGAATTCGCAGGCCGCAGTTTGGCTGTCGGTGCTGTTGGGTGGATAGCTCTCGGCGTGCTGTCCGCGTACTTCTGGCTGCAAGAAAGCGATTAACGAACCGAGAATTCCGCCGTCACGGGATGATGGTCGGAATTCTCGAACTTAAGGTCTGTCGTTCTAATATGATTTAGCCGCACGTTCGGCGAATAGGCGAAACCGTCGATGATCGCTGTGTAATTCTCACCCTCGATATAGGGTTTTTGCAACGTCCGCACCGTCGGCGTCTGTTCGTCCACACCAAGCTGCCACCCCTTGGGCAGAAGATCTTGCGGGAAATCGTAAACCCAGAACAGGTCTTTGTCCGACGTGGTGTGCGCAAAGTCCGTATCCGAAATCCGCATGTTCCAGTCTCCGCCAAGCACTACGTAATTGCCTTTGGCATACTCGGCTCTGGCAAAATCAAACACCACCTTAACCTGCGCGCGCCGTACATCGGCCCCATCATCGAACGCCGATAGATGGATGTTTATCAACACCCACTTACGGTCAGTGCCGCGAATAGGAACTTCGGTTACAATCGCGGCGTAGTATCGCTTGACCGACAAAAAGAAATATCCGGGTTCTTGTGGCAGTTCGACTGCGGTGCTGACCCCTATATCGGTCCGTGCATAAACACCCATCCCATGAGAGATGTCGTAAGGCGTTGGCGCAATAACCCCTAGGTCTTCCCAATAAACCGCCGAGTAATCGGTCAGATTTCGGGCAATCTCGTCCTGAACCGAGATATTTCGCGTAAGCACGCTGACATTTGCCAATTCCTGAAACAACAGGATGTGCGCGTCAAACTCGCCAACCACGCGCCCGATCTCGTTGACGGCCGTAGTGATCTCGTCTGCATCCAGCGCTCTCATATGCACGCCGCCATCCGAGATAAAATCTGCATCCGCCCCTAATGCGCCATATCCTACGTTCCAAGTGGTAACACTAATTTGTCGCCCAACTGCCGGGTGGTCGGCATCGCGCGCAATCTCCAGCTCGCCGTAAACCGGAAACTTACCACAACCGACAAGAACAACTGTAAAAGCCAACAGTCTAAAGATTTTCATGCGTACCAACTTGCAAGCTCAAAAGAATACGGCCTCCGAGTTATTCGAAGGCCGCTTAATATGTTACCCGATAAACCGGTATCAGTTGTCCGCTTCAACCGTTGTGAAGGTCGCAAGATACGCGATCAGGTTCGCACGGTCTTCTTCGTCTTTAAGACCAGCAAAGGACATTTTGGTTTTTTCGATGAAGTCACGCGGCTTGAGTAGCAGTGCGTTAAGGTTTTCGATTGTCCAAACGGTGCCTTCGTCGCTAAGTACTACCATGCCTTTGGAATACGTGAAGCCCTCAAAAACACCTAATTCCGTGCCAACTATGTTGTTAAGCGGCGGGCCAGTGCGCGTTTTTGCGCCTTCGCCGATCATGTGGCAGGCTTTACACTTCTTGAACACTTTTTCGCCAGCAGCCGCGTCGCCACCTGCGAGTGCAGCCTCGACGGTCATCTGCTGTGTATTTTCTTCAGCCGCTTCGTGCGACTCCGCGAATGCGGCGGTTGACGCCAGCATGAAGGCACCGGTAAGGGCGTAAGTAACGAGTTTCATTTATTTGCCTTTCCATTTCGTTTTCTGATGTTGCACATAAACCGCGTGCGGAAGCAATGCATTGATATGCGTCAATAACACCTTATACAAAGTCTTAACAATGTGGCGGAAACGTCCTAGGCGGGCAACCGCTTCAAATATGACTAAAATAATTACGAAATGATTAAACCATGCGCCAACTGACTTGCTTCAAATCTTACGACATTCGCGGAAAACTGGGCGAGGAACTGAACGAAGCCATCGCCTACGACGTCGGCGCTGCCATTGCACAAAGCCTTTCGCCAATAACCGTCGTTTTGGGCGGCGATTGCCGCGAAACCAGCGCCGGGCTAAAGGCCGCCGTTGCGCGCGGGTTGCAGGACATGGGTGTTAACGTACTCGATATCGGGCTTAGCGGAACCGAAGAAGTCTACTTCGCCACCGACCACCTGAATGCCGATGCAGGAGTGGAGGTTACGGCCTCTCACAACCCTATCGACTACAACGGCATGAAGATTGTCGGCAAAGGGTCGCGCCCGCTTAGCCCCGAGGTGGAAATGGCCGCGATTCGAAAGGCCGCCGAACGCGCCAACTTTGCCCCTGCCGCTGTTAAGGGGACGTTAACCAATGTGAACGTCCGCGAGGCTTACGCCGCGAAAATCTGTTCGTTTATCGACCCCGCAAAGCTGAAACCCCTAAAAATTCTTGTTAACGCGGGCAACGGCACTGCTGGTCCTGCCTTTGACGAAATCACCAAGCAACTCGCCGCCCAAGGCGCACCCCTAACGTTTGTACGCATGGACCACCAGCCCGATTCCAGCTTCCCGAACGGCATTCCCAACCCGCTACTGCCCGAAAACCAGCCGCGCACCGCTGCCGCTGTTATCGAGCACGACGTGGATTTCGGCGTTGCATGGGATGGCGATTTTGACCGCTGTTTCTTCTTCGATCACAACGGCGCGTTTGTTGACGGGTACTACATCGTCGGCCTTCTCGCCCAGCAGGCAATTAACGCAAACCCGGGTGCCACGATCATCCACGACCCGCGCATGATCTGGAACACACAGGAAATCGTCGCCGACCTAGGTGGCAAAGCCGTGCAAGCCCGCACCGGACACGCTTACCAAAAGGCGGTTATGCGCGAACATGGTGCGGTTTATGGCGGCGAGATGAGCGCGCATCACTACTTCCGCGACTTCGCCTATTGCGACAGCGGCATGATCCCGTGGCTTATGGTGGCCGAGCTGGTTTCGACCACTCAAACCTCGCTGGCAGACTTGATCGCCAGCCGCAAAGCCAAATTCCCCGCATCGGGCGAACAGAATTTTACCATAAAAGACCCTGCCGCCGCCTTGAAAACAGTCGAAGCAGCACTGGCAAGTGAAGCCCAACAGATCGAACACTTCGATGGCCTCGGCATGGATTTCGGCGACTGGCGCTTGAACCTGCGCATGTCAGGAACCGAACCACTGGTGCGCCTGAACATCGAAACGCGCGGGGACGAGGCCGCCATTGCTAAACATCTGGAACGCGTCGTCGGGCTGCTCGACCTATGAAAGTTATTGTCATAGGTGCCGGCATCACTGGCGTTTCATCCGCTGAATGGCTGCGCCGCGACGGCTGGGAAGTCACCCTGATTGATCGGATAGATCCGGGTCACCCCGACCAAACCTCGTTCGGGAACGCAGGGTTGATCGCTCGTGGCGCCATTATTCCCGTGTCTGTCCCCGGCCTTATGGCTCAGGCCCCCGCTATGTTGCTGAATCCGAACTCCCCGCTTTACTTGCGCTGGTCCTACCTGCCGCGCTTTTTGCCGTGGCTTGTTCCGTTCCTGCGTAATGGCAACGTCAAAAAGGTAACCGAAATTGCTGCGGGACTGGCCGCCTTAACCAACGATTCTGTCGATCAACATCAGGCTTTATCCACCGGAACCCCAGCCGCGAAATTCATCCAGACTGGCGAGTACGTGAACCTGTATGCCAGTAAATCCGACTACGATGACGACCCTCTGTCTTCATCGCTGCGCAAAGAACATGGCTTTGATCCGGACCATATCAACCGTGCTGAAATCCTCGAACGCGATCCCAACCTCGGCCCGGCGTACACCTTTGGTACTGTCTATAAAGACTACGGCTGGCTGTCCTCGCCCGGGGATTATGTCGCCGCCTTGTTTGGGCATTACCAATCCCAAGGCGGCCAGTTCAAGCGTGGCGAGGTTGCCGACATTACCGCTGGCGAAAACCCGTCGGTGACCTTGAAAGGCGGCGAAAAGCTTGCCGCCGACAAGATCGTCCTGTCCGCTGGTGCGTGGTCCAGCCTGCTAACCAGAAAACTGGCGCCGAAAGTTAAACTGGAGGCCGAGCGCGGCTATCACGTCTCTATGTTTAACCCTAATTTCACTGCGCCTAACCCCTACATGATAACCGACTCGCGCTTCGTCCTGACCCCGATGAACGGTTTCCTGCGCGCTGCTGGCGTTGTTGAATTTGGCGGCCTAGACGCCCCTGCCTCCACCGCGCCCGTCAAGCTGCTGCGAAAGCAAATGAAAAAGGTCTATCCAAAGCTGGAATTCGAATACGACGAAGTCTGGATGGGCCGCCGCCCGACCACGCCAGACAGCATGCCGGTGCTAGGCGAAAGCCCAGACGCCCCGAATATCATCCACGCTTACGGCGGCCAGCACATCGGCCTGACCATCGGTCCAAGAGTGGGCAGAATGGTTGCGGACATCGCAGCGAAGCGCCGAACAAATGTGGATATCAGTACATATAAAGTGGACAGGTTCTAGCTATTCCCACTCCATTTCCGAAAACACCTGCTGGGCGTTGCGTTTGGCCAACCCTTCGAAGTTTTCAAGATATGAGAACGCGGCCTGATCAACGTGTACGGAATCAATAATATCTCCGCCCTCGTCGATATAGACACCCATCTGCGTGCGCAGGTTCACCAGATAATCATAAGTATCCGCCGTCGCCCCGTGCAAGTCTGTCGGCGCGCCGTGGCCAGGCACAACATGCGTAGGGTTCAGGGCGGCCATAGCCTCGAAAACCTCGATCCAAGTGCCGGAATGCGATTGTTCCCCAATCCCCAAAATCCGTTCCATATAGACAATATCGCCCGCGAAAACCGTAGATGCCGAAGGCACCCAAACGAAACTATCCCCCGGTGTATGCGCCTGCCCAGCGTGGGTGATTTCAAACGCCACGCCGCCCAGTTCAAAACTGTATTCCGTGTCAAACGTGATGTCCGCATAGGCCGGAACCGTCCCCGCCAGATTATCCCCAATCAGCACAGATAGCCCTGTCATCTGTAACGACCCACGGTTTTTGTGATCCGCCACAGCCTCGTTCGAGGCGATTACTTGAGCCCCTTGCTGCTGCCAGTAATCGTTGCCAATCCAGCGATGATCCTGCCCGCCGGAATTTATCACGAATTTCACGGGCTGGTCGGTAATCTCGCGCACCGTCGTGTGCAGCGCCTCGGCTCCAAGCCAACTGCCACCGGTATCGACCAGCACCGCGCCGTCATCTGTTACCACCAACCCAAAGGTCGCGTTATTCGCAAGGTTTTCGGCAGATCGCTGATCCAGCGGCCCAATAATTGCATAAACACTTTCCGTAAGCTTCTGGACTTCCAGTGCATAAGCAGGAAGGGCGGACAGCAGCAACGCTGCAATGGCGAGTAACTTCATGTTAAGACCTCGGACAAAGAAAAAGGGCCGCTCGAAAGCGACCCTTAGCATGTTCACATTCCACACATATAGCAAGTGGAATATGTTTGCTTATTCCTCGTAATCCGTCAATGGCGGGCAGGAGCAAACCAAATTCCGGTCGCCGTACGCATTATCCACACGGTTCACCGGTGACCAATATTTGTCCACCCTGAACGCCCCCGGCGGATAACAGGCCTGTTCGCGGGAATAGACCCTATCCCAATCGCCAACCAGATCCTCTACCGTATGCGGTGCGTTGTGAAGCGGGCTGTCGTCATACGCCAACTTGCCGTCTTCGATGTCCTGTGCCTCGGCACGGATGGCCAGCATGGCGGTGATAAACCGATCGATTTCGGCCTTTGGTTCGGATTCCGTAGGCTCAACCATCAGCGTCCCCGCCACTGGCCAGCTCATAGTCGGGGCGTGAAAACCACAATCCATCAACCGTTTGGCGATGTCGTCCACGGTCACATGTGCCGCCTCGTTCAGCGGGCGCGTATCCAGAATACATTCATGCGCCACCCGTCCGATTTTAGACTTGAACAGGATGCCATAAGCGCCCTCAAGCCGCTTCGCTATGTAGTTTGCGTTCAATATCGCAATCTTGGTCGCCTGCGTCATACCTGTGCCACCCATCAGCAGGATATACGCCCACGAAATCACAAGGATAGAGCCCGACCCAACAGGCGCGGCTGATACGGCACCAACATCATTCGGCGTTTCAGTGTGCCCGGGAAGGAAGGGTTCAAGATGCGCCCCAACGCCAATCGGCCCCATGCCCGGCCCACCGCCACCATGTGGAATGGCGAATGTTTTATGCAAATTAAGGTGACTTACGTCCCCACCGATTTTCCCCGGCTGCGCCAGCCCAACCATGGCGTTCATGTTTGCCCCGTCGATATAAACCTGACCGCCATGTTCATGCGTTATGTCACAAACCTCGCGCACGGTTTCCTCAAAAACTCCATGCGTGGAGGGGTAGGTGATCATACAGGCCGCCAGCATATCGCCTGCTGCCGCCGCCTTTTCGCGAAAATCTTCCAGATCAATGTCGCCATTGTCCGCCGACTTCACGACCACAACTTTCCAGCCCGCCATCTGCGCAGACGCAGGGTTTGTACCGTGTGCCGAGGTCGGTATAAGGCAAATGTTGCGATCCCCTTCGCCGCGTGACTTGTGGTAATTGCGGATCGTCAGCAACCCCGCGTATTCCCCCTGCGCGCCGGAATTCGGCTGCAAAGACATCGCATCATATCCGGTGATCTCGCACAACTGATCCATCAGCTGCGTCGTCAGCTCTGTATACCCGGCCGCCTGATCCAGCGGCACAAACGGATGCAGGTTCGCAATGCCGAACCACGTTAACGGAATCATCTCTGCCGTAGCGTTCAGCTTCATTGTGCAAGACCCTAACGGGATCATCGCACGATCAAGCGCTAAATCGCGGTCCGCCAGTCGCCGCATATAACGCGTCATTTCGGCTTCGGAACGGTTCATGTCGAAAATCGGATGCGTTAGAAATTCGTCCGTGCGCAGCAGCGTTTCTGGCAAGCGATATTCGCGGTTCTTGGCCGAGTCATCCTTCATGTCCCCGCCAAACGCCCGCCAAACGGCCTCGATCGTTTCTGGCCGTGTTTGTTCGTCCAGCGAAATCCCGATACGGTCTTCGCCAATCTTGCGCAGGTTAATTCCGTTGGAAACCGCCGCTTTCAGGATCACACCCTGAAGTGCGCCAACATTGATCGTCACCGTGTCGAAAAACACTTCGGGTTCGACCTTAAAGCCAAGGCTCTCAAGCCCTCTTGCCATACGCGAAGTCTTCCGGTGTACGGACTGCGCAATCGCCTTCAACCCTGCCGGACCGTAGAAAACCGCATACATGGACGCCATAACCGCCAGCAAAGCCTGCGCCGTACAGACGTTGGAATTCGCCTTCTCGCGCCGGATATGCTGCTCGCGTGTTTGCAGCGCCAACCGGTAAGCCTTGTTGCCGCGCGTATCAATCGAGACTCCGATAATCCGCCCCGGCATCGACCGTTTCAGCTTATCGCGCGTCGCCATATACGCCGCGTGTGGGCCGCCATAACCCATCGGAACACCGAAGCGTTGGGTGGAGCCAATGGCGATATCGGCCCCCATCTCGCCAGGGCTTTTCAGCAGGCACAGCGCCAGAATATCGGCGGCCATGATGGCAATCGCTTTTTCTTCGTGCAGCGAGGCGATGCACGGCGTAAAGTCCCGCACCCGACCGTAAGTGCCGGGGTACTGGAAGATCGCCCCGAAAACTAATGCAGGGTCCATCTCCGTTTCCGGATTAGCCACGATAATTTCAATGCCCAACGGTTCCGCGCGCGTTTTGATCACATCGATGGTCTGCGGATGGCAGTTTTCATCAACAAAGAACGCATTTGATTTGGACTTTGATGCGCGCTTCGCCATCGTCATCGCTTCAGCCGCCGCCGTCGCCTCGTCCAGCAAAGACGCGTTGGCAATCTCAAGCCCCGTCAAATCCGAAACCATAGTCTGGAAGTTCAACAACGCCTCAAGCCGGCCCTGCGCGATTTCCGGCTGATAAGGTGTATAGGCCGTATACCACGCCGGATTTTCCAGAATGTTGCGCTGAATAACCGGCGGCGTCATCGTCCCGTAATACCCTTGCCCGATCAGCGAGGTCAGAACCTTGTTCTTTTTAATAACGCCGCGCATGTGATGCAGCACATCACGTTCGGACATAGGTTCTTGTAGTTCCAGCGCATGCTTTTGCCGAATACCCTCAGGCACAGTCTGGTCGATCAGCTCGTCCAGCGACCCAACCCCGATTACATCCAGCATCTCCTGTATTTCAGTCGGCGATGGCCCTATGTGACGACGATTAGCGAAATCATAGGGCTGGTAGGGGGTCGGATCGAAAGACATGAGCGTATTCCTTTAAGCGATGAATGCTTTGTAAGCGGCTTCGTCCATCAGCGATTCCAGTTCACTAACGTCGGCGATTTTGATCTTGTAGAACCAGGCATTTCCTTCCGGATCTTCATTCACAGAACCGGGGTTATCTTCCAGCGAGGTGTTCGCCTCGGCGATTTCACCAGCCAGCGGGGCATATAATTCGGACGCGGCTTTAACGCTTTCGACAACGCCGATCTCGTCGTCTTTGTCGAACGTGTCGCCAGCTTCTTTCAGCTCTACGAATACTACCTCACCCAAGGCCTCGGCTGCGTGTTTGGTAATGCCCAGCGTTGCAGTATCTCCGTCAACTTCAAGCCATTCATGTTCTTCGGAATAATAAGTCGTCATGTTCACACCTTTGTTTAACGTTTGTAATTCTGCTGCACGAACGGCAGCTTGATGATGGTCGCTGGCATCGCTTTGCCACGAATAAGAAGGTCAACTTCCGTACCGGGTTCAGCGAACATTTCCGCAATATACCCCATTGAAACCGGACCGCCATAGGTAGGACCAAATCCACCCGAAGAAATAGCGCCGATCACATTCCCGTTTTTATCGGCAACCTCGACCCCGCGGCGTGCAGGGGCGCGACCTTCGGGCTTAATGCCAACCAACCTGCGGCTTGGGCCGTCTGCCAGCTCGCGCTGAATACGCTCCGCGCCGGGGAAACCGCCTTCTTCACGGCGGCGCTTTTGCATCGCCCATGTCAGGTTTGCTTCAACCGGCGAGGTGCTGTTGTCGATATCATTGCCATACAAACAAAGCCCCGCCTCAAGCCGCAAACTGTCGCGTGCGCCAAGGCCTGCCATCTCCAGATCGGGATGCTCCAAAAATTTCTGCGTAATCTCCACCGCGCGCTCATTGGGCAACGAAATCTCGTAGCCATCCTCGCCGGTATAGCCAAGCCGCGAGATACGACACTCATCGCCCAGCAGATCAAACAGCCCTGTTTCCATAAACTTCAACTCGGCAGCTTCCGGTACAATTGCGCTAACCACGGCCTCGGCCGATGGGCCCTGAATGGCAATCAACGAGCGGTCAATCTCGATAACCTCAACGTCCAGCGTTTTCAAATGCGCCACATCTTGTTCCCGCATCGAGGCGTTCACAACCGCAAACATGTAATCATCCGCCGCCGACACGATCAGGTCATCCATGATCCCGCCTTCAGGGTTGGTGAAAAACGTATAACGGGACTTGCCCGACGGCAGCGTTGTGAACGCAGACGGGCACAGTGTTTCCAGCTTCGCCGCAACATCTTCGCCATGCAACCCAACTTGACCCATGTGGGATACATCAAACAACGCCGCTTTTTCACGGCACTGCTTATGCTCGCCCGCTACGCCAAGCGCATAGTTCACGGGCATCAACCAGCCGGCAAAATCAACCATCTTGCCGCCAAGCGCTACATGCAGATCATAAAGAGGGGTTTTCTGTGGTTCAGTCATCGGTGTTCCGCCTTAAAATGAATCATCTATAATGCTCTTAACAATAAAGTTTCCGATAGGAAACCATTTTCGGATGCAATTGTATACATGACCCGCTCACAGAAAATACACCCATTGCAGCGCAGCAAAATTCCAGCCAATATGTTTTCCAAACAGGCCCGAAAAACAGGATTCTCCAATGATCAAAGCACCCCTCAAAGCTAAAGAACAACCCTCCTTATCCAGTTTCAACTGGGAAGACCCGTTTTTGTTAGACGATCAACTGTCGGACGAAGAACGCATGTTGCGTGACGGGGCTGCTGCTTATGCGCAAGAAAAACTGGCTCCACGCATTATCGACGCCTATCGCGAAGAAAGATTTGAGCTCGACATTTTCGCTGAAATGGGCGAGATGGGCTTGCTGGGTGTAACCATCCCCGAGCAATACGGCGGTATCGGGTCCAGCTACACAGCCTATGGCCTGATTGTCCGCGAAATTGAAAAAGTCGACAGCGGGTATCGTTCCATGATGTCGGTACAATCCTCGTTGGTTATGTACCCGATCTACGCCTACGGCTCTGAAGAACAGCGCGTGAAATACCTGCCTAAACTGGCGTCCGGCGAATGGATCGGGTGTTTCGGCCTGACCGAACCCGATGCGGGATCAGACCCGAACGGTATGAAAACCCGCGCCACGAAGGTGCAGGGCGGGTATGTGCTGAACGGCTCCAAAATGTGGATATCCAATTCACCAGTGGCGGATGTATTCGTCGTTTGGGCGAAATCCGATGCACATGGCGGGAAAATCCGGGGCTTCATTCTGGATAAAGGCACCAAGGGTTTGTCCACCCCGAAAATCGCCGGGAAGCTGTCGCTTCGCGCCTCGATTACCGGCGAAATTGTTATGGATAACGTTGAAATCCCCGAAGATGCGATCCTGCCAGATGTCGAAGGCCTGAAAGGCCCGTTCGGCTGTCTGAACCGCGCCCGTTACGGCATTAGCTGGGGTGCGCTGGGCGCGGCTGAATTCTGCTGGCGCTCTGCCCGTCAATACGGGTTGGACCGCAAACAGTTCAACAAGCCACTGGCACAGACCCAACTGTACCAAAAGAAACTCGCCGATATGCAGTCCGAAATTGCGCTGGGCTTGCAAGCCTCGCTTCGTGTTGGTCGCTTGATGGACGAGGGTCGCGCAGCGCCCGAGATGGTCTCTATCATCAAACGTAACAACTGCGGCAAAGCGCTGGATATCGCGCGGATGTCACGCGACATGCACGGCGGCAACGGTATTTCCGAGGAATTCCAGATCATGCGCCACATGCTGAACCTTGAAACCGTCAACACGTACGAGGGCACCCACGACGTCCACGCGTTGATCTTGGGGCGCGCCCAAACCGGCCTTCAGGCCTTTTTCTGATGCGCCAACGGGCGGTGCAGCTGTTCAAGGCGGCGGTGAAGGCCGCCGATCCTGCGCTGGCGCTCCGCCCACATTTGGTTGACCTGCCCACAATAGCTGGGCGATATGTTCTAATCAGCATAGGCAAAGCCGCTTGTGCGATGATGGAAGAGGCGATCGCCAACCTGCCGAAAGACGCAGCGTTTGAGGCGATCGCGGTCACGAATTACGAGAACGCCCGCGAAATAGAGCGTTGCGCTGTCATGGCGGCAGGGCATCCTGTGCCTGACGAAAACGGTCAGGCCGCAGGGCGGGCTGTCATTGATCTGCTGCAAACAACGAAGGCGGACGATGTGGTTTTGGCGTTGATTAGTGGCGGCGGCTCGGCCCTACTGCCAGCACCAGTCGAGGGCGTTAGCCTTTCCGATAAAGCCGAGGTCAGCCGTATTCTGCTGGGCGCAGGTGTGGATATCACCGAAATGAACCTCGTGCGCCAGCAGTTATCGCGCCTTAAGGATGGCGGCTTGGCGCGCTTGGCCGCGCCCGCGAAAATCCGCGGGTTTATCCTGTCCGACGTGATCGGGGACGATCTGCGCGTGATTGCCAGTGGCCCGACGGTCGCGCCGATTACCAGTCGCGCAGCTGCGCGGGAGTTGTTAATAAACCTTAACGTATTTACGCAGATGCCGGCGTCCGTTCAGGATTACCTAAACGTTAACGCCCTCGAAGCAGTGCAGGTTCAGTCGGAAAACACTCTGATTGGTTCAAATACACACAGCTTGCGCGCCATGCGAGCTGCCTCCGCTGGCGGGATAATCGTTAGCGATACCTTAACAGGGGATGTCGAAGACGCTGCGCAGTTTATCCTACAGTCTGCCCGTCAAAACCTTGCCGAGACGCTACTTTTTGGCGGCGAAACGACCGTAACCATTCGCGGAAACGGCAAAGGTGGTCGCAATCAGGAATTGGCCTTACGGGTGGCTATGCTGGCCGAAAACGAAGACCTGGGCGATTGGCTATTCCTTAGCGGCGGTACGGACGGGCGCGATGGGCCTACCGATGCGGCGGGTGGAATTGTGGACAAGCATACTGTGCAGCGTATCCGCGACGCAGGCGAAAACCCCGAAGCGTTGCTAGCGAACAACGATAGTTACGCCGCCCTTCAGGCTGCGGGTGATTTGCTGATGACAGGCGCGACGGGCACCAATGTCGCCGACGTTCAGGTGTTTTTACGCCTTACCAAAGGGTAAACCGGACCTCCCTTGGCTGAAGGCAAATTTCATCGCTACAGGCCTGAACCGTCAGTACAGCCGTCGCCGGAACCGAGTCAGGAATGACGCCAGCCAACTCAAGCTCACCTTCATATAACGCCAGTAATTCGTCGTTGAACGTCAGTGCCTTGACCAGTGGTTCAGGGTAAACGCCAACCGCAACGCCTCCAATAGTCAATTCCGTTGGGATAAAGTAATCCTCCAGCGGCTTATGTGCGTTCACATGCCAGCCGTCCTTCACTTTAATCCGCACCGTAACCGTCCTCGCCGCCCGATCAATATCCGCCGCCACCCGTACAGCCCCGCTAGCGACCGAGCGCACGTTCCCCGTTGCCCCCAACGTCAACGCCTGCGAGCCGATCAACGTGTACCCCCGCACTTCCGGCGCGGCCAGCGCATTGGCAGACAAAGCTGCCGCTAATACCAACGCTTGTTGAGTGTAAAGTGGCGCTTCCATCCGGTTTCCCAGACCGACCAGTAAATTCAACGCCAAGGCATTCCCCGCCGGAATCTCGGAATCGTCAACCGGATAGAATGCCCCCAAGCCCTCGACTGTTTCGGTCATACGGTAAGGGCCATCCTGTTCGGTAAACCGTCTGGACACTTCTACCGCCATACGATCCGCATCCGTTAACCAATCCGCCCCCGACCCGTAATCATGCAATGCCAGCAATGCCAATCCCATGCCCGCATAATCCGCCAGTTGGCCGTCAATGCTGGCGCTTCCGTCAAGGCTAACCCGCAACAGATCGTCGCCATTAACCATGTCAGACAATATGAACGAGGCCGCCTGCGCCGCCGCCTCGTAATAATCCGGCCTCTCAAACACATACCCCGCCTCGGCGAGGGTTTCGATCATCATGGCGTTCCACGACACCACAACTTTGCGATCCGTGAACGGTACGGGCCGCTGCAACCGCGCCGCCCGCATTTTGTCCAACAACGGATCAAGAAGGGCGAAATCCGCCTCGGCAGTCAGGTGGATCGAGTTCGACCCCTCGAAATTTCCGACTTCGGTAATGTTGAACGTATCAATCACATAATCCGCATCCGCGCCCAATACCGCCCGAACTTCCGCCGGATTCCACGCGTAAAAAACGCCTTCCTCCAGCTTGCCGTTTTCATCCAGCGAATCCGCATCCTGCGCCGAATAGAATCCGCCAGCGGGGTCTCGCATTTCGCGCAGAACATAGTCGAAGGTCCGTTCAGCGGCACGACGATACCGCACCTCGCCGGTAATATCCCACGCGCGTACCAGTAACCGCCCGATCAACGCCTGATTATACAGCATCTTTTCAAAGTGCGGCACATGCCATTCGGGGTCCGTCGAATACCGATGGAACCCGCCCCCAACATGGTCGTGAATTCCACCCATCAACATCCCGTCCAGCGCGCCCAATACGGCACCCAGCATTTCAACGTCGCCATCACGCTCCGCTTGATCCAACAGGAACAGGAAGGTCGATTCACGCGGGAACTTGGGCGAAACCCCAAGCCCACCGTTAAATTCGTCAATGTCGGTTAATATACTGTTAGCCGCCGCGCGCACCGCCTCCGGCGTCAAATCTTTCGCTGCGGCAGAGCTGTTCATATAATCGCGGATCAACGTGCTGAACTCCTTAGCATTGGCGCTAAGGCCCGCGCTATCGGCCTGCCACGCGTCGTTAATCTGGCGCAGGACACTAAGGAATGTGTCCGGCGGAAAATACGTGCCCGCATAAAACGGATCGGCATTGCTGGTCAGAAACACAGAATTCGGCCATCCGCCACTACCGGTTAACGATTGCGTAACCAACATGAATTGTTCGTCAAGATCAGGACGCTGTTCGCGATCAATCTTAATGGAAACGTAATGTTCGTTAAGAAATGCCCCGATGACAGCGCTCTCGAAACTCTCCTCCTCCATCACGTGGCACCAATGGCAGGACGAATAGCCGATCGACAGGAATACCGGCTTGCCCTCGGTGCGGGCTTTGGCCAAGGCCTCGTCGCCCCACGGATACCAGTCCACCTCGTTGTAAAGATGTTGCTGCAAATAGGGCGAGTCTTGCCCCAACAGGTGGTTCGGTTCTTGCGCTAAGACCGTTGTTCCCAGAGTCATCATGGCCAAGATCGAGAGGATAAATTTCATCAATAGCACTCCTTCCGGTTCATTATAACGCTGGATACGGGGGGCGTCGTGGCCTATCTGAATTGGGCAGAACAACTTTTCGTTAGGGGACGAGATATGGAAATCACGTCAAAAGGCTTGCAGTCGGAATTTATCTTTCACGGATTCGAAGGGGTTATGACCGATCACGGCGATTGTAGTTCTGTGCGAACGCCAAAGAACCCTGATTATTTCTTTGGAAACTTTCTACTGTATGCAGGGCCACCAGCCGTGGGCGACCTTTCGCACTGGATGGCGCGGTTTGATGAAATTTTCGCGCCCTTTCCCGAAGTGCGCCACCATGCATTCCAATGGCTTCCAAGTTCCTCACCAGTCCCCGAGGCGCTGGAAGAGTTCAAAAAAGCCGGGTTTACAATTGACGAAACCTCGGTTCTGGCAACGCAATCGGCTCACACAGACAAACCAGCGCCAAGCGGCGTGGAGTTTCGCCAAATCCGCACGGGTGCAGAATGGCTGGCCGTCATTGATGCCCAGGTCCGTGATGGTTTCCCGCAGATCCCGATGGATGAATACCGTCGATATAAAGAAAAGAGTTTCGCGAACTATCGCCGGATGGCCGATCAGGGGCTTGGCAATTGGTGGGGTGCTTTCAAGGGTGAAGAACTGGTTGCCGATCTTGGATTGTTCTTTGGCGATGGCGTTGGGCGTTTTCAATCTGTTGAAACCGCCGCCGAGCACCGTCGCCAAGGCATTTGTCGCGCGATGGTTCATCACGTTTCCAATTATGGCTTGGCAACACATCCGGGCATAACATTGATCATGCACGCCGACGCCCATGATGTTGCCCGCGGGATTTATTGCAGCGTGGGGTTCAAAGAAATCGAAACTCTGCACGCAGCAGTCAGGCCACCAGTACAGGATTAGGGAAGGCTCCCGCCCTGTTCGGTTGGGCGTGGCCTCGCTTCGCTCGGCGGTTGCACGATTTGTTAACCAATTTCGCGTATAAGATTCGGTACTGAGCGAGGCGGCTTAACAACCCGTAGGTTTATCGCGCTAAAGCATTTGAATATCCGTTGCACATCGCAACACGCAGACCCTAAACCGCCCATCCGTTGCACCGGCTTTCAACCGGTTATGTCAGCAACAGCTTGGGGATGGGTATTTAGCGCGGTAAGCCTGACCTCGGTCAGAACAGGGTGGTTTTTAAACCGGATCATCCGAAATCATGGCCAGACTGGCCTTCCCGAGACATTTCAGCATTAAGGCGCGGGTTTCACCCGAACGCCGTTTTTGTTGTGGGGGAATTATCGTGAAATGCGTGTGATCATCATCGCCTTTCAAAAGACGAATTCATTACGTACAAGATAGGAGGCTTTGTTATACGACTCTTCCACCTGTTTACGTGGAATCGTAATCACAAAACCCCGATCAAGCCTCTTCATCGCATTTTGTAAGTAATATCGTGCATAAAGTGTCAAATATGTCTGGTCAGTCGTTTTAGAAATAAATTGGACTTTATCTTTAAGAAAGTGTTCGTACTTACGTATGCTAGCCTTAATGTCTCCCTTCCTGTGCAAGATACTCGCTGCAAACAGCTCTGCTCTTGCCTCGTATTCGGGAGAAGTTTCTAGTTGGGATAAAACTTTGAGCGCGTCATCGTACTTTTTGGCATTATTTAGTTTACACGCCCTGTGATAACCCATTGAGGCGCGAGTTGCTTTGATTAATTTTGCAAACATTTTTTTAGCCTTTCTATATCCATGCCATTACCCTTCAATGCGCCCCTCAATCGCATCCCAAATCATTGCTGAAACATTAATCCCGTCAAACCGATCCAGCTCCATGATCCCCGTGGGGGATGTCACGTTGATCTCCGTTAAATTCCCGCCAATCACGTCGATCCCGACAAATATCTGACCCTTTTCGCGCAGTAGTGGCCCGATACGTTCGCAAATCTCAAGGTCTCGTGCGGTCATCTCGACCTTCTCGGGCCGTCCACCGACGTGCATGTTCGATCGCGTTTCGCCCTTGGCCGGTACGCGGTTGATCGCGCCCACCCCAACCCCGTCAATCAGGATCACCCGTTTATCACCCTCCGCCACATCGGGCAGGAATTTCTGGGCGATCAGGGGCTCGTTGTTAATGCCTGTGAACAGCTCGTGCAGCGAGTTCAGGTTCCTGTCTTCCGGCACCAGCCGGAACACACCAGCCCCGCCATTTCCGTAAAGCGGTTTCAGAATGATATCGCCATATTTGTCCTTGAATGCCCTCAGTGTATCGAGGTCGCGGGCGATGGTCGTCGGTGGGATAAGGTCAGGATACTCCAGCATTAGCAGCTTTTCGGGGTAGTTTCGCACCCAGAACGGGTCGTTCACCACCAGCGTTTCGGGGTGGATCAAGTCCAGCAAATGTGTGCTGGTGATGTAGCCCATATCGAACGGCGGGTCCTGGCGCAGCCAGACGACATCCCAGTCGGCAAGGTTTATCTCTTGCTCTTCGCCCAGCGTGAAGTGGTTACCTTTTTCGCGCCGCACCGTTATCGGGAAGCCCCGCGCGGTCACGCGACCTTCCTGATAGGCCAGCTTGTCGGGGGTGTAGTAGAACAGCTCGTGCCCACGCGCCTGCGCTTCTTCGGCGATACGAAAACTGCTGTCCCCGTCGATGTTCACATCTTCGATCGGGTCCATCTGGAAGGCGATTTTGAGGGGCATAGCGGCGTTCCTTTGTTGTTTGTAACAGATTTGGACTACGCGAAGGCGGGTTTCAACCCTACCAGCCCATCGCCAGTGCATTTTCCAGAATTTCCGCGCCGCCCTGACGGTCCACCAAGACCATGTCGAAACGCGTCTCGGCATTTAGCCCTGCGCCGCTTTCGGCCAGATAAAGCTGCGCGACATTGAACATTCGCTCTATTTGCTTGGCCGACAGGGAAAGGGCTGCATCGTCCAGTGTTTTGCGGGCCTTGACCTCCACAAATACAATCTGCCCGCCCAGCGACACGATCAAATCAATCTCGCCCGCTTGCCGTTTCCAGCGGCGTTCCAGCACGCGGCCTTGCTGGGCTTCGTACAATCGTACGGCAATGTCTTCAGCCGCCAAACCGTTGTGATAGGCCGTGCTGCCTGCCTTCATTTCAGCTCCAATGCGCGGGCGTATAACTGTTTGCGTGGCAAATCCAACGCCTCGGCCACTTCTTTGGCGGCATCTTTGACAGATTGGGTCTTCAACGCGGATCGCAGCGCTGTGTCGATATCCTGCTCCGAGGCGGTTTCGTTAAGTGGTGGGCCGACCACCACGACAACCTCGCCTTTGGGGGCGGCTTCTTGACCGTATTGTTCCGCAAGCTCGGCCAAAGTACCACGCCGTACTTCTTCGAACTTCTTGGTTAATTCCCGACATACCGCCACGCGCCGAGCGCCGCCATAAGCGGCCACCATTGCCGTCAGGCAATCGGCAAGGCGACGGGGGGATTCGTAAAACACCAATGTTGCCGGAACAGCCGCGAACTCTGCCAGAAACTTGGCTTTAGCGACGGATTTTACCGGTGGAAACCCTGCGAACAGGAATCGATCCGTCGGCAATCCGGCAACGGCCAGTGCTGCCAGAAGGGCCGATGCGCCGGGGGCGGAGGTTACCGACAGACCTTCGCTTATGGCATCTGCCGCCAGTCTATACCCCGGATCGGCGATCAACGGCGTGCCTGCATCGGATACATAGGCCACCGATTTACCGTCCTTGATCGCCGCCAATATGCGTGGGCGTTGGGCGGGGCCGTTGTGATCATGGTAGGGCAATAAGGGCCGCTTATTCAGCGCAACTCCATGAATATCCATAAGTTTTCTAGTGTTTCGGGTGTCTTCAGCCGCCAATACATCGGCGTTCGCCAGAATATCCAGCGCGCGCAATGTTATATCGGACGCGGTCCCGATTGGTGTCGAGACCAGATACAGCCCTGCCGAGAGCGTTGGAGTTAACTTAGACAATTTGCCCTAATCCTTGTTCAAAGCTGCCGTTTACTTGTGGCATCCCGCGCCTTAACCTTGCGCTTCTATTCGAGTCTATCCAGACGCACCTGATTTTGCGAGGCACTATGTTAAAAATTCGTTCATCCGTTTCCCGCCTGCTGCGGCCTGTGTTGTTGGGCATCACGGCGTTTACCATTGCGGCCTGTGAGGGCGGGCTGCCCGGCCCTACTGCGGATATCGATCCAACGCAGCCGGTGGTCGTGGCGATGATGGTGCCTTTTGGCTCTGGCGAGGCGGCGAATGACCAGCTAGCGGAAAACCTTGTTAACGCGGCAAATATGGCGACGCGGGACCTGCAAGGGGCCATGATTGATCTGCGGATATACCAGACAGGCGCAGACCCTGTTCGCGCAGCGTCCGAAGCCGAGCGTGCCATTGCCGAGGGGGCTCAAGTCATCATAGGCCCGCTTTTCAGCAGTGCGACCAGTGCGGTTGCGGCTGTGGCGCGGCTTGAGGGTATTAACGTCCTTAGCTTTTCCAACAACGCGGCGATTGCGGGCGATAATGTTTATATCATGGGTGTGACTTTTGAGGATGTGGCGACACGTCTTTACGGTCACGTCGTTCGCAGCGGCAAGTCAAGCGTGGGTGTGGTTTATCCCGAAGGTGTCGAGGGTGAAGCAGGCCTAGCAGCAGCAGCTAGCGCAGCGCGTAATGTCGGGGCAAGCCTGACGGGTGTTGCATCCTATCCATTGAATATGGAAGGGTTAAGCGAAGCCGCACCGGAGATCGCCGAGACCATGAAAGCCAATTCGGTTCAGGCATTGCTGTTTACCGATACGCCGACACGTGGTCTGCCGTTTATTGCGGCGGCGCTGGGCTCTGAAGGGGTCACACGGCTTAATACGCAGTTCCTTGGGCTGACGCGCTGGGATAGCTCCACCGATTTGTTGTTGCAGCCAAGCTTGCAAAACGGGCTGTTTGCTGTGCCTGATCCGGCGTTAACAGCGCAGTTCAATGAACGGTATCTGAATGCCTATGGCGCCGAACCCCATACCCTTGCGGCGATTGCATATGATGCGGTTGCGGCCGTCGGGGCGTTGGTTCGCAGTTCTGCCGCCGAAGGAGCGACGGATACGTTTTCGGCTGAACGCCTGACCAATCCGGGTGGGTTTATCGGGGCGAACGGCGTGTTCCGTTTCCGCGCCGACGGGCAGAACGAGCGCGGTCTGGCAATCTTGGAAGTGGACACAGGAACGGCTGTTGTGGTTGACCCTGCCCCACGTAACTTTGGCGGCTACGGATTCTAAATCGATGGTTTTGGACATTGCGAAAATTAAAGTGGGGGGGCTGATCGGCTCCCCTATTGATGTGTTGGATCCGGATGACATTCGTGCACAGCTGGAAGCAACCATGCAGGATGCATCCGATGCCGCCGACATTCGGGCGCGTGCCGTTACCATTCTGAAGCAGGCCAATTCTGACGGACGGGACAAGATCGCGGCGGCTTTGAAAGACACGCCGCACGAGGCGCCCAAAGCCACTAAAGCCTACACCTATCTGACTGACGAAATCGTTAAATTCGCGGTGGAAGTCGCCATTCGCTGGCTGCATCCGCAATCCAACATGACCTCGGGTGAAAACATAACGGTGATGGCGGTTGGTGGCTATGGCCGCGCCGAAATGGCGCCGTTTTCCGATGTCGATCTGCTGTTTCTGACGCCTTACAAGCAAACGGCGTGGGGCGAGAGTGTGATCGAAAGTATCCTCTACACCCTTTGGGATTTGCAGATGAAAGTCGGCCATGCGGTGCGAACCGTTGGCGATTGTATCCGCTTGGGGCGCGAGGATATCACCATTCGCACCGCCTTGCTGGAACATCGATATATTATCGGCGACGAAACCCTTGCTGCCGATCTAGAGGTTCGCCTCTGGGAGGAATTGTTCAAAGACACCGGCCCCGAATTCGTCGAAGCCAAACTGGAGGAGCGGGACTCGCGGCACAAACGGAACGGTTCCTCGCGCTATATGGTCGAGCCCAACATCAAAGAGGGCAAAGGCGGACTGCGGGATTTGCAGACGTTGTTCTGGATTGCGAAGTATTTGTATCACGCGAAGAACACGGAGGAGCTGGTCGTTCATGGTGTTTTCACCCCTGAAGAATACAAAACCTTCATCGAAGCCGAGTCGTTCTTGTGGACGATCCGTTGCCATATGCACCTGATCGCAAACCGCGCCGTTGAACAGCTTACGTTTGATATGCAGGTCGAAGTCGCCGACGCGCTGGGCTTTAGGGATACCGAGGGTCGCCGCGCCGTTGAACACTTCATGCAAGTATATTTTCGCCATGCGACCCATGTGGGCGACCTAACCCGAATTTTCCTGACAGCCCTTGAAGCACGCCACGTGAAAAACCGGCCTAGCATTGGGCGTAAAATTCTGAACGTGTTCAGCTTCGGGCAGGATAAGGCTGCCAAAGGGTATAACATCAAGCACGGGCGGCTGGATGTCTCGGACTCCGAGGCGTTTTTAAGCGATCCCGTAAACATCCTTCGTCTTTATGATGAGGCATTGCGCTCAGAAATCCTGATCCACCCTGACGCCATGCGTCTTATTGCGCGCAACCTTCATCTAATTGATCAGGATATGCGGGAAAACCCCGAAGCGCAGAAAATTTTCATGGACTTGTTGCTGAAACACGGTAACCCCGAACGGGCGTTATTGCGGATGAACGAACTTGGAGTCTTGGGGGCGTTTATTCCCGAATTCGAACGCATCATTGCGATGATGCAGTTCAATATGTACCACCACTATACGGTGGACGAACATACCATCCGGTGCATCTCGACCCTTGCGGAAATCGAGAATGGTGATCTGATCGAGGATTTGCCTGTGGCTTCGGGCATTCTGAAAAAGGGGGTGAACCGAAGGGTTCTTTATGTAGCTTTGTTGTTGCATGACATTGGCAAGGGTCTGCCCGAAGCGCACGAAGTTGTCGGGGCAAGAATGGCGCAGGTGATTGCGCCACGGCTGGGGCTAAGCCCGGCGGAATCCGAAACGGTGGAATGGCTGGTGCTAAACCACCTGTTAATGTCGGACGTGGCCCAAAAGCGTGATCTGTCGGATCCGCGAACGGTGCGGGATTTCGCCAATATCGTGCAAAGCAATACGCGGTTAAAACTGCTGCTGGCGTTGACGGTTTGCGATATTCGCGGTGTTGGACCAGGGGTGTGGAACAACTGGAAAGCCATGCTGCTGCGGGATTTGTACGGGCAAACCCGCGAGATGTTAATGAACGGCAAACAAACCCACAGTGGCCCCGAACGCGAGGCCGAGGCGAAAGAGGCTTTGGCTGCAACGCTCGATGGCTGGTCAGAGACGGAGATCGAAGCGGAGTGCGACCGGCATTACCGACCATATTGGCTGGGCCTCGATACCGAGACCCAGAAGATTTTTGCTGAATTGGCGCGTACTGTTAAATCTGGTGAACCTGTTAGTGACATCGTGCCTGATGAATCCCGCGATGCGACGCGGGCGTGTTTTGTGATGCCGGACCACCCCGGAATTTTCGCGCGGTTTGCTGGCGCCTTGGCGCTGGCTGGCGCGAACGTGGTTGATGCGCGGACCTATACCAGTTCCGATGGGCTGGCGACGGCGGTGTTCTGGATTCAAGACAGCGACGGCGCACCTTATGATCAAACGCGCCTTGCCCGCCTGCGCAAAATGATCCTGCGAATTTTGCAGGGCGAGGTGATCGCAAGCGATGCGTTGAAATCAAAAGACAAGATCAAGAAACGGGAGCGGGGCTTTATTGTTCCGACCTCCGTGATTTTCGACAATGACGGCTCCGAGATCTTTACGATTATCGAGGTGGACACCCGTGATCGCCCCGGATTGCTGTTCGATCTGGCGCGGACTTTAACGGATTCCGGCGTCTCGATATCCTCGGCGATTATCGCGACTTACGGGGAGCAGGCGGTGGACGCGTTTTACGTTAAGGATTTGTTCGGGTTGAAAATCCATTCGCAGGACAAACAGCGCAAGATTGAAAGCCGCCTGGTTGCCGCGATTGAGCAGGGCCAAAAAGGGGCGACTGAGTGAGCCGCCATATCCGCCTTGTGTCGGGGTTTTTCACCGTCGGCGGATGGACATTGATAAGCCGCGTTCTGGGCTTTATCCGCGACATCATGATTGCGGCATTTCTTGGTTCCGGCCCTGTGGCCGAGGCGTTTCTGATTGCGTTTTCCCTGCCCAACATGTTCCGCCGGTTCTTTGGCGAGGGGGCGTTTAATACTGCTTTTATTCCGCTATTTTCCAAGAAAGTCGAGGGGGGCGAGGACGCTAGACAATTCGCTGAAGACGCGCTGTCCGGCCTTGCCGCTATCCTGATAGTTTTCACGTTGCTGGCACAAGTTGCGATGCCGTGGTTCGTGCTGGCGATGGCCAGCGGATTTGTCGAAGACGCGCGGTTTGACATGACTGTCAATTTCGGGCGGGTAGCGTTCCCGTATATTCTGTTTATCTCGATTGCAGCCCTGCTTAGCGGGGTGTTGAACTCGATTGGTCGTTTTGCGGCGGCAGCGGCGGCGCCTGTGCTGTTGAATATCATCCTGATCGGGTCGATGTGGGGCGCGCACGCGATGGGCAAAGACATCGGCTGGGCGCTGATCTGGGGTGTTCCCGTGGCTGGCATTCTACAAATGTTGATGCTGTGGTGGGCGGCGAGCAAGGCAGGCTATCGTCTGCGGGTTCGGCTGCCGCGACTGACCCCTGAGTTAAAACGTCTGACAATCATCGCACTTCCGGCGGCTTTGGCGGGTGGTGTAGTGCAGGTTAACTTGCTGGTCGGACGGCAGGTGGCGTCTTATTTCGATGGGGCGATTGCGTGGTTGAATTATGCGGATCGGCTGTACCAGTTGCCACTTGGTGTCGTCGGGATTGCGATTGGTGTGGTGCTGTTGCCGGATCTTTCACGTCGGGTGCGTGCGGGGGACGAGGCTGGCAGCCAGAACAGCGTTAACCGCGCGGCGGAATTCACGTTGTTGCTGACTTTGCCTGCCGCCGTGGCCTTGGTGGTTGTGCCGTTTCCGATTGTCTCGGTTCTGTTCCAGCGCGGCGCGTTTGATTTGCAAGATGCGTATGCGACCGCTTTGGCCGTTTCGATTTACGGGTTAGGTTTGCCCTCGTTCGTGTTGCATAAGGTGTTGTCGCCAATATATTTCGCGCGCGAGGATACGCGGACACCGTTCCGGTTTGCGCTGGTTTCCATGGTCGTGAACGTGGTGCTGGCCGTTGGTCTGGCGTATTGGTTCGGGTATCTGGCCGCGGCGATTGGTACGTCGGTTGCGGGTTGGGTGATGCTGATATTATTGTGGCGTGGAACGCGGCATACGGGAATCTCGGGCCGGATGGATGATCGTCTGCGACGGGTTTTGCCCAAGATCATCATCGCCAGTTTGCTAATGGGTGCCGTCGTTTGGGGGATATCGATAGGTATGCACGATTTATTAATAACCCCGACCATCCGGTACGCTGCGCTGGCCGCACTGATCGGTGCGGGCGTAATTGTTTACGGGGCGTTAATCATTGGCCTTGGCGCGATGAGCGTTAGCGACATAAAACAAGGGCTGCGACGAGGTTAACGGCGTCTTAATGCCTCGATCCAACCGGCAATGCGGGCGCGACCATCTGGTGCCAGAACGAAGGATAACAGGAAGCCTGTGACAAAGCCTGCCAGATCTGCGACCCAGTCGTTGCCGCCGCCAAAGCTAAGGCGATAGAACAGTTGTAGCGCCAGCAAAAAGCCGATCAGGCGAAACGCTTTAAGGCGGCTTTCGCCCGTTGCGCCAGCTTTCAGCCACAGCAACCAGGTAAACGCGCCGAGCAATCCGTAAACCGCTGGATACATCCCGATCAATGGATATTGCGAGCTGTCAACCAACCCATACGCTGTTGCCCCGATAACCGAACAGGCGATCAGAAGGATAATGACGGATACCGTGTGGAACACCTCGGCCACGGCTTTGCCAATCGCGAGGACCATCACCACAGCGAAGGTGGCGTGGGTGAAGCTGAAGTGGATGAACGGGTAGGTGATGAAACGTGACAGAAGTTTGGGGTCATAGCTATGACTTTCGCGTATATATTCGAACATAGGGTCATAGAACGCGAAGGTGCGGATGGCATCGACACGCCAGCTTATGCCAGCCTCGCCGCCGATCAGGCCACGGCTGGAAAGCTGCATCATGATCTCGATTCCGCCGATAATCACAGCGAGAGCTACGATCACGGGGGGCAGTTCGTTAAACGGGGATTTGTCGGCATTGGGGTCGAACATTCATATACTCCGGTTGACGCGCGTTGGTGTGGGCGCGATAAAGCGCCACTTGTTTAACCCATGTAAAGGAATAATTGCCATGACGGAAGCGGTCCACACGCGTCGCGTCTTTTCCGGGATCAAGCCTTCGGGCGGACTGACCCTTGGGAATTACCTCGGTGCCATCAAACGGTTTGTAGATATGCAGGGTCAGGGCTTTGAAACCGTCTACTGCGTT
>Ga0209121_10000931_pt1 | contig 31109 bp, 22 predicted proteins | sample Cruoilmetagenom3_FD_187292 | JGI IMG/M metagenome (GOLD analysis project Ga0209121, IMG submission 187292) | Oil polluted marine microbial communities from Coal Oil Point, Santa Barbara, California, USA - Sample 3 (SPAdes) (version 2) | ecosystem: Environmental > Aquatic > Marine > Oil seeps ...
TTTACCAATTTTTTTGTAATTACTTTATTGTTGTTTACTAATACTTTTACAAAATAAGTACCCACTGCTAAAGCGCTACTGTTTATAGTAACTGTTGAAGTTTCATTAGCTGTTGTTGTGTTTGTTAATTGACCTAAAGTATTGTAAAGTTCTACACTATTAATAGTGTTTCCTTGGTCAACTTTGCACTGAATTTCTGTATTATTAAGTTCTATAATACTAAGTTGGTCTTGTAAAACATTTGTATTTGTAGTTAGTGTTTCTGAAGTAAATACTATTTCAAATCGAGAAGTAAATTGTCCAGAAGTAGCACTAAATGTGTAGTCAGATCCTGTTAAATCATGTGTAGTATTTAAAAGGTTATCTTTTAAAAACACAGTGTTATTGTTTAAAAAGTCTCCTTCTTTTCTAGCAATACTAATCGTGTACTGTGTATTGTTGCTAATAGAAGTTTCAAAACCTAAAGAAATACTTTCATTACTATTTAAATTACCAGGATTTTTACTTTGAATGGCATATTTTTTATCTGTTTGTTCTGCAATAGTTGTATAAATTACAGCAGCACAACCAGCAGAAAAATTTCTAACAGCATCGTAATAATTTCCGTCATCACTATCTGTAGCTCCATCTACATATGCAATTAAAGTTTGGTTAAACACGCCTTCATCATTTGTAAGATTCACCCACATTTTATTTGTTTCTACAGGGTTAGCATCTCTAAAAAATTGCGAATTACTGCTTGCATCTGTAACACGCATTACGTTGGTAAAAGTAACATTATCATTAGTTAAACCTTGAATAAAAAAACCTTGTCCTGACGGAATATAATTATTAGGTATTTCACGTGAAGCACCAGCAACTCCACCACTTCCGTTTATAATAACATAATCATCTGTGCTAAAATTTAAGGGCTGATTACCATTATTACCTTGACTAGGAGGTGTAGCATGTGACCATAAATATACTGCTTTTCCAACGATGCCATCGTTTTGAGCAAAAAATTCTTCAATATTAATAGCAGAAGGGTAAGGATTACCAATAAAATTCCAATCTAAATCGCCATTGTCTCCATTGTAATAAACAGGTGTTGTAATGGTTCCTGTATTAAAAGGTCCAGTAAATGTATAAGTGTATGAGTTACCAGCAACAAAACCCGAATTAGAATGTGTTGCAGCGTAACCAACACCAGGTTGTAAAACAGTAGATCCAGAAAGAGCAGCCCAATCATCACCATTATCATCAATATCATCATGGCCAGATGTATAGGTGTCTGTATTGTTTATTTCTGCAAGTTCATCTAGATAATTTTGTGCATTAAACCAGTAGCGCATACTTGGGTGTGCACTAGCAAGTGCAGTATTTGCAGTAGCACCATGAACAGGAGAGCTCCAATAGGTGTAATCATACCATTTATTTAAAATAGAAGTTTCTTTATTAACTCTAGAAGTACCACCTGTATTTACTGTAAATGTACCTAAGTCATCTACCTGTACAAAAGATCCTTTAGATGCTACATCAAGCGTACCATTAACGATAACGTCTTTTTCAACTTTTAAATAGGTGTTATCTGCTACAGTAGCTGTTTTATTGGCTGCAATAATTAAAGACCAAACCTCTAAGTTTCCGTGTGTACCTGTATTGTAATCTTCGTTTAGTATGGCTGTGGTTTCTAATGTTGGTATACCATTGGTCCAAGTGCCACTGCTCCAAGAGGTTTCTTTTCTGGTAACTTCTCCAGAGACAGATACCGTATAATTTATAGCAGGATATATTACAGCAATTATAGTTAATGCTGGAGCAGTAATAGTAATATCTCCACTATAGGCACCAATAATTAAGAAGGATTTTAAGCGTACATAAACAGTTGTAGAACCTAAAGCTATTAGAGATCCAGGAATTGTAATTTGATCTGCAAAATTGCTACTAGCAGAGGTAGATACTTCATATCCTGTTGGAGCTGTTACTGTATAAGGTCTATTTAAGAATAAGTTATCCTCTATACTAAACGTTTGAGTAGTAGATGGTCCGTTATAGATTTCATAAGTAAAGTTCGTAAAATCTGCTTCTGGTGGAGTGAAAGTTGTAGTTAAATTGTTGCTAGTCTTATTGTAATTTGCATAGGTAGAAATAGTAAATAGGGCTGCAACAAAAAAACAGTGTAGGAATGTTTTCATGTTAGTAGGTTTTTGGGGTACTTAATAATATCAAATTTCGAATAAATAATTTTATAATCCACGAAATACATCTTTTTTTCGATGAAATGCATATTTTTTTTTATTAGAAAACCTGATTTTTAAAAATGAAGCATAAAAAAAGAGCATAAACCTATGCTCTTTTGTGTTTTAGTAGATGTTTTTCTTACAAGTTAAAAACAATACCTGCGTTTACTGTAAATTGGTTGTGTAATTTTTCTGAAGGATCTAAATCTCCTGTATCATATTTAGCAAGAGGTACATTTAATTCTGTAAACACACCAAAGCCATCTGAAAAGAAATAACGAGCACCTAAGTGAGTACCAAAATTCTTTAAACCAAGGTGTAAACCAGGATATAAATCAAAAGCATCATCAATATTTATAACGTTTCCAATATTTGCATTAAAACGTGCTGAAATATCAAATCTATCAGCAAATGCTTTATCAATATAGGTGTTATTAATTCCTAAAGCATAGCTAGAGGCAACACCTATAGAAAAGTTTTCTCCTAATCCATAATCATAACTAGCAAAAATACTAGTGGCATTGTCTTGAAAATTAGCACCAATTTGTACTTTTTGATCTCCGTTTCCAGAAAAAGATTGTGCGTGTAAAAAGCTAACACTTAGTAAAGTGATGAATAATAAGATATTTTTCATTTATAAATTTTTAGTATTAAAAAGGTGGTAAAATTAGCTAAAATTTTTATTAGTTCTAGTAATTGCTTGTTTGTTTTTATAGTCAATCCAGTTTTGACCTTTCATTTTTCGCATTAAATTATCAAAGTGCCTCATAATTACAATATTATATATTGCTTTGCTAAGGTTTTTTGGGTTTCTAGCAATAGCACGTAAACTCATAGAAAACCCAGGAGTTAGATATTTCATGTAGTGCCAATAACCTTCTGGCATATATAAAACTTCACCATGTTTAAGTTCTGTAGTATAGCCTTTTGCGTGTTGTAGCGCAGGCCATTTTTTAAAGTCTGGATTAGAAAAATCAATATCTTCTCTAACAATTAAAGAATGCGGAATTTTATATAAGTACTTATTTTGTTTTTGGTTAAACAAGATGCATTGTTTGGTGCCTTGAAAGTGAAAGTGGAAAATATTAGCTAAATCGATATCATAATGCATGAATGTATGCGAATCTTTTCCGCCAAAGAAAAGCATTGGTAAACCTTTCATGAGTTTTAAACCAAAATCTGGAAATTTAAAATCTTTTTGAAGTTGAGGTACTTCTTTTAAAATATTCCAAAGAAAAATTCTGTACTTGGTAGGTTGGGTTTTAAGTAAGTCTACATAATCACTCATTTTCATGGTGGCATGTGCTTGGTTAAAACCGTCTTTGTAATCTACAGGTCTATCATCATAGAGAGGTACTTTTTTATCTCCTGCAACCTGTTTTATATAATCTAAATTCCATTTGGTATATGCAGGCCAATCTTCTATGCAACGCTCTATAACCACAGGTTTTTGAGGTTTAAAATAGTGTTTTATAAAATCCTCTTTAGTAATGGTTTTTACTCGAGGTATGTCTTGAAGATTGAGTTTCAATATAATGGATTTAAAAAGCCAAAGTTACTAAAACCAAAGTAATCTGATATTCTTTTTAAAAAATACCATTATAATATACTCTCCTCTTTTTTTAGAGAGGAGAGGTGTTGTGTTTTAAATAGAAAAAGAAGTTTGTGGTTTATTTAAAAGTATACTTTACTCCAAACAACAAGTTTCCTTTTGGCATTGGTACCAAATTAGTTTCGGTGTATGTGGTGTTAAAAATATTATTAGCAAGTATTGAAAACTCTAATGTATTTAATGTGTAATTTACACTAGCATCTACCACTGCGTAGCTTTCTCCAGAAGTTCTTTCGGCATATTTATAAATAATATTTTGCGATAGGTTTTTTATAAACTGCGTTTGTAAGCTTGCTGTTGCATGGTGTTTTAAAGAGTTTATAGAATATCTTGAAAAATTGCTAGAAACAGCTTTTAAATCGTCTTCTAAAAATGAGTAACCTACAGCAAAACCTTGGTTAAAAGTATTAAGAGTAAAACCATAAGAAGCATTAAATTCTATACCTTTTGTATTTAAATCTCTAATGTTTGTAGCTTGCCATAAGTCTGCTTCGTTTTCTTTAATAAAGTCTATTAATTTTTTAGAGTCTCTATTAAATGCTGCTAGTGAAATATTAAATTTTCCTGAGTTAAACTTAATACCTAATTCTTCTGCAATGGCTTCTTCAGGATCTAGGTTTTCATTACCTAAGGTGGTTGGGTCACTATAATATAAATCGGTATAGGTTGGTATTCTGTAGGTATAACCAATGTTTCCGTAGATTTTTAAGTTGTTATTGATTTTGTAACCAAGATCAATACCTGGAAAAGCGTGAAATTTAAAATCGGAAAAATAATTTACAGCAATACCAGGAGTAATATCAAGCTTATCATTAGCTAGTGAAAAACGATGTTCTAAAAAAAGCGTTGTCATAAAACGATTTCTAGAACCTAAATTATTACTAGATAAATACACTTTTGCAATGTCTACACCAAAACCAGTAACACCAATTTTAGACTTGTAGGAAGCATCTAAAGCAGCACCAACTTTATTGGTTTGGTGTAAGTTTCTGTAAATAGAAGGATCTTGTCTTACAAAAATGTAGGTGTCTTGATTGCGTTTCCAATATAGTTTTGGTTTTAGGGTTAGCTTATCTTTTTTAATTTCGGAAGTAATCCCAATTAAACTAGCTTGTGTTTCTTCGTATTGATCCGTGGCTGTAGGACTAGCATAAAAACCGTTAGCTCCAAATTTTCTTTCTTGAAAGGAAGCAATTAGGTTTATAGGTGTTTTGTTGGTGTTGAAACTACTTTTAATAAAATAATTTTGATTATCATAATCGGTATTATACCTGTATCCATCTGAAGTATTTCTAGAAACCTGAATAATATGCGAAGAATTTTTTAATTGGCTACTCACCATAACAGCACCATGAAGTTGGCCATAAGATCCAGTTTGTGCATTAACTGCTACACTATTTTCGGTGCTTTTTTTGGTTACTATATTAATGGCTCCTGTAAAAGCATTTTGCCCAAAAACACGAGCAGCAGGACCTTTAATAACTTCTACACGTTCAATAACATCTAGAGGCAATGCCATATTCATGGTATGGTGTCCTGTTTGTGCATCATCCATTTTTATACCATCTACTAGTAGTAAGGTTTGGTCAAAACCACCACCACGAATGTATAAATCTGCTTGCATACCAGCAGTACCACGTCTTCTTATATCTACACCAGCAACTTGTTGTAATAAATCGGCAACATTGGTTGTAGCGCTTTTTTTAATGTCTTCTTGCGTGATTACTGTTATGGTTCTAGAATTTTTAGAAAAAGGTAAATCTATTCTAGTAGAGGTAATGACAACAGAATCTAATTGTTGTTCTTTTTCTAAATCTTGAGCTTGTGTTGTTATAGAAAACAGTACAAGAAACATGCATAATGAAGTTAATTTCATAATAAAAAGTATTGGTGTTTATTAACGCTGCAAAATTCGTAACTTTCCGGATCATTAAAGTAGTCCAGTTTTAAAACAATGCATAGTCCGGTTGAAGACATATTAAAAAGCTTAATACAATTTGAAAAGTCGCCCAATACTTCTATTTATATTCAAATAACGCAGCAAATTATTAATGCCATACAAAGAGGCTATTTGGTAGAAGGTACGGCTTTACCAGGAACAAGAAAATTTAGTACACTACTTTCTATAAATAGAAATACTGCAGTAGCTGTATATGATGAGTTGGCATCACAAGGTTGGGTAGATATTGTAGCCAACAAAGGTACCTTTGTATTAAAACCAGAAAAGAAAACCGTTGCTATTAAAGCAGCATCACAAGGATTAGAAAAATTAAAAACCTACCCGAAAACTGCAGGATTTCCATTTCAATCGTCTTTTCATTTGGCTTCTACCGAAGAATTTTCGGTAAGTAAATATGTAATTAATGATGGACAACCCGATTTAAGGTTACATCCTACACACCAGTTTTCACGATGGTATAGTGCTTCTATGAAACGTGCTTCATTAATTTCAAAATGGAATCAAAGCCAAGAACAATCATACACTACTTTTAGCAAACAGCTATGTAATTATTTAAATGCTACTAGAGGTTTTCATATAAAACCACAAAGTATAGTGAGTACACGAAGCACAGAAATGAGCTTGTACATTGTATCACAGCTTTTAATACAAGAACAAGATGTTGTGCTTGTAGGAGATTTAAGTAATTACAAATCGAATATGATTTTTCAGCAAGCAGGAGCTAATATAAAAACCATTCCTGTAGATGCACATGGAATAGATGTAGATTTTATTGAGCAAAACTTTACCAAAGGAAGCATTAGATGTGTGTATGTTTGTGCGCATAGGCAATACCCAACAACAGTAACGCTTTCTGCTGAAAGAAGATTACAATTATTACAACTAGCAAAAGCATACCAATTTGCTATTATAGAAGATGATTTTGATTATGATTTTCAGTTTGAAGGCTCTGCAATGGTACCTATGGCTAGTGCAGATGGAGCAGGTGTTGTTATTTATTTAGGAAGGTTAGGACAGTCTTTTTTTCCTAGTTTTCAAATAGGATTTGTAGTAGCTCCAGAAAATATTATTAACGAAGCAAAAAACTATTTACAAATATTAGATAAGCAAGGAGATTTAATACAAAAGCAAATACTTACAGAGCTTATTGCAGAAGGAGAAATACACCGATTAATAAAAAAGAACATTACTATTTACAAGCAAAGACGTGATTGTTTGTGTATTTGTTTATATAGGCATTTTAAAGGTCATGCTACTTGGCAAGTTCCAGCAGGAGGTTTGGCTATTTGGTTATCTTTTTCCTCTAGTATATCCCTTATTAAACTTGCAGAAAAAGCAAAAACACACAATTTGTTTTTACCCAAAACCGTGTTGTATCAAAATAAAGATGTTTGTGCTATACGATTGGGTTTTGGACACCTAAACGAAACAGAAATAGAAGCTACTATTGCTATTTTAAAACAATCTTTTAATGCTGTATTGCAGTAGGTTGTTATTATTGCTGCATAAAGGTTTCAAATAAAGTGTAAAACTTTTCAGGTTCTTCTAAATACGGATTATGACCACTTTGCTCAAACATTTCAAACTGTGCTTGTGGCATAAAAGTTTTGTATTGTACTGCAAATTCTGGAGTAGAAACACCATCATAACGTCCTGCAATAATTAATGTTTTTGCTTTTACGTTTTTTAATTCTTGTCTGTAATCTTGGTTAATCATACTACCAGAAACATCAAAATCACCATCTCTACCAATAATTGTGGTATATACATCATTTGCCCAACCTCTATATTTTTCTTTAGGCGAATTTTGCTTCAAGCTAGTATTATGATAATAAATATATTTTGTTGGGAAGTTGCCATACACCGTTTTTAAAGGTTCTTGACTAGAAACATAGCCTAAAGCACGAAGCGAATCTACTTGTTTCCATTTTTCAGGAAAATGTGTTTTAGCATAGTGGTTGTAACTATCGCAATTGGCTTGCCACATAGCACCAGAATGGAAACCGTTTATCAGTACCATTTTGTCTACATTATCTTTATATTTTATAGCGTAAGCTTGTGCAGGAACGGTTCCGTAAGAATGTCCAACAAGTGAAATTTTATCAAAATGTAATAGCTTACGAAGCTTTTCTATAAGTTCTACATCTGCTTCTACCGAATACTCTGAAGCGTTTTTAGCGTTGTCACTTTTACCACGACCTAACCAATCAAAAAACACAACCGTATTGGTTTTATAGTATTGTCCAAAATTACCTTGCATATAATCGTGAGAGTTTCCTGGTCCTCCAGGAAGAAAGAAAATAGGATCTCCACTACCTAAAACCTCTACATTAATTTTGTAACCATCAATGGTGTAAAATTTAGATTCAAATTTCTCAAATATGTTTGGGTCTTGCTGTGCAGATAGCGTTGTACTTACTAAAACTAAAAGAATACTTAAAAGCTTTATTTGTGTTTTCATACAGGTTGTGGTTTCTGTAAATATACGTATTAATTAAAAAAGTAAGGATAAAAAAAAATCCGCTTATTAGCGGATTTTTAAAACAATTTGGTTTTTATTTTTCAGGACTATCTTCTACAATTTCTGCAGAAGTTTGATCTGTTTTTATATCTTTTCCTTTTAAATATTCTGGTAATTCCATTCCAGCCATATTAAACATTTCTTGTAATGGAGGAACCGATTTGTACATTCCAGATAAGAAATTAGCAGTAGAAGATTTACCATCTTTATTACCACCATTTTCCCAAACAGTAACTTTATCAATTTTAATGTTTTTAATGGCTTCTGATTGCATTCTTACTAATTCTGGAAGTTTATCTGCAATTAATAAAAGCACTGCGTCTTTAGAATTATCACCAGCGGCTTTTACTATTTGCTCCATACCAGCAGCTTGTTTGGTTAATATTTCAAATTGTCCTTGTGCTTCTGCTTGTGCTTTAAAAAGTATCGCATCTGCTTCTCCTTTTGCTTTTCTTCTAATGCGTTCTGCTTCGGCTTCAGCATCAATTTCTACTTTCTTTTTATCAATTTCTGCAGGTACAATAATATCTGCAACTTGTGACGAGCGTTCTCTTTCTGCTCTTGCAGTTTCGGCTTCTTTTTCTGCAGCATAAGATTCTTCAAGGGCTTTTGCACTTTGTACTTTTTCGGATGCAATTGCTACACGTTCTGCTTCCGCTTCGCGTTGACGACGTAAAGAATCAGAATTAGCAACAGCAATTTTAGCCGTATTTTCTCCTTCTACAGCCTGAGCATTTGCAGCAGCTACTTGCGTTCTTTCGTCTTGTACAGCATTTGCTTCACCAATAGAACCATCTCTAGTTTTTTCTGCTACCGATTTTCTAGCAGCATTAATGGCGTGTGCAGCAGCTTCTTTTCCTAATGCTTCAATATATCCAGACTCATCAACAATATCTGTAATGTTTACGTTGATTAGTTTTAAACCTACTTTTTTAAGTTCCGATTCTACACTTTGTGAAATGTTGGTTAAAAATTTATCTCTGTCGTTGTTAATTTCTTCAATATCCATAGAAGCTACTACCAAACGTAGTTGCCCAAAAATAATTTCTTGTGCTAATTCTTGAATATTATCTTGGTTTAAACCTAAAAGTCTTTCGGCAGCATTTTGCATGATTCCAGGTTCTGTAGAAACACCAATAGTAAAACGCGAAGGTACATTTACACGAATGTTTTGTTTGGATAATGCATTTACTAGGTTTACCTCTATAGATATAGGCGTTAAATCTAGAAACTCATAATCTTGAATCACAGGCATTATAAAGGCAGCTCCACCATGAATACATTTGGCAGATTGACCTCCACCAACTTTACCATAAACCACTAGAATTCGGTCTGAAGGACAACGTTTATAGCGCTTTATTAAGATAATAAAGAATATGAAAATAAATAATACTGCAAAAATAATTGCAATAGGAAATCCTAAATTAAAGATCTCCTGTGTTAGAAGGTAGTTCATGTGTTTTTTGTTTAATTGGTTCTATAGGTTTTTTTGTTTCGTTTACTATTAAAATACCATTACTAGTAACATCTACTACTTGTATGAGTGTACCAGATTTTAAATCGGTTAAAGAATCTGTAAGGGCTTCTAATTCACGTAAAGTACCTTGTACTCTTACGCTTACTTTTCCCATTTTAGTTCGGTTGGCACCAATGGTTAAGTATACTTCACCAATAGCGTTAATGGCGTTTTTATATTCTAAAGTTCCGCTATCTGCTAATTTTTCCATGGAATAAAACATGGCAGCCATAATGGCCATCATTAGCAAGCCACAACCTAGAGCGGTAATTACAGTTATTGGTTTTGAAAATCCAGCATTGTTACATGCAATACCAATCCAACCAAAAATGGTAAAAAATCCAACAAGATTTTTAAAAGTAATAAATTGAAATTCTATTCCTGTATCTACATCATCAAAATCATCTGCACCATCAATACCTGCAAAAGTGGTTATGATAACAAATAAAAAAATCAAGGATGCAATAAAGGCAATCACCCAAAAGAATTGCGCAAAAGAATCTAAAGCAGAAAACCATTCCATAGTTAGTAGTAATATAAGATTATGTGTGAAATATAAGACGTTTATAGCTGTCTTACAATTTTTTAACTAGAAGAATAAACCTGTCTTTATTCTTCTTTGTGTTTTAATATATTTAGAAGCTTCAAATAATATATTTACACTTATATGTAGTTCATGTAAGTGTTTTGTTACAAAAAATTATTTAATATTAAATTCTGTATTACAATCTTGACACTTGTATTTGTTTTTTGCGTAAAACGGAAGTGTGCCAAAAAGGAAACCAGCAAGAAATGAAATAAAGGATTTAAAATCGGTAATGGTAGTAAACATTTCTATGTGTTTGCTATTACAATTTGGGCAGATAATAGCATTGCCAGCATCATCTACAGAATATTTTTCAATGGTTGAAAGAATATGTTGTGCCCTAAGCGCATCTTCTACATATACTTTTAGTTTTACTCCACCAATGGCATGACTAACTAAAGGATCTGTGTCTATGGTTAAGTTATCACTTAAAAATACAGGAATACCTTCAGACTCTAAGCGACCTTTTATTATTTGGGCTTCGGTAGAATATTGAAATTTAGCTATGGTTTTAAAGGTATTGCTCATTGTATTTCTATAAAAACAAAAATGCTTAACTGGTAAACATGGTTTACTAAAGTTACGCTTTTCTATTTAGATAACCTTTTGTTTTAAAGCTTCTTTATCAATCCATTTATAATCATTGGCAATGGTAGCGTCTAAAAGATTTATGTTTAATTCTTCAGACAAATTATAAGCAATGTTTAATGCGTCTTCAAAGTTGTCTTTTTCGTAGAGTTTAAAGTGTTTGTTGTTGTTATACCATAAGTTTACTTCAAAAATGTACGTTCCGTCAACTAGTAATTGCAAAAAAATAGAAATATACTCATAGTTGTTTATGGTTGTCCATTTTCCTATTTTAAAAGGACCAATTTCTGTAGCAGTTTTAAATTTTGATGCTTTTATATCTACATAAATTCTTTTTTGTCTACTAAAACCAATACCTATTGCTGTTAAATAAATAACACTTTCTGTCATGGTAGCAATAGCCTTGAAGTTGCTTAAATTGAATATATTATATAAAAAAGAAGCGATAATAATTCCTAAAGCAGCAGTAAAAGCTAAGGCAGCAATAATGGTTTGCCATAATGGTTTTGGAGTTTCAGCTATGCTGATGTAGTCTTCTTTCATTTTTTAAATATATATCTTTTTTTAGAGAAGAGAACCCTTAAAAAGACCATGCCTAATTATTTTAGTTAATAAGATTTTTTTAGGTACAGCAATTAAAATTGCTTTTCTACTATCTTTGTATTCTATGTTTGCACTTGTAGATTGTAATAATTTCTATGCTTCTTGCGAACGTGTTTTTAACCCGAATTTACAAGGAAAACCAGTCGCTATACTTAGTAATAACGATGGTTGTGTTATTGCACGTAGTGACGAAGCTAAAGCGTTGGATTTGCCAATGGGAGCACCTATTTTTAAATGGGAAGCTTTCTGTAAAACCAACCGTATTCATGTGCTTTCTTCTAACTATTCCTTATATGGCGATATGAGTTCGCGTGTTATGGAAATACTAAAACAGTTTACTCCAGATGTTGAGGTGTATAGTATAGACGAATCTTTTCTAGAATTTAAAGGTTTTGACAATTATGATTTTCACGACTATGGCATACAAATGCGAAAACGCATTTTACAATGGACCGGAATACCAACATCTGTAGGTATTGCACCAACAAAAGCTTTAAGTAAAGTAGCTAATAAAATAGCTAGAAAGTATCCTAAGGAAACCAAAGGAACTCACGTTATAGATACGGAAGAAAAAAGAATTAAAGCCTTAAAATGGACTAAAATAGAAGATGTTTGGGGAATTGGAAGAAGACTAAGCAAACGTTTAAAAGCAAAAGGTTGTAAAACGGCTTTTGATTTTACGCAATTACCTGATGCTTGGGTAAAAGGTAATTTTTCGGTCATTGAATCGCGTTTAAAAAGAGATTTAGAAGGCATACCAACCCTACAATTAGAAGAAAATAACAACATTAAGAAAATGATAGCTACTACACGTAGTTTTGAGTATACGTATTCTGATGTAGATAATATTAAAGAACGCATTTCTACCTTTGCTACTAGTTGTGCCGAAAAATTACGAAAACAAGGTTCTAGTTGCCATGTTATTATTGTGCAATTAAGCAGTGATAGACATAAAAAAGATATAGAACAGCATAACGTAAGTAGAATGGTAAGTTTACCATACCCAACTAACTCCTCCTTGCTTATTAGTACGGAAGCTGTACAAGCTGCAATATCGATGTTTAAAAAAGGGATTAAGTATAAAAGAGCAGGAGTTATTGTTTCTGGTTTAGTACCAGTAGATAATTATCAGTTAGATTTATTTGCACAAGAAAACCCTAAGCATAGGCATTTAATGCTTGCTATTGATGGTGTAAATAATAAATACGGAAGCCATAAAATAAAGCTAGGTGGTCAAGATTTAAAACGTACTTGGAAAATGCGTCAAGAACGTTTAACACCAAAATACACCACTAATATTAATGATATTATATGTGTGAAATAATGCGTTATTACTAAAATAAAAGAGTACTCTGTTTTATTGTTTTTTTTAAACACAGAATTAGCATTTTAGTGAAAATGCTAATTTTTTAATTTATCTTTGATAAGTATCCTTACAATCGCTTTTAATACATTATACTATGTTACTACATAAATCAAAATCGCTTACGTTTTTTACTCCAGAACTAGTACCAAATTCTGGTGCTGTATTTTTAGATACTGGAATTTCTGCTGGATTTCCTTCTCCTGCCGAAGATTTTAAAGAAGAAAGAATAAGTTTGGATCGTGAGCTTATAAAAAATAAGGAAGCTACTTTTTTTGCAAAGGTAAGCGGACAATCTATGATTGGTGCAGGACTAGATGATAATGACCTGTTAGTTATAGATAGAAGTTTAGAGCCTAGCCATAATAAAATAGCCGTTTGTTTTTTAGATGGTGAGTTTACCGTTAAGCGTTTAAAAGTAGATGCTGAAGGTGTTTGGTTACAACCAGAAAATCCTAACTATCCTATAATTAGAATTACAGATGCTAATGATTTTGTTATTTGGGGAATAGTAACAAACGTGATTAAAAAGGTATACTAGAAAAAAAACGATTAAAAAGCTCTTAAAATAAAAACGCTTCAAGAAGTAAATCTTGAAGCGTTTTTTATAAAGTTAGTGTTTGTAATTAGTCTGCTAATACAATCACTTTATTGTTATTCATTTCTAAAGTACCAGAGTTAATAGCTAACCAAGTAGAATTATTGTTTCCTTTAGTAAATTTATCTTTTACTTCATCCTCTAAAGAAATATCGCCATAAATTTTAACGTTTCCTTCTTTAAGAAGCGACACAATAGGAGCGTGATCTTTTAATAATTCAAACTCTCCATTTACTCCAGGAACAATAACACTTGTTATTTCTCCGCTAAATAAAGTTGCTTCTGGTGATACAATTTCTAAATACATCTTTTAAATTTTATTTAAAAGCTTCCGTACAAACGAAAGTCTCATTTATATTAAACAGATGCTGAAAATACATTCAGCACTTGCTTTGGCTTATGCCTCTGCAAGCATTTTTTCACCTGCTTCAATAGCTTCTTCAATAGTACCTTTAAGGTTAAATGCTGCTTCTGGTAAGTGATCTAATTCACCATCCATAATCATATTAAATCCTTTAATAGTTTCTTTAATATCAACTAAAACACCTTTAAGACCTGTAAATTGCTCTGCTACGTGGAAAGGTTGTGATAAGAAACGTTGTACACGTCTTGCTCTACCAACAGCCATTTTATCTTCTTCAGATAATTCTTCCATACCAAGAATAGCAATAATATCTTGTAATTCTTTATAACGTTGTAATAACTCTTTTACACGTTGTGCACAGTTATAGTGATCATCACCTAAAATATCAGCAGTAAGAATTCTTGAAGTAGAATCTAAAGGATCTACTGCAGGATAAATACCTAACTCAGCAATTTTACGAGATAATACAGTTGTAGCATCTAAGTGAGCAAACGTTGTTGCTGGAGCTGGATCTGTTAAATCATCTGCAGGTACGTAAACCGCTTGTACAGATGTAATAGATCCTCTTTTAGTTGAAGTAATACGTTCTTGCATAGCACCCATTTCTGTTGCTAATGTTGGTTGGTAACCTACGGCAGAAGGCATACGACCTAATAATGCAGATACCTCAGAACCAGCTTGTGTAAAACGGAAGATGTTATCTACGAAAAATAATACATCTTTTCCTTGTCCTTCACCAGCACCATCACGGAAATACTCAGCAATAGTTAAACCTGATAAGGCAACACGAGCACGTGCTCCAGGTGGTTCGTTCATTTGTCCGAATACGAAAGTAGCTTTAGAGTCTTTCATAACAGATTTATCTACTTTTTGAAGATCCCATCCACCTTCTTCCATAGAATGCATAAAGTCATCACCATACTTGATAATTCCTGACTCTAACATTTCACGAAGTAAATCGTTTCCTTCACGTGTTCTTTCACCTACTCCTGCGAATACTGAAAGTCCACCGTGTCCTTTTGCAATATTGTTAATCAACTCTTGAATTAATACTGTTTTACCTACACCAGCACCACCGAATAAACCAATTTTACCACCTTTTGCATAAGGCTCAATAAGGTCAATTACTTTAATACCTGTAAATAAAACTTCTGTTGAAGTTGATAATTCTTCAAATTTAGGAGCTTGTCTGTGTATTGGTAACCCAGCTTCACCAGCTTTAGGTAAATCTCCAAGACCATCGATAGCATCACCAATTACATTAAATAGACGACCATAAACGTCATTTCCAACTGGCATTTGTATTGGAGCACCAGTAGTATTAACTTCTGTTCCTCTACTTAAACCATCTGAAGAATCCATTGCGATAGTACGTACAGTATCTTCACCAATGTGAGATTGTACTTCTAGTACTAGAATAGAACCATCTGTTTTTTTGATTTCTAATGAATCATAAATTTTTGGAAGTTCAGCACCAGCAGCGAATTCTACATCGATAACTGGACCTACTATTTGTGCAACTTTACCTGTAACTTTTGACATTACTTTTATATTTAATGTTTTGGTATATTATTAATACGAAAAACAATTTGCTCTATTTTTATAGAGTGTAAGGTTTTTTCGCGCTGCAAATATAGTGGTTTTAATTTAAAAAATATATCAAAAATTTAGCCTTTTTTAGGTATAAAAAAACGCCCTCTATTTGAAGGCGTTTTTTTTATAAGATTTATTTAAATTATTGAAGCGTAGGAGGGTAGTTTGTTGGGTAATCTCCTGAGTCTACTAAATTACCTGAAGCTTCAAAGTTAGAACCGTAAGTTGCGTCAATAGCTTTCATGAATTGATTTGCTAATAAAGCGTAACCTCTAGCAGTTGGGTGTACACCATCTAATGAGAAAACACCACCAGTTACAAGGCTAGACGTTAACACAAAATCTCCATCAGGATAACCTGTACTATCTAATTGTTGCATTAAAGCGTTGGCATCAACAAAAGCAAAACCTGCAGTATTTGCTGCATCTAATAATTTTGCGTTAAAGGTATCTGTTGCTATTTTTATTTCGTTTTGTTCTTCTGGAGTTAAAACCCATTTGTCTGCTAAGGGAATTGCAACACCATTTACTGTTGCAGAATTACCAGGAATAGCTTCTGTACCAATAAAGGTAGAAGCAGATAAAACTAATAAATCTTCAGCGGTAGCTTGACGCATACTTACTAAATTAGCATCTATACTGGTTAAATCGGTTAAGTTTTCATCCATAATAACAACGGCATTACTTTCTCCAGCTTCAAACGTAATGGTTCTTTTAGCTATTTCTGCATCTGCATCTTCTTGTGAAATAGCATTAACGCTAACCAAGTAAGCAAAAGCACCTTGAATACCTGCGTTATATGCTCCGTAAACACTAGCACTATTTAAAAATGCTGCAGTTGCTGCATCTAAAGGAACAGGGTTATGAGGTACTGTTGTAAAATGCGGAATAGTGGTTACATATGGTATGTTAGCCATGACACCTTGTACTTGGGCAGATTGTAATGAACCAATAATAGCATCTATAGAAGCATCAAACATTGGTTGTGGTGTAATAGCACCTAAAGTTGCGTCTGCACCAGCAGTAGCGTATCCTAATATATCATTGTTACCAATCCATAAAGATACAAATGTTGGTTGTTGCGCTAAGGCATCCCCTAAAATAGTTGCACTTGGAGAAGAAGCTATTCTTACAAAGTAAGGGTTAGCAGTTGCAGGAGTAGTTGCTAAATTTGCAGGGTTTCCATAACCATTAAATAGTAAATGAAAACTTGCAGCACCAGGAACACCCATATTATTATGGCTTCCTATAGAAGGTGCTAAAGCTTCTGTTGTAGAAGTTCCTGGTAATGTAGCAGGACCTGAACCATCAAAATATAATCTAGGACCAAAACTACCATCGGCATTTTGAACACCACCAAATAATAAACCACCAATATTGTCATTCATTAATGGTTGGGTAAAAGTACCTCCACCAGCTAAAGCAAATTTTTGCGATAGCATATTAGGCATCGAGTTTGTTTGTCCTGCAATAAATAAAGCATTATCTGTATATCCAGCAGTTAATGAATTACCTATAGATACATAGTTAGAAAAATCTGCAGTACCAGCTGTTAAAGCAGGTAACACTTCTTCTTGTGTAGGATTGTCTAAGTATTGTTCAAAATCCTCTTCGTCATTACATGCTGTAAAGCCTATAAGGACAGCAGATAGTAATACATATTTTATATTTTTCATTTTGCTAATTTTATAAGTTATTAATTGTCCATGAAACATAGTACATAGAACCTATATACCCAGAACCAAATGCTGTGAAGTATTCTTTTCCACCAATATTTGTACCACCAACTTTAATTAATGATTTAAGAGAAGGGATTTTGTAGTTAATCTGTGCATCTACAGTATGGAATTCAGGAACGACACCATCACCAAAAGTTGCTTCCCAGAAATAATCATCACTAAATCTGTATGCTACATTAAATCCGAAGTTTTTAAATACTTCAGTGTTACCAAAATGCGCTTTAAATTTATGTTCTGGTGTATTGAAATTTGTTTCAAAATCAGGGTTGGCTTCTTGATCAAAATCTTGTTTTGTAAAAGTATAACTACCACCTATGTCATAACTACCAAATACTTTAGTAGATAAACCAATAGAAGCACCATAAGAATTAACGTTAACATCAGAGTTTGTGTATGCGCTATAGGTTTGAAAGTCACTATTAGCAATTGCAACAGCAGCAGAGCCATCTGCAACAGAACCATAAAATGGAGCGATAACCACTTCTTGAGAGATGAAATCTTTATATCTGTTATAATAGGTACTAAAATCTACAATAAGTTTGTTGAATTTACCTCTATACCCAATTTCTGCAGAAGTTACTTTTTCTGGTTTTACTAAACTAGGGTTAGCAACTCTTAATTGAGAAGGATCACCAGTTTCACCAAAAGCAACTACAGAAGAAGATGCGTATGAGTTATTGTATGCAGCAGCACCTGTTTGTGTGTAAACCGTTCCGTCACTACCTGTAAAATCTCTTGAGTATCTGTCTAAGTTATCTGGAGCAGAACCTATTAATATAGCTCTACCAGCATCTAGGCCAATAAATAAATCTTGTGTAGTAGGGTTTCTAAAACCTGTTTGAACAGAACCTCTAATATTGTGGTCTTTATTAAGTGTTAAACCTAAAGATAATCTAGGAGAAAGAAATCCTTCAAAAAATTCAGATTTATCATAACGTGCAGAAGCAGTTACTTTTAATTCCATGATATCATTTAACTCAATATCTTTTTGAATTTGTGTATAGATACCAAATTCACTGTAGTCAATAGAACCATCATAATCGGTATAGATAGACCCTAAAGAATTTAAGTCATACTGTCTAAAAGAACCACCAACTTGAATATCTGCAAAATCAATTAAATGACTAAAGTTGTAGTTACCATCTGCATGGTAATATTTAGATTGGTCTTGAAATTTAGAACCTGTAGCTAAGTCTGGATCATCAATAACTCTATTAAAAGCATTTTTAAACTCTGCAGAACCTGGTTCAAATCTTCCGTTTTCAGCAGCAGCTCTTGCAGCAGCATGTGCTTCTTCATCTGTAGCACCACCACCTAAAGTTGCAGCTACGTAAGTGTTAATATAATCACCAAACCACTCTTCATCACTTTTCCAAGATCTGTTAATGTTAATTCCGGTAAATACCATATCGTAAGAGTCACCAGCTTTATCAGCAACTACATAACCTCTTAAAAAGTAGTTATCATTTTTTAATTCTAATTTATGTTGTTGTTGAAAGAAGTTATCAATATTGTATCTATTGGTACCTTGGTAAATTGTGGTACCTGTACCTACTTTACCAACATATTGAATTTCAAAATTACTATCTGTAATTGGTCTGTAGTATAATCCCCAATCTGCTTTAATACTTCGGGCTTCATTGTCTGTTAAATCACGTTCGTTATAACCTGTTCTACTAACATATACATCTGGTACAATACCAGTACCACCTGCTAAATCATTAAGGTTTGCAGAAACTTCGTCACCATAAACATTAATACCATTATAGTTTCTGTTTGTTTCTCTTGTTCCTCCATACATATCGCTATCTACTTCACTAGTAGCTTCCCAATCGGTACCACTTAAGTAACCAAAGTTTATTTTAGCAGCAAATTTATCGCTAAATTTATAAGCCATTCTAATTCCTAAATCGGTATACGGATTAGTACCAGCAGATTCTTGAGAAGTAATCCCTTGTTTTACATAAGCACTTATACCTTGGTGGTCAAAAGGACTTTTACTACGCATAAAAAGAATACCATTAAAGGCATTGGCTCCATATAACGCAGAAGAAGCACCAGGTAAAAGTTCTACACTTTGTACATCTGTTTCGGTTAAACCAACTAGGTTACCAATAGGGAAGTTTAATGCTGGCGTGGAGTTATCCATACCATCTACTAATTGCATAAAACGCGTATTAGCAAAAGAAGCAAAACCTCTAGTGTTTACAGATTTAAAAGTTAAACTATTAGTGTTTACATCAACACCTTTTAAGTTTTCTAAACCTCCATAAAAATCTGCAGAGGCTGTATTTTTAATTTCCTTTAAACCAAAACGCTCTACAGTAACTGGAGATTCAAAAATACGTTCTGGAGTTCTAGAAGCAGAAATTACAACTTCATCAAGTGAAGTTCCTTCGGCTAAAATAAAATTAATGACTTGATTGTTTGTATTTACCTCTTGAGATGAAGGTTCAAAACCTACACTACTAGCTTGTAATGTAAATGGTGGAGTTTGGTCTACTGTTAATGTGAAATTACCATCAAAATCAGTAACCGTACCAACCGAGGCACCTACAACAATAATGTTTGCACTAGGAATAGGTAGGTTGCTGTCATCAACTACTGTTCCTGTTATTGTTGTTTGCGCATAAGTTAAGCTGCAAAAAAACAACAATAAAATTGAAAGAATTGTTCTCATTTTTAAGATTTAGTTTAATTATTTGAGCCAATATAAATAAATATTATGAAAACATTAAGAAGTTTTCTTAAAATTATGCGCGCATAATATTATTTTCTCAATTGAGATGGTCAAAATTTGAGAAATTCTTAAAATGTAACAAGTAAACTGAGGTTTACTAAAAAGCTTGTTTTATTCTACGGTAACTGATTTTGCTAAGTTTCTAGGTTGATCTACATTCTTATTTAACATTACTGCAATATGATAAGACAGTAATTGTAGCGGAATGGTTGTAAGTAAAGGTGTTAGAGACTCTAAAGTTTCAGGAACTTCAATAATGTGGTCTGCTAAATTTTTAACATTTGCATCACCTTCTGTAACAATACCAATTATTTTTCCAGCTCTTGATTTTATTTCTTCAATATTACTTACCACTTTTTCATAGTGTCCTTTATTTGTAGCAATAACAAATACAGGCATTTGCTCATCTATTAAAGCAATTGGCCCATGTTTCATTTCTGCAGCAGGATACCCTTCAGCATGTATGTAAGAAATCTCTTTTAGTTTTAATGCGCCTTCTAATGCAACAGGGAAGTTATATCCTCTTCCTAGATACAAGCAGTTTTTAGCATCTTTATAGGTTTTTGCAACATTTTGAATATGTTGGTCAGACTGTAATGCTTTTTGTACTTTTTCAGGAATTAATTCAAGTTCCTGTAAATGGTAATGGTAATTAGAATTTGATATTTTTCCTTTAACTTTTGCTAATTTTAAAGCAATTAAAGTTAATACAGTAATTTGCGTAGTAAATGCTTTTGTTGATGCTACACCAATTTCTGGTCCAGCATGTGTGTAAGCTCCTGCATGTGTTTCTCTGGCAATAGAAGAACCTACTACATTACAAACACCAAAAACAAAAGCGCCGTTTTGCTTAGCAAGTTTAATAGCAGCTAAGGTATCTGCTGTTTCTCCAGATTGCGATATTGCAATTACAACATCTTTATTGGTAATTACTGGATTTCTATATCTAAATTCTGAAGCGTATTCTACTTCAACAGGTATTCTTGCTAAGTCTTCAAAAATATACTCTGCAACTAAACCAGCGTGCCATGAGGTACCACAAGCAACAATAGTTATTTTGTCTGCATTTGTAAATTTTTCGATATTATCATCTATTCCAGACATTTTGATGATACCTTCTTTAGCTAAAAGGCGTCCTCTATAAGTGTCTCTTATGGCGTCTGGTTGTTCATGAATTTCTTTAAGCATGAAGTGTTCATAGCCTCCTTTTTCTATTTGTTCCAGATTCATTTGTAGTTCTTGAACATAAGGTGCTACTACAGTGTCATCTTTGATTTTTCTAATCTTAACGCCTTTTTTTATTCTAACAATAGCCATTTCTTCATCTTCTAAATAGATGGCATTTTTAGTATATTCAATAAAAGGTGAAGCATCACTTGCAATAAAAAATTCATCTTCACCAACACCTATTGCTAAAGGACTTCCTAAACGAGCTATAACAATTTCGTCTGGTTTGTTTCTATCAAATACAGCAATGGCATACGCACCCACTACTTGGTTAAGGGCAATTTGTACTGCTTTACCTAGCTTAACGTTTTCTTTTAATTTTATGTCTTCAATAAGGTTTATTAAAACCTCTGTATCTGTATCTGATTTAAAGGTATAGCCTCTTTTGGTTAATTCTTTTTTTAGTGCAGCGTAATTTTCTATAATACCATTATGTATAATTACTAAATCGCCAGAGTTAGAACAGTGTGGATGCGAGTTTACATCATTAGGTATACCATGTGTTGCCCAACGTGTATGGCCTATACCTAAATTGCCAGTTGTAGTTATTTCTGCTTCTAGCTTTTTTTGTAAATCTGCTACTTTTCCTTTTGTTTTAGATATTTTCAGGTCTTTGCCATCAAAAAGGGCTATTCCTGCACTGTCATACCCTCTGTATTCTAAACGTTTTAGTCCTTCAAGAATAATTGGATATGCTTTTCTATGACCTATGTAACCTACTATACCACACATAAAAAAATTAGTTTTCTAGTTCTGAATAAAAAATTTCTAATTGTACTCTGTTTTCTTCTGCAACATTTTCATTACTACCATGTAGTACAGTTCCTTTTGGAGACATTACTGTACCTGATGTTAATTTATCATCGCTATCTAAAGTACTGTATTGTAAAATCTCGTTAATATTAGTGGTTACCATTAACCCTAATTTTAGATTTGTAGAATCTCTTAAAAGAATGTTGTTTAAATGTTCTGTTAATCGGATTTTATATTTTACTCCATGATTATCACTATCTCTATCTAGAATTGTAGAGTGATATTCAATAGAATATTCTGGGTTAGAAGTATCTGGAAGGTCTAAAAAATAATCCACAACAGGAACATTGTTTTTTAAGTCGTAAATGATAACTCTATTTGGTTCTTGTTCCTCATTTAAACCAGCAGTCTGGTCTACATGAAAAACTAAGTTTGCTTCATTAATAAGACGTTGTTCTTTATAGGTTGCAATAAAATTGTCATACGTATCTGATAAACCATCATTATCTGTATCAGGTCCACCAAATAAATCAACTACAGCCATAGCACCTTCTCCACCTTTTAGGTATAATTTTTCATTACCTTCTATTGGGTCTGCAGCAGCATCTGCGTCTGCTAAAGTTGTTACTGAAGCATCGTTTTCTAGTATGTTTAAACGGTTACCTGAAAAATTCATTTCTAGAGTTTGCTCTTCTCTTACAGGGTTACCATCATCATCTAACTCATCTGTTTCGTTGGTGTAGTTAAACTCAATGGTTGCGTTGCTAAAATCAAGCATTACCATGTTTCCTTCTGTAGCACCATCAGCTAAAGATGCCTTAAAGTAAAGACCTCTAAAGTAATTTTTAAAGTTATTGTCATTACTTAATTCAGACATACCTTCTTTTGAAAAAATTAAATCTTCCCAAAATCCATTTACATTATTTAACTCTTGTCTAAATCGTGGTGTTAATTTTTCTTCTTCATCAGTTTCGTCATTTAAAGTGATTTCTGAAGGACTTGGTATAAATTCATCCGTTTCAAATAGAGGTTCACCTGTATGATTATCAAAGTTTATAGTTGCATTAGCGTTAGAATAATAGGTTTCGTATTCTTCTATGTTTTCTGCGTTATAATCTTTTAAGAAATAATTGTTTTGATATATAGATAATTTTATTGGTGTGTCACCATATAAAGAATCTTGTTGTGTTATGGTATATGTAGTTTCTCCATCAACCGTTTCTCCAGCAGTAGAAAAATAAGGTATAGATAAAATTACTGATTCTAATTCTGGTTCGTCACCAAAGTCAGGATCATATGTAGAAAGTGAAACTTGAGAAACCACACTAGCTGTAGTTAAGCCATATATATCATCTTTATAAACTCCTAATAAGTTAGAAGATAATCCGTTAGTTTGAACAGGATTGAATTTTTTAGTATATGCTATAACAGGAAACTTTTCAGAATCTGTAGAAAAATTCTGCGCTCCTTGAATATCACTATCTAAGGTTGAAAAGTCTTTATCACAAGCTACAAACGCCATTGTAATTAGTGAGAGTACACTTGTTAGTTTAAGGGCTTTAATTGTCTTCTTCATAGTAATTTGATGCTGTTAGCTTAAAACTTTTGTGTTATAAAAATTTGTATAAGCTTCGCTAAACTCATCTTTTGTTTTGTATTCTAATACAGGTTTTTCAGATTCTTCTAAATGTTTTTCTATGCCTTCTGGTAATTCTTCAGACCCAACGATTAAGGCATCAGAATAATCAATAGCTACTTTCATTAAGTTTACAAAACTTGGTTTTTCTAGCGTTTCTATTGCGCTACCATCTATGTTATCAAACTTAACTTTGTTAGACATGTCTTTATTTAACGTTCCTTCAAAGTTTTGATTGTAAATAGAGGTAACTATTTTACTTTCATTAAATAAAGGCTCGTCTTTGTAATATTCTTTAAGATATAATGGCAATAAAGAAGCTAGCCAACCATGAACATGAATAATATCTGGTGACCAGTTTAATTTTTTAACCGTTTCTATTACTCCTTTGGCAAAGAAAATAGCTCGTTCATCATTATCTGGAAATAATTTTCCGTCTTCATCAGTTAAAGTTGCTTTACGTTTAAAATATTCGTCATTATCAATAAAATATACTTGAATACGCTCTTTTGGTATAGATGCAACTTTTATAATTAGTGGCATGTCTAAATCATTAATTACTAAATTAATTCCAGAAAGTCTTATTACTTCGTGTAATTGGTGTCTTCTTTCATTAATATTTCCATATCTAGGCATGAATATTCTAATCTGACCACCTTGTTGGTTTACCATTCGAGGAGTCTCGAACGACATTGAAGAAATTTCAGTTTCTGGTAAATAAGGTACTACCTCAGATGATACATACAATATCCTCTTATCTTTCATATAGTTGTTTTTAATGTGTTTCGCGTTTTTTTATTCTATTGTAAGCTTTAGTTGTGTTTAAAAGCTGTAAAAAGCTTCATTTACATACTAGTTACTTTTAAAAAGTCAAAATAAAAAACACGCAAAAATACAAAATTTTATGCAGTCTGCGAGTAAAATCTTAAGTTTGCACGCGTTAATTTTTTATTAATAATGAAGATATTTTCAGAAATAAAACAAATTACAAAAGATATTAAGCAGTTAAAGCTTGATAATCAAAAGGTTGGTTTTGTTCCAACTATGGGAGCATTACATGCTGGACACTTGTCTTTAGTGTCTAAAGCTTTAGCTGAGAATGATGTAGTTGTGGTAAGTATTTTTGTAAATCCTACTCAATTTGATAATGTAGAAGATTTAGAAAAATACCCACGAACTTTAGAAAAAGATGCCGCATTATTAAAAACATTGTCTAGTGATATTTTAATTTATGCACCTACAGCAAATGATATTTATCAAAATAATGTGGTTTCACAACATTTTGATTTTGATGGTTTAGAGCATGAAATGGAAGGTAAATTTAGAGCAGGTCATTTTGACGGTGTAGGTACTATTGTAAAACGTTTGTTTGAGATTGTTACTCCAGATAATGCTTATTTTGGTGAAAAAGATTTTCAGCAACTAGCAATCATTAAAAAACTGGTAGAAAAACAGGCTATTCCTGTTAAAATTACAGGATGTGATATTCATAGAGAGGCTAATGGTTTAGCGATGAGTTCTAGAAATACAAGGCTAAAACCTGCGTATGCCAAAGTAGCTCCTTTTATTTATAAAACTTTACAGACTGCCAAAGTAAAGTTTGGCACAGAAAGTGCTACTAAAGTAACAGAATGGGTGACTAAGCAATTTGCAAAACATGATTTATTAGTATTAGAATATTTTATTATTGCAGATGTAGAAACCCTGAAGACAGTTAAAAGAAAATCTAACAAAAAAAAATACAGAGCGTTTATAGCAGTTTATGCTGATGATATTAGATTAATAGATAATATCGCGCTAAATTAATTATCTTTGCCAAATGCAAATACAAGTAGTAAAATCGAAAATTCACAGGGTTAAGGTTACAGGAGCAGACCTTAATTATATTGGTAGTATCACTATTGATGAGGATTTAATGGATGCAGCCAATATTATTCAAGGTGAAAAAGTACAGATTGTAAATAATAATAATGGGGCTCGATTAGAAACCTATGCAATTCCTGGTCCTAGAAATTCTGGTGAAATCACATTAAATGGTGCAGCAGCTAGATTGGTATCTCCAGGAGATGTACTTATATTAATTACTTATGCTTTTATGAAACTTAAAAAAGCAAAAACATTTAAGCCAGCTTTAGTTTTTCCTGATGAAGCAACAAACCTATTAAAATAAAGGTTTCACAACAAAAATATATTAAAAAAGAACTCTCCAATTATGGAGAGTTTTTTTTATTGTTTTTTCTAGCATACAACAGAAAAAAAATATTTGTAACTTGCATTTTAAATTCTCAAAAACGCAAAAATGAAGGCATTAATCTACGCAATACTCTTACTTTTTACATTTCAATTTACACAGGCACAAGTACAATACGAAACTATAGATTCGCAAAAGCTGAATGATATACGCCAAATAAAAGTGCAGTTGCCAAGAGGATATGATGAAGACACCAATAAAAACTACCCTTTAATTGTGGTTTTTGATGGAGATTATATGTTTGAAATAGTTGCTGGTAACGTAGATTACTATTCTTATTGGGAAGACATGCCAGAAGCAATTGTTGTTGGTGTAAACCAATCAAAAACTAGAAGCGAAGATACAAACTACTCTGAGCAAAGTTCTATGCCAATAGATACAGGAGCAGATTTTTTTGAGTTTGTAGGTATGGAGCTTCTTCCATATATAGAAAAAACATACCGAACAGAAAATTTTAATGTAGCCATTGGTCATGGTGAAACAGCAAATTTTATTAACTCTTTTCTGTTTAAAGCTTCCCCTTTATTTCAGGCTTATATAAGTATAAGTCCAGATTTAGCAACAAATATGAAAACCTATTTGCCAGAAAGACTAAAAAGTTTTGAAAACAAATTGTTTTACTACTTAGCAACATCTACAAATGATGTAAAATTTATAAAAGAAAAAACAGAAGCACTAAACGTAAATTTAACTGCGCTTGATAATAAAAATGTACTTTACAATTTTGATGTTTTTGAAGGTCCTTCGCATTACGCTTTACCTGCACATGCAGTGCCAAAAGCTTTAGAGAGTATTTTCTTGGTGTACCAGCCTATTAGTAAAAAAGAGTACAAAGAAACCATACTAAAGTTAGAAGGTTCTCCTGTTACCTATTTGTTAGAAAAGTATCAGACTATTGAGGATTTATTCGGAATAAAAAAGCCAATACTTGTAAATGATTTTAAAGCTATTGCAGCAGCAATCAACAAAAGTGAGCAATATAATTACTACGAAGAATTAGGAAAACTAGCGCGTAAGCAATATCCTGAAACTATGTTAGGAAACTATTATATGGCGCGTTTTTATGAAGAAACCAATGATCCTAAAAAAGCAATGAAAACCTATCAATCTGCTTATATGCTAGAAGAAATAGCAGGATTAACAAAAGATTTAATGCTAGAAAAATCAGATGCTATTAAAGCAGATTTTGGGTATTAAATTATAATTTCAAAAGCTTTTTGAGGTTTTAACAAAGAATCATTTTATCAGTAATTAATAAAATTTCCGTTTGCACGGAAAGTGAACATGGCTAAAGTAAAAACAACTTTTTTTTGTCAAAACTGTGGTAGTCAATTTGCTAAATGGCAAGGACAATGTACCTCTTGTAAAGAATGGAATACTATTGCTGAAGAAGTATTACAAAAGCCAGAAAAAAGTAGCTGGAAATTAGAAAGTCCTACTGTGCAAAAAAGCGCAAAGCCATTAAAAATTAATGAAATTGATGCGTCGCATGATGCAAGGTTAGATACCATAGACAAAGAGTTTAATAGAGTGCTTGGTGGAGGTATTGTTCCTGGTTCCTTAATTCTTTTAGGAGGAGAGCCAGGTATAGGAAAAAGTACCTTGTTACTTCAAATAGCATTAAAACTTCCTTATAGTACTTTGTATGTTTCTGGAGAAGAAAGCCAGAAGCAAATAAAAATGCGAGCAGAACGCATTAATCCTAATAGTAATAACTGCTATATTTTAACCGAAACAAAAACGCAAAACATCTTTAAGCAAATCTCTTCACTGCAACCAGATGTGGTAGTTGTAGATTCTATACAAACCTTACATAGTGAATATATAGAGTCTTCTGCAGGAAGTATTTCGCAAATAAAAGAGTGCACTACAGAACTTATTAAGTTTGCAAAAGAAACTGCAACACCTGTAATTTTAATAGGTCATATTACAAAAGATGGAAATATTGCTGGACCAAAAATATTAGAACATATGGTAGATACTGTGCTTCATTTTGAAGGAGACAGAAATCATATTTTTAGAATATTAAGAGCTAATAAAAATAGATTTGGTTCTACCAATGAGCTTGGTATTTATGAGATGCAAGGTTCTGGTTTAAGAGAGGTAACTAACCCATCAGAAATACTAATTTCAAAAAACGACGAAGAACTAAGTGGTAATACCATTGCTGCTACTATTGAGGGTTTACGTCCTTTGTTAATAGAAATTCAAGCACTTGTTAGTACTGCTGTGTATGGTACACCACAAAGAAGCACAACAGGGTTTAATGCCAAAAGACTAAATATGCTTTTAGCGGTTTTAGAAAAACGTGCAGGTTTTAGGTTAGGAGCTAAAGATGTGTTTTTAAATATTACAGGAGGAATTTCTGTAGACGATCCTGCTTTAGATTTAGCAGTAGTTGCAGCTATATTGTCTTCTAATGAAGATGTGGCAATACCTAAAGACTATTGTTTTGCTGCAGAGGTTGGTCTTTCTGGAGAAATAAGACCAGTTCAAAGAGTGGAGCAACGTATTTTAGAAGCCGAAAAATTAGGTTTTTCTAAAATTTTTGTATCCAAATACAATAAGATTTCTATCCAACCTCAAGGAATTAAAATACAATTGGTTTCTAAAATCGAAGATTTAGTTTTTCAGCTTACTTAGTGTTGTAATTAATTGTAAATAAGAATTTTATATCTTGTATTTAAGAGGTTTCTTACTTTTTTAAGTTTTTTAACGGAAAACAGCAGTGTTTCATCGAATAAACAGAAAAAAAAGACGCACTTACATTTTATTTATCTAGTTTTAAGTAGATTACAACCCCAATAATCTACCAAATAATGATTAAGAACCTACTACACTTCATGGTGTGCTGTATTTTAAGCACTCCATTATTAGCTCAAACAAATGCACCAAGTATTCAGTCTGGTGTAAGTTTTCAATGGAGCGATACGCAAACAAATTATAATCAACCCGCTACAATAGAAAGTATTACTGTTAATGGTAATGTTTATTTAAATTTTGGAGTGCCAACTGGGTATGAATTAACACAGCCTGGTCCTAATGCACAATCAAATAATACTATTAGGCTTAATAGCTCTATAGTAGAAAGTACTAGTGCTAGTCCAACATGGGATGCAACAGCATTAGAGGCTTTTCAATCCTTAAATCTTAATTACTATTTTGCTGCTAATTATAATGGTGAAGAAATGTGCAATGACTTTGTTGCTGAAAATAGTACAAATGCACAAAGGGCAACCTTAACATATGAAGGTGGTATTGTCGCTAGTTCCAGTGGTGTAATTGCTATAACAGAGCAAAATGCAAATAACTGTTATCATATAGAGTTTTTTGGAATACCAGTTGGTGGAGTATCAGAACAGCCTTTAGGAGAAACTTTTGTTAATAAAGGTGGAACAGAATGGGGTTATGGTGGTACAGGAAGTAGTGGTAATTTAGGTACTCCTGGTGCTGTAAATTCACCTCCTGCAGGTTCTGATTATTGGCTTAGTGATCGTGTTGTTTTAAATAGAGCGACTTTAGGTATTGCAATATTTTATTTAGATGACATTGCGCCTACAGGATCAACCATTACTAGAGCAACATTAACTGCTGCAACTTATGATAATGGAGATGGTAAAATGTTTATTTTAACCTTACCAGACAATGACAAAGACGGACTTAGTGATGTCGATGATTTAGATGATGATAATGATGGAATAACAGATATTGTAGAATCTGGAGGAATTGACCCTTCTGCAGATCACGATCTTGATGGAATACCTAATTATAAAGATGCCAATTTTTGTGCCTTAAATAGTTTTGGTATTTGTGCTAATTTAGATTTTGATAACGATGGTGTGCCTAATCATTATGACTTAGATAGTGATAATGATGGTATTTTTGATGTTGTAGAATCTGGAGGAACAGATGCTAATAACGATGGTTATGCAGATGGTGCAGAAGGTTTAACGCCTTCTACTATGGGTATTCCTACTTCTGCTGGTACAGGAACAATTCCAATAAATACAGATAATTCAGGAAATGATAACTTTTTAGATATTGATAGTGATGATGATGGTATACCAGATAATATAGAAGCACAATCAACATTTACTTATGTTAGTCCGTTATATTCTGTTAATTCTTATAATGGAGTAGATATAACATATGCAACAGGATTAACTGTAGAAGATACAGATGGTGATGGTATTCCTGATTATATCGATAGTGATTCTGATAATGATGGTGTTCCAGATATTAAAGAAAATGGAATGGCTAATGTGTTAAGCGGAAGTGATTCTGATAATGATGGTCTTGATGATATATTTGAAACCTCAGGAACAAATGATGCTATTTGGGATGTTAATGAAGCAATTGAAAACCCAACAGATTTGTCTGTACTACCAGATAATGATGGTGATTTGTTTACAGGTGGCGATTTAGATTATCGTGATTTATTTGATGTAAATCCGCCAGTATCTGCAACTTTAGATTTTGATGGTGTAGATGATTATTTAACAGGTAATAGCCTTGTTAATGGCTTAGGTGAAGTTACTATCATGGCTTGGATAAAAATAGATGCATCAAATGCTGGGACAGCAAATAATACAATTGCAGGAGAAGATGTTTCTTGTCGATTATATGTGCAAAATGGTAACAAGTTAGTATTTGGTACAAGAACCACTGCAGGAACCACAAATGTTGTAAATGGAATAAATGTAGCTTATGATGAATGGCATCATATAACAGGAACATTTTCAGGAGCAACAGGAACCCAAACTATTTATGTAGACGGAGTAAAACGTACTACCACTACTACAGGAACTCAAATAGGACAAACTATAGCGTGTACAGGTAGTTGGAATGGTAATTTTGAAATAGGAAGATTGTCAAGAAATATTACAAATAAGCAATATTTTAAAGGAGATATAGATGAAGTAAGAGTATTTGATAGCGCTTTAACCGAAGATCAGATACAACGTATGGTGTATCAGGAAATAAAAAATGAATCTGGAAAAGTAAGAGGAACAGTTATACCAAAAGATATTGTAGATATTTCTTCCGGAAATACTGTGTCATGGAGTAATTTAATAGCTTACTATTCGATGACAGATATTAAAAACAGTACCACAGCAGATTATTCTAGTAACGATAATACTTTATACTTAAAAAATATTAGAACTATTCAAGAGCAAACAGCTCCAATGCCATATGAAACAGTTAATAATGGAGATTGGACAAGTGAGTCTACTTGGTTGC
>Ga0209121_10000932_pt1 | contig 31087 bp, 29 predicted proteins | sample Cruoilmetagenom3_FD_187292 | JGI IMG/M metagenome (GOLD analysis project Ga0209121, IMG submission 187292) | Oil polluted marine microbial communities from Coal Oil Point, Santa Barbara, California, USA - Sample 3 (SPAdes) (version 2) | ecosystem: Environmental > Aquatic > Marine > Oil seeps ...
GTGGAGCGTAAAGAGCTGACGCAGTGGTTCTTCAAAATATCGGATTATTCCGAGGAGTTGCTAGAGGCGCTTGACCATCTTCCGAACTGGCCGGAAAAAGTCCGCACCATGCAGAAAAACTGGATTGGCAAATCGCAAGGTTTGCAGTTCAGCTTTGATATGAATGGTGGCCCCGACGGTTTTGATAAGCTGGAGGTTTACACCACCCGCCCCGACACATTGTTTGGCGCCAGTTTTGCGGCGATCTCGGCTGATCACCCACTTGCAAAGGCACTCGAGGGCAATCAGGAAGTCGCTACGTTCAACGCTGATTGCCGACGCATGGGCACCTCGGCCGAGGAAATGGAGAAAGCCCCGAAGCTCGGCTATGACACCGGCATTACGGTCACGCACCCGTTTGACCCTGACTGGCAGCTACCGGTCTATATCGCAAACTTCATCCTGATGGATTATGGCACCGGCGCGATCTTTGGCTGCCCCGCACACGACCAGCGCGATCTCGATTTTGCCCGCAAGTATGGTCTCGATGTGAAGGCTGTGGTCTCGGCCGATGGTCAGGACTTCGAGATTGGCAACGAGGCGTTTACGGAACCGGGCACGCTTGTAAATTCGGAGTTCCTGAACGGCAAAACCATTGATGACGCGAAAGCCGAAGTCGTGGACCGCATGGAAACGGCCGGAAACGGCAAAGGTGTCACCCAATATCGTCTGCGCGACTGGGGTATCAGCCGTCAACGTTATTGGGGTTGTCCGATTCCGGTGATTCACTGTGAAACTTGCGGGGTTGTACCGGAGAAGAAAGAGAATCTGCCCGTTAAGTTACCCGAGGATGTCTCGTTTGACCGTCCTGGCAACCCGCTGGACCGCCATGATACTTGGCGCGAAGTTGAATGTCCGAAGTGCGGTGCCGCAGCTAAACGTGAAACCGATACAATGGACACTTTCGTCGACAGCAGCTGGTACTACGCCCGTTTCACCTCGCCCAACGCCGAAACGCCGACCGATCTGGCCGAAGCCGACTATTGGATGAATGTCGACCAGTATATCGGGGGCATCGAGCACGCGATCCTTCACCTTCTCTACTCGCGCTTTTTCGCCCGCGCGATGCATAAAACCGGGCACCTGCCTGCCAAAGCGATTGAACCGTTTAATGCATTGTTTACGCAAGGTATGGTCACACACGAATTTTATTCGACCGAAGAAAATGGACGTCCCGTCTATCATAATCCGACCGATGTCATCCGTACATCCGAGGGCGCGACCCTGCGCGCCACGGGCGAACCGATTAACGTTGGCCCAATTATCAAGATGTCCAAGTCGAAGAAAAACGTGGTGGACCCCGAGGACATCATCGACCAGTTCGGCGCCGATACGGCGCGCTGGTTCGTTATGTCCGACAGCCCTCCCGAGCGCGATGTCGAATGGACTGCGGCGGGCGCCGAGGCCGCATGGAAACACATCCAGCGTATCTGGAGACTGGCTGATGAAATCAGCCAGAGCGCCGAGGACGGGGCGGGAGCCCCTGACGAGGCGCTCGCTCTTCAAAAAGCCACGCACCGTGCTGTTGCGGAAACGACTGCCGGAATCGAGGGCTTTGCCTTCAACAAAGCCATCGCCAAGCTGTACGAATTCACAAATACGTTGGCCAAATCCAAAGCCGGCAAGGCTGATAAACAAGCGGCCATGAAGGTCATGGCACAGTTAATGCAACCGATGACGCCGCATCTTTCCGAAGAAGTCTGGGCGTTGATGGGGGGCGAAGGCATGGTCACGACGACTCGCTGGCCGGAAGTCGACCCTGCAATGTTGGTCGATGACACCATCGTCATGCCGATCCAGATCAACGGCAAGCGGCGCTCTGAAATTTCAGTCCCCAAAGACTTATCGAAGTCCGAGGTTGAAAAACTTGCGCTCGCGGACAAGAGTGTCATCAAGGCTTTGGACGGCAACGCGCCCAAAAAGCTGATCGTGGTTCCGGGTCGTATCATCAATGTCGTTATATAAATATAACCGTCGCAAATTTCTGACACTGACAGCCGCGCCGCTGTTCGCATCTGCTTGCGGGTTCACGCCTATCTACAGCGCCGGTTCGGCTGCGGAAGAAATGCACGACCGAATTGCTCTTGGCACGTTCACCGGCCTCGACGGCTTCCAGATGCGCGAGCAACTGGAAACCCGCCTTGGCGTCGCGACGGCTGCAACGCATCGGCTTGACGTAGTGTTAAGCGTTGATAGTGAGGGCTTGGCCGTCACGCAGGATGGTTCCATCACCCGGTATAACCTCTCCGGCGAAGCTCTTTTCACCGTTACGCAGCTCGGTGGCGGCGTGGTTTTCACCGACACCGTCTCTGCTTTTACCGCCTACAACGCAACGGCATCCGCTTATGCTACCCGCATCGCCGAAAGGGACGCTAACCGTCGTATGGCCGTAACCATTGCCGACCGGATCGTGACTCGAATGGCGATTTCGGCCGAGGATTGGTTAACGTGAAGCTGAACGCCCGCGACGCCGCCCGTTTTCTCGCAAAGCCTGACCTCACAAAGGCCGGCATATTGTTTTTCGGACCGGATGCGATGCGGATCGCACTCAAGCGACAGGATCTGATTGCCACACTTGTTGGTCCCGAAGGCGAAAGTGAAATGCGCCTTACCAGAATGAGCGGGGCGGAGTTGCGAAAAGACCCTGCCGCGCTGCTCGACGCGTTAAAAGCGCAAGGGTTCTTCCCCGGCCAACGTGTTGTATTAGTCGACGACGCTACCGACGGAATATCCAAAATTTTCGCCGCAGCACTCGAAGAATGGCAACCAGGCGATGCGATGATGGTCGTAACCGCGGGCCAACTCAACGCACGTTCCGCGTTGCGAAAGGTTTTTGAAGGAAGTGGCTCCTGCGTCGGCATCGGAGTTTACACTGACCCACCCTCGCGCGAGGAAATCGAAGCAACGTTGCAAAAAGCCGGTATCGTAGCGATTGACCCCGATGCCATGACCGACCTTACCAACCTGTCGCGCGAACTTGACCCGGGTGATTTCAGACAAACGGTTGAAAAGCTCGCGCTATATAAAATTAGCGATAAAACACCCGTAACGCCAACCGACGTTGTCGCCTGTGCGCCGCTAACCTCGGAAGCCGCACTTGATGATGCGATAAACTTTGCCGCCGACGGCAATTCCGCTGCGATCGTTCCACAAATGCACCGCCTCGCGGGTCAGGGTGTTAATCCAACGACACTTTGCATCGGGGCTACACGCCATTTTCGCCAACTCCATGCGGCTGCTTCGTCAGATCAGGGGCCCGAAGCCGCATTGTCCCGTGCCCGTCCGCCGGTTTTTGGCCCACGCCGAGACCGCATGATCCGGCAAGCCAGACAATGGCAGACGCAGCGTCTCGAGATGGCATTAAAGGTTTTAATGGACACCGACCTTGCGCTACGCTCGTCCCGTCCTGTGCCGGCCATGGCGATGATGGAGCGTGCCTTCATCCGAATTGCGATGCTGCGCCCGAAATAAGGAGACAGAAATGTATCAAGTAATCGGATCCCCTCGCACACGTTCGATGCGTGTATATTGGGCGCTGGAAGAAATGGGGTTGGATTATGAAATCAACACAACTCCGCCTCGCACCGACGAGGTGCGCGCACACAACCCGTCGGGCAAGGTTCCTTGTCTGATTGTGGACGGCGAAGCGATTATTGATTCCGTTGCCATCGTCCAGTTTCTGGCCGACAAACACAGCCAGTTGACGTTCCCTGCCGGGACAGTGAAGCGCGCGCAACAAGACAGTTTCACACAGTTTTGCTGTGACGAAGTTGATGGTTCGCTCTGGATGGCCGCGAAGAACTCGTTCATTCACCCCGAAGACATGCGGGTGCCCGCCATAAAACCGACGGCCAAATATGAATTCGCAAACGCTATGACCACGCTGGAAACCCGGCTTGGCGACAACGAGTTCGTGATGGGCGACACCTTCACCGTTCCTGACCTGCTGCTAGGGCATTGCGCCAATTGGGCGGTCGGGGCAAAGTTCGATCTACCGGATGGTAAAGTCGGTGAATACTTCAAACGTGTAACCGCCCGTCCGGCCTATCAACGTGCCAAGGAAAAGACCGGTTACTAGACTTTCAAGTATTTGGCCGCAGCTTCACCTGCGTGGCGACCCGTTGCCAGACATGCCGTTAGCAGATACCCGCCCGTCGGAGCCTCCCAATCCAGCATTTCGCCCGCGCAAAATACGCCTGGGCGGGCTTTAAGCATCAGGTCTTCCGTAAGCGCCGCCCGCGTCACCCCGCCAGCGGTCGAAATTGCCTCGTCCATCGGTCTGGGTCCGTCAAGCGCCAACGGCAGGGCCTTAATGCGTGCTGCCAAATCGCTCATGTTTTCGGGCAATGGTCCAACCTCGCGCAGTAACGCAGACTTCGCCCCCTTCAGTCCAAGGGTTTTGCGTAAATGATTGGAGATGCTATTTTTCCCGCGCGGCTTCTTTAACTTTGCCTCAATCGCATCACGCGACAGGTCGGGCATCAAATCCAGCATCAGTGTTTCTTTACTGTCACGCAACGCTTTGGAGACGGCATAAACCGCGCTGCCCTCGATACCCCGCGCCGAAATCACGAATTCGCCTTTTACTGACAGATCGCCAACACTCAGCCTAACCGGTTTTATCGGCGCGCCCAGAAAAGGCGTCATGAAGTCAGACCATTTGCACAAAAAACCCATGTTGGCAGGCCGGAACGAAGCTGTTGGCGCGTCTATAAATTCCGCCCATTTTCCGTCTGAACCCAAGCGGGACCAACTCGCCCCACCCAGCGCCAGAACAGAAACCTTTGCATGAACAGTCCTCACACCTTCGGGCGTTTCGAAACAGAGGTTGTGCCCCTCCCATCCAGTCCATCGCCAGCGAGTCCGGACTTCAACATCTTTTTGCCCGAGGGCTGCCATCCAGCTTCGCAATAGTGGCGAGGTTTTCATGGTTTTGGGGAATACGCGCCCGCTCGAACCGGTGAACACCTCTTGCCCCAGTCCTTCCGCCCACAAACTAACCTGCTCCGGCCCAAACTCTCGGATGAACGGTTCCAGCCAATTGCGGGCATCGCCATACGCGTTCAGAAAACCTTCGATAGGTTCGTTTTTGGTCAGGTTCAGACCCGATTTACCAGCCATCAGAAACTTTCGCCCAACAGACGGTTTAGCATCCACTATCACAACCTTGACACCAGCATCCGCCAATTGCGTCGCCGCCATCAATCCGGCTGGTCCAGCACCGACAATCAGCGCCTCGATATTCTCCATTTAAGTTCTCCGCTCTGGCGACAAGCCAGCAATGATGTCCGCATCAAAACCCGTATCACGTCCGGCCAGAAGGTCAGCCGCAAACACAGACATCGCCGGCGACGTCTGTACCCCGTATCCCCCTTGCCCTGCCAGCCAGAAAAAACCCTCGACGTTCGGAGCGAAACCGACAACCGGAGTCCTGTCCGGCGCAAAACTGCGAAGGCCGGCCCAACTGCTTTCGACACGGGTCACTTCTTCAGTCACAAAGTCCTGATATCTGGCCAAGCCTTCCGCAAGAACCATATCGTCAGCCCATGCGTCCATCGCCTCGACCGGGTCTTCTTCCGCAGGCGATACCAGCCATTTTCCAGCGTCCGGTTTCGCATACCAGTCTTCCGTCACGGACAACAGCATCGGCCAGTCTTTCACGTCGTGTCCGCCGGGCGCGGGCAACCGCGCCACCGACCGACGGAAGGGTTGAATTCCGAATGGCGAAACCCCTGCCATGCGGGCAACCTGATCTGCCCAAGCTCCGGCAGCGTTAACTATTACCGGAGCCCTGAAATCACGCCCGCCTGCCGAAACACGCCAGCCAGCGTCAATACGCTCGATCCGTTCAACCCGCGAACGATTAAACAATTTCGCGCCATTCTTTCGCGCCCGCCGCAGATATGCCTGAAAAACCATGTCGACATCGATGTCACAAGCTGACGTCAGCAGCACTGCAGAGACAGCCGTTGAAGAATTCAATATAGGCACCAGCGTTACTGCGTCCTCAATGCCAAGCTCAGAAATGTCCGAAGAGTTTGCTTCCGGCATTAGATGGCGACGGTTTTCATCAGCGACCATCAAGACACCGCGAGGGGACAGCGCGCCAATTTCTTCGAAAGCGCTCCGACTGGCGCGCGTCACATACCGGATAACTTCGTTTCCGTAATTAGGCTCGAACATCGCGGCGGAGCGACCGGTCGCATGGTATCCAAACGCCTCCTCGGCCTCTAGCAGAATGACGTCTGCAGATTGCGAGGCTTCGGCCGCGAAGCCAGCCCCAGCAATGCCGCCGCCAATAATTATAATATCTGTGTTTTCGGCCAAGTCGGTCAAAGCATTTCCAGACTACGCGCAAAAACACCCGCATCCACATTGCCGCCAGTCGCAACCGCGATGACGGTGTCACTTTTAATGTCGTCAGGTCGGAACAACGCCGCCGCAAGCGCGACAGCCCCACCCGGCTCCAATACAATCTTCAAGCGCTGGAATGCATGCGCCATGGCCAGCATCGCCTCGCCGTCACTGACGGTCAGCCCCGCGCCGCAGAGCTTTTTCATAATTCCGAATGTTATATCCCCCGATACTGGCGTGATGATCGCATCACAAATCGACTTCGAAGTCGCAGCGTTACCAGTCAAAACACCGGATCGCAGGGAGCGTGCAACATCGTCTGAATCCTCGGGCTCGCAAGGGCGGACCTTGAAATTCGGAGCAGTCTCTTCCAGCGCTAACGCAATACCGCTCGTTAACCCGCCACCGCCACAACTAACCAAGACTTCAGCGTCCATGATGCCTTCGGCCCTTGCCTGCTCCGCGATTTCCAGACCGACGGTGCCTTGCCCGGCAATCACCTGTGGTTCGTTGAACGGTTTAATCAGGGTCAACCCGCGCGCCGCGGCCATGTCGTCGCCGATTTTGTCGCGGTCTTCGGTGGCACGATTGTAAAAAACGACCTCGGCCCCGAGCGCCCGAGTATTGGCGATTTTCAACGCGGGTGCATCTTCCGGCATAATGATCACGGCTGAGGTGCCATGTTTTTTCGCTGCCAGCGCCACCCCTTGCGCGTGATTTCCGGATGAGTAGGCAATCACCCCGTTTGCCAGTTGCGTTTCGTTTAGCGCCGAAACCGCCGCCCAACCACCACGAAACTTGAAGCTGCCGGTGTGTTGCAAACACTCGGCCTTAACAAAAACCCGACGGCCGGCGATTTCGTCCAGAAACGGCGATGACAGCAGCGGCGTCCGCCGAACCACAGGCGCTAGGCGCGCTTCTGCGGCGCGTATCATTTCGATATTGCTCATGCTGTAACTTTCGCGATCAGTTGCGTAATCGCGCCCACCGCTTCGGGCTCATTCAGGAAAGGCACATGGCCGCGACCTGGTACGTTGGCATAGATCATATCAGGCCGTCGACGTCGCATTTCAGCGACGCTGGCTTCGCTCAACAAATCCGAATTTGCGCCACGGATCAGCGCCAGCGGCAACCCGTCCATCGCATCAAACAGAGGCCATAAATCTGGTTGCTCCTGCTTCGCCTGCTCGATCATCGCGTCCCGCAACTTCGGATCATAATTCAATCGCAAACCTTCTGGCGTCATTTCCAGCCAGCGCGTCGCCTGCACCTCCCAATCCGCGTCGGTTAGATCGGGGAATTCCGCGCCCATGGTCTGCTGCAAAGCTTTCGCCGCTTCGACAAAGGTCTTGGCTTTGGGCTGGATGCCGAGGTAATCCATAATCCGGTCCAGACCGGTCGTGTCGATCTCGGGACCGATATCGTTAAGGATAACTCCGGAGATCCGACTTTTGGCCATCGCCGCCGTCAGCATTGCGATAATACCACCGCGCGAGGTTCCGACATACAACGCCCTCTCGACACCTAGATGATCGAGAAGTTCCAGCACATCTTTGGCCTCTTGTGGCACATTGTAATTCATATAATTCGGATCACGGTCAGAATCGCCGCGTCCGCGATAAGTCAAACGGATCAACCGAACACCCTTCAGCACCCCCGCCAAGTCGTCGAAATCGCGCGCATTTCTGGTCAGACCCGGAAGGCAGAGAACTGGCAGTCCCTCGCCTTCATCCTCGTACGCCAGTTGCAGACCATCGCTCGTTGTAAACTTCATGGCGCGGCCTTTGCCGCTGCTGGAATGCCCGTCAGATCCGACATGACGAGTTGCGGTTTCCACGGCAAGCGATCCATTGGTTCACCCGCGCGATTAACCCATGCGGTGTAGAAGCCGTAACCCGCGCCGTTTGCTGCGTCCCACCCGTTTGACGAAACAAAAAGCACTTCGTCCGGCGTGCATCCAAATCGTTTTCCGACCAGATCGTAAACCGAGCGATGAGGCTTGAACACACCGACGTCCTGCACACTTAAAACCGCATCAAGGACATCTTCGATGCCCGCACTATCCACCGCCCCTTGCAGCATATCCGGCGAGCCGTTGGAAAGTATGCCCGTCTGCAATCCGGCATCTTTCAGCGCGGCCAGCATGGCCGGAACCTCGGGGTAGGCTGACAATTCCCAATAAAGCGACAGCAAACGTTCGCGAAGTTCGGGGTCGTCCAGACCTGCAGCTTCCAGCGCGTAATCCAACCCGTCCTGCGTCACTTTCCAGAAATCCGTATGCGCGTCGGCAACCGCCCGCAGCCATGTATACTGCAACTGCTTTAGCCGCCAATCCTGTGCGATTTGAGACCACTTGGAGGCAAACACCTCGCGCCCCGGTTCCTGCGCGGCCAGCCTCGCGGCTGCGGCCACATCAAAAAGTGTTCCATAAGCGTCGAAAATGCATGTGGTGATGGGCATGGGATAGTCCTCCGTTCACCTGCACTCTGACATAAGCCAGAGCGCGGATAAACGGGGAAATTATTTAAATATTTTCCGGCTGCATCATGCCCATGATGTGATAGCCACCGTCGACGTGGACGATCTCGCCAGTCGTATAGGCACCATAATCCGACATTAGATACATAGCGGTGCCGCCGACTGCATCCAGTGTTGCGTTGGAACGTAGCGGGGCGTTTGCGCCGATTGTGCGGAACACCTTGCGCGCGCCACCGATCGCCGCACCCGCGAGCGTTTTCATCGGGCCGGGGCTAACCGCATTTACGCGTATACCGGAAGGACCAAGGTCGTTTGCCAAATACCGCACAGTGCTCTCAAGCGCTGCTTTAGCCACGCCCATTACGTTATAATTTGGCTGAACACGCTGGCTGCCCATATAGGTCAACGTGATCATCGAGCCGCCATTTTTCATCATCGGCGCAGCACGACGGGCAACGTCAACGAAGCTGTAGCAAGAAATATCCAGTGAATTCAGAAAATTCTGGCGAGACGTATCGATAAAACGGCCGTTAAGCTCGTCTTTGTCCGAATAGGCGATGCCGTGTACAAGAAAATCCAACTCCCCCCACTCGTCTTCAAGAGTTTTGAATACAGCATCGAGCGAAGCTTCATCCTGTACATCTGCCGGGATCACCAAATTTGAGCCAACACTTTCCGCCAGCGGTCGCAAACGTTTGCCAAAACCTTCGCCTTGATAGGTAAACGCCAGTTCGGCACCTTCATCAGCCAAGGTTTTCGCAATACCCCAAGCGATCGAACGCTCGTTGGCGACGCCCATAACCAGCCCGCGTTTGCCCTTCATCAGATCAGCCATGGTATTTGCTCATCGCCAGGGTCGCGTTTGTGCCACCAAAACCGAAACTGTTGGAGATAACCGTATCGAGACCGGCATTTTCAACGTTCTTGGTCGCAATTTCCTCCGGTTTCAAAGCAGGGTCAAGTTCTTTTACATTCGCGGAACCGACGATGAAATCATCTTGCAACATCATCAAGCAGTAGATCGCTTCCTGCACGCCTGTCGCGCCAAGGCTGTGACCCGTCAAAGACTTGGTCGACGAAATTGGCGGTGTTGGACCGCCTTCAAACACGCGGCGTACCGCTTCGACTTCGCGAACATCGCCAACCGGCGTCGAAGTTCCGTGCGCGTTGATATAATCAACTTTGCGATCACCCAACGTCGACATCGCCAGCTTCATCGAACGTTCGCCACCTTCACCTGACGGTGCAACCATATCGTAGCCGTCGGACGTGGCACCATAACCTGTAACTTCCGCATAAATTTTGGCACCGCGCGCCAAAGCGTGCTCTAGTTCTTCAAGGACAACGATCCCGCCACCGCCTGCAATCACAAAACCGTCACGTGTTGCGTCAAAGGCGCGGGCGGCCAATTCCGGCGTGTCGTTATACTTGGAAGACATCGCGCCCATCGCGTCAAACAGACAGGACAGTGTCCAGTCCAATTCCTCGCCACCGCCAGCAAAAACGATGTCCTGCTTGCCAAACTGGATTTGCTCGACACCGTTGCCAATGCAATGCGCGGACGTCGAACAAGCCGAGGTAATTGAATAATTCACACCCTTGATCTTGTAAGGTGTCGCCAAACATGCCGATGTGGTCGAGGACATGCCACGCGTAACCATGAACGGCCCCATGCGCTTGGGCGAGCCCTTCTCGATCACGATCTGATGCGCGGCGAACAAGTGTTTCGTCGACGGACCGCCAGAACCAACAACCAATCCGGTGCGCTCGTTAGAAACGTCGCTTTCTTCAAGTCCCGCATCGGCGATCGCCTGTTCCATCGCGATATAGCTGTAGGCAGCGCCATCACCCATGAAGCGGTAAATACGTTTGTCGATGTGCTCTTTGGGATCAATGTCCGGCATACCGTGAATTTGCGAGCGGAATCCATGCTCGGCATATGTCGGGGCAAAACTGATGCCGGATTTGCCGGCTTTCAGCGAAGCCATAGCCTGTTCGGCATTAATGCCAATGGACGAAACGATCCCAAGACCGGTGATAACGACGCGACGCATAGTAATTTCCTTAAGTTTAGAAAAATCTGGCGGAATTATTCCTGAGATAGTCCGACTTTCATATCAGTAGTAGTGTAAACCAACTCGCCATCCGCGAACATTTTACCGTTGGCACGACCCAGCTTCAGGCGGCGGTCGATCACACGCGTGAAATCAACTTCGTAACGGACGAGTTTGGTTTCCGGAGTAACCATTCCGGTAAACTTAACTTCGCCCACACCAAGTGCCATGCCTTTACCCAGCATCCCGCGCCAACCAAGGTTAAAGCCGGTAAGCTGCCAAAGTGCGTCCAGCCCCAGACATCCGGGCATGATCGGGTTGCCAATAAAATGACAGGGGAAGAACCATAGGTCGGGCGTAATGTCTTGTTCCGCGATCACATGGCCTTCGCCGTTCTCGCCGCCATCGGAGGAAATATCGAGAATACGGTCCATCATCAACATAGGGGGCGCCGGAAGCTGTGCATTGCCCAAGCCAAACAATTCACCGCGCCCGCAGGCTAACAAATCCTCGTAATCAAAGCTGGTGGGATATTTGGACATGGCGGAAATGCTCCTGCAAAAACGGTTTTAGTTGGTACATTCTTACCACTGCGCACGGACGGGGTGCAATAGCGCTAGCGCGGGTCTGGCCTTCGCGAGTTGTTTTGCTGTATATTGGAGCAAATTGAAGGAATTCAGCCGATGAACATTGAGATTCAAACACCGCAGAAACGCGCCTCTTCGTGGCTGGCGGATGGCGGATTGCGCCCGACACGCCAACGTCTATCTCTGGCCGAACTTCTGGTCGGTGACGGTGAGGATCGCCATGTCACAGCGGAATCGTTGTTCGAGCTGACACGCGACGGTGATGCGCCAGTATCTTTGGCAACAGTCTACAACACACTCGGTGCTTTTTGCGAAGCCGGGTTGATGCGCGAAGTCAGCGTCGACGGCCACCGCTCCTATTTCGACACACGGGTCGACGACCATTCGCACTTTTATTGGGAAGACGAAGGCCGCCTGAGTGACGCGCCTGTTGGTTCGGTAAAATTTGAAAGCCTGCCCGATCTGCCCGAAGGTGCCGAGATATCTAAAATCGATGTGGTAATTAGAATCCGCAAAAATTAACACGCGGATATTTCACGTAAAGGGACCGGATATGACACGCGCGGACCTGAATAATTATATGATATGCCAATATCAGCTAGGAAACGCGGAACAGGCGATACGGGTATTTTCGGCTTGAGATTACAAAGGGGGAGTTTTGACTTCTTCATGCAGCAAATCACGATGCGTCAACACGGTTTCAAAAGTGATGTCGAACGCATCCAAGCAGAATTTGGCAATACTTTGTTCATCTATTTGTATTTGGCGCGCCAAAGTAAACTCGAGAAAGCGATTTCTCGTGTTAAGGCTATCCAAACGGGGCTTTGGCACAAAGCGGCCTATGGGACGGAAATGGAGCGGCAGTCAGACCCGAAGGAGCCATACTATGACGCCGAAGCGATTTCACGTAACTTAGCTAAACTGACCGCACTCGACGAAGCGAGGCTAAACTGGTTCGACCAGCAACGCCTACTGCCTGTGAAACTATCTTATGACGAACTATCGCATAATCCCGCAGCAGTTCTCGCCCGAGTATTGCGTGAATTAGGTTTGGATGAAACGATGGCGCATGCTATCAACCCACCCGTAGCAAAACTGGCAGACGCAACAAACCGCATCTGGGCGGAGTACTACTCGGCTCAGAGGGAAAATTCTCGATAGCAGCAAAAATAAAAGGCCCACACGATCACGTGCGGGCCTTAATTCGTGGTCCAACGCATTTATTGGCGGATATCCATTTATTGGCGGATATCACTGTACTCCCGCCAACTTCGACAGGCCCTTATTTTGCCTTGCGCCGATTTATTCGCGATTCATGCGATTTTCGATCAGCTCCTCCACAACCGACGGATCAGCCAAAGTCGAGGTGTCTCCCAGCGCACCGTAGTCATTCTCGGCAATTTTACGCAAAATGCGGCGCATAATTTTGCCCGAACGGGTTTTTGGCAAACCCGGAGCCCATTGGATAAGATCCGGCTTGGCGATCGGGCCAATTTCCTTGCGGACCCAAAGCTCCAGCTCCTTACGAAGCTCTTCTGAAGGCTCTTCGCCACCCATCAATGTCACATAGGCATAGATACCCTGTCCTTTGACGGCATGTGGATAGCCTACTACTGCGGCTTCCGAGACCTTCGCGTGTGCAGCAAGTGCACTTTCGACTTCGGCGGTGCCCATGCGGTGGCCGGATACGTTAATCACATCATCGACGCGACCGGTGATCCAGTAATAGCCGTCCGCATCGCGACGACATCCATCACCCGCGAAGTAGTAGCCTTTGTAGTCCGCGAAATAGGTCGAAATGAACCGGTCATGGTCCCCAAACACGGTCCGCATTTGACCGGGCCAGCTGTCCTTAAAGCAAAGAACGCCGTTAGCCTCGGTCGTTGTGATTTCTTCGCCTGATTGCGCGTCCAGAATAACCGGTTGCACGCCAAAGAACGGATTGGTTGCCGAACCGGGCTTCAAGGTCGTAGCACCCGGTAGAGGCGTCAACAGAATGCCGCCGGTTTCGGTTTGCCACCATGTGTCAACAATCGGGCACTTCCCTTTGCCAACCACATGATTATACCATTCCCATGCCTCGGGGTTGATCGGCTCGCCGACCGAACCCAGAATCCGCAGGGAAGACAAGTCGCACTTTTCGACGAACTCGTCGCCTTGGCCCATCAACGCGCGTAGCGCCGTTGGTGCCGTATAAAACTGGTTAACCTTGTGCTTGTCGCAGACCTGCCAGAAGCGGCTCGCGTCCGGATATGTTGGTACACCCTCAAACATCAACGTCGTGGCGCCATTCGCAAGCGGCCCGTAAACGATGTAACTATGGCCGGTAACCCAGCCCACATCGGCCGTGCACCAGTAGATGTCGCCATCGTGGTAATCGAAGACATATTGATGTGTCATTGACGCAAAAAGAAGATAGCCGCCCGTCGTGTGCACGACGCCCTTCGGTTTGCCTGTCGATCCCGAGGTATAAAGAATAAACAGCGGATCTTCGGCGTTCATTGGCTCGGGCGGGCAATCCGTGGACGCATCAGCCGTCATCGCGCGGTAGGAATGATCGCGGCCGTCTTTCAAACCTGTGTCCGCACCTGTGCGCTCGACCACCAGCGTCGTCACGTCGCCACAGATTTCCATGGCGGCATCAACATTGGCCTTTAGCGGTGTATTACGCCCACCACGTGGAGCCTGATCGGCCGTAACCACCAGTTTTGCGCCGGAATCTTGGATGCGGCTGGCCAAGGCTTCGGGCGAGAAGCCCGCAAATACGATCGAATGCACTGCTCCGATACGCGCAGAGGCTAACATCGCGTAGGCCGCTTCCGGGATCATAGGCATATAAAGAACGACGCGGTCGCCCTTACCTACTCCCATTTTTTTGTAGGCGTTTGCCAACCGACTGACGTGTTCGTGCAGTTCCTTATAGGTGATATGCGCGTCATCTTCCGGATTATCGCCTTCCCAGATGATCGCCACCTGATCGGCGCGATCTTCCAGATGCCGATCGACACAGTTTGCGGAAACATTCAGAACGCCGTCTTCAAACCATTTGACCGAAACATCCGGATACTCGAACGTCGTGTTTTTCACCTTTGTATATGGTGTAATCCAGTCAAGTCGCTTGCCTTGCTCGCCCCAAAAAGCTTCGGGATCGGCGATCGATTCAGCGTACATTGCCTTGTACTGATCTTCCTTGATCAACGCATTGTCGACGATTTCTTTCGAGGGGGGGTAAACATGCTGTTCCATGACGCTCTTTCCAGTATCCTTTGTATTTCAGGCGAAGACTAAATGGCGAGATATTCTTCGCGCAACTCTTCATTGTCCAGCACCTCTTGCGCGGTACCATCAAAAACCACCTGCCCCGTGTCGAGAATTACCGCACGATCCGCCAGTTTCAGCGCCGCAACGGCATTCTGCTCAACGATAATCGTTGTGATGCCAAGTTCTTTGATCTGTCGCAAAGTGCGTTCGATTTCCTGAACGATAACTGGCGCAAGACCTTCGTACGGCTCATCAAGTAGCAACAGTTTCACGTCACGTGCCAGCGCGCGGCCGATGGCCAGCATCTGTTGTTCGCCGCCGGACAGGGTCGTACCTTCCTGATTCTTACGCTCTCCCAACCGCGGAAAAAGGTCGTAAATTCGATCAATGCTCCAACCCACCGGCGGAGCGATCTGCGCCAACTCGAGATTCTCCTGAACAGTCAGACCTTGGATAATCCGACGGTCCTCGGGGACCAGCGCGATACCAGTGCGGGCGGCTTCGAAGGATTGCATCTCGTGGACAGCTTGATGATCCAGCCACACCTCGCCATGAGTAACCTCCGGGCTACCTATCTGCGCGATTGAACGCAAAGTCGAGGTTTTACCCGCCCCGTTACGACCGAGCAGAGCGAGAATTTCGCCTTCGTGAATTTTGAATGAAACGCCTTGAACGATGTAACTTTCACCGTAGTAGGAGTGAATATCATAGACCGAAAAATACGCTGGCTTGCTTGATGTGTCGTTCATACCTCTGCCTCCCCAAGATAGGCTTCGCGGACTTTTGGATGGCCCTTAATGTTCTCAGGAATGTCTTCAGCGATGATCGCACCCTGCGCCAGAACCGAAATCTTGTCGGCAAGGCTAAATACCACGTGCATATCGTGTTCGATGATGACTTTGGTGATGCCCTTGGTCTCGCCGATGTGTTTCAGCAGATCAATTGTGGCGTTGGTATCAGCACGCGCCATGCCGGCGGTAGGCTCGTCCAGCAACAACAATTGCGGATCTTGCGCAAGACACATGGCCATTTCCAGACGACGTTTATCGCCACGCGAAAGCGAGGCCGCTTCCATATGGATTTTGTCCTGCATATTCACGTCGATCAACATCTGCTCGGCCATTTCCCGAATATCCGTTTCGCGATTGACACGCTTCAAAGCGTTCAGCGCAAAGCTTCCGTCACGTTTTGCGAAACACGGGATCATGACGTTTTCGAAAACCGATAAGTCCGAAAAAATTTCCGGTGTCTGAAACACTCGACTGATACCCATCTGGTTAATCTCGTGCGGTTTCTTGCCAAGCACCGGCTGACCTTGAAACATCACCGAACCAGTGTCCGGCGCCAGTTTTCCGATCAAGCAGTTCAGGAAAGTAGACTTTCCCGCCCCGTTTGGTCCGATGATCGCGTGAACTTTGCCTTCCTCGACGCTGAGGTTGACATTGTTTAGCGCATGCAGGCCACCGAAGTGCTTGTTGACGTTCTGAACTTCTAGAATTCCCATAGATCAGAACTCCTCTTTCTCGGCCACGTGGGCGACATGCTTGGGATGATGTTCATCATCATTTGTTTCCGGCTTCTTGTCTCGCTTAATCCAATTCTTGATTCGAGAACCGCCTTCGACCAACCCGCCCGGCAGGAAGACCACGACCAGCATGAACAGCATACCCAGCGTCAAATGCCAGCCCTTGCCAACAAACGGATGAATTAGCCAAACGATGATGTCCTCAAGGCCGTCTGGCATCCAGCTGAACCAGCCATGAAGAACGTTGTCGTTGATTTTCGAAAAGATGTTTTCGAAGTATTTGATGAATCCTGCACCGAGGATTGGGCCCATCAAAGTGCCCGCTCCACCGAGGATAGTCATCAGAACAATTTCGCCCGAAGCTGTCCACTGCATACGTTCGGCACCGGCTAGCGGGTCCATGGACGCCAACAAACCACCGGCCAAACCCGCATACATACCCGAGATCACGAACGCCGCTAATGTGTAAGGGCGCGTGTTGATACCGGTATACATCAAACGGTTCTGGTTGGTTTTAACAGCACGAAGCATCATTCCAAATGGCGAGCGGAAAATTCTAAGGCTGAGATAGAAGGCAAGGATCGCGATAACTGCGCAGAAGTAATAGCCAATGTTGAAGGTAAACTCCCAATCGCCGACCAAAAGTTTGGCGGACTTGTTCATCACCAGACCAAACAGATGCGTTGTGGTGAGCGAGTTTTCATTCATCAGGTACTGGGGATCGGAGGCGTAAACCTGCAAACCGGTCTCGCCGTTGGTAATCGGTGTAAGCACCGAATAGGCGAGGTTGAACGACATCTGCGCAAAGGCCAACGTCAGGATCGAGAAGTAGATACCTGAACGCCGAAGCGAGATGAACCCGATTAGCAAGGCGAACAGGCCTGACATTATAATCCCGAGGATCAATCCCGGCAGAACGTTCATGGATAGAAGCTTGAACATCCAAACCGTCGAATAGGAACCCACGCCCAGAAAGGCCGCGTGCCCGAATGAGAGGTAGCCAGTCAAACCGAAGAGGATATTAAAGCCGATTGCAAATATTCCGAAGATCGCGAAACGCTGCATCAAGTCGGGATAGCCAGCGTTAAACTGCGCCAGACCACTTCCCTGGGGAAAGGGTTGCAACAAGATCGGGGTTGCGAGCGTCAAGAATATGACGATCAGCAGAAATTTGGTGTCTTTTTTGTCGAGTCCGAACATGTTCTTAATCCTCCATCATTCCAGCACGTCCCATCAGACCGCGTGGGCGGACCAGCAGAACAACGATGGCAACGAGGTAAATGATAATTTGGTCAATACCGGGGATGATGGCCTTAACTTCGTTCATGGAAGAAAAGCTTTCGAGCAATCCAAGCAGGAAGCCCGCGAGGACCGCACCGGGCAAACTGCCCATGCCACCAACCACAACAACAACGAAGCATAGTACAAGGAAGTCCATGCCCATGTGATAGTTAGGCGGCAGGATCGGGGTGTACATAACACCCGCTACCCCTGTCACTGCGGCTGCAAGGCCGAACATTATGGTGAAACGTCTGTCAATATCGATACCTAGCAAACCAACCGTCTCGCGGTCAGCCATACCGGCACGAACAACCATCCCGAAGGTGGTGAAACGCAGGAAGCTGAACACGCCGCCAATAACAAGGGCTGCGAACACAAAGTAGATCAAACGCCAATATGGATAAATCACGGCGTATTCGGCAAACCCGAACAGCACGCCGATATCCATCGCGCCACCCATCGAGCTGGGGGCCGCCTGCGGGACTGGGTTGGCGCCAAAGAATGCTTTAATGATTTCTTGCAACACAATCGCCAAGCCATAAGTCACGAGAATCTGATCTGCGTGGGGGCGACTGTAGAAGTGCTTGATAAGTCCGCGCTCCATTACCAGACCGATTATGGCCATAACGGGGATCGCGAAGGCTATCGACAAAAGAACCGAATAATCGATCATCCATGCGCCGAAATCTCCGAACCACAATTCAACATACGTGGTTTTGATCTCCAGCGGTTTGCCGAGAAAATTCGTCTTTTCCGGGTCTAGCGAGATTTTGGATAGCGTCAGGATTTTTCGCATCACAACAGCGCAGAACGCACCGAGCATGAACAACGCGCCGTGGGCAAAGTTAACCACTCCGAGTGTGCCAAAAATAAGGGTCAGACCCAAAGCGATAAGTGCGTATGCACTACCTTTGTCCAACCCGTTCAATACTTGCAGAAAGATCGCGTCCATCGCTTACGTCCCGTATTTTTATGATTGTTTCACCAGATTGGCGAAAAAAGCCGGCCGCACACGAAGGTGCGGCCGGGAGGTATTTCCCGAGGGGGAAACTTATGCGCCTGGGTTACATTTACCCAAATCACCACCAGCGAACATTGGGTGATCAGGTGCGTACTCAACCTGAGCACGCGGTGTAACCTGAACAACTTCGAGAAGATCGAACTCGGAAGTCGGGTTTTCTTTACCCTTCACAACAAGCACGTCTTTGAAGCACTGGTGATCGTCGGCACGGTAGTGCGTTGGACCATTACCCAGACCATCGAAGTCAAAACCTTCAAGCGCTTCGGCAATGCCGCAAGGATTGAAGGTACCGGCACGTTCAGCAGCATCCGCATAAAGCAGAGTCTGACAATAAACAGTGTGCGCAGCCTGGCTTGGCGGGAAGCCGTACTTTTCGCCGAAGGATTTAACAAAGGCTTGAGAACCTGCATCGGTCAGGGACCAGTGCCAGTTTGTCGAACCAAAGATACCTTTAACGTTTTCGCCAGCACCACGGGCCATCAGGCGCGAGTAAAGCGGAACAACGATCTCGAAGTTCTTGCCGTTAACCTGCTTTTCGCGCAGACCGAACTGAACAGCCGCAGTCAGCGAGTTAACCATGTTACCGCCGTAGTGGTTCAGAACCAGAATATCGGCACCAGAGTTAAGAACCGGCGCAACATAGGACGAGAAGTCCTGAGTGGCCAAAGGTGTGAGAACGTTGTTAACAGTCTCCCAGCCTTTAGCTTCAGTTGCGGCAGCAATCGATTCCTGCTGTGTCCAGCCCCAAGTATAGTCGGCTGTCAGGTGGTAAGCTTTACGATCTGTGCCATACATTTCAGCAAGCACAGGCGCAAGCGCCGCAGCAGACATGTAACCGTTGAAGAAGTGACGGAAGCCGTTGGCTTTCTTATCTTTACCGGTTGTGTCGTTGGAGTGTGTCAGACCAGCCATGAAGATAACGCCAGCTTCCTGACATAGGCCCTGCACAGCAACCGCAACGCCCGAAGAAGAGCCACCGGTGATCATCACCGCGCCGTCTTTTTCGATCATCGACTTGGCCGATGCACGCGCTGCGTCGGATTTAGTCTGTGTATCACCAGACACGTAGTTGACTTTGTTACCCAGAATACCGTTGCCCTGTAGTGTCTTGGACGAGAATGTATTCATCATTCCGCCGTCGCCTTCACCGTTCAGGTGCTCAACAGCAAGCTTGTATGCGCGAAGCTCATCCGCACCTTCGTCAGCATATGCGCCGGACTGTGGAACGTTGAAACCAAGCGTAACACCACTGCCCGTAGGGGCGTTTGTGTAAGCGGCCGCAGAGCTGGCCGTGAAAATCGTCGGCATCGCCAAACCTGTGCCCAGAACGGCACCCGATTTGATCAAACCGCGACGATTTGTTGTAAATACAGACATGAATTTCCTCCCATTCGTGTCAATTTTTGTACTGCCAATTATGGCAGGGGGTATTTTTACCCAAGGTCAGCATCCCTCCGATGTGTCAAAAAATCAATAAACGATTGCATTTGCACATTTTTTTTGTAAATTGTTGTAATACAGAGGGGTGAAATATGTAAATATTTTTACATTGCGTCGCGGCAAGCACATGAAAATGCTAGGATTTGACAGATGGTACACTCGCTAACCGGCACGCGCATTCGCCAGCAACGAACGCGGATTGGCCTTTCGCAAACCGCACTTGCACGTCAGGCGGGTATTTCAACGTCGTATTTAAATCTGATCGAACACAATAAACGTGGAATCGCGGGGAAAGTTCTGCTCTCGCTCGCACGCGAATTGGGGGTTCCCGCACAGAGCCTGACCGACGATACAGACTCCGGCCTGACAACCGCGCTTCAGGAAGCCGCCGCCTATCTGCCCAAAGAAGCGCCGGAAACCGCCTCGTTGACCGAATTCGCTGGACGTTTTCCGGGGTGGTCACGACTACTTGCGGCAGTGTTCCGGAAAACACAGGATCAGGATACCGCCATTGCGGAGCTTTCGGATCGACTCGCCCACGACCCGTTTTTGGCGGAAAGCCTGCACATTATGTTGTCAAACATCACCGCGATCAGATCGACGGCTGAAATCCTGCGCTCGGTAGAGGATATTGGAAGAGACCAGACATCCCGCTTCCATGGAGCCATCCATGACGAAAGCAAACGCCTGTCCGAAGCGGCTCAGGCATTGATCGACTATTTTGAAAAAGATATCGGCGAAAATGCCAGAACGGCGACGCCCGAGGAAGAGTTCGAAAAGTTCCTGTCAAAACACGATTATCGCTTCCCGTCCCTTGATCTACCGGACGCCGACGCTGACGAAATTGATGTTTTGCTTGTTGACGCCGCGCGTTCCATGTCGGCACCAACCCGCAAACTGGCGCGGCGGATGATGCAAACCTATCTGGACGACACAAAAATCATGCCGCTGTCGGCATTTGCGGCCAGCGCGCTCGCGGCGGACTATAATCCTTCAGCCCTCGCAGCAGAGTTCCAGACAAACTTGCACGCTGTTTTCCGGCGATTGGCCGGCTTAAAACGAGACGGAGTCGCGGCTCCGGCGATCGGCCTTCAAATCGTGAACGCAGCCGGACATGCGTTGCTGCGCCATCCACTGACGGATTTTCCGTTGCCGCGCCACGGCAATGCTTGTCCGCTATGGCCGATCTACCAAAGCTTCACCCAGCCTGAGCGGCCACTGCTCGAATGGATCGAACTGCCCAACGGCAAACAATTCGTCGCGTTAGCTGTTGCCTTGCCACGGGAAACGAAAGCGTTTGATGTTCCTCCAGACTATCGCGCTGCCATGCTGGTTATTCCAAAGGATCAGGCCCGTTCTTTTGCACCGTGGCTTTCAAACACTCAAACTGTGCGGCAAGTGGGCACCAGTTGCCGTATTTGCCCTCGTGAAAACTGCCCCGCCCGCTGCGAGGCTACGGTTTTCTAAGTGCTATTTTCGGGGCGAAAGGCCTCGCCAATCCTCGCAACAATTCATTTACCTTGTTAGTTGACCAAATTTATCGCTAATCTGACAACCAAGACGGTGAAAATGCCGCCAGATGGAGGGATGGATGACCAAGCGAATACTGATCGTCGAAGACGAACCGAATATAATCGAGTCCCTTTCCTTTCTTCTTGATCGTGCCGGCTATCTCGTAGAATCCGAACAGGACGGCGCCGAGGCTATGGCCAGAATAGATACATTCCAGCCCGATTTGGTCATTCTGGATGTAATGCTGCCAAACCGCTCCGGTTTCGATATTTTGCGCGACATTGACGGCCTTGATACCGGCCCCAAGGTTTTGATGCTTACCGCCAAGGGGCAGGCACGTGACCGTCAAACCGCTGAAGAAATAGGTGTCACCCGATTTATGACCAAACCCTTCTCGAACTCGGAAATTGTTTTGGCGGTGCAGGAAATGTTGTCATGACCGACAAAAGCCCACCCGATCTGGCCGAACGCGCTTTCCGGCGCCGCCGCAGACAAGACGCCGCGTTGGTCTTGCCGCTTTTTGGTGTCGTTATTTTTATTACACCGTTATTCACGATCTTCATAAAAGACGTTCTGGTGTTTGGTGCCCCGCTTGCGTTCCTTTATATCTTTGGCGCATGGATTTTGCTGATCGTTCTCGCTCGTAGAATGTCACGTCTACTGACCAAAGGCGACGAGGGCGGCTGAAGTGTTAACCTTCAACATACTTGTTGCTGCCAGCGCCGCCTATGTCGCCCTACTATTCACGGTCGCTTTCTGGGCGGAACGACGCGCGCGTGCCGGACGGCTTGGCTGGTTGCGCTCGCCACTGGTGTATACGCTTTCGATATCCGTTTACTGCACGGCATGGACCTTTTACGGAGCCGTAGGCACCGCAGCGCGAAACGGGTTGGAATTCGTTACCATCTACCTTGGCCCTACACTGGTCTTTATCGGCTGGTGGTGGCTGCTGCGTAAACTGCTTCGGATCGGTCGAAGCCAGCGTATAACCTCCATCGCCGACCTTATCTCCTCGCGCTATGGCAAAAGCGCGACGCTCGGGGTTGCCGTGACGCTGCTGGCCGTGATTGGTTCAACCCCCTATATCGCGCTGCAATTGCAGTCCATCACCACCAGCTTTTCGGTTTTTTCACCGTCGGACAGTGCCGGCTTTGCTAACGAAAAGGTATCGGCATTCTGGATCGCGGCGGTTCTGGCGATTTTCACGATTCTGTTCGGCACCAGAAACGTCGATGCTAATGAACGCCACCACGGTGTGGTAACCGCTATCGCACTTGAGGCCGTCGTAAAGCTGTTCGCACTGCTCGCAGTCGGGATATTCGTGGTATGGGGCATCGGCGACGGGCCGAGCGGCATTTTCTCGCGCATGTCCCCCGATATGTTACAAACCGACCGCATATTCAGCCGTCGCTGGATCGCGCTGACATTCCTGTCTGCAACCGCCATTATAACGCTGCCCCGCATGTTTCAGGTAACCATCGTTGAGAATTCAGATGAACGGCATTTAGCCACCGCCAGTTGGGCCTTCCCGCTATATTTGTTCTTGATGAGCCTTTTCGTTTTACCGATCGCAATTGCCGGTCAATCAATCCTGCCGGAAGGCTCGAACCCCGACCTATTTGTACTAACCGTCCCCTTGGCAGAAGGGCAAAACGCATTGGCGTTGTTTGCCTTCCTAGGCGGCTTCTCCTCCGCCACGTCGATGGTAATCGTCGCCGCAATCGCGCTTTCAACGATGGTTTCCAACCATATCGTTATGCCGCTCTGGCTTAGCTACGGCCGCGGCCGGATATCCACCAGCGGCGATGTGCGGAACGTCCTTTTACTCAGCCGTCGCTTCAGCATCGCCGGTCTACTATTGCTTGGCTATTTCTACTTTCGACTCACGGGCGGTTCCAACGCCCTCGCGTCAATCGGGCTGATCGCATTCGCAGGCATCGCCCAAGTCTTACCCAGCTTGTTAGGTGGTATCTTCTGGCGTAGTGCGACGCGAACCGGTGCATTAGCAGGACTCATCATCGGTTTTCTAATTTGGGCCTACACCCTGTTTCTCCCGAGCTTTGAGGGGTCCTTCCTGCTAAGCAGCAGCGTCATCGAAAACGGGCCGTTCGGAATGGCATGGCTACGCCCGCAGGAACTGTTTGGCCTGTCGGGATACGATGCATTGGTTCACTCGCTGTTCTGGTCACTGGGGATCAACGCTGCCCTTTTCATCGGCCTGTCGCTCGTAGTTCCACCAAGGCAGCTGGAACGGATTCAAGGGTCACAATTTGTCGACGTATTCCGCCAAACGGACGGGCGTGGCGCCGGGATTGTGATCCGCCGGTCGGCAACATCCGAAGACCTATTCACACTAGCTCAACGAATACTGGGTACAAACCACGCTCATCGCTTATTCACTCAGGCAGCGGGGGCTCAGGGGAAAAATGTCGGTCTCCCCGACCCGACAGACAATTTTATCCAAAAGCTCGAACGGGAATTGACCGGAAGCGTCGGCGCAGCGTCCGCCCACGCAATGGTGTCGCAGATCGCCGGTGGCGGCACTGTTTCCGTCGAAGAGCTGATGAAGATCGCCGACGAAACCGCGCAAGTCATGGAGTATTCGCAACAACTAGAGGTCCAGTCGCGTGAACTGGCTGAATCTGCCCGTAAGTTGCGGCAAGCGAACGCCCAGTTGACCGAACTTGGTGCACAAAAAGACGCTTTCCTCTCGCAGATCAGTCACGAATTGCGCACACCGATGACATCGATCAAATCTTTCGCCGAAATCCTGAGGGAAACCGACAACCTGTCGTCCGAGAAATCCCATCGTTTCGTTGACATTATAAATACCGAGAGCCAACGCCTGACACGCTTATTGGACGAAATCCTCGACCTAAGCTTTCTGGAAAGCGGCCGCGTGAACTGGCAGCTAGAGGCGGTTAGCCTAAACGATGTAATCGACCGCGCGCTTTCCAGCAGCGAGGGATTGCGGGCTTCGGCTGATGTCCAGATAGTCCGGAAAGGTGACAGTGATATCGTGGTTGCAGCTGATTTTGACCGGTTGGCGCAGGTTTTCATCAATGTGATTTCGAATGCTATCAAATACGGACGCTCCGAAAATCCAACCATTACAATTCACACCCGAAAGGTCGGAAGGATCGCCGTCGTCGGGGTTTCGGACAACGGGCCGGGGATACACCCAAAGGATCGTGAAAAGGTATTCGAAAAATTTTCACGCCTTTCAGAGATTACTTTGGCAGGTAGCGCCGGCTTGGGTCTGCCGATCAGCCGCGAAATTATGCGCAACCTAAAAGGTGATTTAACAGTCGAGGAAAACGCGCCGGGCGCTGTGTTCAAGATCACCTTGCCGCTAGCGTGACCATCACAACCGGTCGAGAACATGTTACCCTTTGAAACGTAATTCGTCCCTATATAGAACCTAACGAAATCAACCCAAGGACGTACTTATGATCAATCGCCGCAAATTCCTTTCAGGCACAACAGCCACCATCGGCCTCACCGCATTCGGTGGCTTAAGCGCCTCGGCGGCAACCGAAGTTTTCGAAATTATGCGGAGCGAAGCCGAATGGCAGCAACTCTTGTCGCCTGCCCGTTTTGCCGTGTTACGCAAGGAAAAGACCGAAAAACCTTTCTCCAACAGCCTCTTGGGTGAAAGCAGCCCGTTGTTATCGGAAACACGTGTCGGCACCTATCATTGCGCTGGTTGTGATCTGCCTTTGTTCAAATCCGAAACCAAATATAAAAGCGGAACCGGATGGCCGAGTTTTTGGGATTACATTGAAGGTAACGTCAACTTCAAAGCGGATAACTCCCTGTTTTCACGCCGCACGGAGGAGCATTGCCGCCGTTGCGGTGGTCACCTAGGTCACGTCTTTAACGACGGCCCCGCGCCGACTGGAAAACGGCATTGCATCAACGGGCTAGCACTGACGTTCACACCGGCCTGATCTGCTTTCTATGTGGGAAAGTCAGGACCGGCGGCGCCATGCTTTCAGAATTTCACGCCCTGTCATCAGGTCCAGATGCGCGCCGCCACCATTTTTGAACAAGGTTATATCGCGCGCATCCGTGCGCCCGACCTGCCCTTGTTCTAGGTCGTAAAGGTCCGCCAAAACATCCTCGGCAGTGATCGCACCGCTCGCGATGGGGATTTTCAGCTCGCCAATGTGCTCGATTGTAGTTTCACGGCTATCAACGAACAGTTTCGCCCGTTGCATCGCCTGATCGTCGGCTTCGCGCATGTCAGCCTTGAATGCCCCGATCAGATCGAGGTGCTGTCCCTCTCGCAACCACTCGCCTTTAATCACCGGTGTGGTCGCCATTGTGGCACAGCTGATTATATCCGCCGCATGCACCGCGCTCGCCAGATCGTCCGCCACCTGCACGCCCAGGTTTTCGGCATTGGCACGCGTCCGGTTCCATACAGATATTTCGATATTCGGGAAAACGGCGCGGTAGGCTTCAATTAATGATACGGCGACGGTCCCCGCCCCAACAATCAATAAGCGCTTGGAATCCGGCCTCGCCAGCAGTCTTGCCCCTAAAACGGAATCTCCGGCGGTTTTCCATTTGGTAACCAACGCTGAATCAATAACCGCCTCGACCTGTCCGGTTTTATCTTCAAACAAAACCATCGCGCCGTGGACCGAGGGCAATCCTTCAGTAGCATTTTCCGGCATCACCGTTACCGATTTCACCGCAACACCGAACCCGTCAATCCACGCCGCGCGGGATAACAGCGTGTCGCCGCCACGGTGTAGAAACTGGTCGGAGATTTCAGGCTTCGGCATCCGGTGCCCCGCCGCAAGCGCATCCGCCAGATCATTCCAGTCCAGCAGATGTTCGACGTCCGAAGCCCGGATGTAGGGAACCACGGCTTAAAGAACCTCCGCGACTGCCTTAGCGAGATCGTCCAACCCGTCAGCGGGCAGACCGGCAACATTAAAGCGGCTATCGCCCACCATATAAATCCCGTGCGTTTCGCGCAGCTGGTCTACTTGGTCGGACGTCAGGCCAAGCCGCGAGAACATCCCGCGGTGGTCCGCCACGAAATCGAACCGGTCCGAGTTAGTCTCGCGACGCAGCGCCTCGGCCAATCCGGTACGTAGGGACAGCATCGAAGTTCTCATGCTCTCCAACTCTTCCATCCACTCGGCTTTGAGATCAGGATCCGCCATAATGATCGCCACAACAGTTGCGCCATGATCCGGCGGGAAACTGAAGTTCACGCGGTTCAAAGTGGCCATCGCACCTTTGGTAAGCATTGTATCACCCTTGCATAGCGCCAAGGCCACGCCAACACGGTCACGATAAAGGCCGAAGTTCTTCGAGCAGGACGCAGCTACCAGCATTTCAGGAACACGCGCGGCCATGTAGCGAACGCCTTCGGCATCCTCGTCCAGACCATCGCCGAAACCCTGATACGCGAAGTCAATCATCGGCATAACGTTTTTGGACAATACAAGATTAGTAACCTGACCCCACTGCTCCAACGTGATGTTGGCGCCTGTTGGATTATGGCAACAGCCGTGAAGTAACACGACGTCACCTTCCGCTACACCATCCAGATCAGCCATCATTCCGTCAAAATCGACCCCACAGGTCGCATCGTCAAAATATCGGTACTTGCCGATATTCATGCCAAGATATTTCAGAATAGCTTCATGGTTTGGCCAGCTAGGATCCGAAATCCAGACTGTCGCGTCAGGGCTGGCCATATTGATCAACTCGAATATCTGGCGGATGGCACCCGTGCCACCCGGCGTCTGCGCACCCGTCACGCGGGATGAGTCAACGCTGTCGCCAAGGACCAAATCCCCCATCGCCGCGACAAAATCCAGATTGCCCAGCAACCCTACATATTTTTTCGTGTCCTGCGATTCCAACAGGCGTGCTTCAGCTTTTTTCACAGCACGCATAACCGGCGTATTGCCGCTCGCGTCTTTGTAAACACCAACACCCAAATCCAGCTTCTGGTCGCGTGGATCAGCAGCATACATGCCGATGAGTTTGATGATTTTGTCTTCGGGTTGTGGCTTGAGTTTGTCGAACATCTGGTTAGTCCTTCAGTGGGTTCTATCGCGCGTAAGTATTCTTTTATGCTCGGCACGTCGAACAGGTGCAAATCCTGCTTTCTGGTAAAGCGGCAAAGCACGGGGGTGATCAAGGGAATTCGTATTTACGGTCATTTTTGTCACGCCTGGCAGCTCCCATCCCATCAGGATCGCGGTGTGCAACAGGTAATTACCCAGACCAAGACCGACCGCTTCCGGAACCAGTCCAAAATATGCCAAATCGCACACGCCCTCGATGCGCCCGTCCAAAATGAAGAAACCTGCGGGCCAGCCAGTCCGCATCAATGTGAACAGCGTTACGGCAGGATCGTGTAGAAAACCCTCAACTTCAGCTTTGGATTTCTCATGCTGATCGGTCCATTCGTAAGCTGCACCAACAGCGTCATAGAGATTAAGGAAATACCAAGCAGGCGGTTCGTCCGCAGCCAACAACACCGTCGGTCCACCGGTTGGCATCGGCGGGTATGGAAAAGTTGGGTGGTGGTCCATCTCCAAAAAGGTGACTGTGTAGGTTACCTCGTCTCCAGCTTGCAGGCGTGTCATCCGGTTTCCACCTTCAGATCACCGTACATGCCCCACTCCGACCAGCTACCGTCATATACGGCGTTTAACTGATGCCCCAACCTCGCCATCGCCAATGACAGGATCGCGGCGGTAACACCCGAGCCACAGGACGTTATCGTGGGGTTTAACAAGTCCACGCCTGCGGCATCAAAAATTGCCCGTAAATCCTCCGGACCTTTCATAGTGCCGTCATCATTAAGCAAACTGTTGTAATAAACATTTTTTGAGCCTGGGATGCGACCCGATCGCAACTCGGGTCGTGCTTCGGGCACTTCCCCCCTGAACCGCTCCGGGGCGCGCGCGTCGATAATCTGCGCATCCCCGAGCTTAGAGCTCGCAGCAACCTGCGTCACATCTTTGACCATCGACGCATTGCGCCGCGCGGTAAAGTGGCGATCCCGCACAATTGGCGGCATATCCTCAATCGTCCGCCCCTCGGCTACCCATTTCTTCATACCGCCATCGAGCACCGCAACATCCTGCGTACCAAACAAGCGGAACATCCACCAAACCCGCGGAGCCGAAAAGATGCCATGGGTGTCATAAATTATCACCCGATGCCCGTCACCGATGCCCATGGCGCGGACACGACTGATAAACTTCTCAACCGGCGGCAACATATGGGGCAAGCTCGAACGGCTGTCAGCGACATCATCAATATCGAAATATTGAGCCCCGGGGATGTGAGCCGCCCCGTATTCAGCCTTCGCATTTCGTGTATCACCAGGCAAAAAGTAGGTCGCATCAAGAATACGAACATCCGGTGCGGTCAGATGATCTTCCAACCACTGGGTGGAAACGAGTATTTGTGGGTCACTGTGCATAAAACCTCCTGCGTTACAACCCGAATATCCTTGTTACAGTTTTCATTCAAGCTCATCGGAAACTTTTCCGAAGTTATGCAGTCAGCCGTGTCACCGGCAAACTGATTCAAGCCCTCGTTTATCGACACAATCAGTTCGACCCCAAGAATTCATGTCCGCGAATCTGGAGGGAAGTAGCGTATGATGTGTCCGGTTTACGGCCAACTCTGTCATTCGACGCGTCGTACTTTATTATCGATCCATGACCTCGTTTAAGTGGCCAATATTCCGACAACCAAGGGGCATTTCCAACACAGAGTCGGGTGTTTGAGGCGCGGGCTATGAAAGCCGTTTCTTGTTAAAATTTTGCACTGCGTTGTGATGCAGTTCCGTTTCACCTCTAAGGCGTGACATGCGAATAAAGGAGCAGCACAAGTTCGGATGGTGAAAATTCCAAGATCTTCGCCCATCAACCTTTAGGTACGTTGACGGAAATGTCGTGCAGCCACCCAAAACCGAATCGTTGGCGAGAAGCAACGTGGTTCCTTGGAAACAGTTTGATTAAAAAGCTTCAGAACAGACAGGAAAAATGACGGTTTAGACAGAAAGAAAAATTATGTATAACAACAACTTACACTGGGTTAGTGTAAATGGAGAATGATGTCGTTTGTGAATTTTGTTAGGCGCACTGCGCTTGCCGCGGGCAGTGCCTGCATGTTGATGTTACCTGGTGTTGCATACGGATTAGACGCGGAAGGTACTGGATATGTATACTCCGTGTACTACCAATTCCGATAAAGACTTGTGAAGCTGGAATCAGGTACAATACCGCGACCAGTTACGCATATGTAAATTTGCCCTATATTCCGTCCATGGCTGGCGGCACATATTGGAATAACGGAGCTGTAGTAAATTACTCTTCAAATATTAGTGCCAGCCAAATCAAACGTGTTTGCGGTTTTGCGAGCGTTACAAATGTGGTGGCCATCGGTGCAACAACCGGCTCCTATGCAACAGACCCCTACATCGGGATCAGTTACGATGCGGTTAAGGTCGGCGAGACCCAAGCCTATCACTACGAATACGCTATTTCGGGCGCAACCAATTCCCGAGTTATCACCAGCGTTACATTGGCTGCGGATTCCATGCCGCCAACCGTAAGTATCGGCGCGCTGTCCGGTCCAACAAACGGTGTATACACTGCAGCGATCACAATAAGCGAGACCACGACCGACTTCATTGATGAGGACCTGTCGCTAACCAATGCCACAGCGACCCTCAGCGGATCAGGCACCAAATACACGGCAACTTTAACACCTATCGCGCAGGGAAAAGTCGGCGTGTCTGTTGGCATTAACAAACTTAGCGATGCCGCAGGAAACTTTAATACGGTGGCTTCCAATACGGTGTCGGCGATCTACGACAGCATCTCGCCATCCGCGAAAATATCGGGCGCGCCAGCCAGCTTTACGGGCGCTACGTCGTTTGCCGCTACCTTCACCTTTACGGAAGATGTCATTGGTTTTGAACCGTCAGATATTGTGGCTACTAATGCCTCAGTTACGAACCTAACCGGTTCGGGCGCTTCTTACACCGCAACAATCGCGGCTACCGGCAACGGCGACGTAGCCTTGTCACTTCCAACCGGAATGGTGGCCGACGAAGCTGGTAACGGCAATACCGCATCTTCTGAAGTTAACGTTGTAAACGAGACAGTTAATCAAACTCAAGAAGTGATCGCGACTGCTATGCATTCGCGTGCGACTGCTTTGATTGCAAGTCAGCCAAAGCTCGCAAGTTTGCTAACCGGTGAAGAGCGAGGGAATCTGGATGTGTATGCGAACAAGGGAAATGGTCAGTTTGACCTTGCAACCAATATGGACAACCCCGTCTGGTTGCACGCGAACGGTTCGTGGTCCACGAGTGGAAGTACGGAAACGCAATATGCGTTTGGCGTAATTGGCAGTCACTATAAATTCAGCGACGATCTGCAACGAAATCGAGGCTCCACCGCTGGTTTGGGCCATCCTCTGCCCGGCAGTGGTTTGCTTGCAAACCATGAGAGGGAGGCAGCACCATGGGTTTTCTTGT
>Ga0209121_10000934_pt1 | contig 31044 bp, 35 predicted proteins | sample Cruoilmetagenom3_FD_187292 | JGI IMG/M metagenome (GOLD analysis project Ga0209121, IMG submission 187292) | Oil polluted marine microbial communities from Coal Oil Point, Santa Barbara, California, USA - Sample 3 (SPAdes) (version 2) | ecosystem: Environmental > Aquatic > Marine > Oil seeps ...
CCTCATCATCCACCAGGAACGGATGAGAGATGGCTCTCGGAAGGTGGTGCAGGTGACGGAGGTACAAGGGATGGAGGGAGATGTCATCGTCCTGCAAGACATCTTTGCCTTCGAGCATTTGGGGTATGAGGGAGGGAAGGTCATCGGCCAGTTACGGCCCACCGGGGTCCGACCCAAGTTCATGGAGTTAATAGAGGCTTCGGGGATCCATCTTCCTCCCACCATATTTGGCTACGATGCCCAGGGGCGATTTCGGTGAGGGATGGGCGGAACGATCTTATGGCGATCGCTCTCTTAGATGTGCTACTTGGCGACTAACCTTGTCATATTAGGCCACTGCACCGAGAGCGATAGCGCTATCTAGCCATTTTCAACCAGTTTAGCTACCACAACTAGCCGCTCAAGGCATCGTCGGTTCTCAGCATCCCGGTTGATGCAGGTGGGGAGGATTAAGGTGGCATCCGATTTCGGATGCGCCATGTAGACATCTGCGGGTTCCACCGACTCTTTGCTGAGCACACTATCGCTGTAGGCCTTCTCTCCAGCATAAACCGTGACTCGATCTCCGCTCTCTAGATTCTCCAGATAGATAAAGTGCCCCACACCCCTGGTTAGGATAGGTGTCAAAGAGGAAGCCAGTTATACTAGCCCATCACCGGCTTTCGATACTTAGAAGACGGGCTCTGAGACGCTGCCAATTGAAGGGCGATTTTCGATGAAGGGGGATCGTCAACTGAATGAGTATTTGCCACTCAACAGCCCAAGAGGTAATGCCCCCGACTGGACTCGAACCAGCACACCCTTGCGGGCACAGGCCCTCAACCTGCTGTGTATTCCAATTCCACCACGGGGGCACATTATCATTATACACCCCTCATCTCGATCTTGTCAACTGCGCTCATTAGCCAACTTCGCCGTTGGAGGGGTGGGGAGCCCCCACGCTATCGAGATCAAGAGCGACAAAGAGGAGATGAGGGAGATGCTCTCTGGTCTCAGGTGGGGGAAATTCGGCAGTCGCCACCTTCACCCTTTCGACTTCGGATTCGGCGGTGGCTTCTGCGGTGAGATGGGCCCTGGTGTTGCTGGGAGCAGAAAGAAGGCTCTGAGTAGCGCTGAGGCGGCGATCTAGAAAAGAGGAGCAGTGAAAGACTGCTCCCCTTCGTTCTCCCTAGCCAGTGAGGCCCCGGGGGTTATGGCAGGGCCCACACCTCCACGTTATCGAAGTGGATACTCACTCCCCCCTCATCGAATGCGCCTGCCAGGAGGCCGATATCCCCTTCCGCAAATGAGGCGTCCACCACATCAACCAAATGCTCGCCGTTCACAGAGAAACTGAAGTTGGGACCTTGGGCTATGAGGGTAAGATGGTTAGTGCTTTCTCCTTGATTGATGTGAGGAGAGGCGCTCCATGCGGCCAGAGTTTCCCAGGCACCATGGACCCGTTTCAACACTGCATAGTAACCGTCGCTGCTAATCTGGAACGAATAGAACCTATCGGAATCACGGTAGCGGACTGCCACTCCAAAGTCGTTATCGTCTGGTCCTGCTACCTTTCGAGCATCCACCTCCAACCTGAAATCGGTGAAGTTGAGGCTGGGGCGGCCCCAGGAGACCATATTGGGCTTGTTGACCAGGACATAGTATTCCCCGTCGGAGTAGCCCTTTTCGTCATCCTCGCCGGAGAACACCAGCCAGCCACTGGAGGGATCGCTGAAATCATCGGAGTAGAGAAGACCCATTTGCGGTGATGGTTGGGGAGTAGGGCTTACTTGCGGCGATGGTTGGGGAGTAGGGCTTACTTGCGGCGATGGCTGCGGAGTAGGGCTTACCTCAACGCCTGTGACAGCAAAAGTGCCACTTTGCGCCAGTTGGCCCTCCACATAGAACTGCGCCTCGTAACTCCCAGGATCCAGTCCCGCTTCGTCACCGACCCACCACCACCAGCGGCCCTCCTGGCCTCCTTGCCAACTGTCACTACCCTCGTCGAGGTTCTGTCCGTCGCGCAGCCAAACTATGCGCACCGCCATGCCGTCTTGCATGCCGGTATAGTTCCAGCAGGTATAGACTCGAGGGGTGCCGGAGGGGAAGCTAGTTGCCGGGTTGATGCAATAGTCGTCCTCATCCACCGCTTCTGCGAAGGTGAAGGGACCGATGATAGGGCTTGCCTGACTAGTCACACTCAACTTCTCTCCCCAGATCTCGCCTTCCAAGACCTTGGTGCCCCGCATCACTTGTACGGCGATGGAGTTGCCCTTGGGATTCGACCGGAGAATGTCGCAGACATCGGCCATGGTGGAGAGGTTGATCCCCTTCATCGTCATCAGCACGTCGCCGGCCTCAATGTCCGCCTCGGCCGCCGGGCTGTTGTCGGACACGCCGTACATGAAGAGCCCCTCCTCCACCGGCAGATCGAAGTACCATGCTACGTCTGCATCGTTAGTTATGGCGTTGGTCCCGATCCAGAGCACGTTTTCGCCCGATGCCAGCCTCTCGATGATAGGCTGGGCATGAGTGGAGGGGATGGCAAAGTTAAGCCCTGAGACCGGCCTTCCTGAGGCGGTGTATTCAAATTTGAGGGCGTTGATCCCTACCACCTCACCTCGCATGTTGACCAAGGGGCCGCCGCTGTTTCCCGGGTTAATGTCCGTATCGGTCTGGATCAGGTCTAGGAATTCATCTAACTCAACGTGGAGTTTGCTCACCACGCCTCGGTTGATGGTGAGGTCGGCACCCAGCGCCGAGGCCAGGGGGTAGCCCATGGCGATCACCTCTTCCCCCAGAGTCAACTCGTCGCTCTCGCCCAAGGTGGCTGGAACATAACCCTCTCCGGAGATGTCTATCACCGCCAGATCCTCACAGGTACTGATGCCCACGATCCGAGCGGATAGCCAGCGGTCGATGCCTTGGATGTAGGCTTTGATGATGGCTGCCCCTTCCACAACGTGAGCGTTGGTCACGGTCAAACCGCTCTCGTCGTATATGATCCCCGTCCCTGTGACCCATTCATCTGGGAACTCGGACTGGATCAGCACCGTAGATGGCGTGAGGGCTTCTACGATGCCGGCCACGGTGATGGGGGTGGGGGTTGGTTCCGGGGTCGGGGAGGGAGGTAGTGGCGTGGGGGTCGAGGAGGGAGGTAACGGCGTGTTGGTGGGAGTTAGAGCAGGGGTTTTTGGGCCGCAGGCCACGAGGCTCACGGCTACGACGAGGCCCACCAAGAAAAGTACTCTCTTCATTTCTTTCTCCTTTCGTATGATATATCTTAAACATCAAAATTATATCATACTTTGAGAAATTGGGTAGTGGGTATTTGGTACTAGGGTGTTCTCATCTATCTGTAAGCCCCAAAGAGGTATAATTGGATGTTATAGATGAACATTATCCAGTTGTCAAATATGATTGCTGCCTAATCTGGGGCGTGATATAATGATTTCAATAATGGTTGGGCAAGTGAGGATAGTGACCGATAGTGTAAGCGACCTTCCCCCAGAGTTGGTGGAGAGGTTCGGGATAGTGGTCGTGCCGGCCCTCATCCGCTTCGGGAACCGGACCTACCTTGATGGGATAGAGATAACCCACCAAGAACTCTATCGCCGTATGCTGGAGGAGGATGCGGTTCCCAAGAGTTCCCAGCCCTCTCCTGGCCAGTTCCTGGAGGCCTACAAAGAAGTGGCGGCCCAAGGGGCCTCCATTCTCTCCATTCATGTCACGGCCAAGAGCAGTGGAGTCTGGCAGTCGGCCTCCCTGGCCCGCTCTATGCTTCCCGAAGCCGATATCGAGGTCATCGATTCGGCCTCCGTCTCCATGGGCACCGGCTTCATCATCCTGGAAGCGGCCAGGGCCATCGAGGCCGGCAGAAGCAAGGGCGAGGTTCTAGCCCTCATCGAGGATATCAAATCCCGCATGAATATCTATGCCACCGTGGGCACGCTCAAATATCTGAGGTTGAGCGGGCGGGTGGGCCACATGCAGGAGATCCTCGGCTCCCTTCTGGATATCAAGCCCATCATCACCGTAGGAAACGGAGTGGCAAAGGCGATCGATAAGGTGCGCACTCGCAAGAAAGCCCTGGATCGCGTCATAGAGTTGATAAAGCAAGCGGTAGGCACAGAGGGGCTTATAAACGCCGCGGTGATGCATACCGCAGTGGAAGAGGAAGCCTTGGAGTTCAAGGAGAGGGTGAGGAGGGATTTCAACTGCCAAGAACTCCTCCTCGGCGAAGCGGGAATAGCCTTGGGGGTCAATGCTGGACCGGGGGTGTTAGGGATAGTAGCCTATAGAGTGAAGCTGTAGTACCCGCTTGGAGGAGCTATGAAAATCGTGTTAGATGTTATGGGGGGAGATTACGCTCCCCAAGTGACCGTGGAGGGGGGTGTATTGGCGGCCCAGGAACTGGGGCTGGAGGTGATCCTGGTAGGGCGGGAGGAGGTGATCCGCCAAGAACTAGGGAAACACGACACCAGCGGTTTAAGCCTGCCTATAGTCCATGCCAGTCAAGTCATTGAGATGACCGACAAACCTGCCCAAGCCGTCAAGGCCAAGAAGGACTCCTCCATGGTAGTGGGGATGGATCTAGTCAAGAGGGGAGAGGCCCAAGCCTTCATCTCGGCTGGGAATTCGGGGGGGGTGATGGTGGCGGCCCTTTTCCGGCTGGGCAGGATGAAGGGCATCCAACGCCCGGCATTGACCGCTATCCTCCCTATACCCAAGGAGCCTATCTGTATCCTCGACGTGGGGGCCAACACCGATTGCAAGCCCTTCTATCTTCTGCAATTCGCCATCATGGGAAGCGTCTATATGGAGAGGGTTTTAGGGATAGAAAAGCCGCGGGTGGGCATCATCTCTACCGGCGAGGAGGAAGGGAAAGGGAGTCAGTTGGTCCTGGAAGCCTACGAACTCCTCAAGAGGAGCGGGCTCAACTTCATAGGGAATGTGGAAGGCAAAGACGTGCCCCTGGGCCTGGCCCAGGTGGTGGTCACCGATGGCTTCACGGGGAACGTGATGGTCAAGTTGGTGGAGGGGGTCGCTGGTTTTTTGGGAGGGGTTATCGAGGAGGAGATCAAGAGGAGCCCTTTGACCGCTCTGGGCGGGCTTTTGGCCAAGCCGGCCTTCAGCCGGGTGAAGAAGAGGCTGGACTACAGCGAATATGGTGGCGGCCCTCTACTAGGAGTGGATGGTATAGTGATCGTAGCCCATGGGCGATCCAATGCTAAGGCCATTAAAAACGCGGTGCGCCTGGCCAAACAGATGGTGGAGGGGGAGATATTGGCCGCCGTCAAGGAGGGGGTAAAAGAGAGGTGGATTGCGGGCAGGGAAAGGAGAGGCTGAGATGTCAAAGGAGGAGTCAAGAACCCCTCCTCGTTTGAGGGCTGCCCAACAGAAGGGGCCGGCTGGCACGGAGCGAACATCGGTGGAAGAGGCGCTCCTCAGCCAGGAACTGGAGGAATTGGTAGCCGAGATATTAGAGGGGGTAGAGACGCTGCCCCAGCCGGAGAGGGTCGAAGGGTATGGAAGGAGGGCTCGGGTGGTGATCACTGGAATGGGAACTCTCACCCCCTTGGGCCTGACGGTGGAGGAGACCTGGGAGGGGCTGGTGGCTGGCCGCTCCGGGATCGGTTATCTTACCCGGATAGATACTGCTTTGGCGGGGTAGGGGCTGTGGAAGCAATCGCCACCGCTCTTACTATCTACCATGGGGTGATCCATCCCACCATCAACTATCATACTCCCGATCCCCAATGTGATCTCGATTACATCCCCAACGTGGCTCGACAGGCGGAGGTGAGAATCGCGCTCTCCAACTCCTTCGGGCTGGGTGGCCAGGATGCTTGCCTGATCTTGAGTCGATATGAGGGGTAAAGATGCAAGTTAGGACCGATGAGGAACTGATCGTTAGAAAGTCGATAGCCGCCAAAGTGGGGAGCGGGGTAGGGCTGATTCTCATCTTCTTCGGTCTCTTGCTACTCTGGGTGCCCTGGGGGTACCCCTGGTCCTATCTAATGGTTCTCTTGGGTTTCGTCATCGGGAGCGTTGGAAATCGGCAGATGAACCGATGGGTAAATGAACCCCGGGCAGACCAGGTTCTCTCCCGGACCCTGCGGGGCTTTGATGATAAGCACTATCTCTATAATTACATCCTGCCCGCCGATCACGTCCTTTTGGCTCCTTACGGGCTTTTCGTCATCAAAGCGAGAGGGGTAGACGGCCGGATTCGCTGCCTCAAAGATAGGTGGCAAAGAGATTTTAGCCTCCTCCGTCTCCTGCGGGGTTTTGGCCCCGAACCTCTAGGTAACCCTACGAAAGAGACGCGGCGAGAGATGGAGAGGCTGACCGAATACATCGCCCAGCGCCTGCCGGGAGAGGAGGTTGAGGTAAAGGGGATGATCATCTTTACTCATCCCCAGTTGTGGTTAGAGGTGGGGGGAGCGACTCTTCCTACCCTGCGGCTTAGAGGCCTTAAATCTTATTTGCGTAAGGCGGCCAGTGGAGGGGAGATGGCCGAGGAGATACGAAAGGAGTTGGTGAGGATCTTTGATGAAGCGGCAAGTTAACTCTCGCATGTGTTTCGTCTGTGGGATGGAGAACCCCATCGGTCTCAAAGTCGTCTTCGGGGAGGAAGGTAAGCGAGTATGGGCTGAGTTCACCCCCCGAGAGGAGCACCAGGGCTTTCCCGGCATCCTCCACGGGGGGTTGACCGGAACCCTCTTGGACGAGGTGATGGGGAGGTGCTTCATGGTCGGCGGGGAGGAGCGGTGGATGCTATCAGCCAAGCTGGAGGTGAGGTATAGGGAGCCTATCCCCATAGGTGAACCTCTGACCGTCATGGGAGAGGTGGTGCAGGATCGAGGCCGTCTGATAGAGACTAGGGGTGAGATACGCCTGAGCGATGGGAGCCTGGCCGCCGAGGCCAAGGGCATATATATCCAGATATCTCAAGAGATGAGGGAGAGAATGGAGAGGGAACTGGGAGATTGGCAGGTATGGGTGGTCTAAAGGCTCTAGCCGTCAATCTCAGGGAAACCTGCTCTACCTACGTCTGGCTTGCACCCCGGGGTGATGAGAGCCTCCTGATGGCGTTGCACATACCCTGGGGTGTTTTTCTTATCTCCGTCCACGACCCGGAGTGACCTTGGTATCAAGGACGCAAGGGGCTCATTAGTGTCCCTTTTTTAAGCCTGGTCCTGGATTTCTCCCACAGGGATCCTGTAAGGAAAATCCAGGGCCAGAGTGAAGGCCCCATTCCCGGCGCTCGAAGAGGAATCGAGGCTTTCCCATCCCTCGGGATCCCTGCGGGACAGGGATCCTGTAAGAACAGCCGGTCAAGTCTTTCGATGCCAGTAAGTAGGGCAGGCCCAGGCCCCTGCCCTATCTAGGTCGGATATGGCCTGTCCCCCGGCCAGGGAAATCCGACCTACTCTCTTTTGGGGCTATTTCTAACTGAAGGGCACGAGGGTGAAGATGGTGAGGAGGAGGATGGCGGCCAAAGCGCCTATTATCTTCCTCCCTTTATCCAGTTCCGTGATATCGTTTAAGGGTCTGGGGTGACCGGGACCGCTTAGAAGGATTAAGAGGGCCCAGAGCAGCCAGCCAGACCAAAGGAAGAGCCCCAGCCCCATAAGGAACAGAAGGATCAGTTGGGCTACCCACTTATGGGCTCCTCCTAGAAGAGCGTAGGCTACATGCCCCCCGTCCAACTGTCCCGCCGGCAGTAGGTTGACCCCGGTGATCATCAGCCCGATCCAACCCGCAAAGGCGATAGGGTGGAGGAAGACATCGACCCCTCTGCTGGGGAGCATCTGGCCGTGAACTAAATATTTAAGGGTCAGATATAATAGCGAGTTACCCTCTTGGAAGTAGCCCGGCTCATTTATGATAGGCCTTACCTCGGAGAGGGAGAGGCCGAGGATCAGAATGGGGATGGCGATGGCTAGCCCAGCCAGTGGTCCCGCCAGTCCCACATCGAAGAAGCCTTTTCGATCCTTGGCTACCGATTCCATCCTAATGAAAGCCCCGAAAGTCCCCAAGCCGATGGGGACGGGGATGAAATAAGGCAGGCTCACCCTAAGGCCATGTCTCTGGGCCACGAAATAATGGCTCAACTCATGGGTCCCCAAGATGAGGAGGAGAGCGGAGGCGAAGGGGATCCCGAACTTTAGAGTTGCAGGGTTCTCTAGGGGGTTAAACCCCTCATTGGCCGCTCCCGCATAGAGGGTAGTGAGGATGGTGGCTACGAAGAGCAGAAGGTTGATGATGGGCCGGGGCTTCCCCCTTTCCCGGGGAGCGGGGACGATGAGCACGCTATCCTGGCCTCCCCGCCTCTGAAGGAAGGGGAGCAAACCTTTGGCTTTCAGCCTCTCGTAGAGGAGGGAGAAGGCGGTTTCCGCATCCCAAAGGAGCCGGCCAGAGAAGAGGACAGCCCTTCCTCCCTGCCTCAACGAAACGTCGCCCACTAGGAGTACATCCTCCACCTGGGCCCTTAACTCTTCAATCGACCTTTCTTCTGAAACGGTCGGTCCCCTTATCTGCACCTGGAGACCTCTCGTACCCCCTGAGCGGGGCGACAAACATAGATCGGCGGTTTCTTCGCCGTGGCTTTCTCGTACTCCTTCGCTACCCGGGCTTGGAATTCTGGGACCGCCTCCCGGGCCACGAGGCTTATGGTGCATCCGCCGAAGCCCGCCCCGGTGAGGCGGGAGCCGTAGACCCCAGAGACCTTCCGAGCAGCCTCTACCAAGATATTCAGTTCAGGGCAACTCACCTCGTAATCCTGGCGTAGGCTATGGTGGGAGTCGTACATTAGCCGGCCGAAAGCCTCCAAATTTCCTCTCAACGCTCCTGCGGCCTCCAAGGTTCGTTGGTTCTCGGTCACTGCATGCCTAACACGGCGATAGATAGTTGGTGGCAGATCGCTCCTGCGCTCCGCCAACTCTTTGGGGGAGAGAGAGCATAGCGAAGGGACTCCCAAGAGCCTTGCTCCCTCCAGACACTCCTGGCGACGAAGGTTGTACTGGGAATCAAGCAGTCCTCTTCGCCTCCCGGTATCGGCGATTACGATATCCACCTCTGGAGGGACGGGGATCAACTGGCGATCTAGGCTATGACAATCGATGAGGAGAGCGTGATCCTCTTCGCCTAAAGCGGAGGTTATCTGATCCATGAGGCCGCATTGGACACCCACGAAACCGTTTTCCGCCCTTTGACAGAGGAGAGCCAACTGGAGGGGCTCGATCTCTAGGTCAGACAACAAGTGAAAAGAGTAGGCGATAGCCACCTCCAAGGCCGCCGAGGAGCCTAGCCCAGCCTTCATAGGCAGATCCCCCCAGATCACAGCCTCCATACCCTGGAGTCGATGCCCGGCCCTTTCCATCTCCCAGGCTACACCCCGCCCGTAGTTGCTCCACCCTCTTTCCCCTCGGTCTATCTCGTCCAGCGAGAAGGCGTCTTCCTCTCCTAGATTGAGAGCCCGCAGAGAGACCTTTCTACCCTTTCGGGGCCCTGCGGCGATGAGGATATGGCGATCGATAGCCACGGGGAGGACGTAGCCCTCGTTGTAATCTGTATGCTCGCCAATGAGGTTCACCCTCCCTGGCGCAGCGACAACGATATCCGGGAGCCGACCGTAGGACTTCTCGAATTGAGCCACTATCTGGCGATAAGGAGCCGCTTCTTTCTCCATCCCCTTTTCAGATTATAACCCTCCCCAGATTAAAGGACAAACGGACCTCTCTCTACACCATCGCAGTCCTATGAGGTGAGTGCTCTTGCCAAAAGGTCAGTGGAGGGGTATAATAGATTTTGGGCCACAAGGGTCGGAAAAGGGTGTTTCTGGCTTGAAGGGGGAGAGGGGCCTGGACTTATGGGGCGAAATCATGCTAGACCAGATGCCAAGGAGACAGCCAGCCTCCTTTCGGAGGTTGTGAGAGAGGCTCGGCTGACTTGGTATCTTCTCACCGATGAGCGGGTCTCCTCTGGGGTAAAGATGATACCGCTTGCCACTTTGCTCTATATCCTCTCTCCCCTCGATCTCCTCCCTGACCCTATTTTCGGTCTGGGACAACTAGACGACCTAGCCGCCTTGATACTGGGGGTGAAACTCTTTATGGAGATGTGCCCCCGGGAGATAGTGAGGGAACATTTGGAAAGGGTGACCTCTATGGCGGGCTCCTATCGTGTGGTAGAAGAGGAGAGAGCACCACCGAGTCTCGATGTCCCGAAGGAGTAGAATCTGTGTGTCTGAGGGGGTGTGATATGGAAAGGGATAAATCTACCTGGACGGTGAAGAAAGGCCTAGCCCAGATGCTCAAGGGTGGGGTGATAATGGATGTGGTGAACGCTGACCAGGCCAGGATCGCCGAAGAGGCGGGGGCGGTGGCGGTGATGGCTTTAGAGAGGGTCCCCGCTGACATCCGCGCTGAGGGCGGGGTGGCCCGTATGAGCGATCCGGAACTGATCCTGGAGATCATGAAGGCGGTCACCATCCCGGTGATGGCTAAAGTACGGATCGGCCACTTCGTGGAGGCCCAGGTTGTGGAGTCGTTGGGGGTGGACTTTATCGACGAGTCGGAGGTCCTCACCCCTGCCGATGAGGAGCACCACATCGACAAGCACGTTTTCAAGGTGCCTTTCGTTTGTGGCTGCAGAAACCTGGGCGAGGCCTTGCGGCGGATCGGCGAGGGTGCAGCCATGATCCGCACCAAAGGGGAGGCGGGCACAGGGAACGTAGTGGAGGCGGTTCGCCACGCTCGAGCGGTCTTGGGAGGGATCAAGAGGCTCCAAGCGCTGCCGCCCGAGGAGTTGATGAGCGCGGCCAAGGAATTGGGAGCCCCTTACGAGTTGGTAAAGGAGGTAGCGGAGACGGGAAGGCTGCCGGTGGTGAACTTCGCCGCTGGCGGCATAGCCACTCCCGCCGATGCGGCCTTGATGATGCAACTGGGGTTAGATGGGGTGTTCGTGGGCTCTGGCATCTTCAAATCCGAGGATCCCCCTCGCCGAGCCAGGGCTATCGTGGAGGCCACCACCCATTACGATGATCCGGCCATCATCGCTGAGGTTTCCAAAGGGCTGGGCAAGCCGATGCGCGGTTTGGAGATAAGTGAGATCCCGGAGAAGGAACTCCTGGCCCCACGAGGTTGGTAGATGCGACGGATCGGCGTTCTGGCTCTCCAAGGCTCTTTCATCGAGCATATAGCCACACTCAAGCGGCTGGGGGTGGAGCCCTCAGCCGTCAAATTGCCGAAAGATCTGGTCGGTCTGGATGGTTTGATCATCCCTGGGGGCGAGAGCACTACCATCGGCAAGTTAGCCACCACCTATAAACTTATAGAGGAGTTGAAGCGCTTGGGGGAAGATGGCTTGCCTATGTGGGGCACCTGTGCGGGGATGACACTTCTGGCTAGAGAGATCGAGGGGGCTACCCCACCCCATCTTGGCCTTATGGATATAGCGGTAGAACGCAACGCCTTCGGGTGGCAGGTGGAGAGTTTCGAGGCAGATCTCGTAATCCCCGCTCTAGATAGGGTGGGTTCTGAGGAGGAGAAGGGCAAGAGGTTCCATGCTATTTTCATCCGCGCCCCCTCGATAAAAAGGGTGGGGGAGGGGGTGGAGGTTCTGGCCGCCTTGGATGAGGGTATCATCGTGGCTGCGAGGCAAGGGAACCTCCTGGCCACCGCCTTCCACCCTGAATTGACTGAGGATACCCGTTTCCATCGCTACTTCCTCAACATGGTGGGGTCTGGGCAGAATGCGGCCTAAGGGGCCCTCATCGCTCTCTTGGTGAAGATGTCATACGTAAGGTCATTCGGTTTAGGGGATATACCACTTCTAAGGAGATTGGGAGGCAAGGGAACCCTCCTGGATGTGGAGAGCGTTATCTGTGGGTCTCATCGCCCCTTGGTCAAGGCTCTGGGCAATTATCTCACCTTCCACCGAAGGGGGGTATATACCTTCGTATTAGACAGCGAAGGGTTCATCCAGGGGCGGGATCGGCCTTCTGGTTTGGCGTGCGATATAGTATATATCGCCCCTTCTTGGGATGACTCTTCGGAGGGGATATGGTACCGTCTGGTGGAAGGGTTCTGCATAGGGAAGGGGGAAGAGGGGGCAGGGCGCATATTCGTCAAATTGAGAGAGGAAGAGTCAGAGGAGGTGGAGGTCTTCCGGAAGGTCGGTTTTAGGGGCTACGCCAGACGGCAGGTCTTTCGAGGGGATGAGATCCCTCCCCAGGTGCTTGGTGCGGACAAGGGATCGTTGCGACCCCGTCAGGCGGGGGATGAATGGGGTCTGCAGCGGCTTTATAGTAGCGTGACACCTCGGCCCGTGCAACAGGTGGAGAGGCCAGAGGATATCCCCCTCTATCCGATGATGAGAGAGTACGTAGCCGAAGAGGAGGGAGAGATAATCGCCTACTTCTGTCTCATGCCTGGGAAAGAGGGGCATTGGATGAAGGCCGTGATCCACCCTCAAGCCGAAAAGAGGCTGGTTAGAAGTGGCTTGCGGTTGTTTTCGGCTTTCGAGGCATGTCCTATCTATTGCGAGGCGAGGGGGTATGAGGAGGGTCTTAGGAGCGCATTGAGGGAGATAGGGTTTGAATATCTCTTTGAGGAATTATTGATGGTCAAACATACTACGGCACGGGCAAAGGTGCCTGCAGCCCAGCCGGTTGTCAGCCTAGAGACGAAGGCAGAGGGGGTGCCTACCGTCTCCAGCAGTAAGAGATAGAAGATGTGGCAACAAGAGATCACGGATGACTTAGACCTTTTAGTGAGCGTGCTTCCGCCGAAACTGGCAGCCTCCCTGAAGAGGATGAACCGGGAGCAAGACCTCTTGGAAGTGGTCCTGGACCTGGGTAGGCTCCCGGAGGCCCGCTTCACGGACCAGGAGGCCGTTCTCGACGATTCCGAGGTCACAGAAGAGGAGATCGAGTACGTGGTCTCGCGCATCGGCGAGTTCGACGAGGACAACCGGGCAGGGATCGAGCGGACACTGCACCGCATATCGGCCATCCGCAACCGGAAGGGGAAGATCCTGGGGCTCACCTGCCGTGTGGGTCGAGCGGTCTACGGCACCATCGATATAATCCGGGATATCGTGGAATCGGGGAAGAGCATACTCCTTTTGGGACGCCCGGGGGTAGGCAAGACCACCATGCTCCGGGAGGTGGCCCGGGTGCTGGCGGATATTAAGCGGGTGGTGATCGTCGATACCTCTAACGAGATCGGAGGGGATGGCGACATCCCCCACCCGGCCATCGGAAAGGCCCGACGGATGCAAGTGCCCACCCCAGCCCTGCAACATGAGGTGATGATCGAGGCGGTGGAGAATCACATGCCAGAGGTGATCATCATCGACGAGATCGGTCGGGAATTAGAGGCCACGGCGGCCCGAACCATCGCCGAGAGGGGGGTACAGTTGGTGGCCACCGCCCACGGAAATACCTTGGACAACCTGATGATGAACCCCACCCTGGCCGATCTGGTAGGGGGCATCCAGGCGGTGACCCTCTCCGATGAGGAGGCCCGCCGCCGGGGTACCCAGAAGACGGTTTTGGAGCGCCGAGCCCCACCTACATTCGACGTGGTGGTGGAGATCCAGGATTTCTACCACCTGGCGGTGCGCCACGATGTGACCGAGGCGGTGGATGCCATCCTGAGGGGAAGAGAGTTGCCGGTGGAGTTGCGGTATCGCGATGAGTCCGGCGAGGTACATATGGAAAAGGCTCTTCTCCCCAAGGAGGGGAAGGAGGTTGCCACTCTTGAGCCGGAGGTGGCTGAACCGTTAGCCCCCTTACGGGTCTACCCCTATGGCATCAATCAGAACTACCTCGGCCGAGCGAGCGAGGAACTGGATCTGCCCGTGGAGGTGGTGAAGCGATTAGGTCAGGCGGATATCGTGCTCACCCTGAAGAGTTACTATCGCAAGCGGCCGCAGCCGATCGTCGATGCTGAGAGGCGAGGGATTCCGGTTTATGTCTTGCGGAGCAATACATTGCGCCAGATAAAGAGCAGTCTGGCCGAGGTCTTTGGGGTAGAGAAGAAGGTGGACCCCTTCGCTTTGGCCTTGCAGGAGACGCAGGAGGCGATAGGGGAGGTCCTAGCCGGTGTTCGGTCCGTGGAACTCTCTCCCCAGAACGCCTATATCCGCCGCAGGCAGCATGAGATGGCTAGGGAAGCGAACCTCCTCTCCCGTAGCCGAGGGAAGGAGCCCCGCCGGCGGGTGAAGATATATCAGAACAAGGAAGGATGAATTCCTCCATGAAGCGAAACCCTCCCCGCGCAGGCGTTCTCTTCGCCTTCGAAGGGATAGACCAGTCGGGGAAAAAGACCCTCTCCGCTCTGTTGATGGAGCGGCTAAAGCAAGTTGGCATCCAGGGAGAGATAATCTCTTTCCCTGATTACACCACGCCCATCGGTAGGGAGCTCAAGTTCTATTTAGCAGGAGAGAGGGAGTATCCACCCCAAACCCGCCATCTCCTCTTCGCCGCCAACCGATGGGAGCGGAAGAGGGATATAGAGTCCTGGCTCCAGGGGGAAAAGGTGGTCTTGGCCAACAGGTATGTCGCCTCCGGGGTGGCTTACGGGATGGCCCACGGTTTGGAGAAAGATTGGCTGTGGAATCTGGAGGAGGGTTTACCGAAGCCGGATCAGACCTTCCTCATCGATATCCCTCCCCAGGTCTCTTTTGCTCGGAAGATGAAAGAGCGGGACCTCTATGAGGAGCAAACAGATCTCTTAAAAAGAGCCAGGGAAGCCTATCTAGACCTGGCTTCGGAGGGCCACTGGGCGGTCTTGGATGGGACGAGAGAGATGGAGAGTGTGTTTAGCGATCTGTTCGGCGGGGTGATGGAGATCTTATCTTCGAGGGGGTACAAAATCAGGCCGTCTCCTCGAACTCACCCGTAGATCTCTCTATCTCCTCCGGGCCCTCTCCGGCCTCTAGCCTATCTACCATCTCGTCGAACTCGGGGCCTAGATCCTCTCCCGTCTCTCGGCTCATCTTTCGCATCCAGCGGGCTAGGCTTCTCGGATCGTTCTCGTCCAAGCCAGAGAGGCTTGAGGGGTCAGCGAGGCTCTCCAACCTGTTCTCTTCGGACCTCAAGATAGCCACTTTGGAGATGAGCCGCTTTAACTCCTGGCTACCGCAGGCGGTGCAGCGGGGAGGGCTCTCATCGGATAGGCTTCTGAGAAGAGAGATGCGCCGGCCACAATTCTGGCATCTGTATTCGTAGATAGGCATCTTACTAAATCCTATATCAAGGATGCACCATCTATTATAGTCGGGACGAACTCATAAATCAACCTTTACGTAAAGTATCCCTGTCCTTACAGGATCTCCCCAGATACCGGGGACGGTGCCGGTGGGATGGGAAAGGAGAAAGGCGGTGACAGATCTTCTACATGTGGGTTTCGGAGCCAACATCGTTGCCCCGCGGATCCTGGCCATCTGCGACCCGGACTCTGCTCCTCTCAAGCGGATGGTCCGGCGAGCCAAGGAGGAGGGCTCGGTTATCGATGTTACCTATGGCCGAAAGGTGAAGACGGTGATAGTCCTGGATACAGGACATATCGTCCTGGCGGCTCTCCAACCAGAGACTATAGCCGGTCGACTTCAGCGCGAGGCCTCACCCCGGGGGCCCAGGAAAGAGAATAGAAGGGCTCGTTCTGAAGGGCTGGAGACTAAGGAGTAGAGGGAAAGATGGCAAAGGTTACAGGCTTCGAGGAGGAACTCCTCTCTTACTTCGAGAGCCCCCCTCTCCTCATCATCCTTTCTGGCCCTTCGGGGGTGGGGAAGGATTCGGTGCGGAAGCGGATGGAAGAACTGGAGTGCCCCGTCCATTTCGTGGTCACGGCCACAGACCGTCCCCGCCGAGAGGAGGAGATAGATGGGGTGGATTACCATTTTCTCTCCAGGGAGGAGTTCGAGAGGATGGTAGAGGAGGGAGAGTTCCTGGAGCATGCTATCGTCTACGGCCAATACAAGGGGATCCCCAAGAAGAGTGTGCGTCAGGCCCTGGCGCGGGGCGAGGATGTCCTTTTGCGGATCGACGTCCAAGGGGCCAAGACCATAAGGGAGATCGCTCCAGAGGCGTTACTGGTCTTCCTTTCCGCCTCCTCTATGAGGGAGTTGATAAAGCGGCTCAAGGAGCGGAAGACGGAGAGCGCGGAGGAGATGATGGAGAGGGTGGCCACAGTGCAGAGGGAGATGAGGTATCTTCCGGAGTTCGACTATGTGGTCATCAATCGCGAGGGCAGGCTCGACGAGGCGGTGGAGGAGATCATGGCTATCATCCGCGCCGAGAAGTGCCGCGTCCATCCCCGCCGCGTCTCTATCTAGGGAGGAGTTGTGTCATGGCTAAAGATGTGCGCCGTTCCACTATCGCTGGCTCCTGGTACCCGGGGAGCCCCGAGAGGCTAGGGGAGACGGTAGATAGGCTCCTAGCCAACGCTGGAAGCGGCCAGATTAAAGGGGAACTGGTAGGGCTTATCGCCCCTCACGCCGGCTATCAATATTCGGGTCAGGTAGCAGCCTATGCCTACGTTGAGTTGCAAGGCAGGGAATATGAGAAGGTCGTTCTCATGGCCCCTAGCCACCGGGTCTATGTGGGGGAGTTCGCGGTCACCAGTTACGCCTACTATGAGACGCCCCTGGGCTTAGTGCCCGTGGATGGCGACCTGGTGGCCCAGTTGGAGGTGCAAATCCCTCTGAACAAGACCGATGAGAACATAGAACATGCGCTGGAGATCCAACTCCCCTTCTTGCAACGGACGCTAGGGGAGTTTTCTTTACTCCCCATCCTGATGGGGGGGCAATCCTGGGCTTCTAGCCAAGAGTTGAGTGAAGGGTTAGCCAAGGTTCTCCCTGGCCAGAACGCCCTTTTAGTGGCCTCCACCGACCTCTCCCATTTCCACGATTACCGCACCGCGGTGGAGTTGGACAAGAAGGTCTTGGCTCGGATAGAGGCTTTCGATCCCGAGGGGCTAAGCCAGGGCTTAGCGGCCCGGAGGTGCGAGGCTTGCGGCGGGGGGCCGGTGATGGCCATGATGCTCGCTGCTCGCGCCCTGGGAGCGGACAAGGCGAAGGTCCTAGAGTACAAGAACTCCGGCGATGTGACGGGGGATAAGTTCCGAGTAGTGGGCTACGCTGCGGCGGCGCTATGCCGGGCAAGTTAATACGTGGTACGGATTAGAGAAGGAACTTGAGCTAACAGCTTAGACTCTATATACTATTAAGTAAGGAAATCGTTCTTTTTGCTTCGAGATGAGGAGGCTTGCCAAAATGGGTAGAAGATATAAGAACTCTCCAATCGTTGAAGCACTATGCGAGTTTCAATTCGAGCCTGGTCTCCCTTGGGATCTGACTATCCCTGGTCTCGTTTATGAGGAGATACGCGAGGGGTTTCCCAAAAAGCGCCAGACCAAACAACTTCAGGTCGAGCTTTCAGCAACAGTCGAGGAAGGAATTGCTCAGAAAGTAGGTACATCTGACCGGATGCAATTCTTGCGAGAGGATGAGAAGGCTTTGGTACAAGTGGGGCCGAATCTACTAGTCATTAACCACCTAAAGCCATATCCGACATGGGATAAGTTCTTGCCTTTGATCCAGAAGGGCTTTGAGGTCTACCGTGAAGTGGTGAGCCCAGAGGCCATCCGTCGCATTGGCTTACGCTACATAAACCGCATCGAAATCCCCGGTCAGCGCATCGAGTTGCAAGACTATTTCGACTTTCGACCTTTCGTCGGCGGCAAGTTGCCTCAAGACTTCGGACCATTCATTGTGGGTGTCCAAGTCCCATATGAGGATTCAAGAGACGTGTTAAGAGTCCAACTTGCAAGTGCGAGGGTTGACATTCCGGATACAATTGCCATCATGCTCGATCTTGACTACTTTCTGGCCCAGCCTGGAGAGGTGGCCCTTGATAAGGTCATCGATTGGGTGAAAGTTGCGCATGATCGTGTTGAAGTTGCCTTTGAAGGCTGTATCACGGACCAATTGAGGCAGATCTTCGAGGAGGTAAAGGCATAGATGCCGTACTCTACGGGTGTTAAAGGATCAGCGAAAGCCCCGTTTCTACCTGCTGTATTTCCTCTGCGCAAGGAAGCGCGGTGGGGACAGGAAATCGCCAAGGCTGAGGCCGATGTAGTAAGCGTACCGGGCTCTGCATCTGTGTCAGAACCTCTAGAGATAGGACTAATTTGGGAAGAAAGCGGCGCGTCTATTGTGCGCATTTGGGATCGCGAAGTCCAGATGCTTGAGCAACTGTATGTTTTCAGGAAGCGGATGGAGGTGTTACGATTCCTTGATGTGCACCCTTTCCTCGTCCCACTATTGTTAGAGGCTTACGCCAAAATCGGGAAGTATTTTGAGCCATACCACCAGGTCTTTCTTGAAGTCATCAGTGATCCAGAAGCGACCAATGATCGCCAACTGTTCGCTTTCATTGGGACACGCCTTTCGCCAGACGAGGCTCTCGATAGCCTTGAGTGCTTCGATGAGGAGTGGTGGCTGGACAGTCTGGATGAAGCGCAGGGCAAGCTGTGTATTGATGTGGAGTTTCTATGAGTTTTGACTGGACTGAGTATCTTGCTCTGGCACAGGATCTTGCAGGGCAACGAGTGACTCCCCCCACCGTGGAAGCCAAGTTGCGCTCTGCAATGAGCAGGGCTTACTACGCGGCCTTCTGCAAGGCGCGAAACCACTTGCGTGATAAAGAAGGCCATTTGATCCCCGCTACTGGCGAAGCGCACAGAATCGTTTCAGACCTGTTCCAGCGTAGCCGTCATAGATCGCGAAAGAAGATAGGTGCAAATTTGAATCGCCTGCGGGAAAATCGAAGAAAAGCAGACTATGATGATTTCATCAGAAATCTCCCCAATATGACTACCAAAGCTTTGGCAGAGTGCAGCAAGATAATCACCGAATTGGGTAGACTTTGACCCTTCAAGATAGACGCAGTTGGGACCTTCCTTGCCGCGGTTACCCCCGCTAAAGTCTTTGAGCTAGTGTCCCCTGCAGGACAGGAAAGTGAAATTCGCAGAAATCGCCGTTAACGCCCCTCTCCGAGGGCGGCCAAAAACCGACGAGGGGCTCGCGCCCGGCTATTCCCACCTGGCTCCCACCTTCCACTACTCCATCCCCTCCCACCTCGAAGGCCTGGTGGCTCCGGGGCAACTAGTGTGCGTCCCCTTCGGCCCCCGCACGATGCAGGGGGTTGTCCTGGCTATAAGCGATACCTCCCCGGTGGAGGAGACCCGCGACATCGAGGAGATCGCCACGCCCCAGCCGGTCCTCCTCCCTTTCCAGATAGAACTGGCCCGCTGGATAAGCCGCCAGTACCTCTCTCCCCTGATAGATGCCCTTCTCCTCATGCTCCCCCCAGGCTTGGGCCGCCGGACCCGGATGATGATAAGCCTCTCCCCCGATATGGCTTTGCCCTCTCACCTGACAAAAAAGGAGAAGGCTATTCTCGACTACCTAAAACGGGAAGGGGAGACAAGGCTCGATCTCCTCCCTCGAAGGCTCAAGATACCGGAGACAAGAGAGGCCATCGAGGGGCTCGTGGGGCAGGGGCTAATCCTCAAGCGTTCCCATCTCGAGCCCCCCAGGGTGAGGCCCAAGAGGAAGAAGGTGGCCTGGCTCAAGGTGGAGGTTGACGATGAACTTATGGCGTCCTTGAAGCGGGCCCCAAAGCAGAGGGCTACCCTGGGATATCTGGCCCAAAACGATGGGGCCTCCGTCTCCGGGATATACAGCCAAGTGGGGGGAAGCAGCAGCGTCCTCAAGGCCCTGGAGGAGAAAGGGCTAATCGAACTCCTAGAAGAGGAGGTATGGCGAGACCCTCTAGCCGGCCGAGCCTTCGTCTTGACCCGCCATCCCAAACTCACCCCTCCCCAAGAGGTCGCCTACAAAGCCATCTCCCAGAGCCTCGACTCCCCCACCTCTCAGGTCTTCCTCCTCCATGGGGTGACGGGCAGCGGAAAGACGGAGATATATCTGCGGGTGATAGAGGATGTCTTGGCCCGGGGGGAGCAGGCCATCTGTCTCGTACCTGAGATCGCCCTCACCCCCCAGACCATCCGCCGCTTCGGGGCCCGTTTTCCACATCGGATAGCCGTCCTCCATAGCAAACTCTCCTTGGGAGAGCGGTATGACACCTGGCGACGGGCCAGGGACGGCCAGGTCGATATCGTCATCGGCTCCCGTTCCGCCGTCTTCGCTCCCTTGCCTAATCTGGGCCTCATCGTCATGGACGAGGAGCATGAGTGGTCGTATAAACAGGAGAAGACCCCCCGCTATCATGCGCGGGATGTGGCTATAAAAGTTGGGGAGTTGACGGGGGCGAAGGTGGTTCTGGGGAGCGCCACCCCCGATCTAGGCACCTACTACCGCGCGGAGAGGGGAGAGTACCATCTCTTGACCCTCCCCCAGCGGATCATGGGCCACAGAAAAGGGCTGGAGGAGCAGAAGGCCAAGTACGGCGTCCCCGATACCAGATATGCGGTGCGGGAACTGGAGGAGGGGTACGAGGCTAGATATATGGATCTCCCGCCTGTCCAGGTGGTGGATCTGCGCCAAGAACTTCGGGCTGGCAATCGGGGCATCTTCAGCCGTGCTCTTCAGGCGGCTATGAGGGAAGCCTTAGCTGCGGGCGAGCAGGTGATCTTATTCCTCAACCGTCGGGGGGCGGCTACCTTCGTTATGTGTCGCGATTGCGGCCATGTGATTAAGTGCCCCCGCTGTCAGGTACCACTGACCTATCACTCCGCGGGGGAAGACCTGGTCTGCCACCACTGCAACCGCAGAAGCAGACCACCCACGGTCTGCCCTAATTGCCAGAGCAAGCGGATTAAATACTTCGGCATCGGCACCCAAAGGGTGGAGGTGGAGGTGGAGCGGCTCTTCCCCCAGGCTCGCACCATACGCTGGGATAGGGATACCACGGGGCGAAAGGGGGCCCACGAGGCCATCTTGGAGCGCTTCATCAGCCGCCAAGCCGATGTGATGGTCGGCACCCAGATGGTGGCTAAGGGGCTGGATCTGCCCCTGGTCACCCTGGTGGGGGTGGTCACGGCGGATACCGCCTTACACCTTCCCGACTTTAGAGCCGGGGAGCGGACCTTTCAACTTCTGACCCAGGTAGCCGGGCGCGCCGGGAGGAGCATCTTGGGCGGAAAAGTCATTGTCCAGACCTATACCCCCAACCATTACGCCATCCAAGCGGCCAGCGGCCACGACTATGAGGCTTTCTATCGCCAGGAACTCGCCTTCCGCCGGGAGCAGGGCTACCCGCCCTATAAGAGGCTGGTGAGGCTCATCCGCGTGGGGAGGAGTTACCAGCGCTGCCAGGAGGATGCGGAGAGGCTCCATCGCATTCTCCAGAACAAGATAGCGCGGCTGGGCTTGCCTGGGGTAGACCTCATCGGCCCGGCACCGGCCTTCCACGCTCGCCTGCGAGGGAACTACCGTTGGCATATCATCGTCCGGGCCCAGGACCCCTACCCCCTCTTAAAGGATATGCCCCTCCCCCGAGGCTGGCGGGTGGACGTGGACCCGGTCAGCGTGCTGTAAGCAAATGTAGGGCAGGTTTCCATACCTGCCCATGTCTCTGTAGCGTCAGAACTTCAGCCCGACGTATCGTTGCATTGAGATACTATGTGCGTCATGGTATAATGGTTTGTGATGCTCCGATTTGATCGAGCCATATACCTGCCAAGCGAGGACGTCCACCAGTCTCACGCACTGGATTCTGTGCAGGGGGGAACAATGCCACTGGATGACGCAAAACGTGAACAAGTTAGGAAAATCTTCGAGAAGTTCTTGGTGAATCGTGCAAGGACCATACGTAAACTAAAGATCGAAAGATTCGACATCAATCCCTTCCTTATTCGCCTTCTAGCACAGGAACTCGATCTCAACAACTCGAGAGCCATAGTCAGATGGCTGGTCAATCAAAGGTTTGAGCGAGGGACGGTTACTTCGTTCGGCACCGCTCTTCAGAATGCAGCGAAATTGTTCTCTGAAGGCACCGGTGTGGAGGGGGCCGACATTCTGAAGACGAAGGGAGACATACATTACCATATTCAAATCAAAAGTGGTCCCAACACGATCCCAAAGGATTTGGGGGTAAGAATTGCTCACTTGCTCCGTTCTGCCCAGAGGCGAAACGTAGGATCGGTGGCCCTTTACGGCATGTGCTATGGCAATGTGAGGCGGGTGAGCAGTATTGTGAGAAAGTACGTTCAAGAGGAGGGTGGCGTTGATTGGATATCGGGAAGACAATTCTGGGAATTCATCTCAGGTGATCCCGATTGCATAGATGACCTCTTTGAGATTGCTGCCGAAGTTGGCAAGAGCTTCAAGGACCCGAAAGGACTAACCCTCTCCGAGATCATTGAAGCCAAGATCGACGAGCTTACCAGGGAATTTGAAAAGCTGTATGGCCGGAGCGGCGACACCATGTGGGAGTGCTTATTGGAGCGGAATTCTTGAGGGCATCGTGAAACTTGTCGAAAAAACTTTACCAGTTGAACAACTCAATCGTGTAGCGATGGCTGAAGGTAATGCGAAAAGGCCCATCTATCGGATGCACAAGTGGTGGGCTCGCCGGCTAGGTAGCGTCTTCCGCCTGATCACACTTTCCGCTTTTAGCGACCATAAAGGTCCTGAAGATCTTGTCTGGCGTCGGTTTTGCGAAGGAGCAGACCTTCAAGGGAAGATGGTGTTGGACCCATTCATGGGCGGCGGTACCACTATTGCGGAAGCGCTTCGCTTAGGTTGCAAAGTTGTTGGTGTTGACATTAATCCGGTAGCATGGTTTGTCACGAAGAAAGAGATCGAGCCTGTTGATCTGGGTGCTTTGAACTCTGCCTTTGAGCACTTAGAAGCTAAAGCCTCTCAATTCATCAGACAATACTACCAGACCAGGTGTCCATGTGGTCGAGAGGCCGAGGTGATGTATTTCTTCTGGGTCAAAATTGCGACGTGTAGTGGATGTGGCGCCGAGGTGAAACTATTCCCAAACTTCGAACTCTCCCGTCGCAATAACATCAACGTCTCCTTTTGTCCTCATTGCTTTCAGATTGTCGAGACTAAAGGATACGACCCTGAAACCCGCTGTCCCGAATGTGGGGAGATTTTTGATCCTCGCCAAGGAGTATCTTCGAGAGGCTTTTTCCGCTGTCCCGAGTGTGGGGAGAAGCAACGGATTATAGATGCGGTTCAGCGCAGAGGAACAAAGTTGCGGGAAGAGCTCCATGCTCTCGAAGGATACTGCCGGACGTGCGGTCGGTTCTTTAAGAGAGTCGACAGCTACGACACAGCCCTGTGGGAAAGGGCAAAGGAAGAGTTTGTCCGGAGTAGGTATAAGTTGCTTGTGCCGGAGCAGCGTATCCCAGTCGAAGGACGCAGTGACCCACGCCCTGTCAATCATGGCTATGAGTACTTTTGGCAGATGTTTAATGAGCGACAGCTACTTTGCTTATCAAGGCTGTTGGAAGAAATCGTTGCATTGCCAGACCAGAACATCCGTGAACTAATGCTTATCGCCTTTTCTGACTGTTTGCAGACGAACACTATGTTTTGCAAATACGAAATTCGATGGCACAAAATCTCACCTCTCTTCGGGTTTCATGCCTACCATCCTATTGAGCGCCCGACCGAGAACAACGTGTGGGGCACAGTTTATGGGCGTGGCACCTTTGTCAAGTGCTTTCGGAAAGTTCGGCGCGCAAAGGAGTATTGCCAACAGCCCTATGAGCGGCTCTTTGACCTCAGGGGGAGGCGATTCAGCAAGCGGACGGGCGCGGAATCCATCGAAGGGCAACCAGTAGAAACCTTTGACAAGCTGCTAAATGCAGATAAGGTTGCTTTGCTCAAGTGTAGCAACTCGGAAGACCTATCTTTCATACCCGACGGAGTGATAGATGCGGTTATTACGGACCCACCGTATTTTGATAATGTGCAGTACTCTGAGTTGGCCGACTTCTTTTATGTGTGGCTACGATTGGCACTGCAAGATGTATACCCTTGGTTTCGGCCTGAACTCTCCCGCCGCCCCGAAGAGATTGTTAAGAGCGATAACCTAGGGAAGACAACTGCCTTCTTTAGAGAAGGTCTGACACGTGTGTTCAAGGAATGCCATCGGGTTCTCAAGGACGAAAGTCTGATGATCTTCACTTTTCACCACAATAAGACGTGGGCGTGGGAGAGCATTGCTGAGACCTTGTTGGATGCCGGATTCTATATTTCTGCCAGTCCGCTTGTGCGCTCGGAAGGCAAAAGCGGTTTTCACAGTAGTGGTGGGAACATCCGTTATGATGCAATTCTTGTCTGTCGCAAACAACCCAGTGGGTGGAATGAAGGCAAGACAAGTAACCTGGAAGAACAGATATTAAGCGATGCTGTCTATTGGACACGTAGGACGCTTGAATCTGGCATGGCGATCAACGCAGTAGACGTTTTCACCATAGTTATGGCGAAGAGCATCGAGTATCTCACCAAAGTCTACGGATCACCAGGCTTTCGAAACAGACCTGCCAGTATCGCTACCAGTCTAGCAGAGATGAAACAAGTAGTAGACGTTGTTGCTGAGCAATCCCGCGCCGAGTTTGAATCATCCCTTAGGGTCCAGAATCTAGAAGTCAAACAGTTGGCCTTATATCTAAGAGAATCAAGACGCCGCTATAGCAGCTAAACTTGTCTTTAGGCGGCCCGGCTAAAGCCTCCATTCCATATCCCCCCCTGAAAAACCTGCCACTCACCTGTCCTGCCTGCCCTGGCACGTGGCAGGCCAGGGAGCGACGCGAAGGGCCTTTTCACCTTTTCATCCTAAGCCTGTTATAATAAGGTTATGAAGTTCCTAGTGGACTCCATGCTGGGCCGGCTGGCCAAGTGGCTCCGCATCCTGGGCTACGACGCCCTCTACTTCTCCTCCCTGGACGATAACGACCTGGTGCGCATCGCCCGCGCCCAAGGACGAATGGTCCTCACCCGCGACCGGGAGATGCTTAGACGGAGGGGGGTAGATTGCCTCTTCATCGAAAGCGACGACTTCAGGGAGCAGATTCGCCAACTCCTCCACGATTTGAACCTGAACCTAGACAGGTCTTTCAGCCGTTGCTCGGTCTGCAACAGCCCATTGCAAGGGGTAGCCAAGGAAGCGGTCTGGGGGCGGGTCCCCCCTTACGTCTTCCGGACGCAGGAGCGGTTCAGCCTCTGTCCCCAGTGCGGTAAGATCTACTGGCGAGGCACCCATTGGCAGAGGATGAGGGAAAGGCTCAAGAGGCTGGAAGAGGAAACGCTCTGAGGGCCGATTTGAAGTGCCCCTCCCTTGTGATATACTAGATTTTGGAGATGGCTGTGGCCTTCGCACCGGGTAAGGTGATCCTTTTCGGCGAACATGCCGTGGTCTATGGCCGACCGGCCATAGCGGTACCCGTGACCCAGGTAGGGGCGCGGGTGACCGTGGAAAGGGGCGTGGATGGTGTCTTAATTCAAGCGAAGGATCTGGGCCTCAGCCATACCTTGGGAGAATCGCCGGTTGACGAGGCTCTGGAGCCGGTCGCCTCTCTGGTGGAGAGTACCCTTGAGTACCTAGGGGTTCGTTGTCCGCCTCCCCTGGTCATCACCATCACCTCCACCATCCCCATAGCCCGTGGCCTGGGGAGCGGGGCGGCGGTCTCTACCGCCTTGGTTCGAGGGTTAAGCGAGCATTTCGGTCGAGAATTGGGCCCTGAGGAGGTCTCCGTTCTGGTTTATGAGGCGGAAAAGTTCCATCATGGCACCCCCAGCGGCATCGATAATACGGTGATTTCCTATGAGCGGCCCATCTACTTTGTAAGGGGCGAGTTCCCTCAGATCTTCAAGGTGGGGAAACCTTTCCTCTTGGCCATCGGCGATTCGGGGGTAAAAAGCCCCACCAAGGTGGTGGTAGGGGAGGTGCGCCGCCGATGGGAGAGGGAGCCTTCCAGATATGAAACCCTTTTCGACCAGATAGGCCGGATCGCGGAGAGAGCGAAGGAAGAGATGGAAGAGGGTAACCTGGAGCGATTGGGGTCACTGATGGACGAAAACCAGGCTCTTCTTCAAGACCTAGGGGTTTCTTCTCCCCAACTGGATGGTTTGGTTAAAGTGGCTAGGGAGGCCGGTGCCCTGGGGGGCAAACTCTCGGGAGCAGGACGGGGCGGAAGCGTCATCGCCTTGATCGAGGAGAGAACCCGAGAGGCGGTAACGACCGCCTGGGAGCGAGGGGGTGCCCAGAGGGTGATCGCGACCGAGGTGTCATCATGATCCAGAAAGTGGACCTAACCGCCGTGGCCGAGAAACTGACGGAGCCGTATATGCTCGTGGAGTTAGCCCAGGTGGAGGAGTTTGCGGCCCGGCTCTTTCTCTGTAAGGGGGGTATAGCCTGGCACAAGCATATCGACGAGGATGAACTCTTCTTTGTCTACGAAGGGGAGATCTCGTTAGAGAGCGAATGGGGTAATCATACCCTCCGCGCTGGGGAGTTGGCCGTAGTGCCCAAGGGGGTGACCCATCGCTCGACCTCTTCTATCCGGTCTGTGGTCCTCCTTTTCGAGCGGAGGCTCTTCTCCGATCGGCAAGATGGCAAAAGGAGGCTCTTCGTCCTCCGAGGCCAGGGTACGCTGGATAAAGTGAGCGTTAAGGAAGCGGCGGAAGGTTTGGCTCCCTTTTCACCCCTGGACTTGGCCTCAGTAGATGGTTTCGTGGCTAAGGCGGTGGTCTACCAAGGGAGATCAGATGGGGGACGGAACCCCCAAACTTTCCTTCTTTTCCTTCTGGAGGGGGAAGTGGAGTTGGAGACCGACGAGGGGCGGGCGAAGATCAAGTGCGGGGAGATAGCCAGGATGCCCAAGGGCCTCTCTCATAGATTACTGGCTGAGGAACGCGCGGTGGCTCTGCTTCTTTCGCGCAAGCCTCGGACTGGTGGGGGAGGGGGATGAAGGGGACTGCTGTCGCCAGGGCGAACATCGCTTTCATCAAATATTGGGGGAACTTAAACGACGATTTACGGCTGCCGATGAACGGCAGCATATCCATGACCCTGGATAGGCTACGCACGGTGACCACCGTGGAGTTCTCTCCTGCGCTGGCGGAAGACGAGATCGAGGTTGATGGGGAGGAGCCATCTCCGGCTGCCAAGGCCCGGATCGTGGCCCATCTCGATCGCCTGCGTACCCTAGCGGGGAAGCCTCTCAAAGCCCAGGTGGTCTCAGTTAACGATTTTCCCACCGGGGTGGGGCTGGCCTCTTCAGCCTCTGGCTTCGCCGCCCTCACTTTGGCCGCCGCTGCGGCTTTAGAGATGGAGTTAGAGGATAGGGAACTTTCTCTTTTGGCGCGCTTGGGCTCAGGCTCAGCAACCCGCTCCATATGGGGAGGATATGTGGAGTGGGTGGCGGGGGCCAAACATGAGGATTCCTTCGCTTCACAGATCGCCCCTCCGGAGCATTGGGAGATCTGCGATTGCATCGCCCTGGTCTCCACGGAGGCCAAAGAGGTAGCCTCTTCCGAAGGCCACAAGTTGGCCCAGAGTAGTCCCCTATATTCGGCTAGGCTCTCCCAGGTGAGGGAGGACTTAGACCGGGTGAGGGAAGCCATTCTGATTCGTGATTTCGAGAGTCTGGGTTCCGTGGCCGAGAGGGAGACCCTCTCCTTGCACGCCATCATGATGACCTCGCAGCCTAGCCTTCTCTACTGGACACCGGCCACGGTGAGGGTCATGAAAGAGGTTCGCAACTGGAGGGAGGAGGGACGTTCTGTCTACTTCACCATCGACGCGGGCCCAAATGTCCATCTCTTGACTTTACCCCCTTATGTGGGAGAGATAGAGAGGGCGCTGGGGGAGGTGGAAGGGGTAAAGCAAGTCATAGTATGCCGGCCTGGCCAGGGGGCTAGGCTCATCGAGGAGCACCTCTTCTAGGGAGGTATCTTGGGGGAACTCATCTTTCTGAAACTGGGCGGTTCTCTCATCACGGAGAAATCGGTGCGGGAGACGGCTCGCCGGGAGGTGATCGAGCGGGCGGCCCGAGAGGTCAAGGAGGCGCTTGGAGAGGGGGCTTTTCGACTCCTTCTGGGACACGGCAGCGGTTCATTCGGCCACTATCCCGCCCGGAAGTACGGTGTCCATAAAGGGTTGAAAGAGGAGTGGTGGGGGTTCGCCGAGACAGGGGCGGTTGCCGCGCGCCTCAACCGGCTGGTGACCGATATCTTCTTAGGGACGGGGGTACCTGTCATATCCTTCCAGCCTTCCGCGTCCGCTCGATGTCGGGGTGGGGAGTTGATCCACCTGGAGATCGAACCTATCGGGGAGGCTCTCGCTCAGGGGCTCGTTCCTTTGGTCTATGGTGATGTGGCCTTCGACGAGGAACAAGGGAGCGCCATCATATCGACGGAGGAGATATTCGCCTACCTCTCATCGCATCTCTTGCCCCAGCGGATAATCCTGGCTGGGGAGGTGGAGGGGGTCTATGCTGGCGACCCAGAGGTGGACCCCGAGGCTCGCTTGCTAGAGCGGATCTCCCCTGCCGACCTGCCCCAACTGGAGGGCGTGTTGGCCGGTTCGCCTACGGTCGATGTGACCGGAGGCATGTTAGGCAAAGTGCGTATTATGTGTCGAATTGTGGAAAGACAGCCCTCTCTGGAAGTGCGCTTCATCTCTGGAAAGGAGGAGGGCTTCATCAAGCGGGTGCTTCTTCATCCCAGAGCGCGTCTAGGAACCGTTCTTCGGGCGTAAATAAAGCGGGGTTCGATGCCCCAGGAGCATCTTTGGTCTCTTAAAAGCACAGGCCATGGCTTGAAGAGTAGTTAATGATCACCATCGATGGCTCTTATGGGGAGGGGGGAGGGCAGATACTCCGCACCTCCCTCACTTTGGCTGCGGTCACCGGCAAGCCGTTAAAGATGGTAAATATCCGGGTGAGGAGGAAGAACCCCGGGCTGGCGGCCCAGCATTTAACCGCTGTCCTAGCCGCTGCCGCCGTATGCGACGCTCGGGTAGAGGGCGCACATCTGGGATCTCAAACCCTCACCTTCCTACCTCGATCGCCACCCCGGGCGGGCTCTTACTCTTGGGATGTGGCCGCCGCTAGAAAGGGTGGGAGTGCGGGCTCTGCTAGCCTTATCCTGCAGACCGTTCTTTTGCCTCTGGCCTTGGCAGAAGGGCGGTCAAAGGTCACGGTTAAGGGGGGTACCCACGTGCCTTGGAGCCCACCCCATCACTTTCTGGAGAAGGTTTATCTCCCCACCTTGGCTCGTCTAGGGGTAGAGGCCAGAGCAGATATCGAAAGGTGGGGTTGGTACCCCATCGGGCAAGGGGGCGTAAGAGCCCAAATCAAAGAAGCCACCTCTAGTCTTAAACCTATCGATCTGAGCGAGCGGGGTGAGTTCTTGCGCCTCTCCGGGCTCTCCGCTCTCTCTAACCTGCCCAAGCATATCGCCCTCAGGCAGAGGGACCGAGCGCTGGAGGTATTGCGGAGGGAGGGCTTCGAGCCGGACATAAGGATAGAAGAGGGTAAATCTTTGGGCCGAGGTACAATGATCTTCCTCTGGGCGGAGTTCGAAAACGGAGTGGCCGGTTTCACCGCTCTGGGAGCGCCGGGGAAGCCAGCGGAGAGGGTAGCTGAGGAGGCTTGCCAGGCTTTCTTGGAGTATTACCAGAGCGAGGCTGCCTTAGATAAGTACCTAGCAGATCAACTCATCCTCCCCTTGGCTTTGGCCGATGGCCACTCCACCTTTACCACTTGCCAGATCACTCAACACCTTATCACCAATATCTGGGCGGTGGAACGGTTCATGAATATAGATTATCAAGTTGAGGGGTCGGAAGGAGAGAAAGGGAGGGTCTCTTGTGGGAGGTAGATAATGTTTGAGGTGGTCTTCCTGGGGACCTCGGCTTCGGCTCCCTCTTTGACAAGGAGCCTGCCCTCTACCATGGTGCTTTATGGTCGACACCGCTTCCTCATCGATTGCGGCGAGGGGACCCAGCAACAGCTTCTTAAGAGCGGCCTAGGCTTCAAGAGGCTCAATCATATCCTCCTCACCCATGGTCATCTGGATCATATCCTAGGCTTGGGTGGCCTAGTCTCCACCTTCAGTCGGTGGGAGGCGATCGACAGGCTGGAGATCTATGGAGGGGCGTGGGCCTTAGAACGAGTTCGGGATCTGATCCTGGGAGTGGTTCTGAGGGGAGCCCGGCCCAACCTTCAAATCGAGTTCATAGAGATCTCCCCCGGAGCGATCTTGGAGGATGAACATTTCTCCCTCTCGGCTTTCCCCGTCACCCATAAGGGGCCGGGCTGCTTTGGCTATACCTTTGAGGAGAAGAGTCGGCGACCTTTCCTAACCGCCGTGGCGGAGCGGTTGGGAGTGCCTCCTGGGCCTGAGCGAAGACGGTTAGTGAGGGGTGAGCCGATAACTTTGGCCGATGGGAGGGTGGTGAGCCCTGACGAGGTATTAGGTGCTCCGATCTCTGGGGCTAGGTTGGTCTATGTAGGTGATGCTAGCCGTGTGGACGATCTGGTCGATGAGGCAAAGGAAGCCGATGCTCTAGTGATCGAGTCTACCTATCTTCAGGCTGAGGCTCATCTGGCGAAGAAGTATAGTCACCTCACGGCTGCTCAAGCCGCCACCTTAGCCCGGGAGGCAAGGGTAAAGATGCTTTACCTGACCCACATATCCAGGCGGTACTCGGGGGAGGAGGTTTTGGCGGAGGCGCAGTCCATCTTCCCGCGCACGGTGGTGGTGAGGGATCTAGATAGGGCGCAGGTGGTGAAGGAGAGGTAGATCTATCTGGGGCTCGATCTCATCTGTCAGCAGAAGCAACTTCGACGCCTCATACGCGAGGTCTATGCCCAGAAGAGGACATAGGTTCCCACAGCGTTTTTAATGGCTTATTCGTCACTTATCGTAGAAAGGGGGCTTTTGCGTATCCCTTGTGAGAGTGTTGAAAAACACCTCCTCGTTTAGCATAGTGGGAAAGAAGTTGATGCGCAGTGTGTCTTCCTGCCTTGTGTCCCTACAATCGTTCAAATTCTA
>Ga0209121_10000935_pt1 | contig 31019 bp, 28 predicted proteins | sample Cruoilmetagenom3_FD_187292 | JGI IMG/M metagenome (GOLD analysis project Ga0209121, IMG submission 187292) | Oil polluted marine microbial communities from Coal Oil Point, Santa Barbara, California, USA - Sample 3 (SPAdes) (version 2) | ecosystem: Environmental > Aquatic > Marine > Oil seeps ...
TCTCAGACCAGCTACGGATCGTCGCCTTGGTAGGCCTTTACCTCACCAACTAGCTAATCCGACGCAGGCTCATCCAATAGCGCAAGGTCCGAAGATCCCCTGCTTTCCCCCATAGGGCGTATGCGGTATTAGCATGCGTTTCCACATGTTGTCCCCCACTACTAGGTAGATTCCTACGCGTTACTCACCCGTCCGCCGCTGTACTCACACCGAAGTGCTTTCTCGCTCGACTTGCATGTGTTAGGCCTGCCGCCAGCGTTCAATCTGAGCCATGATCAAACTCTTCAGTTTAATCTTTAACCTCTGCCTTGCGACAAGAGGAAGCAGTTTCACGTTACCCGCGATACTACTCAAAAACTTGGCTCAAACACTTTCTGCTTACCAAATTACTTCTTCTGGTGAGATACTTGCGTTTGATGATTCGTTGTCACTTGAATCGTCTCAGCAAGCACCCACACGCATTATCTGATCAATTGTTAAAGAACATTCGCTCTCTAGGAGCGGGCTGCGTATTCTAAGGATCGCCGCCTTAATGTCAACAGAGTTTTGCGATATTTTTTATTAAAAATCTCAACTCTAACGTCTGCTAACTTCCCACTTCGATTCATCCCCGAAGCGGACGCGCATTCTAGCGCCCTACATCCTATTGTCAAAGGTTTTCTGCAAAAACTAACTTCTTTCTACAGGCCTCTTTCAAAAGGTCGGATAGGTCACATACCCCTAAACGAGGCGCGCATTCTATCGTTTAATATCCACCCGTCAATGCTTTTCTTTTTTTATTCTTAATGGGACGAATTTCACCCACTAAACTGACCATATTTCAGCCAATTTATCCCAAAAAAAACCCAGCTCACCGGCCGGGTTTATATTCGCTCTTTAAACTAGGCAACTAATTCGTACAGATGATGCTTTTTCTTGCCCAGCTTCACCATGAAAAATCGACCGTAAAGCGCCTGATCCGGCGAAAAACTTTCAACTACCCGCATGTTGTCTTCAGATCCCTTCGACTTCCCATTGATGAACACCGCATTGCGACCCAATGCGTCCTTTACCTCTCGCCCCGCCTTAACTAGACCACAATCAACAAACAAGCTGGTCAGCATCTGCCCGCTCAGCCCCGACAGGCTCAAATCGCTTGCCGGCATTCCATCCTGTTTTAACTGCTCCAGGTCACTTTCCGTCAAAGACTCAAGACCACCAGAAAACAACGCCTCGGTAATTCTCTCTGCGGCCTCCAGTCCGGCGGCGCCATGGACAAGCTCAGTCACCTCTCTCGCCAGAACACCCTGGGCAGATTTTCGGCCCTGTATTTCGGCGTCTACTCGCTCGATCTCTTCTATTTCGCTCACCGGCAAAAAAGTAAAATAACGCAGAAACTTGTACACATCGGCATCCGCGGTATTAAGCCAGAACTGATAAAAGGCATAAGGTGAGGTCTTTGTTGAGTCCAACCAAATCGTGCCACTTTCCGTCTTACCAAACTTGGTTCCATCAGATTTCGTTACTAGAGGCAGGGTCATACCGAACACTTGCGTGCCATTTAATCGACGGGTGAGATCAATTCCACCCGTGATGTTTCCCCACTGATCTGAGCCGCCGATCTGCAATGTGCAATTATGCAGACGGTTCAGCTCCGCAAAATCATAGGACTGCAACAACATATAAGTGAATTCGGTATAGGATATTCCAGCCCCCTCTCGATCGAGCCGCTGCTTAACTGACTCCTTGTTCACCATGTTATTGACCGAGAAGTGCTTCCCCACATCCCTTAGAAAACCCAACAAATCTATTTTGCCAATCCAATCAAGATTATTGACTACTTCTGCAGAACAGTCTCCCGCATCAAAATCTACAAACTGAGAGACCTGCTCCCGAATCTTCTCCACCCAGTCCGTGACCACATCTGGCGTATTAAGCTTTCGCTCCTGGGCTTTAAAGCTTGGGTCGCCAATCAGACCGGTAGCGCCGCCCACCAAGGCGACGGGTTTGTGCCCAGCCTGCTGAAAGCGCCGCAGAGCCAGCAAAGGTACCAGGCTGCCAATATGCAAACTATCTGCAGTGGGATCAAAGCCACAATACAGCGTACGACAACCACTCGACAGATGCTCTGCAAGCTCTCCATCACCAGTCATTTGTGCAATCAGGCCGCGGGCCTGCAAATCAGCTATCAACTCTGAGCCGCTTGTGGACATGCTTTATTCTCGTATTTCTACCAATAAAAAGGACGCAAACGATACATTATCCCCTTACAAAAACAAGTATCGCCCGATCTGAAATAAAGCTTAGACGGTGGGATTGCGGCACTTTCTATTATATATTGCTACATTATTAGCATCACTCATGAAAACTTTTTAATCGCCATGTCCCAAGCCAACTACAAAAGTGCTCCCAAGTCCCGCTCATTCAGGCAAAATTTAATTGCCGCGAGACTGCCAAGACCACGACTCCTGTTCGCAGGTGTTATTGCTATTTCAATCGTTGCACTGTTGACCGCACTTCCCAGCAAACAGGCTGAAGCTAAGCGCCAAGAGATCAGCATTGCGCTGCCCTTTCAAGAAAATAGCGACACGAGCATAAATAAAGACCATCAAATACTAGCTCCCAGCCAAGAGCCATCACAAACCAAACCCTCGCCAGCTCCCACGGAAGAACCCGCAGAGAACCTCGATTGGCAAAAACAAACTGTTCGCAGTGGCGACAATCTCAGCACTCTCTTCAAACGAGTTGCACTGGGGGCCAGTGATGTTTACAACCTCATGTCATCGACGACTCTCTCCAAACCTCTCGTCGATATACGTCCGGGACAGGAAGTTCAGTTTGGCCTGAACAAAGCCGGGGAACTCAAACAACTCAAATATATCAAGTCAAAACTTGAATCCTACCTCTACACAAGCAGCGATACAGAGGGTGGCCAGAGCTATACTGGCCAGCATATTCTGTTAGAACCTGAATTGCTGACCACTTATAGAGAATCCACAATTGAGGATTCACTTTTTCTGGCCGGCGACAGGGCTCAGTTACCCCACGGCCTGATTATGGAGCTCGCCAATATCTTTGGCTGGGATATCGACTTTGCGCTGGATATCCGCAAGGGTGACCATTTTTCATTACTCTACGAAGAAAAATTTCTTAATGGTGAAAAAATCGGCACCGGAAATATTCTCAGTGCTGAGTTTACCAACCAGGGAAAATCATACCGGGCTGTGCGCTACGAAAATAGTGACGGACGGGCTAACTATTATGCCCCCGATGGATTTAGCATGCGCAAGGCTTTTCTACGCGCCCCGCTAGATTTTGCCCGCATCAGTTCAGGATTCAACCTTCGCCGAAAGCACCCTATTCATAAAAGTATTCGAGCACATCGAGGGGTAGATTACGCCGCGCCTCGAGGCACACCAGTATTTTCTGCCGGAGATGGCAGAGTGGTAGCGGCAGGTTACAGCAAGGCTAATGGTAACTACGTATTTATCCAACACGGCCAGCGTTTTACCACCAAATACTTACACTTGAATAAGCGCAAGGTAAAAAAAGGCCAATCGGTAAAGCAACGGCAAGTGATAGGCACTGTTGGCTCCACAGGCTACGCCACCGGCCCACACTTGCACTACGAATTCCTGGTAAACGGTGTGCATCGCAACCCTCGCACTGTGGCGTTACCTCAGGCCAAGCCCATTGCCAAACAAGAGCGGCTTAAGTTTGAACGCGACACTACACCCCTCTTAGCCCAACTCACACGCCACCAGCAATCTTCCAAGCTGGCATTCAACACCACCAAAGACCCGGCTTCGGCCCGTTAACAGATAAAATAAATGTCGGCTGAAAAATTGTATGTAGGACTTATGTCCGGCACTAGCGCCGACAGTATTGATGCTGTACTGGTCAACCTCACGGCAACCACCCCCAAATTGCTTGCCACACACTCGGCCGATATTCGGGGGCTCAAATCGGAAATTCACACACTTGCCAGTTCTAGCGAGAATGAAATACACCGGATGGGCCAGCTTGACCGTGAACTTGGCATACGCTTTGCTCAAGCAACCAACGAACTACTGAGCCATGAAAACCTTTGCGCAACAGATATAACAGCCATCGGTAGCCATGGACAGACTATCCGACACTTCCCACCCACCACGACCAGCGAACACCCCTACAGCATCCAGGTGGGAGACCCCAACACCATCGCCCAACTCACCGGAATTACCACGGTAGCTGACTTCCGTCGTCGAGACATTGCACTAGGCGGACATGGCGCACCACTTGTTCCCGCTTTTCACCAAGCGGTGTTCGGTAAGACCGACAGCTGCAGAGCCATTGTTAATATCGGCGGCGTAGCAAATATCACACTGCTTAATGGCGATACCTCAAACTCACCACTGCTGGGATACGACACGGGCCCTGGTAACGTATTGATGGATTGCTGGATCAACCAAAACCTTGGCCTTTCTTACGACCAGGGGGGCCATTGGGCAGCACAGGGGCAAGTGATCACCTCACTTCTGCAACAGCTGCTGGACACGCCCTACCTGTCGCAACCGGCTCCAAAAAGCACCGGGCCTGAATTATTTAATCTCTCCTGGCTAACCAAACATCTTGAGCAACTACCCGAGGTCAGCTCAACGGACGTTCAAGCAACACTGCTTGAATTTACTGCCCGCACTATTTCCGATGCATTGAAATCACATACACCGACAGCAAGTGAAATATATTGCTGTGGTGGTGGAGCCTACAACACAAGTCTGATGCTGCGATTGAAAACACTGCTAGACCCAAGCCTAACAAGCAGTACCGAGCATCTGGGCATTCCACCCGAGTGGGTGGAAGCCGTCGCCTTCGCCTGGCTGGCCAAGCAAACCCTTGAAGGAAAACCCGGCAATGAACCCTCGGTCACAGGTGCGTCCAAAGCTTCCATATTGGGTGCTATCTATCCCGCATAAGGGATCATTCACAAGGACGAAAAGAACGAACAGAGACAAAAAAGAAGTGCGCGATCGCGGCTTAAGAAGATTTTAATTGCCGGACAACGTGTTAGAAATAGACGTACTTCTCAACCTCAATCAGCCTGGTTATCTCCCTAGGGCCATATGGAACCGTACCCACGAAAGGGAACCGCGTCTTGATATCTAGCCCCAGCCCTCTAGCTGAAGCCTCACAGACTCTGATATCAATAACCTGAAATGCGGTTAGCTTGGCTGCTAAATCAACAATGGATTTATATTTCGAGTAGTTTTCTTTAAAAAAGATACTTACTTCCGAGCCATGGATAACCATCACCACGGGAGGCAGTGCTTTCTCACTCATACCTGCGCTATGGTAAAGCATCTCGGCACGGTGCAATGCACCAGCCACAGCCTCTGGATCATCCAGTTCAATTCGACCCAAATAACCAGCGGGCTCATACCCTTCTGCATGACCGCCAACATCGGCATGAGGGATAAAACCACCAGCCATGGCCACAGCAACTCCGCTAATGGCTATTAGCGCCAAAAGGGATTGGCAGAGCTGACGAATGCTCAAAATTTACACCGAAAATGACGCTCCACAACCACAGGTTGTTGTGGCATTGGGGTTTGAAACAGTGAAACGTGAACCTTGGAGTCCTTCTTCATAATCTACGGTCGATCCCATCAGGTACTGAACGCTCAAAGGGTCTGCCAACACTGAGACCCCATCTTTTTCAACCACGGTATCGTCTTCAGCTACCAGCTCATCAAAGCTAAAACCATACTGAAAACCTGAACAGCCACCGCCGGTGACAAACACCCGTAGCTTCAAATCTGGGTTGCCTTCCTCTTCAACCAGACTTTTTACCTTCGCCACAGCATTTTCTGAGATATACAGCGGTGAAGGTGTAAATGTTTCAATACCTGACATGAGTACTCCTGAAAAATCATTCAAAATGCACAACCGGGCCTATACCCAAGCATTACAGTCAAGTATTCTATCATGAACTTGCCGACTCCTGACTAGATTCTGTAGCGTTTTCTAATGACACCACATTATTTGTCTCTTCCGCCGACTGATGAACAAAACTCCCATTCACCTGTGCACCCTTCTCAATTTCAATTAATGCATAGTGTAGATTACCTTCGACAACAGCCTTGTCTGCCAGTTCGACCTGACTACTGGAATAGATATTGCCTTCAATATAGCCATTAATAACCACGATGGGGACGTGAACATCACCAAGAACCCGCCCATCTGGAAGCACACGCACGCGCGCCTCAGCACCATCCTCAGCCACCACATTACCCGTAACCTGACCCTCTATTTCCAGATTACCGGAAAAATGAATATCACCAACCACATGTGTGCCACCGGCAATCAATGTTGTATTTCCCTGTGCAAACGGTATCGAATTGTTTTTCTTGCGCATGCTTTTGCTCCTCTATATCTCATCCACTTGCCAGTCAAAGCGTCTTTCCACTCGACTACTTCTAACGCCATCTTTCCAAACACTAACTACCAAGGCTTGCGGCTGAAACTCAGGTGTCAGATTTAGGACACCTTCTACCACATGAAAATACTTAAACTTTGTCCGAATCGGTGACTGATCAAGCTCGGCATCCAGACTCTCAAGACCAACAGCAACGTCTTTTCCATCCTGAACACCTAATATATCTACCTTAATACTGACGCTGATCCTTTTTAACTTTCTTTCTTTTTGCTGGACCACCAGCCGGTATGTCACTCCCTGCTGATCAATGGAGTGCTTCAACATCAACTCGCCGATCAATAAACCGCTTTCGGTACCACCGCCCTCCAAAAGGTTTCGATACAGACTAAGTTCTTCCTCATTAACGGCCAACTCAGACTGAAGCGATGTCACCAATTGGCGTACTTGCTCCAAGGCCACCTGATCGATACTTGTCGCCATTTCAGCGTTTGCCAATTGCTGTTTCAAATCAGCAAACTGCTCTTCCAGGACACCCAGTGCTTCCGCTTGCTGTCGCTTTTCAACCATGGCCTGATCAAAGAACTTCAACCCCAAATAACCACCCAGTGAAAAAGCCAAGATCACCAGCAGCAACCACAGACCGATCTCCCGCTGACGATCGCTGGGGCGATACGAGCTAACTACCAGCTTATGACCACGATGCGGCATCAGGGCAACAGCGCTGGAGCCTCTAGCCCCGCAGTTTCCGGCAAATCAAACATGATATTCATATTCTGTATCGCTTGCCCAGAGGCCCCTTTTACCAGGTTATCCTCCACAACGAGCACCACAACCTTGTCACCACCTTGAGGCCGAAATACACTAATTCGACAAGTATTAGAACCCCGAACCGATCTTGTTTGAGGGTGACTACCCGCAGGCATCACGTCGACAAAAGGTTCATCCTTGAAGCAATCTTCGTACAACTGCTGCAAGTCTTCTTCAGAGGTATCCATTTCACTGTTTTTCAGTGTGGCATACAGCGTCGAATGAATACCGCGAATAATGGGCAATAGGTGGGGGATAAATGTAACCCCCACCGAGGAGCCCGAAATATCCACTAATCCCTGCTCAATCTCGGGTAAATGCCGGTGGCCTGGCGCACCATAGGCCTTGAAATTATCGCTGGTCTCGGCCAACAACGTGGCAACATTTGCCTGACGGCCAGCGCCACTTGCACCCGATGCCGAATTGGCGATCAAATCACCGGGTTCCACCAAACCCTTCTCAAGCAATGGTAAAAATCCCAGCTGAACACTGGTCGGGTAACAACCCGGACAAGCAATCAACCGTGCACCTTTAATTTTCTCACGATTCACTTCCGGCAGGCCATACACCGCCTCTCCCACCAATTCTGGACAGACATGGGGCTGGTTGTACCACTTTTCCCATATAGCGATATCCCGAATTCGGAAATCGGCCGAAAGGTCGATCACCCGAATACCTTTATCCAACAACCCCGGCACCGTACTCTGGGCCACCCCATGAGGCGTCGCAAAAAACACAACATCACAGTGATCCAAGTCACCCGCAGCCGGGTCTGTAAACACCAAATCAAAATGGCCTCTAAGGTTCGGAAATAGATCGGATACAGCTCTACCCGCCTCTCCTCGAGAGGTGATCGCCGTTACATCCACATTGGGGTGGGTCGCCAATAGTCTTAATAATTCAACGCCGGTGTACCCTGTACCACCAACAATACCTACTTTAATCACAATACTGATGTTCCTGTCATGGGTCTGAGAAGCTGCTTATAATAGCGCAAAGATACGCGTATGAAACGCGCACTACTCTAGCAAAAAGCCCAAAAAGTCTGAAATAGGGCTTAAAGTGGTAAACCTGAGAACGAGGCATGCCCCAAAAGGATCAAGATCGTAAAACGTCTCATCGAGGCTGGCTTAAACGAGAACTAGATGCCTTTCGAGTCCGACTGGCCCATGCCGACGCACTGCCACAACTGGCGATACTGGGCTGTATAAGTGGACTGCTAACAGCGTTAACGGCAATAGCCTTCCGACTTTCATTTGAACTACCCCTGGAATATTTTCTTCCCGGTGACAGCGAATCCTTCGAGCAACTACCCACTGCCGCCCGATTTCTACTACCCCTCATTGGCGCGCTACTGATCGGTTTGATCATGCACTACACCAAGCCAGAGCATCACTCTGTCAGTGTCGGCCACGTACTCGAGCGACTGCAACATCACCAAGCACAACTGCCCGCAGCCAATGCTCTGTTTCAATTTGTGGGTGGTGCCATTGCCTTACTAACGGGAAATTCTGTCGGCCGCGAAGGTCCCGCTGTTCATTTAGGCGCCGCAAGCTCAAGTCTGCTAGGACAGCGATTACAACTCCCCAACAACAGCCTGCGCGCACTGACAGCCTGTGGAGTAGCGGCAGCCATCGCGGCTTCATTCAACACGCCCCTGGCCGGTGTAATTTTTGCCATGGAAGCCATATTGATGGAGTACACCATCACTGGCTTTATTCCAGTGATTCTTGCCGCCGTCACTGGCGGAGTCATGTCTCGCATAGTGTTTGGCAATGAACCCGCCTTTTCAATACCCCTGATCGAACTGGGCAGCCTCTGGGAACTCCCATTTTTAATCCTTTGTGGCCTGATCGTAGGGCTGACAGCTTCGGTAATGCTGCTGCTCTACCGTCGAACCCGACAATTCAAAGACCGTCCCGCGCTTCTGCGCATGCTGTTTGCAGGATTACTCTGCGGCACTATCGCCATTTTATTACCGCAGATTCAGGGTGTCGGTTACGATACTGTCGAGCAAGCCATGCTCGGCGAGCTAGGTCTACTCCTGTTAGCAGCCATCGTAATAGCCAAGATTCTGGTCTCCACCATTTCCGTCGGCCTAGGCATGCCGGGGGGTATTATTGGCCCCAACTTTGTGATTGGAGCCTGTATTGGCGGCGGCCTTGGCGTGATTGGAGGCTACTTCAATCCGGAGCAGGCATCCTCTTCCGGCTTTTATGCCGTCCTCTGCATGGGCGCAATGATGGGCGCCGTATTAAATGCCCCACTGGCAGCCTTGATCGCCGTATTGGAACTGACCTACAACCCCAATATCTTGCTGCCCAGTATGCTGGTAATAGTCATAGCCTCTATTACCAGCCGCATGCTCACCAAACAGCTGGGAATTTTTTCCGTAGGGCGTGATTTAAGGGGCTACTACTCTCCTGTCTTTCAAATGCTTAGCCGCGCTGGCGTCACCAGCTTGATGAAACAAAATTTTGCCCACCACTCTCGCTACCTGTCGCGACCTATGGCGGAATCATTGCTCAAAGAGAAGCCGACCTGGATTGTGATAGAGGATGCCGGCGAACCAAAATATATCCTGCGCTCTGCCGACCTGGCTCTTCACCTAAAAGAACAACTGCTTGAATTGCTTGATGAAGACACTCTCATTGATCTACGCGAAATTCCCGGCGAACGATGGCAACTATTTCCGATACATGCCAGGGCCACACTGCAAGAAGCACTACTCGCCATGCAACAAAATAACGGCCAGGCCGTTTTTGTCAGCCAACCCGCCGCACCGCTTATGAGCGAAGTCGCAGGAATCATCACCAAGCAGGATATAGACAACTATTACCAGTAACCGAGAGCCGGTAAACTACCACCGGCTCACTATTCACAATAAACAACTGTCGGTAAACTTCCCGCAGAACATAACAATGGCACTCTTATCTAAACAGGGGCAACTATGGGTTGGGCAAAAGACATTCTCATCAGCGGACAAAGCTGGATTACCGCCTTTCATATCATCGCGGTGATCTGCTGGTTTGCTGCACTGTTTTACCTGCCTCGACTCTTTGTTTATCACGCGATGTCTGATGACAATATCAGTATCGAGCGATTCAAAATCATGGAGCGAAAATTATATCGAGGTATAGCCACCCCCTCGATGATTGCCACTATTCTGTTGGGCACAGCCCTCTTCAGCATCTACCCCAGTTACTTTCTCAGCTCTGGTTGGTTTCAGGTAAAAATCGCCTTGGTCATTTTGCTGATTATTTACCACTACGCCTGCCTCTATCTCCTGAAGCAATTTCGCGATAACCAAAATACCCGTAGCCATGTGTTTTACAGGTGGTTTAACGAAGTGCCGGTATTCATGCTCATTGGTATCGTAGTGATGGTCGTCGTCAGACCATTCTAAAGAATGCTGAAAGAAAACAGTCACTCACTTAGGTCGAACCTCATAGAACGCGAGGCCTCTTCATTCTGAATGAGCAAAATGATACACAAGGGTATGAAATAAGTATTAAGCACTTTATTCCAACGCCATCCCTCATGTCCTGACTGGGCACTTCCTCCTGTTCTTCTATACTGACAATACATATACAAAAAACGCTGGATGGAGCGCAGACCGTCATGGCAACTAAGGTTACGACGACTATTTGCCCTTTTTGTGGAGTGGGTTGCGGGATGAATCTTCTCACAGAAAAGAACCGACTCATTAGTGTCGAACCCCAGATTGACCACCCCATAAGTCGAGGCCAGCTCTGCGCCAAAGGATGGAGCAGCGCCTACGGCATTGACCCAAAAGATCGCATCACCCACCCACTTATTCGAACGCCACAAGGGTTTCGCCAGACGTCTTGGAATAAAGCGCTGGAGACGGTTGCCGCTAGGTTGAAACAAATTATGGAAGAAACTGGTCCTCAGGCCATAGGTATTATCAGCAGTGCCCGGGCGACCAATGAAGACAACTATGCCGCTCAAAAATTAGCTCGCGCTGTTCTTAAAACCAACAACATCGACCACTGTGCACGTATCTGCCATAGCCCCACAGTCGCGGGCTTAAACCAGACGCTGGGCTCTGGAGCCATGACAAATAGTGCTGAGGACATTTTCGAGACCGACCTAGTTCTTGTCTTTGGTGCCGACCCCACTGAAAATCACAGTATTCTCGGCGGCCATATTATTCGGGCACACCTTGAAGGCACCCAGCTGATTGTAGTTGACCCGCGCCGTACTCGATTAGCCAAGCTGGCAGACACACATTTGCAGTTAAAGCCCGGCAGTAACATTGCCCTGCTCAATGCCATAATAAAGATTATTCTGGACAACAGATGGCAGGATAAAAAGTTTCTTGATCAACGTTGCGAGGGTCTGGCACAACTGACAGCCTCCGTTGCAAATGCTCTGGAGGGTGTAGAAAAAACCACCGGTATATCCCTGCCAAAAATTGAGGCTGTAGCCAAAGCATACAGTCAGTCCAAGCGGGCTATGATTCTCTATGGCATGGGGGTCACCCAATATGTCAGTGGCACCAATAACGTAATAGCGCTCTCCAATCTGGCGTTAACCTGTGGCCAGTTAGGTCGAAAAGGCACGGGAATCAACCCGCTCCGAGGGCAAAATAATGTTCAGGGGGCCTGCGACATGGGCTGCCTGCCCAACGTTTATCCCGGATACCAGAAAGTCGATAACCCAGAGGTAAGAGCTAAATTCAGTCAGCACTGGAAAACCGAGGTTCCAGAACATCCAGGACTTACTTCCATGGGTATGACCAAGGCTACCCTGGCAGGAGAGTTTAGAGGACTGATCCTATTTGGGGAAAACCCCGTAGTCACCGACCCCGACCAAAACCTAGTAAAACGAGCACTCGGCAAACTAGATCTCTTGGTCGTAGCAGAGCTGACCATGACCGACACTGCCCGAATGGCAGATATTATTTTGCCCGCAGCCTCTTTTGCCGAGAAAACCGGGACATTCACCAATTGCGAACGACGGGTACAACACGTACAACAAGCATTGCCGCCATTAGGCGAAGCACGAACAGATTGGCAGTGGCTGGCGGCGATCGCCCAACAACTTGAAAGCGATCAGCTAGACTGGCCTGACAGCGAAGCGGTGTTTCGCGAAATCACCGAGCTGACCCCAATCTACAGTGCCATGAATTACGCCAAAATGGATCAGCTGCATGGGCTTCAGTGGCCCTGTAGCCCAGAAACGCCTGAGGGAACGGCCATTCTCCACAAAGACACTTTCCCCATCGGAAAAGCTCGGCTAATTCCGGTTCACCCTATACCCATCGACGAAAACATTGATAGTAAATACCCGCTGTTACTAACGACGAATCGACTGCATTTTCACTATGGTTGCGGCTCTATGACCAGAAAATCACCACTGCTCGAACGTGAAATACCTACGGGGCTTCTGTTTATCAATCCAGCGGACGCCAATGAGCTAGGCGTGACCCATCAATCCGCCGTGGGAGTTGGTTCACGACGAGGCTATATTGAAACCCGAGCTATGCTCACAGATGACCTTCCACCGGGGTTGGTCTGCATGCCTTATCATTTCCACGAAGCACCCTCGAATCAGCTGACCAACACGGCTCAAGATCCCCTCACAAAAATGCCTGAATTAAAAGCGTGTGCCGTATTCGTTCAACCTCTTGAACCGGGGAGCTTCCCCCGACCCATTGATGAAATCAGCGGCCTCAGCGTGGAGGGGGTTAAATGAAAATACAGAGCTTCTATCTAAACCACCCAAACACACTGAGAGACCACCTGGCAAAGTCTTACCGGATCGAGCCACCCCAAGCTGCCCCTGGCCAAAACACCCCCCCATTGGTCTCGCCGAAAGGACAACTATTTGCAGAACATGAAAACCTCTTTACCTTCGACGGTGAATGCTTTCGTGAAACACTTCCCAACCCTGAACCTTTTGCCCTGTTTGGGGTACAAAGTTGCGACCTAACAGCCATCAGCTACCAAGACCAGTTCTTTGCCAACGACCCCTACTACCAGGCTCGACGACAACAGGCGTTATTGATCGGCATAGATTGCCTAAGCCCCTGCCAGCACGGTTTCTGTCCCAGTGTTAATGCCGGTCCTGGCGTCAAACATGAAACGGCGGATCTAATTCTCCATCAGCTATCTACGACCAGCTGGCTACTGCTGGCTTGCAACCAAAAAGGACTAGGCGCCCTAGAGGGCCTTTCATTGAATCCAGCGAACCAACCCGAGCTTAATGATCGTGATGACCGCATAGCCTCCTGCATCGAGCAATTCAGCGATGACAGCCACCTGAAGCAAGGTATTACTGCCATAAACCAAAACCAGGTTCCCGAAGACTTATGGCAGCAACTGGGACTTCAGTGCTTAAGCTGCTCGGGTTGCACTTCCCTATGCCCGACCTGCTCCTGTTACGGAACCTGGGAGCAACAAGAGAGTAATGGTGACATCCGACGCCAACGATTCTGGGACTCCTGCCTCTACGAAAGTTTTCAACGAGAGGCCAGTCAGCACAATCCCACCGAGAAAGCCGGTGAGCGGGTGAAACGCTTCTGGACCCATAAATTTGGTGACAATTTCGCTAAGGAATTTGGACGTTATGGCTGTGTGGGTTGTGGTCGATGTGAGGTGACCTGCCCGGGAGTGATTGGTGTTCATTCAGTGATGAAAAGGATTAGCAGTGATGCACAACTCGATAACTAATCACCAAACTTTTTACAACTTAACGCCCACCGCAATGGAGCTGGTTGATTTTATTGATGACGGTGAAGATGCTCGCCATTTTCGCTTTCGCTTAATTACTCCTCAATCTATCAATACACCCAAGCCCGGACAATTTTTTATGCTTAGCGTACCCGGCGCCGGTGAAGCGCCATTCACCTTCACAGCCAAGCCCAACAACCAAGGTGTTTTTCGTGCCTTGATCCGCAAAATGGGCGACGTCACTACAGCTCTATTTCAATGTCAATCTGGTGCCATATTGGGTATTCGAGGACCCTTTGGCAAAGGCTGGCCAATCGCTTCACTCTCCGACAAGAAAATTATCATGGTTGCAGGTGGCTGCGGACTCGCCCCTCTAACCGGTCTCATTGATCAGCTTATTGCCGAACGTCACCACAAACATTTAGCTCTAGTTTATGGTGCACGCAATCGTGCATTACAAATGTTGAATCCGGAACGCCTGCGCTGGCAACGAGAAATCTCCCTCTTTGATGTTCTTGAAGACACGGGGGAAACGGTGACCTCGAGTAAAAACCACGTTCTGGAAGGGACGCCGCTGGATGCTATGGACTCAGTACTCCGCACTCTGGACTGGACACCTGACATGCTTCTCCTATGTGGCCCAGAAGTCATGATGAAGGCTGTTGCAAAAAACTTTCTACAACGAGGACTACCGGCACAATCAATCTGGCTCTCGATAGAGCGACGCATGCATTGTGCCGTGGGCCTTTGTGGTCATTGCTACCTAAGTGAACACCACTTAGCCCATCACTATGTGTGTAAGGACGGCCCCACCTATCGCTGGGACTATTTACAACCTCCTGAAAAAACTGAGTGAGAGCATAGCGAGTGAGTGGACTTTCCTCGGAAGAAGTCGACAAACGCCTAGAACAATATGGCTACAATGTGCTCCCGGAGCAACGCAAGGATGGGCCTATTGGTATCTTCGTGCGCCAATTTAACAGCCCTTTTATTTACGTGTTGCTGGCCGCCGCTTTGGCCTCATTTGGGTTAGGCCAAAACCTTAATGGTATTTTTATCTTTGCCGTACTACTGATTAACGCGACCATCGGGACAATACAAGAATATTCTGCACAGCGCGCCGCCTCAGCACTAAAGAAAATGGTTCCCCAATATGCCTCGGTAATACGCGATGGCGTGCCAAAAAAAATTAATGCCACTGAGCTAGTCCCGGGCGATATAGTGCAATTGGCCTCGGGTGACAAAGTACCAGCAGACCTACAACTACAACAGTGCCAATCCTTGCTGGTTAATGAATCCATTCTAACCGGTGAATCTCTGGCCTCCATGAAATCAGTCTGCACCAACATACGCGAAGACACACCTCTCAGTGAGCGGCGCGGCAATGCATTTGCAGGTACCATCGTGACCCACGGCCGAGGTCAGGGTAAAGTCATTGCAACAGGACGACTCTCTCAGGTCGGACAAATTGCTTCAGAAGTCAGTGAACGACAACATATTAAACCACCACTATTACAGCGTATCGAACGCTTTACATTGCGGGTTTCCTGGAGTGTCCTGGTTGTAATCGCTATCCTTTTTATCATTACTGTATTGCGAGGCGAAGAGTTAGCCACAGTATTTTTACTGGGCGTGGCATTGGCAGTTTCAGCGATCCCCGAAGGTCTTCCTGCGGCTATTACCGTAGCGCTTGCCATAGGCATGCGGCGCATGGCCCGAGTTAATGTCATCGTACGAAAACTGATCGCCGTAGAATCTCTCGGTTCCTGCACCTATATTGCTTCTGATAAAACAGGCACGCTCACCGTTAACGAGCTTACCGTAAAAAAACTGCTGCTCCCCAACGGCCACAGCTATTCCGTCAGCGGAGAAGGTCTGGATATCCACGGGGATATTTGCTCGGACAATATAGACGGCACGAAGGACAGGGAATCCCTAAAAGCACTCATACGAACCGGCCTGTTAGCCAACGAAGCTCATCTTACGCTTGCATCAGGCCTTCCCTACGAACCGAGCGCGCCACAAAAAAATGAAGCTTGGCAGCCCTATGGCGATGGTGTTGATCTGGCATTTTTAGTCCTAGCCGCAAAGCAGGGCTTTGATCATCAACGAGCACATATTATTTACCCTGAGCAAGGCCGGATTCCTTATGAATCAGAAAACGCCTATAGCGCCAGCATTAACAAGGTTCACAATGAGTTAATAATACATGTGAAAGGCAGTGCTGAGCGCCTGTTACCCATGTGTAATTCGTGTGCAACTAGAGAAAAGTTTGATATTGATAATATTTATCAACAGGTTGATGCACTTGGTCAACAAGGTTACAGAGTTCTTGCATTGGCTAGCCGTCGAATAACCAATTCCAGTCAAGCTGACGAGGAGCAACTACAAGACCTAACATTTTTGGGGCTGGCAGCGATGATCGACCCTTTGCGCCCAGAAGCATACCAAGCCATGAAACAATGCCACCACGCCAACATAACGGTAGCAATGATCACTGGCGACCACCCACAAACAGCTCTTGCTCTAGCCAGGGAGTTGGACATAGCCACAGAGGGCTCTGTGGTTGTGACAGGCAAAGAGATCGATGTGGCGGCCAAACAAGGTGATCAAGCACTGTCTGAGCTGGTTGCTTCCACTCACGTTTTTGCGCGTGTCGAACCGACGCAAAAATTACAAATTATCCAACAGTTAATCGAACGCGGAGAGTTTGTCGCAGTTACAGGTGATGGTGTTAACGATGCACCAGCACTACGCCATGCTCATGTTGGTATCGCCATGGGAAAGCGTGGTACTGACGTAGCTAGAGAAAGCTCGGATCTCATAATTACAGATGATAATTTTGCATCCATTGTGCAAGGAATCAAGCAAGGACGAATCGTCTATAACAATATTCGCAAGGTAGTATTTCTTTTAATCTCCACAGGTGCTGCTGAGATCACCCTGTTTATTCTCAGCGTACTCTTCGGATTACCGCTACCACTTTTCCCCATTCAGCTCCTCTGGCTCAACCTGGTTACCAATGGTATTCAGGATGTAGCTCTCGCCTTTGAACCAGAAGAAGGTAACGAACTTGCACGCCCTCCCCGCCCTCCTAACGAAACTATTTTTAATCGCTTGATGCTGGAACGAGTACTTATCAACGCCATAGTTATGGGATCCCTAGCCTTCATTGTTTTTGCTCACTGCCTCGAGCTGGGATACAACGAAGCATCAGCACGCAATATCACGCTTCTATTGATGGTACTGTTTGAAAACGTTCATGTACTTAACAGTCGCTCTGAAACCCAGTCCATCTTTAAACAGCCCTTTTTCAGCAATCCGCTATTGCTCTTTGGCATGCTAACTGCCCAAGCCATTCACATCGCAGCTATGCACACCCCAGGATTGAAAACCATTTTACAGATTGAACCCGTTTCTCCACTTCAGTGGGGCAACCTGCTAGCAACTGCTCTACTATTAATAATCATTGATGAATTACATAAATACAGATACAACCAGAAACAAATGGTTAAACCTAAAGAGAGTTAATAATTTACCAAAGACACGTTTGCAGGAAGCAGAGGGTTATTGCCGGATAACAACGCAACGGGAGTGGCACACAATGTCTCCAAATAACGATATGGAAGCTTATTCACCAAAGCAGATAGCACAACGAGTGGAAGCTGTCGGTGTCACCAAAGCCAACCTCGACACACTAAGCACACTCTTACTGGCAATTCTGGCCGGAGCTTTTATCAGTTTCGGTGCCTTGCTTTACACTTTTATTATTCACGACTCCTCTTTCGGGCTTGGTTTGACGCGCTTGGCCGGCGGCCTGGGTTTCTGCCTGGGTTTAATTCTGGTTGTTGTGGCCGGCGCTGAACTTTTTACTGGCAATAATTTGCTGACTATCGCTTGCGTCAGCGGTCAAATTCGCATGACGAAATTATTGCGAAACTGGGGCTTGGTATTCTTGGGGAATCTGCTCGGCGCACTGGGAACAGCCGTGCTTATTTATATCAGCAACTACTGGCTGGCTAATGACGGCAAGGTTGGTGAGGTCACTGTTCTCATCGCCAACAACAAAGTAAACCTGGGGTTTGCCGAAGCTTTTACCCGGGGTATTCTCTGCAATGTATTGGTCTGCCTAGCCATCTGGTTATGCTTTGCTGGTCATAGTGTGACCGACAAAATTCTCTCCATCCTTTTTCCTATAACCGCTTTTGTCGCACTTGGCTTCGAGCACTCTGTTGCCAACATGTATTTTATTCCAGCAGGAATGATGGCTCTGAACGACCCAGTTGTGCTGGCAGCCATACCTGAAGGAACTGATCTATCCAGGCTAAACATATGGGACTTCCTGGTTAACAATCTATTGCCGGTAACTCTGGGTAACATCGTAGGCGGAGGAATTCTTGTCGGGGTGGTCTATTGGGTAATCTATCTTCGCAATGAGAAAAAAACCTAGTACTGAGGCCCGCCTAGCGACGTTGTCAATGCCGGACATATCGCCAATTCCTGCTGAAGAATAATGGCGTGTTTAAACCCTAATCACGACGACCTGCTTTATTTTCTGCCTCAACAATAGTTGCGAGCGCATCAACGATGCTATCAGCATTTAATGAGATCGAGTCAATACCCTCGCCCACCAGGAATTCAGTGAAATCCGGGTGATCCGAAGGTGCTTGCCCACAAATTCCGACTTTGCGCCCGAACTGATGTGCCACCTCAATCACCTGGGAAATCAAACGAGTGACCGCCTCGTTACGAGCGTCGAATAGGTAGGCCAATTCAGCAGACTCACGATCCACCCCCAAAACCAGTTGAGTTAAATCATTGCTACCAATTGAGAAACCGTCAAACCGCTCGGCAAACTGCTCAGCTAAAATGATGTTCGATGGTATTTCACACATCACGTATATTTCCAGACCACGCTCCCCACGAACCAAGCCATTTTTGGCCATTACTTCCAAGACACGATCTGCTTCCTTGGGTGTACGGCAAAAGGGAATCATGACAATCACATTATCAAATCCCCGCTGCTCACGTACCTGTTTAATCGCCTGACACTCCAACCCAAATCCCTCACGATAACGCTCGCTGTAGTAGCGCGCAGCACCTCGCAAACCCAACATGGGATTACTCTCGGCTGACTCAAATTGCTCACCACCCAAAAGCTTGCTGTATTCACTGGTCTTGAAATCCGAAAAACGCACGATGACTGGCCTCGGATACTGAGACGCCGCCAGCTTCGCAATACCTAATCCCAACCTGTCAACGAAAAAATCCTGTGGGAATTGGTAGCCTCGAGTCAGTTTGCTAATGCGATCCCTTATATCGGCATCCTCTATTTTGTCACCCCGCAACAACGCCATAGGATGAATCCCCACCAAACTGGAAATAATAAATTCAATGCGCGCCAACCCAATACCATCGATGGGAAGCTTCCACCACTGAAGGGCGCTGTCGGGAAGCGCCATATTGATATTCACCTGTGTTCTTGGACGGGGTAGCTTTGAGAGGTCTATGGCCGTTTGCTCAAAGGGCAGGCAACCCGAGTAAATTTTAGCCGTAGCACCCTCAGCACAAGAAAGTGTCACAGGCATACCCGTGGTTAATTTTTCCGTAGCAGAGACAACACCTACAGCGGCAGGAATCTTTAGCTCACGACAAACAATGGCAGCATGGCTGGTGGGACCACCTGTATCAGTAATAACGCCTGCCGCTTTACGCATCAGCGGCAACCAGTCAGGGTCGGTATGCGAGGCCACCAATATATGCCCCTCGGGAAAGTCGTTTTGCTCCTCAGGCCTACTGACCAGCTGCACCACACCACTGGCGATGGCGCTGCCTACACTGTGCCCTTTTAGTAGCACTTCGCCAGTGCTGGTAAGCCGATATCGCTTGAGTTGTTGTCGTGGATTCTGTGAAGCAACCGTCTCCGGACGTGCCTGAACAATATAAAGGTCACCGCTAGCACCAGCCTTTACCCATTCAATGTCCATGGCGCAGCCATAATGAGATTCAATACTCTGTGCCCACCGAGCCAGTTGCAAAATATCAGTATCGTCGAGTACAAAAGCCGCACATTCCTCAGGGTTGGTTTTATACCACTCTGTACCACCGCCAGAGCCAGTTTTGTAGGCGAGCTTTTCTTTTTTACTGCCTAAAGTCTTATCGAAGATTGGAGCCAGCTCAGTCTTTACCAGCAGCGGCTTGTATACCATATAGCGATCAGAAATAACCCTTCCCTGAACCACCGCTTCACCAAGTCCCCAGGCCGCGCTGATAACCACCGCATCAGGAAAACCAGACTCAGGATCCAGAGTAAACATAACCCCAGCCGCCCCCTCGCTGGCATCTACCATTGTCTGAACACCCACGGACAACGCTACTTGAAGAGGGTCAAACCCTTGTGCTTCGCGATAACTGATGGCCCGATCGGTAAATAACGAAGCGTAACAGTGGCGACAAGCATCGAGCAGATCATCAAAACCTCTCACATTGAGAAAGGTCTCCTGCTGTCCTGCGAAACTGGCTTCGGGCAAATCTTCTGCCGTTGCAGAGCTACGCACGGCCACCGGCACATCCTTTTCTCCAATTCGATCGCTCAGTTGCTCGTACGCATGCTTCAGCGATGACACCAAAGTATCCGGCAGCTGGCCTGCAAGAATCGCCTCACGGATAACTCGCCCTATCCTCTGCAATGCGCTTTGATCAGAGGAAAAATCCATCAGTTGCTGTGTAATAACTGGCTGGAGATTATTAAATTCAAGAAACTCCCGATAGGCACTGACAGTTAAGGCAAAACCAGGCGGCACTCGAATACCTTCCTGCTCAAGTGCTTGTAGCATTTCACCAAGGGAGGCATTTTTCCCTCCCACCAATGGAACATCGGTATTGCCCACCTGCTCAAGCCAAACAATCGAAGACTTTTCTCGATCGGAGCACGTCATTGGATACACTCCCGTCTTTGTCATTAAAAATGAGTATAGTCTCCGGTGATGACTGCTGCTTTAACCCACGCCTAAGGTAACCCCCCATTCCGACGGCTTTGCTAAATGGCAATAAGCGAAAACCTCTCCTAGACTTTTTTAAGCCGTTCATTATTTTGGGGCGTACTCATGCGCTTTAAAACTCGCACACATGCCGGCCAACTGCTGGCCGATATTTTAGTGAAAAAATATCAGGGAATAGATGCCGTTATTTACGCGCTTCCCCGTGGCGGCGTTCCGCTAGGCTTTGAGGTGGCATCGGCTCTCCACATGCCTCTCGACTTAATTATCCCCAGAAAAATTGGCCACCCCACCAATCCTGAATATGCCATTTGTGCGATCACCGAGGCCGGAGAAACCATCTGCAATGAACAAGCATTAACCACTATTGATGCCGACTGGCTAGAACAAGAACAGCGGGAAGAAATTAACGAAGCAAAACGTCGCCGAGAATGCTACCTCGGCGACAGAGAGCCGGTTCCCGTCACGGGGAAGTTAGCTATTCTGGTGGACGATGGTATTGCCACGGGGTTGACCATGCGTGCAGCCATTCGTGATTTAAAGACCAGACACCCAGGGAGAATCACCGTCGCTATTCCCGTCATTCCCGATGACACCGCCAAAGTACTAGCCACTGAAGTTGACGACGTGGTCGCCCTGTTAATTGACCCCAATTATCAAGGCTCTGTTGGCAGCTACTACCAATATTTTTACCAGCTCTGTGATGACGAGGTTCTTTTACTCTTGAACAAATTGGATAAAGACAACCGTCCAAAACCCGTAGATCACCCCCAGCAAAAAGACGACAACAACAAACCATGAAATCTCTGGATCGGAAAATACTGTCAGAGGCCGCCTATTTGGGCAATGGCATTATCAAAGTCGATCGCTTTTTGAATCACTGCGTGGATACCGCATTAATGACCGAGATAGGCAATGAGTTCTCTCGACAACTCTCTGCACAGGGAATTACTGGCATCAACAAAATCGTGACCGCAGAAACCAGTGGCATCGCCCCAGCACTAACCACCGCTCAAGCGCTGGGAGTTCCCATGGTGTTTGCCCGAAAAAAACAGCCTGTCACAATGAAAGGCAACGGCTATAGCTCTTCGGTACACAGCCACACCAAGGAAGATAGGGTTACCCTGCATATTTCCAAAGAGTTTTTGTCCGCTGAAGACCGCATTGTCATAATTGATGATTTCCTCGGCGTAGGTGAAACCACTACGGGGTTGGTCGAGCTGATCAAGCAAAGCGGTGCCCGGTTATGCGCCATCGGTTTTGTGCTGGAAAAAACCTATGAGCAGGGTCGCAAGGCATTAAACCATCTTGGCGTTCCAATCATCTCTCTGGCTCGGCTAGACCTGCAAGGAGAAAAAATTATTCTGGTGCCTTAAACCATCCCCCTATCAAGTCCTAAGCTGTGCCTCTACCCCCTTTTCACCCAAGTAATTTAAAACGGCAACCAACTGATTTATATAGAAGTTTCTATTACTAACAACCAAATTCTGACAGCTGTCTATACTGATATAACCAATTAACCTTGTTCGATAAATGCATCGCATGTGGAAATACTTGGTTCTTATCATCCTAACCCTGAGCTTTTCGCCGAGCCAGGGTGACCCATCGCAGCGGCCTATCTGGTTGCTTAGCGTACAGGGGGCTATTGGCCCGGCCACCGCAGACTATATTGACCGCGGCGTCGAATCGGCCAACGATAACCAAGCTCAATTAGTCATTATCCAGATGGACACGCCCGGTGGCCTGGATAAATCCATGCGCCATATTATTCAGGCGATTTTGGCCGCAGATGCCCCCATCGCAACCTTTGTTGCGCCCAGCGGTGCACGCGCCGCCAGTGCTGGCACTTATATTCTCTATGCCAGCCATATTGCAGCCATGGCACCCGGCACCAACCTGGGTGCTGCGACCCCCGTACAAATCGGCAGCCCCGCTTTACCTAACCCTGCAAAACAAGACCAGCAGAACCAACCCCCGCCAGAAAAAACTGATAAAGATTCTGCACCTGAACCTGCCAGCACCATGGAAAGAAAGGTGATCAACGATGCCGCGGCCTATATTCAAAGCTTGGCAGAACTGAGGGGTCGCAATGTCGAGTGGGCAATCGCCGCCGTGCGTAGCGCCAAATCAATGACGGCCCAGCAGGCACTGGATAACAATGTCATCGACCTGATAGCGGACGACATCGAGAATCTGATCACGCAGCTAGATGGCTATAGCCTGACCATCAATAATCAAGACATCACTCTGGCAACAACCAATGCTGAATTGGTGCACCATCAACCAGACTGGCGCAACCGGTTTCTTGCGGTCATCACCGACCCCAGTGTGGCCTATATTCTGTTGCTGGTTGGCATCTATGGACTGGTCTTTGAGTTCTCCCAACCCGGCACAGGGCTGCCAGGTATTCTGGGTGGCATCAGTTTGCTCATTGCATTTTATGCACTTCAGGTCCTCCCCATCAGCTATACCGGATTGGCTTTGATACTGCTAGGTTTGGGACTAATGATTGCCGAGGCACTAAGCCCCAGCTTTGGTGTTTTGGGGTTTGGCGGGGTGGCCGCCTTTGTGATTGGCTCTGTGATGCTGATGGACACAGACCTGCCCGCCTTTCAGGTCGCCATTCCCGTCATTATGGGCGTCACTGTCGTCAGTGCCGCACTCATGATTCTCTTGCTGGGCATGATATGGCGATCGCGTCATACGCAGGTGGTCTCTGGGCTCGACACGCTAATAGGCTCCATTACCACCGTTGAATCCGTCTACAACAATCAACCCATGGTTTGGCTACAAGGCGAACGATGGTCAGTTCAATGTAATGAACCTCTTGCTACCGGTGACCGGGTTCGCGTCATCGGAACAACAGGTCTGACACTCAAGACAGAAAAGGTGACAGCGCCATGATTCCTGGACTCTACTTTACCGCAACCATCATTTTCATATTAATCGCCTTGATCGCCTACATGTTCCGGATTTTAAGGGAATACGAACGAGGTGTCATTTTCCTGCTGGGCCGATTTTACAAGGTTAAAGGGCCTGGACTGATCATTGTTATCCCCATCATCCAGCAAATGGTAAGAGTCGATTTACGTACCGTCGTTATGGATGTACCCACACAGGACGTTATCTCCCGAGATAATGTATCCGTAAAGGTCAATGCCGTGGTGTATTTTCGAGTGGTCGATCCACAGAAAGCGATTATTCAGGTAGAGCACTTCTATGAAGCGACCAGCCAGCTCTCACAGACAACCCTTCGCTCGGTACTGGGGCAGCACGAATTGGACACCATGCTCACCTCTCGAGATAAACTGAACAGCCACATTCAGGATATTCTCGACCAACAGACCGATGCCTGGGGAATCAAAGTGTCCAACGTCGAGATCAAACATGTGGATCTTGATGAGAGCATGATTCGCGCCATTGCCAAACAAGCGGAAGCTGAGCGAGTACGGCGGGCCAAAGTCATTCATGCGGAGGGCGAGTACGAAGCGGCAGAACAATTGCTGAATGCCGCCAAACGGCTGTCCGAACAACCTCAAGCCATACAGCTTCGCTACCTGCAAACGCTGACCGAAATTGCCGGAGAAAAGAGCTCAACCATCGTGTTCCCACTGCCCATGGACATTCTGCAAAGCATTAGCAGTCACAAAAAACTCTAGCCAGCCGTCAACCAAGTATGGCGACACGCTTCAAGCTGCTTAAAAGCCGCTGCCCGGCTGTGCAAGGTACGCACGTTCATCAGGGGTGGATTCACGACCCAATATCGCATTGCGATGGGGAAACCGCCCAAACCGCTCTATCACCGCAGCATGTTGTTCGGCGTAGTCGAGAAAGCCAGCAAACGTTGCCCGCTGCTGGGCTGGAACCTCTTGAACAAGTTGCTGAAACCGTACGATGCAGAGCTGCTGCAATTCAAGATCCTCGGCATGCTCCATGGGAAGATAAAAAAATACCCGTTCAATCGGTCGGAGCTGTTTGTCTAATCCATCGTGAAGACCAGACAAACACCAGTTCAATGCCAACAGATCGGCAGAAAATGCCACCGGCGTATCCCGATAGATATTTCGGGAAAACTGATCCAGCACAATTATCGAGGCCAGGCGACTTTCGGCAAACTGCAGCCAATAGCGGTTGCCACCATTGACCAACAACTGCAGCAGCGGCTCAAACTTCTGGCGTATTTCCGCGTCTGTCTCGGGAGACTTTCCCCACCACAAACCGGCCTTCTCATTAGCACAAACCACATCCTCTTTTGACTGACCAAACCAATAATCAAGAATTGGCTGCCACGTCGGTTGATCGTTATTCATACCCGCTCATCCACAAGCTCTGCTTTTCCAGCACTTAGTTACTCGACAGAGATTGGCGAACCCCCCAACAATCGAGGATAATAGCGCCCCTAAACTCCCAAGAATAAAGTCAGATTAAACCCATGCCTAAACCCATGCAACGATCAGAACAACTGTTTGAAGCCGCTCAAAAACACATTCCTGGTGGCGTTAACTCACCCGTTAGAGCATTTAAAGCCGTCGGCGGTACCCCGGTATTTTTTGAGCGTGCCGAAAAAGCCCATCTCTATGATACGGATGGCAACCGCTATGTAGATTTCGTGCAATCCTGGGGGCCGATGATTTTAGGTCACAACCACCCCGATGTAATTGCCGCGGTGAAAGCCCAGTTAGATAAAGGCATGACCTTCGGTGCACCCACCGAATTAGAGATTCAGCTGGCGGACAAACTCTGCGAATTAGTTCCGGGCATGGACATGGTGCGCATGGTCAACTCCGGCACCGAAGCCACCATGAGCGCTATTCGTTTGGCGAGAGGTTTTACCGGCCGGGATAAAATCATCAAATTCGAAGGTTGCTACCACGGCCATTCGGACTCCTTGCTCGTCAAAGCGGGCTCTGGAGCACTCACACTAGGCGTGCCAAGTTCACCCGGTGTTCCCGCCTCACTGGCAGACCATACCGTCACACTCACCTACAACGATATCGACGGCGTTAAACAAGCCTTTGCCGAGATAGGCGCTGAAGTCGCCTGTATTATTTTAGAACCCGTGGCCGGCAATATGAGCTGCATACCGCCGGTAGAAGGGTTTCTCGAAACCTTAAGAGCGGAATGCACCAACCATGGCGCGCTGCTGATTATCGATGAAGTCATGACTGGCTTCAGGGTTCACCCCCAATGTGCCGTGGGACGTTTTAACATTGATGCCGACCTGATCACGTTGGGCAAAGTTATCGGTGGCGGCATGCCGGTAGGTGCCTTTGGCGGCAAGCGGGAAATCATGGAACAAATTGCACCACTGGGGCCGGTCTATCAGGCGGGAACCCTGTCGGGCAACCCGGTAGCCATGACCGCAGGACTCACCACCCTGGGCTTAATCACCCAACCCGGTTTTCACGAGGCAGTATTTGCCAAAACCACCCAGTTTGTCGAAGGCCTTCAACAGCGTGCAGACGCTGCGAACATTCCCATGACCACCAACCACGTGGGGAGCATGTTTGGCATCTTCTTTACCGAAGAAACCTCCGTCACCAATTACCAGCAAGTGATGGCCTGTAATACCGAGCGATTCAGCAAGTTCTTCCACGGTATGCTGGAAGCGGGTGTCTATCTGGCTCCCGCCGCCTACGAAGCCGGCTTTATGTCTGCCGCCCATACCGATGAAGATATTCAATTTGCATTGGATGCGGCAGCGCAAGTATTTAAAACGCTGTAGCCTCTAAGCTTATGCTCGTATTATGCTGATGGACATTAATTTCAAATCACGCCCTCGTAATTACCAACTTGAGCCGGAGCAGTCATGAGCTTTACACACACCCGCGGAGCCTTTCCCTACACTCGCTTGCGTCGCAATCGGGCCGATGACTTTTCCCGTCGTATGGTGAGAGAAACCGTCCTGACACCAGACGACCTCATTTATCCGATGTTTGTGCTGGAGGGCAGTGGTCAGCGTGAAGCCGTGTCCTCCATGCCCGGGGTGGCCAGGCTCTCCATTGACCTGCTGGTGAAAGAAGCCAAAGACATAGCCGCACTCGGTATTCCCGCCATCGCACTGTTTCCCGTCACCCCCCAATCGGCCAAAAGCCTGTTGGCGGAAGAAGCCTACAACCCCGATGGGCTGGCACAGCGCGCGGTCAAAGCGTTAAAAGAAGCTGTCCCCGAGCTGGGCATTATTACCGATGTGGCGCTGGATCCGTTTACCACCCACGGTCAGGACGGCATCATCGATAACGACACCGGTTATGTGCTCAACGACATCACCGTAGAAACCCTGACAAGGCAAGCCCTGTCACACGCCGAAGCCGGGGCAGATATTGTCGCACCCTCCGATATGATGGACGGCCGCATCTGGGCCATCCGCGAAGAACTGGAAGAGGCCAACCAGGTAAACACCCGCATCATGGCCTATTCCGCCAAATATGCTTCAAGCTACTACGGGCCGTTTAGGGATGCCGTCGGTTCCGCTGCCAATATCAAAGGGGGTGACAAAAAAACCTACCAAATCGACCCGGCCAATACCGACGAAGCACTGCACGAATGCGCACTGGATTTAGAAGAAGGTGCCGACATGATCATGGTGAAACCCGGCATGCCCTATCTGGATGTAGTGCGTCGAGTCAAAGAAGAGTTAAAAGCCCCCACCTTTGTCTATCAAGTGAGCGGCGAATACGCCATGCATGTGGCCGCGTTTCAAAACGACTGGTTGAACCGGGAACAGGTGATTATGGAATCGCTGTTATGTTTTAAGCGCGCGGGCGCCGATGGCGTGCTGACTTATTTTGCCAAGGAAGCGGCGGAACTGTTGAACCGTTAACGCCTTAATGAAGGGGCCGCCCGCCGGGTGGCCCCACTACTCTGCTCGCTAAAAAACACTAGTGCTTTTTAGTGTCACCCGCAATTTTATCCATTATGGCAAAGAATACGCCGGATACCACGAAGGTCATGTGGATGATGACCTTCCATTTCAGACTGTTGACGTCAGCATCGTTCATGTTCTCGTGTATATCCATAAATGACTTTAAAAGATCAATCGCAGAAATTGCGACTATGGCGCCAATGACTTTCAGCTTGAGGCCAGAAAAATCGACTTTCCCCATCCAGTCAGGGCGATCTTTATGATCACCAATATCAATTTTTGAGATAAAAATTTCGTAGCCGCTAAATATGATCATCAGCAACAAGCTGCCCACCAGCGACATATCGACCAACGCCAGTATCCCTACAATAACATCTGCCTCAGAGGCGCTAACCACATGGGTGGCAAGATGCCATAACTCCTGGGCAAATTTGATAAAGAGTAAAAAGACGCTCAGCACTAAACCTAAGTAAAAAGGGGCTAGTATCCACCGGCTCTTAAAAATAGTTGCTTCCATGGAGTGTTCAATTTTTTCTAGCATAGGGATTTCTTAAGATTTTTAGGGGCGTGGATTATAGACTATTACGCACGGTTTACTGTAGGGACGAGTGAAAGCACAGATCTCTCAGTACATTCTGGGAATCAACCGATAGCGCACGCGTTGTGCATAGTCTCGATAGCCCGGCAACTCTTCCTGTAAAGTCTGGTCTTCGAGTACGGTTCTAATCACCACAATGATGGATGCTACCGCTGCAGGAATCAGTGTCCATACCGAGCCCAGAGCAAGAACAATACCGAACAGTGGAAGAATATTCCCGGCATAACCCGGATGCCGCACAAACCGGTACGGACCGGTATCACACACAACCTGCCCTCGATCCGCCTGAATGCAAACCACGCTGTAGAAAAAGCGGTTCTCTGCCAATGCCCATGCGGCGAAAGCGTAACCGAACGCGATAAAAATAAACCCTACCACGCTGAGCCATGGAGGAAATCCGGGGGACCAGTTATAGCGATGGTCTAGCCCTGCCACAATGACCATAGGAAACACGACGCTCACCGCCATCAGTGGCGCAAGTACCTTGTCCCAAGCCTTTGCTTTATGAAAGCTTTCTTTATTTTGTCTTTCCGCCGTTATACCGGGATGTCGCTGTTCGGCCCAGATGCGCCCCCCTATACCAGCGGCTAAAATCAGTAGGGAATAGAGCCATGCCTGCCACCAACTAAGGTCCCCACCGCATATCAATAAAAACAGCGGAATAAAGAGATACGCCACAACTAATCTGATCCATTGGCGAGGGGATACTGTTTGAGCTGCCTCTTTACTAACCGTCTTCGCTGACATGCCATACCCCAAAATAAAACGGATTTGAGTATGTCCCTAACGCCCGCTTAAAATGCGCCGCCAGGTGTTATTTTTGAAGCGTTTGTTCTGCATTCAGCCACACGAACTAATGTGGCGGGTCGATATTATTATTAATTGAAGTGTTAACACGAAACCAGCCCGCTACGGAATGCCTGTCTCTGCTAGCAGGCAATACCTCATGAGGGAATTCTTCGCTAAGAAATACCACGACAGTACCGTAAAGTGGCACAATTTTTAATCCTTCACGATCTTGACCATCTCTGTATAGAACCAGTTCCCCACCATCGGCGTGTCCCCACGCCGGATTTAAATAAGCGACAACTGAGAGAATACGATTTGCTTCTCCCCGAAAAGCATCATAGTGTCTTTTGTAGTAATCTCCCGGCGAAAAGTGCGCAAAATGGCTCTCAAAAGAAAACAACCCCAAGAAGAGCCTTTGGTTTAAAAAACGCTGCAATCTAGACGTCCAATCGATCCACTGACTTCCGGCACCAGACTCACCAGTGATCCAACAAATCTCATCGGTTCTTACAAACTCGGTCTTCAGGAAATCCTCACCACGACCGATACCTGCATCTGAATATTTACTCGGATTTAGTTCTTGCTGATAAGAATACAAGGAACTGGATATATCTTCAGGAAGGGCGCCAAGCCGAATACTGTATCCTTGTTTTTCAAGATCATCAGCGATAAGCCCAAATAGCGCTTCATCAATCGTATTTCCGCCACTTGTTTTGGCAAAATGTTTTAGCGCTACCAAAGTTATTTTCTACCTTTTCAAATATAATTCTATTAACAAAACCCACATGACTATGACGCCTGCTCGATTTTCACTACTTCTTCCTTTAAGCCAAGCAGTATGTCACAGGTTTCATCATTAAGTGCTTCGAACGACATACCCCTCGACAATTTCGGAGTCTTCGGGTATCTCAACCAATTGCGATGTATACGTACTTTCATGGGAAATCCATTTAACGCCGCAATGTGGGGCTGCCGGGAACAAAGCGAAGCGACGTGTATGCAGTCCCACACCATTGCCTTGTTAGCGCTTTGGTGGTGGTGCGGGCGGTGGTGATGGCCGCACATTTGTTGGCGGTGGAGGATTTGCATTTGCCCCCTCATTGATACCACGATCACGTGGAGGACGAGGTGCCGGTGGCGGCGGATTAGATGATTTTTTAGACATATATTACTCCCATGTTTTCTCCATAAACTCTACCATTTGAACATCTTTTGCTGGTATTAAAATAGTATCTACGCCCGTGAGTGGCGTTTCTTTTCCATCGATTAACCACGATGCCTGCTGTATAGAAAAATGACCTTTTTCGGGATTAGATGGCCATTCTTTAGGCCAACCGTATAAACGCCGCTCGCCATCCAAATGCAAAACAACATAAGTTACTTTATTTGAAAACTCACCGTACCACTCAGATGGATATGAGGTCTCTTTTGAAGCCCCTATTTTTCGAATGACAGAGTGGAATTTGTCGTTATTGGCAAAATACGCGAATAAAAGACCAAGAATTGCTGCAATTACAACTGAGGCCACAAGCTCTGTATCCGCATTCCAAGGGCCAAGTATCCAGTATTTTGCAAAGTAAAATGCCACTGTTTTGTATAAATACACTCCTATCTGAACAATGAGCGTAAATATTAAAGCCTGTACAACGCGTTCAAATTGACTTGGTTTTACAAATGACGTGAAGCCATAAAATATCCAAGCAGCAAGGAACCCCGGAAGTAGATACCGTAAAAGTTGGACTAGATCAGATGTTAAGTTTTCCATAGAGCGCTAACTGCTAATTAATAAGCCGAAAGGCATTATAACTAGAAGGCTCTGTATCAGAGGATGATTGATGCGGAAAATTATGGATTTTGACTTAAAAATCAA
>Ga0209121_10000936_pt1 | contig 30988 bp, 27 predicted proteins | sample Cruoilmetagenom3_FD_187292 | JGI IMG/M metagenome (GOLD analysis project Ga0209121, IMG submission 187292) | Oil polluted marine microbial communities from Coal Oil Point, Santa Barbara, California, USA - Sample 3 (SPAdes) (version 2) | ecosystem: Environmental > Aquatic > Marine > Oil seeps ...
CTTTTTTTGCCGGGACATTGATTGCAATTGTGTTTTTTATATATCTTAAAAAAGGATGGAAATCCATACCAGTAATTCTAATAATTACCCTTGTAATATACTTACTTGTATTTATTAGTTATGAGGCTCTTCCGGGTCCGCTGAGGAGAGTTTTCTTCTGGAAGGCAGAGTTAAAATATCTTGACCCTGGAAGATTTGCTCTTTTCAACTTGCTTTTAAAAGGGATCAAAAGCCATCCAATAATTGGTAAAGGGTTTGGTAGTTATAAACTCATAGATTATCATAACGACCTTTACAATTTTCTCATAATGCAACTTTCATATGGAGGACACGGAACATTTATATCCTTGTTATACATAACAGGTATTGTAGGGCTTTTGGCGTTTGTTGTAATGTATGCTAAGTCCATAGTGCTTTCTTATAAACTCTATCGTACAACTGGAGAAAAGCCGGAGTTTCTTCTACTCCTTCTTTATTTTATTTACGCTTTTTTCCCTTTAGCATTTGGGGGGAAAGGTTCAGATGGTGCTTTCTTTCTCTTTATCGGATTATTGTTTGGAATGTGCAAAGTTGCAAAGATAGAGGCAAATAAATGATAAAGGTACTCCATATTATACCCCAGGGGCCCCATATGAGGGGGGGGAGTAGCGTTAGGAGCAAGAATATTCTGAAGCATCAAAAAAAGTTTGTTCAACCTGTTGCAATAGTTTCTCCTATGTTCAACAAGAATCAATTTCCTGCTCATAATCCCTCAGTTGTAAATGGTATAAAGTATTATTATTTTCTTGAGAGAAGGAAATTTATGCAACTACTTTATAGATTTAGACCTTTAAGGAGTATAACCACCTTTATTCATAGAAAGGAGTTTAAAAAATATGTTTACTCAATTGCTTTAACTGAAAAACCCCACATTGTTCATGCAGCGTCACCGTACACGAATGGGCTTGCAGGTCTCTATGTATCCATGGCACTCAGAATTCCCTTTGTGTACGAAATAAGAGGACTCTCAGATTATGATGTTCGTTACCGAAAGGGATTTACTAAAACGGGGCTCAGGGTTGCATATCGGAAAAGACTCGAAAATACCTTATTACATTCATCTGATGCAATTGTAGTCCTCTCCAGTGTCTCAAAAAGAGACCTTATCTTACGAAATATTCCAAAAGATAAAATATTTATTGTGCCGAATGGCGTAGAAAGCGCTTTTGTTAACAATTATAGAAAAAGCACTTCAGAGCAAATTTTACAATTACTAAATATAAAAAACAGGATTATAATTGGATTTATAGGATTTTTAAAACCCGTGGAAGATATTATTTGTCTAATTGATGCCGTTTCTATCCTGGTAGAGCAGGAGATTAAGGATATAATTGTCCTTATCATAGGTGAAGGTCCTATGTTGCCAACCCTACGAAAATATGCAGAGTCTTCAGGAATTGAAGAGTATATAAAATTCTTAGGGAATGTACCCCACGAGGAGATCAAAACGTACTATAGAGCGCTTGATATTTTTGTTGTTCCAAGAATCAGGAACAGAATGACCGAGACTATAAGTCCTTTAAAGATAATAGAGGCGATGGCAATGGAGGTTCCTGTAATCGGAAGTGATGTGGGTGGGATAAAGGAAGTGATAAAACCCGGGGAAAATGGGTTCCTTTACAAAGCGGAAGACCCCTATAGCCTTGCAAAACAAATAAGGGGTTTAATAGATAACAGGACTTTTGCCAAGAATGTAGCAAAAAGAGCGAGAAAATGGGTCTTAAAAGACAAAAAATGGGAAGACATAGTAGGAATATATAGAAATATATACAGGAGGCTTTTGGATGAAAATATTGTTACAAAATAGATTTGACATGCTCAAAACGGGTAAGGGTGATAGGATTCACTTCTTTTCTCTTATAGATGCGTTAAGAAAAAAAGGCATCAAAGTTGATTACTCGCTGAATCTTAACCCCGATCTTTCTGATTATGATCTTGTTCATCTCTTTAATATCTCACGAGGGGATACATTCTTTCAGTTCAGGAATGCAAAGTTGCAAAAAAAACCTGTTGTGTTAACTCCGCTCTACAATCTCACGATTCAATCAAAATCCGAGGGATTTAAGAATAGAATGAAAGATTTTCTGAAGAAAGAAAGAAACCTTAGATACCTTACTAACTTAATAAAATTTCCCCTCTCTAAAGAAAGAAGAATGGCAAAAAATCTTGAATACGATACTTATTTTTTAAACAAAACTGCCCAGCAATTGTTTTCAGAGATAGATATGGTCTTCCCAGGAAGTTACGCTGAACTTGAGACTCTTTTATCCCTTTATAAGATAAAAAGTAAATGTCAGGTTGTATATCTGGGTGTAGATGACTTTTTTTTCAGCGCCAGAGGGAAAACCTTTGTTGAGAAATATGGGGTTAAAGATTTCATTCTTTCTATTGTCTCCATTATGCCACGCAAAAATCCGGTTTCGCTTATACAGGCACTTAAGGGAACCAAAATACCAGTAATATTCGTCGGGAAATTGGGTAAAGACACTCAATACAATAAAAAATTTTTAAGTTCACTTACAAGTAATATGATCTATCTTGAGAATCTAAAGTATGAGGATCTTGTCTCAGCATATGCTGCTTCTCGTTGCCATGTTCTGGTGAGTTATTCTGAAACAACAGGTCTTGTTAACCTTGAAGCAGGGGCAGCTGGAACTGCTATTGTCTGTAGTGACATCCCTGTACACAGAGAATACTTTAAAAATTATGCCTACTATTGTAATCCAAACTCAACAGAATCTATAAGAAAGGCTGTTTTGAAAGCATATAAAGACGGCCCTCTGCCAGCAGTAAGGAATTTCATCAGAGAAAAATATTCCTGGAGTAGATGTGCTGAAGACACAATCAATGGTTATTTGGAGGTTCTTGATTAAGCATTATTTTCTTTATAAATTTAAAAGCGGGTGTGGGTTCAAAATTCTTCCTTTCAAGATATGAATGATTTCTTGAAAGACCTGCAAAGAAGAATATCTTAATACGATCAGAATAAGGAGAATCAAGCAGTTCAGATATAATATATTTCGTAAATTCTAATCTCTTGTTCCCTTCTTCAGGTTCTAAAATTCTCCTTCCAATTTCTGTAACCCAAACTTCCGTGTTTTCTATGTTATCCTGCTCAAGGTAGTAAAAAAGTGAATCAATATGGGCAAATAACAGGGTATCTATTCTGCCGTAAGGATTATTTGTTGTATCTGCGTAATAAAGATGCGCCGAAATTATCAAGGGATATTCTCCTGTTTTTTCTTTAATGTAACAAAGATAATAAATAATATATTCAAGCCAATTAGAAATTTTGTGGTTTTGAATAAGGGGCTTATCAAATGTCCATATTACTGCCATTTTTTTACTATCATAAAGAGCCCATCCTGTTGATTTTAAACCACCCTCTATTACAGGAGCAATGACAATGCACTCTGAGTCTGCTGAAATAGCTGCTTCCATAGCAATAAGATAGAGGTAACAGTAATCTTCAAAACTTCCAAGAAAATAACGTATCCCACGTGGCTCATTCCATACCTCGTATTGTTTAACCGGTATTATCAAACCCGGAAAGTCATTAATACCGTCACCATCATATCTTTCAACAATAAAATGCCAGAAATCTTCCCAATACTTCATTTTTAAGGGAGGTATTCTTTTTAGATATAGACTTTTTAATGAGTCATTCATGAATTTTAAAGAGGTATCAGATGCCCAGGAGGGTGTTCCCATAACAAAGGGGACTATATGCATTCCTCTCTTTCCCGTCCATAGAACAATTGAATCCATTACCTCTGTATAAAAGGTACCAGAGTCGGGATTGGAAAAATCCCAGTTAAATGCAAGGTTTGGCCTTATCCATTTTATTCCTGCTTCTGCCAGGGTGTCAAGTTCCATTTTGTACCTTCTTCGATATTCAGAATCCCCAATGAACTGAGGGAAGAATGGCGCATTAAATCCTACTTTATCCTGCAAGCCAACAGAAATAAAAAGGAATACCAAAATCATTTATCAACCTTCCATATTTCCCTTGTAAGGGAAAAGTCCACCCTACCAATTTCACTTAATCCTTCCATACTTGACAAGATCCCTTTAAAAAGAGAGATGATACAAATAGCCATTTTATAAAATAACAGAGGAAGAGCCTTATAATATTTGGCAAAAAATTTTATTTTACTCATTTCAAAATTCCTCACTGTAAATGGACTTTTGCTCATACTCATTATGTGTATGATATTTGCATCATTGTGTAAGAATATCCTCCAACCTTTTAATTTGGCTCTGTAACAGAAATCAACATCCTCTGAATACATCACATAGCTTTCATCGAGAAAACCTATTTCTTCAAAGACTTCTTCCCTGACCATCATACATGCCCCGGAAACATAGTCTACTTCTCTAATTCCCTTTTCTTTAACAAAACTCCTCAGATATTCACGTATCTCAAATGGAAGCATGAATCTTAGATGTTTTCCGATGAACCCTTTTATTTCTGAAGTGAGTACCCAGGATTTTAAATTCATATACCTTATAACTTCCTTAAACATAGAGGGAAAAATCCCTGCGCTTATTTGGAATGAACCATCAGGGAAGAGAAGCCTTGCACCACAGATGCCTACATCAGGATTATCTTCCATAAATTTATATATTTTCTCAATACTATTTTTTAACACAATAGTATCATCATTAAGCAAAACATAATATCTTGCCTTTCCAGAATATTCTTTAAGCATTCTGTTCTGATTCGCAGCAAAACCTTTTCGTTCCTGCTGTTTTATAAAGTGAATCTCAGGAAATTGTTCTGGAATGATCTGGCTACTATCATCAGTCGAAGCATTATCAAGAACAACAATGTCATAGTTAGATGAAGGAATATTTCTCATTATCGAGTTTAGACAATTTATGGTTTGGGCCCTGTGACTATGGTTTATTATAGTAATAATAAAGTCCTTATTATTATTATTCACTAATACTTCATCCCTCTATAGATCTAAAAACATAACTTTTTCTACCCTTCCTTCCTTTCCCAATTATAGGGAATATCATTGTTATGAGGATCTACCCTGTATTCATCTGGCTCTTCATAGTTATAAGTACGTGTGGGGATGTTTAGCATAATTGGTTCTTTTGTTGAAATACATTTAAATCCGTGATAGACCATCTCAGGTATCCTTATAAGGATGGGGTTATGCTCTCCAACGAAGAATTCATTTACTTTACCTTTTGTGGGAGAATTACCTCTGTCATCAAATAACACGAGCTTGGCCATCCCACTTATTACAGTAAAATTATCAGTCTGATGTTTATGGTAATGCCATGCCTTTGTTACGCCCGAGTAGGCAGTGGTTATATATACCTGTCCAAACTTGATGAATACATCATCATCACTTCGAAGGATTTCCATCAATCTACCCCTTTCATCGGGAATGACCTTTAACCTTTTTATCTTTACTCCATCGATTAAATTTTCATTATTACCTGTACTCATTGTTATGGCCCCCTTTACCAATTTCACTCTATTTTAGACTAAGTTTAGAGCGATCCCCAAGGATTAGATTCACAGAGATTGGTTTATTAATATTCTTCTTAATTTCTACTTCCTTTCCAATCAAGCAATTATCAAGTCTGTACTGGATATCGTTTATCTTTGTGTTTTCCATGACTATACTATTTTCAATCTCGCTGTTTTTTACTTCACATCCATAATAAATAGATGTATAGGGTCCTATATAGGAATCAATTATATGGCTTCCTTCTCCAATCACAACTGGTCCTCTAATAACACTCTTCTCTATCTTTACACCATTGTCCACCTTTACAGCACCGCTGAGCCTAGAAGCTTCATCTATTGAAGTATTATTAGATATTTCCCTTTTGAGGGATTGCAAAACAAACCTGTTAGCTTCCAGGACGTCTTCTGGCTTACCTGTGTCCTTCCACCATCCTTCTACCCTGTGAGGAAGGACTTTATATCCGTTCCCAATCAACCACTGGATAGCATCGGTTATCTCTAATTCGTTCCTCCAGGATGGCTTAATCTCATTCACAGCTTTGAGGATGTTGCTATCGAATAGATACACCCCTACTAATGCAAGGTTAGATGATGGGTTCTTAGGTTTCTCAACCAATCTTTTGATTTGATTTTCATTATCCAATTCAACTACGCCAAACTCCGTAGGATTCTCTACCTCAGTTAGAAGTATCAGGGCATTAGTATCTGATTTATTGAATTCATCCACAAAAGATTTTAAATCAGATGCAAGGATGTTGTCCCCCAGGTACATAATGAAGGGTTCCTCCCGTAGAAAGTCTTTTGAGATTTTTACACAATGTGCAAGCCCAAGAGGTTTTTTTTGATGTATATATTCAATATTGACACCCCACCTTTCACCAGTACCAACACCCCTTTTCACATCATTTGCTGTTTCATCGCCTACGATCATCCCAATCTCTTTAATCCCAAGTTTTACTATATCCTCTAAGCCATAAAATATTATGGGTTTATTGGCAACAGGTATTAACTGTTTTGCTCCCGTATGGGTCAGAGGGCGAAGTCTTGACCCTGTCCCCCCTGCAAGTATTAGAGCTTTCATCTGTTTTCCGCGCTTAAATTAGACCCTGTAGGTCCTGTTCCTGCTGTTCCAGATATAGATAAACTCCTTGTAAATTCTGTACACCGTGTGTTCATAACAATGCGATATTGTATCCGATAATTAATGTTTGTCAAGCGGGAGTGTGTTATTTGTTTTTGAGTTTTTAAATAATTGAAGATAATTTTCCCCTATTTCGAGAAGGCGTTCTATATACTTAAGATATTTCTTTTTTAAAAGCTGTTAAATGACTTTGCAGCTATTTCTTGTTTTTCTTACAATTTGAATCTACCTCTTGTATTTTAAGCCTTTTCTAATTATCTACACTCCTTACGATAAAACTTCACCTTATTTTGCAAATGAGCACAATAAAATAATTAGATGCCCTTAATAAGATTGATCAGATTACAAAAGTAATAACAGGTATCAGCCAATAACTTTTATCCTTAATTTTTTATGAGAATTCATCCATAAACCTTGCAACATCCTTTAGAACTTCTGGGGAAGGGGAGTGAAGGGTTTTCTTACTATATGGATAAATGAGAGTGGTGATTTTTATAGGGAGTGTACCTTCTTTTGAACACTTTATAACTAAAGACTTTGTTTTGGACCCATATCCATAAGATATGTATCCTTTGTCTATCTTAATTTTGTCAATCCCCTTTGTTAGGAACGCCACATTCCTCTTGTAGAGCGCAGGATGTGATAAAAATGCCAAATCATCGGATAATGTGGTTACCTTTATCTTTGGGTCAAGATGGAAATAAAGAACAATTTGGTGGGTTCCCTTACCTGTTAGAATATCCTGGATTATCCAATAATTATTTTTCTCATTTAGGGAAACCCTGCGGCGATGTGTTACAGGGTTTGATAACCTTTCATATCCATTATGTTGAATATCTAGAAAATAACCTGTTCCCCTTTTCTCCCAATGATTAAGTTTGATATTTGTATCCTCTCGCAATCTAAAGATAGAACTTCCAAGCCTATTCTGTTCTTTTCTATCAACTTCAATAGTATTGTGATACCGCGTTGAGCGGAATTTATTTCTCCACTCAGGATGGGCTGTGTATATATATGTACCTGGATCTACTACGATATCTACATTCTCAATAAATAGTTCAAAGGCAAGCTTATCGTTATGAGCATGCCCCCCTTTTCCGCACTGACCATTAGGTCCAGCAGAAATAATCATAAAATCTTTTTCATTCCGGATTACATAAATTCCTCCTTGAAGAAAACTCTTACTTTCTATCTTGCTTATACTCCCTTCAGGCATTTCTTGCCATTGTTTATATGCAGTAGGACCAAACAGCCAATTTGCTTCAGGTGCGAAACCAAATTCCCTTACCTTGTATTTGGGGTCGGTAAAGAACATTGCAGCTAAACTCAAGAGATAGGTAAGATCCAGTATATCCCGATTTGCCAAGGTATGGAGTCGTCCATTATCATTATCCCCAATCTGAGGTATCTTGCCATTTGGTTTAATCACATAAAGGATAAAATCGAACATCTTTTTTAGCTTTTGCATGAAAGTACCAGGTAGCTCGACATTGTTTAGCTGGCATAACAAAGTTGAATAAAAGAAAAGTTCCAAAGCAAGGCGATGATAGCAGGTGGACGCTTCAAAATCCATACCGTCAGAATATACTTGATTCTCCATTTCTTTGATCAGTCCTTGTATTCCAAACTCTCTCCATTTCCTGGCTTCCTTAAACTCAGGAAATAAAATTCCTAAGTATATCAAACCAACAAGGTCGGAAAGATAGTGATTAGTTGTTAATCCATCATATATTTCCAGATTATTGGAAATGTGTCTGCCATGAACCAGAAGGCTTTTAAGGAACTTAAGTGAGAAATCATCTGTGAGAGATTTGGAATCCTTGAAGAAATAATATCCCCAGATCCAGTTTGTAACACGTATTGCCACTTCCATTGTGCAACTCCAGTTAACACCAAACTTTGGTGGGTTTCTTTCTATCCAGTTCTCAACCTGTTTTTTGAATTCTTTTGCATATTCTTCATTATCGGTAAGCCAATAGGCTTGCCCTAAGGTTATCAGATGATGAAATCTAGAAAGTTCCCAGGGAACCTTTATGTCTGCTTTTCCGTAGGGTATCTCTATTTCTTTATAGTATTTCCTGGGATTCCAGTGGTATCCGCTTTTGAAGTCGAAATGCCAGGGAAGGTAACCACACTTTTCCTTCGCGCACTTCTTCTCGATGAATTGATCCAGGTTGATATCCCCTGACCCCAGTAGGTTAAAGGTGTGCGAACAGAACTTATCTGCTTGAGCTACTGTTTTCTTAGCAATTTCTGGAAACTCGCATGAGATAATTCGAACGATTTCCTCTTTCGTATCAGAGTCTAAAAAACCCCTTGGTTCTTTTCGCGCTTTAAAAACTCTAAGAAAATCACGGATTGATTCGTACCGTTCCTGTAGCGAGTAGAGAAACACCTTATCCGATATCTCTCTAGACAATAGTAAGGTACGATATTTTCCAAATTTAGTAGAAAGTTTCCTCTTCAACTTTCTCCAAATTTTGCATTGTAACTCTTTCAAGAATGTACTTCCTAACATTCCCATATGTTGATTATCAAATTAATCTTTCCATGCCCTATTTTTTAATCCCGTGTTTCTTTAAAAACTGTTTTACGAACAGTTTCTCGCCGTTTCTCACTTCACCTAATAGTAGAATGCTAATACCATACACCACTATTCCCAAGGGGATGGCCAAAAGTAGATTTAACAGGGAAGGAGTCAGCATCTTTACTAATGGATAGAGTATGGCAGCCATCACTATTGATGCCAATGATATTTTTCCCAAGGACTTGAAAGGGAACTCCCACAGGAAAAACCTACGAGAGATAACTATTATCAAAAACAATAGAACCATATAAGAGACAAAGGTAGTCAAAGCTGCTGCCATATAACCATATCTTGGAACGAGCATAATATTCAGAACCAAGTTTATTAATCCTGAAAGGAGAATACTCATCATAATTAGATTGGTCCTCTTTTGAAATATCAATCCCAGTTGAAATCTTTGTTGGAGTCCGAGAAAAAATCCTCCTAAAGCGACCAGAGGAATAATTCGGAACCCCTGGTAGTATTCTGGAACTGTAAGAATACTAATAACTGGCCGCGCCAAAATGCTCAAACCCACAACTGCAGGAAGGCAGAATCCAATATAATATCGAGTGATTTTACTGAGATATTCTTGGCTCTTTTCCCTACCTTCTTTTTCCCAAATAATCATCCCAATGGGCCTTGAAGCCATTATGAAAAGAGAGGTTAAAAGAAGTATACTCTTTTCTGAGATAGCATAACTTGCGGAATATATACCTACTTCTTGTGAACCACGGTATAATTCCAGAATATAACGATCCGAAAGACTTAAAATCCACGCTGCTAAATTCCCAACCATCAAGGGAAAGCCATATTTTGCCATCACCCTCGCTACAGGTAAAGAATTATTCGTTTTCCAAGTAAACTTCTCAAGTGCAAGTTTCCACAGCAACGGTAAGGCTATAGCAATACCCAAAACTGAGCCCCATAATAAACCCTCAATGCCAAACCCAAACCTTATTACCAAAGCTATGCCAATGCTCAATGTAGCCACGCTTTTCCATACGGAGAAACTACTGTATAACCCTACCTGCCGTTTGGCTCTCAAAAAGTGCTGTAATACTGTAAAGATTGAAGAGAAGATGAAGATTGGCAAGCCAATAAGCATTAAGGAATACAATTGTTCAGTTAAATGGTCTTTAATAAGGATTAGAATGGATGCGAAGATAACTATTAGTATTAATACTGAGACAAGAAGCCATTTTATAACAGAACAATAAAACTCTTGTAACTGTTTATCTCGCTCATAAACAGGATAGAATCGGATGATAGACATACTCAACCACCCCACGATAATGGTCAATATAGAAACTGTGGATCTTACTAAAACATAGTTTCCATAGTCTCCAGGTGAGAAAAGGTGTGTAATTATTGGTACAGTAATAAATCCTATGATTGCTGGAGCAATCATAGAAGGGAGGTATTTAAATAAATCTTTAGTAAACTTTTGAATCATATTTCTTCAAAGAAGTTTTTCTTCCTCTTGATAGACCCGGTAGAATACAGTTCCATAAAATAACAGATATTCGATTTACAGGATAAAGAAATTTCCCATTCTTATCCGTAAAGTCACTCTCTTACTCCTTTATCTACAATAAAACAGGTTTCAGTAGTGCTTATAAGATCCTTTATAGGAATAGGTAATGGCCCACCCTCTATGAGTGATCGAGCAAATTCTTTTAATTCTCTTAAATGTCCTTTATCCTGATTCCCTTTCCACCCTTTAAAATTTGCTCCATAGACTTTAAGCTCCTTAAAGTCGTCGATGACCATCGTCTTATTGTCCGAATAAATTTCTATATATTCCTTGTCCAGATCCTTTGAACCAAGTGCAGTATAAGTAAGAGAACATATTGACCCATCTGTATATTTTAGGGTTGTGGTAAAGTTATCCCTTGCAGAAATATGCTCGGTTTTAGGAGAAACACTACTGACATCTATACTTTCAACATCAGCCTCGGTTAAATAATTGAACAAGTCAAACATATGACAGGCTTCCCCGATAATTCTGCCACCACCTTCTTCTGTATGAATCCAGTTGTCCAAAGGAATATAACCAGCATTGACGCGATAATTTACTATGATTGGATTTTCTCGCTCCTTTAGTATTTCCTTTACTCTTCTGGCAGCTGGGGAAAATCTCCTGTTAAACCCAACCATTAAAATTGCATCCGTTGAGTTATAGGTTTCGATTATCTCCATCAATTCAGCTTTATTTAAAGCAAGGGGTTTTTCCACAAAAACATGTTTGCCTGCCTTGAGAGCATCAATAACTATCTTTGCATGTAAATTGTGTCTTGTAGTGATTAAGACAGCTTCAACTTCGTTATCATCTAATACCTCATAGTAATCAGTACTACAATAATTAGCTTTATATCTCTTTGCAGTTTCTTTAGCATTGCTTCCTATTTTATCAACAATAGCTCGTATGGAATACAGGTCAGAAAATTCTTTCAGATTTGGCAGATGTACACTCTTTGCGAAATTCCCTGCTCCTATAACCGATATATTTAAAACATTCTTTCTCTTTCCTTTTCGAGAAGTAGCAATGTTAACCGTTGTCCTCATTTTCTTCTGGAGTTTTTTTAAGTCCCCCAGGTGATAATCCAGAAGTATGGCCAATGGTTTTTGACCCTTCCCCTTTAACTCTGCATAGGCTTTTGAGGCATTATTGATATCATATATCTTATCAACCAATTTCATAAAATTGATTTTTTCTTCAGCAATAAGGTTGAGATATTCCCTCATATTCCTATTCTCTGTCCAACGAACATAGGCATATGGGTAATCTAATCCTTTTTCTTCATATGCACTATCATATCTTCCCGGGCCATAGGAACAGGAGATAAGAAAATCTATTTCTTTTTCATAGAAGGGTTGCCTTTGTAAATTCAATCCTACATCTCCAACTACCACGACTTTTCCTTTTTTGCGTGTAATCTTCATAGCTTGTTGAGCAATGGTGTTACTGGTAGAACTGGCTGTAATTATGGTAGCATCAACTCCATAGCCATTAGTGCAGTTCATGACCTCTTTTGTAAGGTCTACTAAAGAGACTGGAAATCCCTTGTCAAGTCCGAGTTCTAATGCCAGATCAATACAATGCTTCTGTAAGTCAAAGCCAATAGTTCTACATCCAGCAACTTTTAGAAGTTGATTGGTTAACTGACCGAGTAACCCTAACCCTATTATAGCCACATTTTCACCCAATCGGACGTCTGCTCGACGTATCCCTTGCATTGCAATACTCCCTAAAGTCACTGAAGCTGCCTCCTTCACACTACATCCCTCTGGGATCTTTACAACCAGATTTTCAGGTACCAGAACAATCTCGGCATGGTTTGCTTTTCCTGCTCCTGCACATGCAATAATATCCCCGGGTTTTAGACCAGTAATATTTTTTCCGGTTTGGATAACAACTCCTGAACACGAATAACCAGTTTGCGAAGTCTTCCCTGTTTTCTTCTCAATGATATCTATTGTCTTCTCAACCCCTTTTTCTTTCAGTACCTTGATAAGCTTTTTGATTTTACCTGGTTGCTTTATAGTCTTTCCGAATAATGATTCACCGGACTTCTCTAAACCCTTCATCTCTGTTCCCACACTTATCAGAGAATAAGCAACTTCTACTAAAACACTATTATCCTCCAGGAGAGGAGCAGGAACATCTTCAGTTTTAACTCGTCCTTTCCTGATTAAGACTTGCTTCACTTTCCCTCCTGATTAACATAATTGTAGTTTTCTCTTTTCGTCTCTGACATCCATCTGCGGTGTTAGAATATATAATAAGAATGCCCCGTTTTTTCTATTATGATAGATACCCGAGGCATCTTCAAAGAAACTATTTTCATTACTTCGTAAATCTCATCTCTGTTAATGTGTTTTATCTTTCACTCCTTAAAGAAGGGTGTTCTGAACCCAATAACAAAGCTAATTGTTTTTTATCTGGGAGGTCCAGTTCAATTACAGGAGGTAGTCTTATCTCTGTTGATACTATTAACGCGAAAGCTTTTTTCACCCTGGAATCTCCTCCCATGATCTTTAAAGTATGTACAATCTATCAACTGTCAAGATGCGAAGTTTTCTAACTTTCCCCAGAGATTATTTGCTTCAGTGGACCTCTCACATTCAAATGATGTTGACTTTTAATTTAAAGATGTTATTTTCCCACCGTGGAATGTAGCTATAACAAAGGTAAGAAATATCACGTGCTTTTTGTGGTAGAAAACAATCAGGTCCCACAGGATACCAGGGTTTGGTTGGAAGCCAGGGCCTTGAAAGAAGAAGGATTTGACGTTTCAGTTATCTGTCCGAATATTAAGAAAGAGAAAGAAAGTCATAAAAGATTAGATAATATAGAGATTTTTCAATATAACAGTTTTTTTGAAGGCGTGGGAGTCCTTGGATTATTACTTGAGTATCTTCTATCTTCTTTCTTAATTTTATTATATTCAATTAAAATATGTATAAGGAGGCCCTTTTTCAAAGTATTAATTATCGTGGATGGAACGGAACGTGAAAGTGTAAAAAGGATGGTAATAGATAAAAAGCTTGGAGGATATTTTATGCAATGACGGAGATAGAGAAGAATGAGAATCTGGATTGATATTGATAATGCTCCCCATGTTCAGATAATGGACCCCATAATTCGTGAGTTAGAAAGAAGGGGACACAAAGTTCTCATTACAGCCAGAGATTATGGTCACACCGTAGAACTTTTGAAAATGAAAAAAAGGCTTCATATCTTGATAGGTAAACATCCAGGAAAATCTAAATTTCTTAAAATAGTTTTCCTTGCCTATAGGATGTTCAAGCTGTACATCTGGGCTTTTGATAAGAAAATAGACCTTGCTTTTTCGCATGGCTCGAGGTCTATGGTACTACCAGCAAGATTTCTTGGTATTCCTCTAATTGTAATGTATGACTATGAATATATTTCTGATTTTCTATTCAGAAAATTTGCTAGGAGAATATTTATGCCTTCTATTTCCGCAGTTCGAGAGAATGAAAAATGCATACCATTCCCTGGGTTAAAAGAGGAAATCTATCTATGGGAACATAAGTATAAAAGTGATTGGGATAAGGGGATTATTTTCAGTAGAGGTAATCTACTTGTGATTCTACGCCCACCTGCATCAATGGCTCACTACCACAATCCGCAAGCCGAGGTAATCTTCAGAGAGGTATTAAAACAGATTTCCAGACTTAATGGTATTTCGGGGATAGTAATTCCAAGAACGAAGGTGCAAAGGAAGGAGTTTATGCAATTAACAAGAGATATGGATGGGATTACTGTTCTACCTAAAGCAGTTGATAGTATAAGTATGTTAAAGGATGCAGACCTTTTAATAGGTGGAGGCGGAACAATGAACCGGGAAGGAGCTTTACTTGGTACCCCGGTCTATAGTATATTTCAAGGTAGGATCGGCAAGGTGGATAGGTGGCTTGTGGAGAGGAAAAGAATGAGGTTTATAAATTCAATTGAAGAAATAAAAGATATACACTATGAGAAGAACCTCCAAAAGACTCCCCTGGTCAATTACAGAAACCTAAGAGAATATATATGCAATCTTCTGGTGCATGTTTAAAGAATAATATTTATCCTTTCTTTCCCCTTTTTTAGAGTTCTGCTAAGGTAAAAATTTTTATCTATCTTAGTATTACAGGTAAGAAAAGTTTTTCTAAATTCATAGGGTTATTATCTTTCTCTTTTTGCGGCTTTCTTCTGCCATTTCAATTGCTTTTATGACCCTGAGGGCATTGTATCCATCGGTGAGCGGTTTTTTTCTTTCTCTTACGCATTCGACAAAGTGATTCATCTCAAAACGCAGGGGTTCTCTATTCGAAAGCGTTGGTGAATGTATAGGACCAGACCGGTAAGATAAGAGAAACTCACCATAATCATGTGGGTCTTCAATATCTACACCAGAGTCATAGATTTTTATCTTTTCCCGTGGATTGGTTTCATTATATACTATCATTTTTTTACTCCCAACCACGATGGTTTCACGAATCTTTGAGGGAGCAAGCCATCCGACCTGAATATTTGCAATAACTCCTGAAGAAAAAATGGTTTGAATGAAGGCAACATCCGGTATCCCGTCAACTATTGATTCCTTTGCTGTGGTTGCAATTGCCACAGGGTCTGAATCCAGCCAGTTGAGAAGAATTGAGAAATCATGTGGAGCTAAATCCCAGAGGACATTAGCATCTTTCCTGTGGATTCCCAGATTAACCCTGGTGGAAGTTATATACTGCACTTCTCCTATCTCCCCACTCCTTATTATCTCTCCGATTTTTAGTACTGCATCGTTGTATTCAAATATATGACCCACCATTAAAACGGCATCTTTTTCTTCGGCAATTTTTATCAATTCTTTTACTTCTTTGGATGACTTTGTCATAGGTTTTTCCACGAAGACATCCTTCCCATTCTCTAAGAAAGCCTTTGCTATTGGGTAGTGTGAGCCAACTGGAGTGGCTATTGCCACAGCTTTTAAATCTTTATCCGGAAGAAGAGTATTGCAATCCGTGACATAAGAAGCATTAGGGAACATTGTCCTTACTTCTTCCAATCGCCTTTCATCCGTTTCACAACCTATAACTTCCACTTCTCCAATAGCGAGGAGATTTCTAAGTAGGTTCGGGCCCCAGTATCCAAGTCCAATTAAAGCGACTTTCATTAATCCTCCTATTCGTAAAATTCTCTTATTGTTTTAACAACACGCAGGGTATCATCCTCTCTGAGGTGTGGATGCATTGGTAGTGAAAGGACTTCTTTTGCTATTTTCTCTGTTTGGGGAAGGTCTCCCTCCTTATACCCATATTTCTTCATCGCTTTCTGCAGATGACAGGGAATGGGATAGTGTATACCACACCCAATACCCTTCTCCTTTAGATATTTAAAGAGTTCGTCTCTTCTCGTAGAGCGTACCACATATAGATGATAAACATGATGTGCCCATTCGGCTTCAGTTGGAGTCTTTAGGGGTAAACTATTTAGCGCATCATTATAGAAAGACGCAATCTCTCTTCTTCTGTCATTCCACTTATTTAGCAGTTTTAATTTGCATCTTAGTACTGCAGCCTGAAGTTCGTCCAGTCTTGAATTATAACCAATAGATTCATGATGATATTTATCTTTCTGTCCATGTTCCCTTAATTTCCTCAGCCTGTTTGCATATTCTTCGTTACTTGTCGTTACTGCTCCACCTTCACCAAAGGCTCCAAGATTCTTTGAAAAATAGAAGCTGAAAGCTGCAACATCTCCGAGCGCTCCTGTCTTTTTGCCTTTGTATTCTGCGCCATGGGCCTGGGCAGAATCCTCTATTAACATAAGATTATATTCATCTGCTATTTCTCTTAAGGCATCCATGTCAGCTGGATGTCCGTAGAGATGGACAGGTAATATAGCTCTTAAGATCTTACCTGTTTTTTTATCTTTCAATTCATTTTTTTCTTCTATACAATAACTTTTTATATAATTTGAAACTGCTTCTGGTGATAATGTATACCACTGGGGGTCAATATCAACGAGCACTGGATATGTTCCTGCGTGGATGATAGCTTCAATGGTGGCAAAAAAGGTATGCGAGGGAGTGATGATCTCGTCTCCTTCTCCAATTCCCAAAGAACGGATTGCCAGGTGGACAGCTTCCGTACCGGTTCCAACCCCCACACAATATTTAACCTTGTTGAAAAGAGCGAATTCCTTCTCGAATTTTTGAACATTTGGCCCAAGATAGAGATACATAGATTCGAGTATCTCTTCCCAGAGTTTGTGCGTCTCTTCTTTGATTTCTTCATATTGAGCGTGTAAGTCAACGAGTTGAATCTGATTCATTAAACTTCTTCCTTACTCTTGCTTTCTCTCCATAGACAACAGTCCCTGCGGGGACGTCTTTCATAACAGTTGAGCCCAACCCAATGAGAGCATCTTCTCCAATTGTGATCCCACACATTATGACTGATTGAGCACCAATAGAGACGCCATCTTTAATGGTTGTAGGAGTTATTTCATATTCCTCTATTAACTCTCCTTGCTTTGTACATGAGCGAGGATACATGTCATTGGTAAATACAACATTGGGTCCAAGGAATACACAGTTCCCGATCCTTACACCTTCAGGGATAAATACCAGGGGTTCTATCTTGACGTTTTCTCCTATCTCTACCCCCTTCCGGATTTCTACAAATGCTCCTATCTTTGTATTTCTGCCAATTTTAGCTCCATAGATGTTTACATTACTCCATATAGTAACCCCATCTCCAAGGATCGTATCATTTATAACGATGTTATACTCAGGGATAAGCAAATCCTGCGGAATCTCGGTGTCAATTTCTTTCTTTTCTCCCCTTAGGTTTATATATCCCAATATTACCTCCTAATATGCTCCTTTTCCAAATACTATCGTGGGAAGCGTTAATATCAATAGATGCAGATCCATCCACAGACCTTTATTTTCAGCATAATATATATCGAGAAAGCAGGATTTGTCAAAGGGTAATTGTGATCTTCCGAAGATTTGCCACACACCTGTTAGTCCCTGAGTTACAGAGAGACGCTCTCTTTGCCACTCTGAGTACTCTTTAGTTTCGTATTCGATAGGGGGTCTTGGCCCTACAAGGGAAAGGTCCCCGGTGAGAACATTGAAGAATTGAGGGAATTCATCAATACTTGTTTTTCTTAAAATGTTACCAAAAGGTGTAATTCGTGGGTCATCTATTATTTTATATACCTTCTTATCACAGTTATTCCCGTTTATAAAATTCTTTACAAATTCCCTGTGAGTATCGTGGTTATTCGTCCTAAACATTGACCTAAACTTTAACATCGTGAATTTCTTATTCTTCTTACCGAATCTTTCCTGTTTGAAAAATACAGGACCTTCTGAGGTAAGTTTTATAATTATTGCAGAAGTTAACATTAAAGGGGAAAATATAATAATTGCAACTATTGCTCCTAAAATATCAACAACTCTTTTAACCCACCTATATCCTTTTCCTTTCCCATTCCACCTAAAAGGAACAAGTGGAACCTCATTTACATATGGCCAGTAATCTACCTCATCAATCCCTGATAGCAAGGGAGAATACAATAACACCGGGATTTTATCCTTAAAAGAGAGAAGCAGTTTAGACAACCGCTCCCAGTTTCCCGTCACAGTAGAAAGAATGATAGGTGTTCCTTTTTCTCTATATTTTATCATCTCATCTTCGTCTGTTATAATCCTATGTATATTTATATTGGATTCACGGTGATTTCCAATCCACTCTCCTATCTCCTCGTATTCGCCTTCAGGAGCATATAGTATAATATCCCTTTTGGGGAAAATAATTGCAAATAGAGGAAGAATGAGTATCCTGGAGAAGTATGTTAGTCCTGCGAAGATAAAGAAAAGAACTAAAGGAAATAGAGTATGTTGATGGTGACAGGATTTGAGCAACCAGGATAATATGAGATACGCGATAAACGTGTATACAATTCCCTTAGTCGTTCTATAAAGATATCTAAATCGGTTAAGGGAGACCGCATAATTGTATAAGTCAGTATAAGCAAAGACCCCTATTACTATTATAGCAAATATTGTGATTTCGAGTATTTTACTATGGTCTAAGAATACACTTCTTTCCTGGAGGACATAGTAAGTGATACTCATCGCCAGAAAAGCGAAAACTATATCAATCAACAAAAGTGTAAATCCTTGCTTCCTCCAGATTATTATCCCCTCCTTATCTTTTATAAATTAGACGAGTTAATGTTCGTATAAGTTCCATAATTGTATATTTTCAGGCATAAGGAAATTATTTTATGTGAGTTCTCGAACCTACCAGCAAATAGATATATATTAGACGTTGAAATTACGCTTAAAAAGGAAGATACTCAAAAGAGTCCTTATTTAGAGACTTTCATGCAATATCTTAACTATTCTTTCTGATGCTTTTCCATCCCAGAGAGGGAGTCCCTTTGATTTCTTCTCACATCCTTTGAGGATCTTTCCTGCCGCTTTGACTATTCTCTCCGTGTTCGTGCCAACCAGGATGTTTGTGCCCTTAGTAATAGTAAATGGTCTTTCAGTATTTTCCCTTATGGTGAGGCAGGGAATGTTGAGATAGGATGTCTCCTGCTGGATACTGCCTGAATCCGTTAATACAAACCTTGAATTCTTATATAAACGCAAGAATTCTCTGTATGAAAGAGGGTCGATTACGCGTATATTATCATTATCCGGATAGATACGGAATTCTTTCATCCTCTCTTGTGTCCTTGGGTGGGCGGGGAATATAATTTCAATTTCTTTTGCTATTGTGTTTAATGCATTCATAATTCCTTTAAATGTTTCCAGCACATCTACATTACTGGGACGATGCAGGGTCAGTGTAGCATATTCCTTGTCATTTAAATCGTCGATTGGTGGTTTGTTAAGATTTTCGGTTCTTTCCATCTCCCAGATGAGGGTGTCGATCATGACATCACCAACTAAATAGATTTTTTCCTCTGGTATTCCTTCTTTTCCTAAATTCTCATTTGCCTCCTCTGCAGGGGTGAAGAGATAATCGGAGATCGCATCGGTAAGCAGGCGGTTTATTTCTTCTGGCATTCTCCTGTCGAAACTTCGAAGGCCTGCTTCCACGTGGGCAAGTGGGATATGTAGTTTTGAGGCAACAAGGCCACAAGCAATAGTTGAATTTACATCTCCTACTACGATAACAATATCCCCACCTTCTCTCATCAGGAATTCCTCAAATCGCTTCATTATTTCACCGGTTTGCTTCCCGTGGGGACCGGAGCCCACCCCGAGATTGACATCGGGTAGAGGGATCCCCAGTTCTCTAAAGAACCATTCCGACATATTTTTATCATAATGCTGCCCTGTATGGATGAGTACCTGTTCAATGGATTCGTATTCAGAGGCTTCTCTCATAATTGGAGCTATTTTCATAAAATTGGGGCGAGCACCAACTACATGAATGAGTTTCATCTACGTAATGATTTTCTTATCATCCTTTATATCAAAAAATGCATTTCTTGTGTCAATAATAAGGAGAGAGTGTTTATAAATTTTCTCATAATCTATATTAGAATGAGCAGTTGATATAATTACTGCATCCTGCTTTAAAAGGAGTTCATCTGTTAAGACTACTGATTCCATTGCTAAGTCAGTCTGCCTTAGCCCCTTTATCTCTGGAATATAGGGGTCATGGTAAGATATGTTTGCTCCACGTTCCATGAGTAGTTCCAATATTCGAATGCCAGGAGATTCCCTGGCATCATCTATATCTTTTTTATAAGCAATCCCTATAACCAGAATATTTGAACCTCGAATAGATTTCTTATGGTTATTTAATGCGGATATTGTTTTACTGATTACATACTCTGGCATTGAAGTGTTTATCTCTCCTGCAAGCTCAATAAATCTTGTATTTATACCGAATTCCTTTGCTTTCCAGGAGAGATAAAAGGGGTCTATTGGGATACAGTGTCCACCCAATCCCGAACCGGGATAAAAGGGAGTATAACCGAAAGGTTTTGTTTTTGCCGATTCTATCACTTCCCAGATATTGATTCCCATTCTGTCAAAGATAATCTTCAACTCGTTAACAAGGGCTATATTTACCGACCTATAAGTATTTTCAAGTAACTTGCTTGCCTCTGCCACCTCTGAAGAGGAGACCTCCACAACTTTATCAAATATGGTCCGATATAGGGAAACCGCTCTCCTTGTTGATTCTACAGATACTCCGCCTACCACCTTGGGAATATTCCTGGTGTTATATTTTTTGTTTCCCGGATCTTCTCTTTCAGGAGAGAATGCGAGATAGAAGTCCTTATCAAGGATTCTGCCGGTTCTTCCCAGGATGGGAAGAACAACCTCTCTGGTAGTCCCTGGATATGTTGTGGACTCAAGTATTACAAGCGTTCCCTTCTTTATATTCTCGCTAACCGCTTTAGCAGAATTTACAACAAAAGAGAGATCAGGAATTTTGTGTTCATCCAATGGGGTTGGGACACATATGGATATGGCATCTACTTCGCCTATCCGCAAGAAATCCGAGGTAGATTCAAATAGACCTGTTTCCATCATTCCTTTAATTCTCTCTTTGCCTATATGTTTTATGTAGGTTTTCCCGGAAGAGAGCATCTTAACCTTTTTCTCGTCTATATCAAAGCCGATGGTCCTGTATCCTGAGCGGACAAATTCTATCGCAAGTGGCAAACCTACATATCCTAATCCAATTACCCCTAAAACTTTCTTATAGTTTTTATTTTTCTTTCTCATATCGGTAATATATAGATGCTTCCCATACTGTCAAGTTCCATATAAAAATTATATCTGTTCTTGATAAATCTCTATCAAGAGTATATAATTGTCCGAGGAAAATCAAAATGGAAGAGAGATTAGATTCGACTTCTTTTTTAATCATTAACCGCAAGATGCTTAACAGGAATATCTTCTCGTTAGCCTGGCCATCGGTCTCAGAGCACTTACTGCATACAATCACAATGATGGTGGATATGATTATGGTAGCAAGGTTAGGGACAGATTCCATTGCTGCGGTGGGTTTATCCAATGTGATTGCCTTTACATTCATTGCAATATTCGGCTTCCCTTTAAGAATTTCTGCTCAAGCACTTACGGCAAGATTCGCAGGAGCAAATTTGCCTGGAAGAGTAAGAAATGCAGGAGGCAATAGCCTTGGGCTTGCCATCATTGTAGGTGTAATTATAAGTCTTTTGGGGATTCTGGGGAGTAGCTGGTTACTTTCTATTATGGGCGCAAGTGAATCTGTATGTCTTATTGGTACTGGTTATCTCAGGATTGTGCTTGGTATAGCACTATTTCGGATTGTGTTCTTTGTTTCTTCTGGAATTCAAAGGGGGATGGGGGATGCAAGAACTCCTATGTTCATAATGGTGGTTGCAAATATCTTCAATATAGTTTTCAATTATTTTCTTATATTCGGAATAGGGATATTCCCGAGACTTGGAGTGTTGGGGGCTGGTATTGCTACAGGTGGTGCTCATATTTTAGCGGGTATTTCCATATTTTTTATCACCCTTTGCTTTAGAAAAGGGGTCCCGGTCTCTTTAAGTGATGTAAAAAGGCTGGATGTAAATATGGTAAGGAACATCTGGAGGATTGCAATCCCGGCAACCCTGGAAACTACTGTCAGGAGAATAGGCTTACTTATCTTTATGAGAATGGTAGCAGCTCTTGGAACAGCTGCCCTTGCAGCTCATCAGCTTGCAATAAGGATAGAGGCATTTTCCTTTATGATAGGTGTTGGTTTTGGAATTGTTGCAAGTACCCTTGTTGGACAGAGTCTTGGGGCTGGGAAGATTTCCCTGGCTGAGGAAAGTATCAAGAAAACATCCTATTATGCAATTGGTCTCATGGCTATGTTGAGTTTTGCCTTTATTCTATTCCCAGGGGTCATCCTGCGGATATTCAGGCCTGAAATGGGTGTTGAATTACTTGCTATTAGCGCTCTTATTATATGTGCATTTGAACAGATACCCCTTGGTTTGAATATGGTTATTACGGGTGGATTTAAAGGAGCGGGGGATACAAAAATCCCGATGCTCATATCTGCAGTAGGTTCCCTTCTTATCCGTGTTCCTCTTGCCTATCTACTCGTTTTTAAACTCAATCTCGGGTTCACTGGTATCTGGATTGGAACGGTGTTTGATTGGTGGGTAAAAGCAATCCTTAGCATAATTGCTTTTTACAGGGGTAGATGGAGAGAGCTAAAATTCCACTAATACAGCTTTGTGTATGCCACAGAGACACAGAGTGATATAGTTAAATAGTTGAGTAGTTGAATAGTTTTTGTTAGTCCAATGTCCGATGTCCAAAGTCAAACGAAACCGCAGATACACACAGATTAACGCAGATAGATACTAATAAAAGACACACACCACCAAAAAATCAGACACAGATTTACACCGATATTAACTGTCCAATCTTTTAACATAGAACTTAGAACTCAGAACCAAACCCTAAACCCTAAGACCCAAAACCCAAGACCTAAAAGGATGGACTCTTGACTAATTCCCACATATCCCATATCACGTATCCCTTATCACTTATTACTTATCACATACCACGATAATCCTAACCCCTGAATTAGACACAGATTTACACAGAAATGTCCAAAGTCAGTATTCAGCTTTCGATATCGAAATCCTAAATCCAAAACTCTAAATCCTAACCCCTATATCCTATATCCTGACATTGAACTCAGAACCAAGAACTTAGAACCATGAACCCAAATCTCCAATACTTTCCTGTCGAAGATTTTCCTTCTTGACAAATGATAGATATATACTATATTAAGATAGATCTCTTCGGGGCCGGGTGAAATTCCCGACCGGCGGTGATAGCCCGCGAGGAAAAATCCTGATTCGGTGGAATTCCGAAGCCGACGGTTAAAGTCCGGATGGAAGAAGAGGAAAAAAGGGCCCTGAAGTGGGCTTTGAACTTTTTATGATAAGTAATTTAGATTATTATTTTATTCGAGACACCTTCAATCTTGCAAGAAAAGGAGAGGGTATTGTTTCTCCTAATCCTCTTGTAGGCGCAATAGTAGTCAAGGACGGAAAAGTTCTGGGTAAGGGTTATCATAAGGGGAGGCGCAAACCTCATGCTGAGGTTTACGCTATAGAAGATGCAGGTTCTAAAGTTCGCGGTGGTACCTTGTATGTTTCCCTTGAACCATGTTGCCATTACGGTGAGACCCCTCCCTGTACAGATCTTATTATTTCCTCTGGCATAAAAAGGGTTGTTGCTCCTATAGAGGACCCAAATCCACTCGTTAATGGAAAGGGATTTGAGGTACTAAGGAGTAACAAAGTAGAAGTGGCCACAGGGGTACTAAAGGAAGAGGCTTGCCAACTTAATTCATTTTATCTTAAATATATAAAAGAAAAAATACCTTATGTGGTTTTAAAGGTTGCGCTCACCCTCGATGGTAGAATAGGAGATCCCAAGAGAGAAATCTATGAGATTACATCCAGAGAATCCAGGGAAGAAGTTCATCGATGGAGAAACAGGGTAGATGCTATACTTGTTGGTGTGGAAACGGTCATTACGGATGATCCAGAATTAACAGTGCGATTGGTCAGGGCAAGCCATGAGCCCTATAAGATAGTGATAGATCCTAATTTACGGACACCAAGGGATGCAAAAATCTTTGATGGAAAAGGGAATGTAATCATAGTAGCGCAAAAAGGGGAAGAAAATAATAGATATCCAGATGCAGATGTATGGACATTTCAACAGAAGAAGGGTATAATTTCCGTAAAAGAAATACTTAAAAGGGCGGGAGAATTCGGTATAACATCCATTCTTATAGAAGGGGGAAGCAGGACTTACACAAATTTCGTAACCGAGGGGGTGGTTGATAAGTACCTTTTATTCTATTCCCCTTCTATTATAGGTGATGGCGTACCTTTTCTTTCTTGTGCGGTGAGGCGGAAATTTCTTAATACTCATATAAAAACCTTCGGGAATGATATTTTAGTAGAGGCAAATAATTCATGTTTACAGGGATAATCGAAAAGGTCCTAAGAATAGATAGAATCAAAAAAGAGGGGAGAGGTATATCTATTCATTTGCAACTTCCATTTGATGTTAAAGAGGGTGACAGTATTTCCGTAAATGGCGTATGTCTAACTGTTAATTCTATCTATGGAAGGGCAATTATCTTTAGAGCCATGGAGGAAACTTTCCGGAAGACCAATCTATCAATGTCAAAGCCCGGAGATTGGGTGAATATTGAAAGAGCCTTAAGAATCGGTGATTCAATTAATGGACACATTATATATGGACATATAGACGGGTTGGGCAGGTTATCTTCTATACGAAAAACCCCGTCTTCAACAGAGCTTGAAATTAAATATCCTCCAGTGCTTGCAAAGTACATAGCAAAAAAAGGAAGTGTAGCTCTGGATGGTATATCACTTACGGTTGTAGATGTATCCCCTCTGCAATTCCAGGTTGCAATAATACCATATACGGAAGATAAGACAAATATTCAATATAGAAAGAAAGGGGATTGGATGAATATCGAGATTGATCCCCTTGCGAGATATATTGAAAGAATCAGGGAGGCCAGGTATGAGTGAGTTTAGTCCTATAGAAGGGGTCCTCGATGATATAGGAAAGGGTAGGCCAATAATTATAGTCGATGACGAAGACAGGGAAAATGAAGGAGATTTTATGATTGCATCGGAAAAGATCAGACCTGAGGCAATAAATTTTATGGCAAAGGAAGGCCGCGGACTTATCTGTGTCTCGCTTCCTCAGGAAAGACTTCAGGAACTACACCTACCACTGATGACTACCAATATAACGGCACGTCATGGGACCGCTTTTACCATATCAGTGGATGCAAAGAGAGGGACAACTACAGGTATAAGCGCTTTTGACAGGAGTGTTACAGTTAAAGCACTTATCGATCCCGACACAAAACCCTCTGATCTTGCAAGGCCCGGCCACATATTTCCACTCCAGGCCAAAAAGGGAGGAGTCTTACGTAGAGTGGGACATACGGAAGCATCTATGGATATTGCTAAAGTCGCAGGTTTCTATCCTTCCGGGGTTCTCTGCGAGATAATGGACGAAGACGGAACAATGGCAAAATTGCCTCGCCTTACAGAAATAGCGAGTAAGCATAACTTGAAGATAATCACTGTGCAATCTCTTGTTGAATACAGGCAGAAAAAGGAGAAGCTGGTGAAGAGGGAACCGGAGGTTCTTTTTCCAACGCGTTTCGGAAGATTTCGGCTCATTCCGTTTTCGAATCAACTCGATGATAAGATCCATATTGCACTTATTAAGGGAGAAGTGGATGGTATGGAGAATGTTCTTGTCAGGGTTCATTCGGAATGCTTGACTGGTGACACACTCCGTTCACTCCGGTGCGATTGTGGCAACCAATTAGAAAGTGCTATGCGAAGGATAAATGAGGAAGGCATAGGGGTTTTCCTGTATATGAGGCAGGAAGGTAGGGGTATTGGTTTACTCAACAAATTAAAAACTTATAAACTTCAAGACGAAGGACTTGATACAGTCCAGGCCAATGAAAGACTGGGATTTAAACCGGATCTCAGGGATTATGGAATAGGTGCCCAGATATTAAAGGATCTGGGGCTTTCAACAATACGGCTCCTGACCAATAATCCAAGAAAGATAGTTGGTTTTGAAGGATACGGCCTGACTGTTACGGAAAGGGTCCCAATTGAAACCCAGCCAAACGAAGAAAATGTGAATTATCTCAGGACTAAAAAGGAAAAGATGGGGCATTATTTAAAAAATGTATAAGGTGTCAATGTGAACCACAGAGCCACAAAGAACGCGAGTAAAAGAGCACAACGTATTCTCTCCTGTCTCTGTGGCAAAGAAATAAGGAGGTAAAATGGAATTTAAGGGTAAGATAAAAGGTAAGGGATTAAAGGTTGCTATTGTTATCTCTCGTTTCAATAGTAGGGTAACGGAAAAACTCAAGGATGGAGCGATTGATTGTCTTGTTCGTCATGAAGTAAATGAGAAAGATATAGACATATACTGGGTACCAGGGTCTTTTGAATCTCCGATGCTGCTTAGGAAAGTAGTTGATAGGGGTGGCTATGATGGCTATATCGTGCTGGGGGCTCTCATCAGGGGTGATACTCCCCATTTTGATCATTTGGCTGCGGAGACCATAAAAGGGATAGCAAAAATATCACTGGAAGCAGATGAACCTGTAATTTTTGGAGTGATAACAGCGGATACGGAAGAACAGGCGTTAAGCAGAGCCGGTATGAAAGTTGGCAACAGGGGGTGGGATGCTGCAATTAACTCACTTGAGATGATTAACCTTTACAAGACGCTGAAGAGTGGTCACTAAAAGGAGAATTGGAAGGGTTCTTGCTGTTCAAAGTTTATATCCTTCCCGAATAAACGTAGCATCTTCAGTAGAAGCCCTTCATAACTTAATTGAGACTGGGAAGTACGATGGAGAGTCAGTGGAGTTTGCAACACGGCTTGTAAGTTCTTTTACCGATCACCCAAAAGAGATTGATGAACTGATTATGAAGTTCATCGAGAACTGGGAATGGGACCGTGTCTGTGCTATGGATAAAGCTATTCTCGGTATTGCGGTCACAGAACTTCTTTATTTTCCCGAGAATCCACCGAGGGTGATTATCGATGAAGCTATAGAAATTGCAAAGGAATATTCCACTGAGAAATCCGGTCAGTTTGTTAATGGTCTTCTGGATAGGGTTGCAAGAGAGAAGGGATTTTTATGAAATATGTGATAATTTCTGACATCCATGGAAACTTAGAAGCCTTCCAGAGTGTTCTTTCGTGGATACATTCATATGAAGAAATTGATAAGGTCGTATGTCTTGGAGATATTGTTGGCTATGGTGCTGACCCAGGGGAGTGTATAGAACTTACACGAGGCATTTCTGATATAATAATTGCAGGTAACCATGATTTTGCAGCAGTAGGGAAAACGAATATTGATTTCTTTAATCCTGTGGCAAAGAAAGCTGCTATATGGACAGGAGGAATACTCTCTACCGAACATATCAATTTCCTGAAATCTCTCCCACTCGTTTGTGAAACTTCAGATGTACATTTTGTTCACAGTTCTCTATATAATCCTGATGAGTGGAGATATCTACTGAGTCTACACAATGCCCAGATAGATTTCCAGATAATGAAGAAAGACATTCTCTTTGTTGGACATTCTCATATTCCTCTGGTGTTCGAAGATAAGAATGGAAAGATAAACTTGATAACGGACCCTGAAATCAATCTGGATCAGAATGCAAAATATATCATCAATCCAGGGAGCGTTGGACAACCAAGGGATCATGACCCAAGAGCATCCTTTGCAGTGTTCGATTCGGAAGATCGGTATCTGAAGATAATCCGACTTGATTATAATATACAAAAAGCACAGATGAAGATAAGAGCGGCCGGTCTCCCGGAAATACTTGCTGAGCGCCTGAGTTATGGAAGATAATATTTTACTACTCGCCAATTGCTTCCACATTGCAACCTTCAATGATTCAATGGATGAACTTAAAGGGCAGGATATTCTGATAGAGGGTAACAGAATTAAGGTGATTGGGGAAGGTATAGAACTATCTACCGAGGAGATAAATAGAGCGGAAATTATAGATTGTTCTAGCTATCTCGTTATTCCAGGTATGATAAATACACATCATCATTTATTCCAAAATCTTACGAGAAACCTTCCTTCAGTTCAAAATGTGGAACTCTTTGATTGGCTTACCCATTTATATCCAATCTGGGCGAACATTGATGAAGAAGCAATTTATTATTCAACACTTCTTGGATGTGGGGAGTTGTTAAAGACCGGAGCAACCACTACAACTGACCACCATTATCTTTATCCGGAATCCTTTAAAGGGGATTTAATGGAGATTCAGTTTGAGGCAGCCCTGGAATTGGGAATAAGGTTTTCTCCATCCAGGGGTTCTATGACAATGGGTGAAAAAGAGGGAGGATTACCGCCCAGAGAAGTAACCCAGAGCACGGAAGAGGTAATAGAGGACAGCATACGGGTAATTAATAAATTCCATGACCCTCGACCCCTTTCAATGAGAAGAATCACACTGGCACCCTGTAGCCCCTTTTCGGTTGGAAGAGACCTTATGATAGAGATAGCGGAGTTGGCTCGTGCCCATTCTCTTCCTCTCCACACGCATCTGGCAGAAACTCTTGATGAAGAGAAATATTGCCTTGAACGTTTCAAAAAGAGGCCTCTCGAGTTGATGGAAGAACTTAACTGGTTGGGAGAGGATGTTTATTTTGCCCATGGTATCCAGTTTAATGATGCTGAATTAGATTTACTTTCCCGAACAAAGACGGCAATTTCACATTGTCCATCCTCCAACATGAGACTTGGTTCGGGGATAGCAAGGGTGCGGGAGATGTTGAACAGAGGAATCGTTGTGGGGTTGGGTGTTGATGGTTCCGCTTCTAATGATTCCTCGGATATGCTGGGCGAAGCAAGGAATGCAATGCTATTACAGAGGGTAAAATATGGGCCAAAGGGTTTATCTGCAAGGGAAGCTCTATCTTTGGCTATAAAAGGTGGAGCTGAAATACTGAACTTCCCTGAACTTGGTTCTATAGAGGAAGGCAAGGGTGCTGATCTTGCTCTATTTAACTTAAAAGATATTCAATATGCAGGAGGTTTATCCGACCCACTTGCTACTATTGTATTTGCAGGCTATGATCATGGAACCGTTTATACTATCGTCAATGGGGGAATAGTTGTAAGGGAAGGCAAACTTGTTAATTTGTGCGAGGAAGAAATCGTAGAGAATGTGAACAGGATATCTGCAGATCTTACAAAGAGACATTAATCATAAATTAGTTACATTTGGTTTTATAATTGGACTTATCTAAATCAAGAAACAAAAAATTAAAAAACTTGACATTCTAAAAATTTGAAGTATAAGAAGTATAAAATTATTACTCATCTGTAAGAAAAAAGGTGACTTGACTAGAAAGGGAGAAGATGTTAAACTTAAATGAGTATGAATTTCTATACCAGAATTATTTACAATATCAATACAGAAGACTTTTATATACTTTTTGAGACTTAATGCCCACTAAACATATAAAAGGAGGAATGATGCTTGAAAGATATAAAGGAAACCCCATACTCAAGCCTATAGAATCTCATCCATGGGAATCCAAAATGGTATTCAACACTGGAGCCATATATCTTAATGACAGGTTTCATCTATTGTATAGAGCAAGTGATAAAGACGAGATCTCTACACTTGGATATGCATCATCAAAGGATGGTTTTCATATTGATGAAAGACTCGATTCGCCCGTGTTTTCACCGCAGAGTGAATTGGATTATCTTGGAGTAGAAGACCCAAGAATAATAAAGATAGGGGATAAGCTCCATATAGCATATACAGCATATGGAAGAGTACCAGGGATGGATGATAAATTACGTAAAGATACAAGGATACCCCAGATTGCATTAACCTCTATATCTGTGGATGATTTTTTAAATCACAGGTGGAATTTTAGTGAACGGATATATCCATTACCTGGAGTGATTGATAAAGATGTTGTAATATTCCAGGAGAAATTTAACGGGAAATATGTGATCTATCATAGGGTCTCACCACATATCTGGATATGTTACTCTGATGATCTTAAACACTGGTATGATCATGATATACTGATGAGTCCAAAGGAAGAATGGGAACATTTTAAGATAGGGGCAAGCGCACCTCCTATTAAGACAGAAAAGGGTTGGTTATTTATCTATCATGGAGTTTCGAGAACACATGTTTATAGAATTGGTTTTGCTTTTATAGATTTGGAAGATCCTACCAGGATTATCTACAGGCATCCCGAGCCAATCCTTGAGCCTGAGATGGAATATGAGAAGGAAGGTGTAATCCCAATGGTTGTCTTTACCAATGGTGTAGTTCTTAAAGACGATATTGTTTTCGTATACTATGGTGGAACAGATACTGTTATCTGTGTAGCAACAGCCCCAATATCTCGGTTCTTTGAACTCGCAGGTCTATGATAATGCTAAGATTGATTAAATGGTTCAACATTCCTTTAACCGGTATATTGCTTCTAACGATGAATATTCCCTTGCAAGCAGGTGGAGATGTCGTAAAGCTTATCTACTGGCCTTCTTCTAACCCACAGGAGATAGCATTAGCAGTTAATATTGTAGATGAGTG
>Ga0209121_10000937_pt1 | contig 30984 bp, 18 predicted proteins | sample Cruoilmetagenom3_FD_187292 | JGI IMG/M metagenome (GOLD analysis project Ga0209121, IMG submission 187292) | Oil polluted marine microbial communities from Coal Oil Point, Santa Barbara, California, USA - Sample 3 (SPAdes) (version 2) | ecosystem: Environmental > Aquatic > Marine > Oil seeps ...
CCGGCGCTGTTCGATACGGCCACATACAGCGGCTCGGCGGCGTTGCTGGCGATACCGATATCCTGGTTCGCCCACTGTGGGCCAATCGTGCCGGTAATCTGCACGCCGGAGAATTTGGCTTCACATGTCGCGCCGGCGTTATGGCTGGTTAGTGCAAGGCCCACATAGACGTTCGAGCTCATCGAGATGCTCTGCGGATTCCATGACATCGATTGCCAGGTGGCCCCGTTGGCTGAGTAGAAGCCTCTGAAGTTGCCTCCGACATCACGCTCCAGTTTCACCCAGTATGGTGCAACGATTGCCGTCTGCTCGGCTGTCGCCACACTGGTATCGCTCGTGGCACCCGCATCTGTGTCCGTCCGCGCCTGGAATCTGCATCCGTTCGTAGCGGTGCCGTCGGCGTTGGTGGGCGTGATGTAAACCGCGGCGAACTTTGAACCGGCTGCGAGCGTCTCGCGGATCATAACGCCGGCCTTGGCCCAGTTGTCGGTCTGCTCGACGCTCTCGACCCTCGCTACTATCGAGCCGGGGCCGGTGAGTATCTTCGAGGCTAAGTGGAATTCATCGGCCTGGTTCCAGATATCGGCGCCGGAGGCGGTCATCGTGTAGGTGCCGGCCGGCGCTTCTACGAAGCTGCCGACGGACGCCGGGTTGCCTCTGAACCAGATTGACAATTCCGCGACGCCTTCTGCAGTCCAGTCGCGCTGGCCTGTCAACGTATGTTCCACCTCAGAATACTTCGAGTAGCCCTGCTTGTTGTTGTCGTAGTTAAGCGGCATTGACTGGTTGCCGCCGTGAACGATAGTTTCCTCGGTATAGGAAGCAGTCGTTTCGTCGCCTACAGCAGACCCTGTACCGTTGCCGGCAAAGTAGCCCGGAGTACCGAGCGCACCAGCGCCAAGTCCATCGTGCCAGGCGTACCATATCTGATTATCAGCGGCATCGTAGTCCTCGAAATCGTCGATGACGAAGAAATCGCCCGTCGTGAAGCTCCAGACGTTGCCGGCCCACGGACTGTCGGGACTGTCGTTGACCTCATCGATCCGCCAGTAGTAAGCTGTGTTCAATATAAGCATGCCGGGATCGTAGCTCTCCTCGCCAAGGGCCTTTGCCCCCTTATATTCGGGTGAGGCTGTCGTGGCATTGGCCACGGCGTCTAAATCCGTGCCGAAATATACCTCATGCGAAGCAGCGACGGCTCCCGCATCCCAGCCAAGAACCACCGACGGCTTCACATCCACAGCACCATCGGTCGGATTCGGGCCACTGACCGCGCCCTCGGTAGTGAAACTCCAGACTTCGCCCTTATACGTCTCTATGCCGTCGAACTCATCGACCCGCCAGTAGTAAGTATTGGCCAGATTGAGCGGGCCGGGATTGTAATTCGCAGTACCGTTAGGAATTCCCGCGGCAGCGCTGCTTACTTCGTCGAAATCTTCGCCGAAGACTATATAGTGTAATTTTGTACCGAAACCTGCCGTCCAGCTAAGCTGCACGTTCAAGCCAACAAATTCGGCGCCTTTGGCCGGATCGGGATAATACGCAGTCTTCGGAGGAATCGAGAAACTCCATACATCTCCCTTCCAGGGACTGTTAGGCTCGGCTTCGTTGACCTCGTCAATTCGCCAGTAGTAAGTAGTACCCGGAACAAGACCATCCGGATAAGCAAATCCGGGAAAGCCGGCAACATAATATTCATCAGCCTGATTTCCTCGGAACGTATCACCTGTTCCTTCGTTGACATCGTCGAAATTTTCGCCCAAATACACATCGTGAGAGACTGAGTAACCTCCCGGCTTCCAGGAAATGCTCACCCATGTGTCCGGGTATAGAGCACCGTCAGCCGGGGTTGGACTCGATGCGTATGGCCATAGTCCGCCTGCCCCTTCCATAACGCCCAGAACCTCTCCTGCCGATAGCGCCTTTGTGTAGAGGCGCACATCGCTCATATAGCCTCGCCAATGTTCCGAGGTGACGTCGCCGCCCATGTAAAATGGATTCTCATCGATGGTCTTCGTGATCGTGTTGGTTAATGTCTCTTCGCCATTACGATAATAGGTCAGGGAAGTCCCATCCTTGACGACTGCATGATGGACCCATACGTCACCCGGGTGGGGATCGTAATTAATACCCTCTGTATAGCTGCCGTCGTCGTTATAGAACTCGAATCTTGTCGCCGTGAATTTGATGAACTGAAGTGGCGATGCCGTGCCCCCGTATCGATTGCCCATGATCGTATCATTGTTCGTCTCTTGCGCGGAGTCTTGTTTGATCCAGAATGCCCATGTAAAATCATTCTCCATAGTCATCGCCGGAATAATCAAGTCAGTGACAACAACTGCACCGCTATCTTCCCCATCGAAGCTCAGAACCATGCCGCGTTCCGGATCATTGAACCATGCCGAACCGCCATCGCCCAGGCCTCCGCCGTCGGCGTTGTTGATGGTCCCGTCATTTCCGGATGCGGACAGATCGGCGACGGTATCCCCGGAGCCTTCATCCATTTTCCACCACCCAATAAGATCAGGGTCGGCGGCGCCGGCTCCGCTTGTTAGAACCAGCATTACAATAATAGAAACCAAAAGAATCAATTTCTTACACATGATATTCCTCCTTCAAAAAGAGTTAAAATAGCCGTGCCCTGGTTACAGACCAAAACACCCATTGTTTATAGTAGACATAAAGAGATTATTGTTCTGAATAAGGATTCGGTCTGACATCACCTCCTTTCTTCGGGAATCAACTATGAACTAAAGAGCCAAAATTGTAATCCCGGACCATATTCATGCTACAGTATTGGTTTTATCTGCTAATTGGTATCTTTTGGCCAGATCCAGCCAAACAAAGCCAATTTAATCTGTAGAAAAGCTGATAAATACATCAATAGCAGCCGACTCAAGGGTACGCTTAACTATTCTTTTATATACCAAATTATCGCTCTTTCTGTCAAGAGAAATTTCTGAATTATATTGGACAGAGGCATCGTTAGAATTTGAAATCCTTTACAGTCGAATGATTTGTTTGTTAGAATCACGAATTGTTGTTGGTTTATAGTTCATCAACGGTAAAAAATGAATGGCAGACACTGAAAATTGGGCTTTTTTAAGCAGGAGTCCCCCGATATGAAAACTGATAGTAAATTGCGAAGGGCCTGTTGCAACAGGCGTGATTTTCTCAGGTCGGCATGCAGGACTGCGGCGGCGCTGGCCTTCGCCGGACCTGCTGCGCAGTCTTTATGGGCAGGGGAGGGCGGCAGGCCAGCTAAACGGAACATTGTCCTGATACTCAGTGACGATCACCGGTACGACTTTATGGGATTTATGAAGGATTCGCCGGCCTTCTTGGAGACGCCGAACATGGATCGGATGGCGCAGCAGGGGGCGCACCTGGCCAATGCGTTCGTCAGCACATCGCTATGCTCGCCGAGCCGCGCTTCTATTCTTACCGGCCAATACATGCACCATCATCGTATCGTTGACAACCAGCGGCCGGAACCGAAGGGCACGATGTTCTTTCCGCAGTACCTGCAGAAGGCCGGCTATCAGACCGCCTTTGTCGGCAAGTGGCACATGGGGCACGAACACGACAGTCCCAGGCCCGGCTTCGACCACTGGGCGAGCTTCAAAGGCCAGGGGGCGTATTTTAATCCAACGCTGAATATTAACAACCGGCGCCGGACGTTCCAGGGATATACGACTGATGTCCTGACAGACCAGGCATTGACGTGGCTGAAAAAGGGGCGCGATGCGCGCAAGCCGTTCTTTTTGTACCTGTCATTCAAGGCGGTCCATTATCCTTTCCAGCCCGCCGACCGTCACAGAGGCCGCTACGCAAAAGCCGAAGTCAAGCGCCCCGAAACAATGGCCAACACCGAGCGAAACTACCAGACGCAGCCGCACTGGGTACGCGAGCGCCGCTACAGCATTCACGGCGTCGATCACATGGAAACCGGACAATATGACAACGATCCCGTGCCGTCGTTCGACGAACTTTACAAGCAGTACTGCGAGACCGTTCACGGGCTGGATGAGAATCTCGGTCGGGTGCTGAAGTATCTTGACGAAACCGGTCTGAGCGAATCGACGCTGGTGCTTTACATGGGCGATAACGGTTTTGAGCTCGGAGAGCACGGCTTTTACGATAAGCGGGATGCCTTCGAGGAGTCTATCCGCGTGCCGATGCTCGCGTATGCGCCGGGCCTGATTGAGCCGGGCACGAAGGTAACGCAGATGGTCCAGAATATTGATATCGCACCGACGCTGCTGGCGACGGCCGGCATTCAGCCGCCCGAAACCGCAGGCATGGATGGTTATTCCTTCCTGCCGTTGCTGCGAGGCAAGTCAATCCGATGGCGGGACCATATCCTTTACGAATATTACTGGGAGTGGAACTTCCCCGCTACGCCGACGGTGTTTGCCATTCGCACCGACCGGTACAAGTACATTTTCTATCAGGGTGTTTGGGACCACGATGGTTTCTACGATTTGCAAACCGATCCGCACGAGCGGCACAACCTGATTAATATCCCGGCCTACGGCGAGCAAATCGAGGCGATGAAAAAGCAGCTTTTCGATGAGCTCGAAGCCGGCGGCGGGCTTGACATCCCCGTTCGCAGGCCTCTCGGCGAGCGACTCGACCAGCGTAAAAACAGACGCTGAGCATCTGACGTCAAGCTATGTTTGTGAATCAGTATTTGTCTTGTTCGAGGAGTAACTTATGTGCTTAAGAAGTTTTAGTATCCGAATTTTTATTCTGGTTATTTTTGCCGGTTCCGCATTTACCGGAGATATTCAAATGGAGCCGTTTGCGATGGACTGGCGTGATAATTCAGACTCGCTTGTGAATATGTCTTTTCTTCTGGATGCACCGGCAGGCAAGGACGGATTTATCCGCATGGAAAACGGGCACCTTGTCAAGCCGGACGGCGACCGTTTTCGCATCTGGGGCGTCAACGTCACAGGAGCGGCGTGTTTTCCATCTAAGGAAGATGCCCCGGTTGTGGCCGGGCACATGGCCCGGTTCGGCATTAACTGTGTGCGGTTCCACTTTCTCGATTCGAACTGGTCCGGCAGTCTTTTTGTCACAGGAAGAGAGGATACGCGACAATTGGACCGGCAGCAGCTTGACCGGCTGGATTATTTTGTCGCCGAACTGAAGAAGCGGGGAATCTACACGAATCTCAATCTGAACGTGGGAAGAAACTACAGGAAAGGGGATGGAGTAAGGGATTATGAATATCTCGGGCTGGCCAAGGTTATTAATTACTTCGACGAGCACGTTCAAATGCTGCACGCCGAATATGCACGGCAGCTTTTGACTCACTATAATCCCTATACGAAATCCAAGTACTGCAGTGAACCGGCGGTTGTGATAGTCGAGCTTGTTAATGAGAATTCCATAGTGGAGGCATGGTTCAGCGACCGGCTGCTGGGGACCAACAAGAATAAGAATCCCGGTACATGGGCCGACATCACGGCATGGTACGCCGATCAACTGACAAAAAAGTACAATGCTTGGCTGCGGGCTCGCCTGTCCGGGGCCGAGCTGGAGGAACTCCGCGAGATGGCCGGTATAAAAGAGGGTGAGCTTATACCTCGCTTGACAAAGGACCAGTTTGACGCCGCACCTGAGAAGAGATTTCACCTCGAAGCGGAATTCTATATGGAATTGGAACAAAACTACTTCGGGCAGATGTATCGATACTTAAAGGACGAGCTTGGCGTAAAGGCATTAATTGTCGGCACGAGCGACCATAACCACTGGAAGAGCGGCTATCCTTTACTGAGTTCCACTTCCAGGCTGGACGTGGTGGATGGTCATGTATACTGGCAGCATCCCCGTTATCTGACCGATCCCGTGACCGGACGAAGGACGTTTTCCATACCGAACACTCCGATGGTTAACGATCCCCTGAACTCCACGGTGGTTCAGCTTTCCCGGTCCGCCGTAGCGGGCAAGCCTTATACCGTTTCGGAAACCAATCATCCTTTTCCCAACGAATATGCCTGCGAAGGTATTGGCATCCTCGCGGCGTACTCGGCCTTCCATGACTGGGACGGTATTTTCTTATACACATTCGAGCATAAAGATCCCGGGCAATGGCCGCCGCGAACGCCGGGACATTTCGAGATTCGGCCTGACCCTGTTAGAATGACAAATCTTGCGGCTTGTGCCGTGATGTTTTTAAGGGGCGACGTGCAGCGGGCGATTGAGACGGTTCCGAGGTCATATTCACTTCAACAGGTTCGCGAAAGTATTCGTTACCCGTCGTCGGAGCGGCCGTATTTTACGCCCGGATTCCCGGTTTCCGCGGCCCTGCGGCACGCGACGCGAATCGTTTCTTTTTCCGGTCAGCCGGGGCAGTACTCCAAAGCCGGCACGGATAATCCGATTGTTTCCGACACGGGCGAGCTGTCGTGGTACCGCTCCGAGCGTGGAAAAGGGCTTGTCACAATTGAGACGGAAAAATCGCAGGCCATTATCGGATTTATCACAGACAATAACATAGCATTGAAAAACATTTCCGTTGCGGCGGAAAACGAGTTCTGCTCGATTATCGTGACATCTCTAAGTGAAGAACCGATCACCGGCTCTCCGAGCCTGCTTCTGGTCGCATCGGCCCGCTCGGCGAACAAGGGCATGTTCTGGAACGACGACAGAACGTCGCTGTCCGACTGGGGTACGGAGCCGACCGTTATCGAACCGGTCAGGGGCAGCGTGACTCTACGGAACATCAGGCCGGCCGAACATGTAGAAGCCGTTCCGCTAAATTCCGCCGGCAAAAGCATGGGCCGGTCAATTCGGGCGAGAGAGCTTGCGGACGGTTTCGTAATACCCATCGGCCAGCCTGCTACAACGTGGTATCTTGTGAAAGTTCAAAGATAGAAAGTCTATCTGTTTACACTTGACGGCTCTGTATTGACTGTGTATCTCAGCGGTATATAATGTTGTCTGCTTTATATTACGGAATCCGTTTCTCTCATGGTTTCGAGGTATTTTTCCATGTGGCAGAGAATTCTCAGGCTTTTTCGCGGTTCGGCAGAGGACGAGACTCTGCTGACCGAGTTCGAGGACAGTCTGATGCTTATAGTCGATCCCGAGCAGCTCACGAATAATCTGCTGAGCAAATTGCAGGGATTGATGGAAGTGGAGAAGGCCTTTGTATATCTGGCGGATCGCAGCGAATCATCCCTCACTTTTTCTCTTGTGGACAAGGCCGGGCGGGGCGAATCCCGGCTGCCGGCTTTGGCCGCCGACGGCATCACGGCACAGTGGTTTCGGGCTAATCGTCAAATTTTGTTCTTCGAGGAAAACAAAGAGGTTACGGATTACCTGCGTGCCGAGCTTGAGCCTTTTTTGGATTTAGGTGTAAATCTCGCCAGTCCCCTTATTTCAATGGACAGGCTGATTGGCATTGTGTTTCTGAATTTAAATCAGGTGCCGTTGAGTCCAGCTCAGATTGCGAACCTGCAGGTGCTCGGCAGACAGGCCAGCCTGGCGTTCGAGAATGCTATTCTGTTCAAAGAGCGCTTGCGCCAGAACGAACGAATGTTTCGCGCCGAGCAACTGGCAACGATGGGACAATTTGCTGCGGGTATCGCGCACGAGCTTCGCAATCCGCTGACGGCGATTCGCAGTACGATACAGTACCTTGAAAGTGAATTCAGCGAGGGCACGGACCAGAAAAAGCTCGCCCACGATATTTTGGATGAGGTGGATCGGCTGAATAATATCGTAGGTAATCTGCTGTCACTCGCCCAGCCGGCCGAGAGCAATCCCGAAGAAATAGATATTCGCCAGGAAATCGAACGGTGTGCGAATTTTATCGAGGCTAAAGCCAAGAGCCAGAACGTTAAGCTTCAGACCGATTTCGAGAAGGATTTGCCGAAACTCAGATTCAATCAGTCTGAGTTACGACAGTTGCTTTTGAACGTAATGATGAACGGTCTGCAGGCAATGCCGGAGGGCGGGATGCTCTTAATCAAAGCCTGCCGCCTTTTGGAAGGAGCACATGACTTGGTTGCCGGAAGTGAACGGGTTTTGATTCAGATCGAGGACGAGGGTCCCGGAATATCCGCCAATTTACGGCAGAAGGTTTTCGAGCCTTTCTTTACGACTAAGGCCGGCGGGACAGGCCTCGGGCTGGCCATTTGTAATAGTATAGTCAAAAGATATAATGGTGAAATCTGGATAGAACAAGCCGGCCGTGGCGGTACCGAAGTGAAGATTTCCCTTCCGGCGGGCTAAATGCAGCGTTTGGGAGCCGAATCACATGGAAAAATCCAGAGTATTGATTATCGATGACGAAGCCAGCATACGTTCCATTTTGTCGACGCTGTTGAAAAAAAATGGTTACTACGTGCAGGTTGCCGATTCCGGGGAGTCGGGGCTTGATGTATACGCCCAGTTTAAGCCGGCTGTTATTTTGCTGGACTTGAAAATGCCCGGAATCGACGGCATGGAGGTTATGGAAGTCCTGGACAAGCGTCTGAAGGCCGACTGTAAAACTATCATCATGACCGCACACGGGGAGGTTCGTTCCGCCGTAGAGGCTATGAAAAAGGGAGCCTTCGATTATCTTGAAAAGCCCTTCGATAACGATGAGCTCCTGGCTATAATTTCGCGCGCGGTGGAAATGGTGACTCTCAAACGAAGGGTCAGGGAGCTGGAAGATCAGCTTGAAGAGACCTACAGGTTCGAGAATATTGTAGGTGTTTCGGATAAGATGAAGTCGACGTTCGCTTTGATGCACAGGTTCGCCGGCACAGATGGTACGGTGCTGGTTTACGGTGAGAGCGGCACGGGCAAAGAATTAATCGTGCGGGCCATTCATCAGGCCGGCAAACGCAAATCGGGGCCGTTTGTTGTGGTTAACTGCGGTGCCATTCCCTCCAATCTGATCGAGAGCGAGTTTTTCGGTCACGAGGCTGGTTCGTTTACCGATGCCAAGGAACTCAGGATAGGCAAATTCGAATCGGCCGACGGGGGGACATTGTTTCTTGATGAAATCGGCGAACTGACTCTCCAGGCGCAGGTTAAACTCTTGAGGGTTATTGAGGAGGGGATGTTTTCGCGTGTTGGCGGCAACGAGCCGATTGCCGTCGATGTCCGGGTAATGGCGGCAACGAATCGCGACCTGGCGACAATGGTCGAAGAAGAAAAATTCAGAGAAGATCTGTACTGGCGGTTGAACGTTCTGAGTTTGAATATCTGTCCGCTGCGCGAGCGTAAGGAAGATATTCCGTTATTAGTGGAACAATTCCTCGAGAGATATGCCACGCCGCTGGGTATCGAACAGCCGACAGTTTCTGGGAAAGCTATTGAGCTCCTGATGACTTACGAATGGCCGGGCAACGTGCGAGAGTTGCAGAACTGCCTTTACAGCGCGATAACGGTTGCAGGCGGGCCCACGATTGAACCTGCTGACTTGCCGAGAAGAATTTACTCCGAGTCGGAAGCGCCTGAGCCGACCAGTATAATATCAGGGCGAATATCACTCGCCGAGACGGCCGCCCAGGCCACAGCTAAGGCCGAGCGCCAAGCAATCAACAAGGCCCTTTCGGAAACGGGGGGCAATCGCGAAAAGGCCGCCGAGTTCCTTGGCATCGGTCGAAAAACCCTCTACCGCAAGTTGAGACATTACGGGATAGTATAATCTGCATGATCGAAGCCGGTGTGTCGCTAATGACCCGGACGTGTCAGCCATGACACATTGAGCTGCTTAACGGGGGCATCTCCCAAAGTCACTATTTTGCCTTTATCACCTTTCATAACAAGAGCTTACGAAAGTTGAACCTGTTTAGATCTTCATTGGCACGTTCTTTGCAATATGAAGATCATAAGAATATCTAAAGGGAAGGGCTAAGGATGGATACTGCTAATTTAGTCGGCAAAAAAGATCGGTTTCTAATTTGTGGATTGGCATACATTCTTCTGATAGCACAAAGCTTTTCTGTGGTTTGGGCAGGTCAGCCGCTGCTTCCAGGAGACTTAAAGGTAAGCGAGAATTTCAGTTTCTTTGGAAGCGGCGGCATCGACTGGCAGGCTCTGAATGATCCCAACAATAATCCCATTCTGGTGGCGTGCCTGGAGGGAAGAGCTGATGAGTCGTTAAAGCCCCTCGGTGTATATGACGTTAAGCAGCGTCTGGAAAGGCTTCAGCGTGGGAACTTGATTAAGAAAGTCGGTGATCGCTATGTTTTGGCCTTTCCCGCCGTAGTGGGTGACAAGCGGGACCGGCTGCGAACATACGCAGAACAAGCGGCCCGGCAGTTGATGCCTTTTGGTGAAAAGATTATTGCCCAAATTCAGCCACATCTGGCCGGGCGTGATGAGATGCTTTATCACGTGCTGTGGTCGGTAATCATGGACGGCGGCCCTGCCTGGGACGCCGCGCGGGCAGAGATGAACAAAAAAATCAGTAACGGTGACACCTCGACTGAGAATAAAGCCTGGCTGCTGTACCCGCCTCATCCTTTCCGTGTAGGGACAAACAGTTTTAACACCTCTTACGGACATATGAAAATCACCTGGAGCCCTAATACTCCGGGGCCGAATGTTATCGGCAGGGTCATTGCGAAATATATGAATCGATTGGCTCAGGCGATTGAACGGAACACAACAATAGGTTCGGCGGAAATCAAAGACGCCTTGGGCAGATACGGACTTGTAGATGAGGGGGGAAAAGTCCGCCTCTATACCATACAAAGTGATTCCAGTGCGGCGAAGGTTTATATGAAACTCGGGGCGGAATTCGGCTGGCAGATGATGGCTCATTTGGATGTGGAAAAAGTGGCCGGGATGCTGGATGTCTCGTCCGGCATTGCTTTCGTTATCGCCTATCATGAAATCTGCTGGCAACTCCTGCAGGACCTGGCTGAACAAAAGGTCCTGGAAATTCCCTCAATTGTGGCCAAAAGCCCAATAGATTCAACTGATGCATATCAGCTTGTGTCCTTAACGGTTATAAAGAGCATTTCGGATCCCTTGCTGGATACGGGGATGAGCACCGAAGAGGCTCAGGCTATTGAGGAATACCGTCGTATAAAAGAAAAAGTTCTCGCAGGAGACAAATATCAAGACGGCTCGACGCCGCTTCATGCTGTTCTGACTCATCTGTCTGAGTTAGAGCAGGGACAAACGAGAGATTACTTCATGGGATTCGATATCTTTCGTGCTCCTCTTCCGCCGGCAGAGCCCGAAGAAGCAAGCCTCTGGCCGGTGTATGCGGGGGACAAGGAACTTGCAGATACTTTTATTCTGGTCTATTCGAAAGGAAAGTGGATATGGATTGGTAATATGGGCAGCAACTATGATTGGCATTTGGCCAGACCTGCATTCGTAAAATGGGCCCGCGAAAAAATCGGGCAGAGCGTTCCGGCCGACGGTTCAGGAAAGCCTTCTGCGACCGAAAAGCAGGCACCGGGCGAATCGACGGACAATCGGGTGCTCAGTCTGGATGGGAAAACGGGTTACATGCGTGTTACAGATTCGCAATCGCTCCGTTCGTTTTCGGATGCGATTACGATCGAAGTCTGGGTGAAGGCATCATCGTTTTATGCAGACGACTGGGCCATCAGTTCCATTATACGCAAGAACGTTGCTTCAGGAGCCGAGAATTTTCTTATGCGATTTCGGAATATTGACGGCGGTCTGTGCGTTCAGATGGGTCTGGGTGATTTGGGAACCCTGCGGGCGCCTTATGAGTTTGCAGTAAACAAATGGTATCATCTCGCCGGCACTTATGATGGGCAAACGGTTACTGCTTATGTCAACGGTCAGGCTGTCGCGAGCCAGAATCTATCCGGGCGGCTGTATATCGATAATTCCGACCTTTACATTGGCAAAGGTGGCCCGGAGTATCTTTACCAGGAATGTTTGCACGGTGAACTCGACGAAATACGCATCTGGAACGTAGCTCGGTCGCAGGAGCAAATCCGGGCCGCTATGAATGCCTCTCTGAGCGGCAGCGAAGAGGGTTTAGTTGCATACTGGAAGTTCGATGACGGCACGGCCAGGGATCTCTCAAGCCACGGCAACGACGGACAGCTCAATGGAGACGCCGGAATTGTGGAATCTACTCGCCCGGCTTTATCTGCCCCCGCGCAAGAGCAGCCGGGTATGCTTCTCGCCTGGTGGAAGCTCGATAATGACGCCAACGACAGTGCCGGGACCAATGATGGGACTCTACATGGAAATCCTGAATATGTGGACGGCAAGGTTGGCAGTGCGATCAGCTTCGATGGCGACGATTACGTGGACTGCGGAAATCCGGATTTGCTGAACTTCGGGACAGGCGATTGGACCATATCGGCATGGATAAAGACAACACAATCCGGAATAGAAGATATGAGTAAAGGTACTGTCTTTGCCAATGGGGCAGACGGAGCTGGCGGGATACGATACACGCTTGCTGTGAACGAAGGACAAACCGGTAGCATTACCTTGACCGCGGATGACGACAAAAATAAGGTACAGGCAAGAAGCAGCACCGCTGTGAATGAAGGCGCCTGGCATCACGTTGTCGTAATGAGAAAAGCCGGGCAGTTGCACGTCTATGTTGACGGTGTATTGGATGGAGGAGGCTACCTTCCTCCCGGATACGACCTTTCCGGAACATCCGGGCAAAATGCTTATATCGGGGCCATCACGGACAACGATGACGGCAGTCTTTATAAGTATTTTGTCGGCCTCATCGATGAGGTTTGTATTATTCGCGGCTCGATTGACGCCGACGGAGTTGGCGCGCTCTTTTCGGGTGAGGACCCGGCGACGGTAGCACAGACGGCGGTCATCGCCCGGCCTGCGCAGGCGGCGGTTGCCCAGGCCCGGCCGCGACAGACAGCGCCCTATGGTCCCCCCGGGAGTATCGAAGGCGATTGGCGGATAGTCTCCGATCAAGCCGGCCAGGTGGCTGTAATCAAAATACGCAGCCAAGCCGATGGTACGCTTAGTGCTGCCGTTGTCGCCGAGGTCGACAACGAGACATCACCGGCGATGCCTTTGAATAAAGTCACTTTTGAAAACGGCAAGCTCCACTTCGAAATGACTGCAAATCAGGCTTTTTTTGAGGGTACGATGAAAGAAGATGGTTTGACCATCGAAGGACAATTCCGGCAGCAAGGGCAGGTTACTGCGGTTGTGCTTAAACGGATGGATATAGACCGGAGCCAAGTGACGCCGGCCTCGCAAGAGCAATTCCAGGACCGAACGGGCGGCAAAAGCAACATAGCAATTGCATTGATATTGGTGCTTGCCCTGGCCGGCATCGTTGCGGGAATAGTATATTTCCTCGTCAAATCGAGTATAAGATAGAAAAAGGGGGTATCCTTATGATTTGGAAGATTGCGAAAAAGGAATTCCTGCTGAACCTGATGACGTTCAAGTTCGCCACCGGTACGATACTATGTATGATTCTGATAGCCATATTTGTGCCCATTCTGGCCAAAGCTTACCAGGAAAGGCTGAACAATTGCAGCGAGAACGTCGCCTACAACCAGTCCGAGCTGCGAAAAGTCGTAGTCTATAAGAATATTACCCCCACAATATATCGGCGGCCGTCCGTACTGGCGATATTCAGCGAAGGTCTGGCCAAGCAGCTCGGCGACTCGGCGGCTATTAAGTACGATAAGGTTCCTGAAATAAGCGGGTCCACGGCAAATCATTACTTGTCGATATTTTCGGTCTTTGACGTCTCGCTGATATTCAAGATTGTCATCAGCATTCTGGCGCTGCTGCTGGCGTATGATACAATATCCGGCGAAAGAGAACGCGGCACACTGCGGCTGATATTCTCAGGCACGGCGGCTCGCTATCAGGTGTTGCTCGGCAAGCTCCTCGCGGGATTGCTGGTACTCGTTGTGGACGTTACAATCGCCTTTATTTTGGGATTGGTTATCCTGCTTTGTTTGCCCATGGTGGATTTGACAGCTTCGGATTTGATCGATATCGGCTTGATGTTTTTAGCTTCTTTGGTTTTTATCGCAACGATGTACAATCTGGGATTACTGTTTTCCTGTCTGGCCAGAAGGTCCGCTGTTTCCCTGGTACTCGGATTGTTTGTGTGGATTATTTTTGCCGTGGTGATTCCCAATGGAAGTGTGTATTTGGCCACACTGATCCGTCCCATTGAGCCGGAGGACAAGGTCAATGATCAGATAACTGCGTTGGAAAGAGAAATTGGGACGGAATTTGTAAGAGAGCTGGAACGTTCCGGCAGGAGCTTTATGTCCGGACGAGATGACCGGTCTGATGCTTCCGGGGGTGGTTTTGGGAATGGTTACGTTCGATCCGGGACCGAGGCTATGATCCACAACGAGCTTTTACAGTACAGCATCCGCGTGCCCATTCAAATCAGATATGCCAATAAGTACTCGGAAATCAGAAATAATTATCTTCGCGGTTTATTCGAACAAACATGGCTTGCAGATAATCTATCCCGGATATCTCCGATTTCCCTGTACGAGAACATAATGTCCGCACTGGCCGGGACCGACGTGGCCGGCTTTCGGCAATTTATCGAAGCCGTCAAACCGTACCGCAATGACATCATCGAGTACATGCGTTCTCGAACCGATAATTTTTCTAAAACAATTTTTTTCACGCCCTGTACCGAAGAAGAGATACAAACCCGGCCGAAAGGCGATACGGCCGCCCCTCTTGAATTGAGCGATTTGCCGCGATTCACATACGAGGCTGATATTATTGGTATTCTGCGCAGGATCGCTCCCGATTTCGCGTTTTTGATACTCGGGAACATCCTGTTTTTTGCCGTGGCTTTTGCAGCTTTTGTGGGATATGACGTGAGATGATTCGACATCAAACGGAAGGAAATGAAATGTATTTTTATCCAAGCATCGGAGGCCAGATATGATTCGTCAGATTATTCACAAGGAACTTCTCGAGAACCTTTTGAGTTTTCGTTTCATCCTTTCGCTTGTGCTGATCATCCTGCTTTTCGCCGTGAGCGGATTTGTCTTCGTGAGTAAATACAAACAGCAGTCACGCGATTACTGGGAAAAGACTAACGAGAATGCGGAAGAACTGAGTAGACAAACGCGCCAGCTTTACAGAATTGCATTCTATAAACAGAGCATCTGGAGAGAGCCGAAACTGCTTGCTCTTTGCACCGAAGGATTTGAAAAGTCTCTGCCCAACTGTTTTACGTTCAATATATTCGATAGCGACTTGCCCAAAGTCAAAGGCCAGGGTAATTTCACTCTTTCTAACTTCAGCAGTATCGACTGGGTTTTTATCGTTTCGGTGATCTTGAGTTTTCTGGCACTGGTTTTTACATACGACAGCATCAGCGGCGAGAAAGAGGCCGGAACTATGCGGCAGATGCTTGCCAATACAATCCCAAGGCACCAAGTCCTCGTGGGCAAGTATATTGGCGTTGTGCTGACTATAGGTATACCTTTGTTTATCGGCCTGTTGGTTAGCCTTATCATTGTGGTTGCTTCCAATGTTGCCGTCATCAACGCATTGGATTGGTCGAAAATTCTTATCATTGTTCTGATATCTTTCCTGTATCTTTCCATTTTCATCCTCATGGGAATGTTTGTATCGAGCAGGACAGCTTATCCGGCCAATTCCATGGTTATGCTTCTACTGGTTTGGGTGGTTCTGGTTATTCTTATACCGAGTTTCGGAAGGATTATATCCGAAGTGTCCGGCGAGGCTCCGAATCCTGCAGAACTGGAGAGACGGCTGGCCGAAATCAGGACCGATGTATGGAGCAATTCCGAGAGATATGGTGAGAGGGCGGGCAACTGGGCTCCTAATGTTAATCATCCTATGAACAATCCTCCGGCACGAGCCCGGCTTTGGAACGCATCGGCAAATGCCCAGAATAAAGCCCGTGAAGATTACCACAATAAAATGATGGCCCAGGCATTAGTCGGCCGCAATCTTACGTGCTATTCTCCGACCGTCATCTATCAGCGTGCCTCCGAAACCATCGCCAGCACGGGGATCAATCACATAGTAAGTCTTCAAAGCCAGATCAAAGAATATCAGGCCGAGCTGAGGGAATATATTCGCGGCGAGGATGCCAAGGACCCCCTCAGCCTGCACCTGATATTTCCGGAGACCAATAGCGTGAGCGCCTGGCGAACAATTTCTCATAATCCCGTCGATTTCGCGAATGTGCCGAAGTTCCAGGAGCGGGATCTCGCACTGGGCCAATCTTTGAAATTAGCCGTCTGGGATATCGGCCTGCTGGCGCTGTTCAACCTGGCCTTCTTCGCAGGAGCTTTTGTATCGTTCCTGCGATACGACGTGCGGTGAGAAGGGAAATCCGAAGCAAATTCAAATCCCGGCGCGCCGGGAAAATACGAGATTTAAAAAAGAGAGTAAATAAAATGGAAATGAGACAAACCTACAGATTGGTATTTCTGACAGCCATCGTATCGGGTTGGCTACGGTTGGGGCCGGGTGGTGTCCTTGCGGCGGAAAAGCTTGACCCTTCACTTGTGCAGATTGAGGAACGCCTTGGAGAGGAAATGCGTGCGAGTCCCGCGGAGCCGAACTCGCTGACCTACCTTAGGGCGGTGGGAGAGCGGCCGGCACGGACTGTCTCGCCGAGGCAAATGAAGGCCAAACGTGTATTCACACTGGCCGAATGCTTACAATCGGCCTTTGTCAATAGCAATGAGATCAAACAGGCACGCGAACAGATACTGGCTGTCGGAGGCAGTAAGCTGATTAATAATTCGCGATTCATGCCCAGCGTTGAGCTGATTTCCCAATATGAGCATTTTCGAAATTTCGAGTCCGACAACAACACCGATGATGCCCACAGCATCAGTGCCAAAATCAGCCAGCGGATATTTGAGTACGGCAAGGATAATCCTCTGGATGTCAACCTGCGTCGCGACCAGCGTGATGTGCTGTTCAATTACGAAGACGCAATTGCCAGCGTGTTTTGGCAGGTACGCAAAGCGTTCTTTTTCATAAAGCTGAAGGAGCAACAAATTGCCACTCGCCAGGAACTGCTTGAGCAATTCAAAAAGCAGCACGAAATAAAAAAGCAGAGGATGGAGGAAAACAACCTGAGCACCAAAATGGAAGTTCTGACGGCCTACCTAAACGTGCTAACGGAAAGATCGGCAATCAACGCATTAGAGCGTGAGAAATTCAACCGTATGATAGATTTGTTGCGGCTGGTTGGCTTACCGGTCGGGGCCGACAAGGTGGAATTCGAAGGCCAGATGGATAACTTCGCTCTTGACGAATTTGATATGGATGGCATGATCCTTCTTGCCCTTGCCCAGAGCAGTCAGGTGGCATTGGCCGAGGCAATTGTAGCCGAGCGGCAAAGAGTGCTGGATCAATTGCGTTATGAATACCTGCCGGACTTGCGTGCGAGCACGGGGTATCAGGATGAAAATGGTACGATCGGCGCGGACCTTCTCAACGAGGACGACACATGGGGATTCGATATCTTCGGCCAGCCGAAGATGCCGGGTCAGAAAGAAGGCAGATCACAAAGCCTCGGCATATACCGAGATGAAGTGGCTTTAGGCGGGCCCGATCCGGGGTGGTATGCGGGCTTGCAATTGCGGATTCCGATCACTGAGGGCGGAGCGCGCAAAGGCCGGCAAATCCAGGCGAGAGCCATGCTTAACAGCTTCAAGGCGGCTCTCGAAGATCAAAAGGATCGCATTGAGCTGACCGTGCGTCAACAATACAACTTTTTGGCGGAGCAAAAATTGAAAGTGGACCTGGCGCAGAAGAACGTCGATATCGAGAGCCAGCGATTCATGATACAAACCCAACGGAGAGACGTCGGAAAGATCGACGACGACGCTTTGGAGCGGTTCCGCGAGAATTTTTTCCGGGCGCAAGACGGCCTCTTTAGTGAACAGGGAGAACTTATCCAACGCCAGGAAAACCTGCGTTTAGCAATACGGTTTTTTAAGTAGGAGTGTATTTCAAATGAACAGAATCAGAAACTTCAGAAACATTGTGGCAATAGTATGTGCCTTATTTCTGGCCGGTGCCGTGTGTGCACAGCAGGAAGAACAAGAGGCATCCTTAACCAATCCGGACCAAACAGCTAAGACACGTACGGAACTTTTGAACGAACTCAGTCTCAGAGAAGCTTTGGTCGTCCTCGAGAATGCAAGAGAAGGCCACGATCGTTTCGAGAGTGAGTACAGAGATGCAGAAAGGCTTATTAAGCAGAACATCATTCCTCAGAAGGATCTCGATTTAGCCTGGTCGGCCTACATGCAAGCCCAGCAGACACTGAAGCAGGCTCAGATCCAGCTCGATCAAACGAAGCTGGGTTTTCTGGCCAACGCCACACACATTACGATCATGGAAGCCAAGAAGTACAATGACAGTGAAGGCCGGCGAATGCTCGATTTGGTGCTCAAGAACTCGTCTGATTTGACGCAGGCCGAGTCGGCATTGAGTTTGACCGAGACGCAAAGTGAATCCGAATTACGATCGGAATGGCAAAATCCCACACAGATACAGGCCCTGCTGGATATCGATAATATTATCGTCTCGATTATCAGTAACAACGCGAGCATAGGCAAGCCTTACGAGAAGATCATACCTATGCTGCGCTACGGGGCCCAGGAGAAACTCAATTTCGTACTGCTGACGGATGTCCAGGAAGCGGGAATCAAACTAAAATACCTGGACCAGAACGTCATTGAGTATGTTTATCTCGAGAAGGAATCTCTCCAGGAGATACCCACGGTTGTTGCTTCCCAGTTCTCTCAGGAGGGCCAGCTCGGCACGGATATCAATTATCGCCTCGACCTCGAAATGCTTGTGACTTCCGACACGAGTTTTTCTCTATTGGTGACGAATCTGCCGCCGCAGATGAACTTTTCGTTTGTCGATTCGAGCAGCGGTGCCCGCATTACCAGCGTGCGTTTTACTGAATTGGTCAGTAAACACGATCTGGCCTTGCGCGTATCCATTCCGCAGAAGCTCGATGTTGCGATGATTGATAAAACGATAGACTTCGAGCTCTGGGTCGTCACGGCCAAACAAGCCGAAGTGCTTAACGCCTTGAGACAGGAATATGCAGGCCAAACGATACCCACCGAGAAGCTCGACCAGATAAAAGCGGGCCGGTTCGATCTGGTGCTGATTCCGAAAGGAACCGGTCGCCTGGAGATACTGATTAATAATCTCTTTGAAGAAATAAAACCCGGGCAGGACGTCGACATCAAGGCCGACCTGCATAACGATGGCACTCTGACTCTGTTCAATATCGTTCCGGAAATATCACCGCCGTTAGGCTGGAAGGCCGAAGTTCTGCCGAAATTGGTTGAAAAACTCTCACCGGATGATAAGCAGTCGATACAAATCCATCTGAGCCCGGGCCCGGAAGTCGGCGTCGGCGAATACGAGGCCCAGATCGAGGCGCGAGGTCAAAGCGGCAGCGAGGTCGTGGAAGCGCTTGAGAAACGACTTAAAATTCGCATCAGCGCCAAAACAAATATAACCGCCACACTGATATTGGTTTTGGGTTTGGTCGTCCTGATTACCGGCATAGTATTCATGGGTGTAAAACTTAGCAGAAGATAAACGAACAGACAATAGAAAATGCTCTGGGGCATTTTAAACAGGGCGAAGCTGCCACAAAACAATAGAGTATTTGAGTAGTTAAAATTGTAAATATTGTCTTATTAAATTCTGAAAGGGCGGAATTATGAAGAAGAAATGGATTGTCGTAGTTGTCATATTGATATGCTGTCTCGTGTATGCAATTGTTAAACTTAGCATGTCTGAAAACCAAAACATGTCAGAAAACCAATATGCGTATAATCAGGCAGAAAAGACGCAAAGTGCAAAACAAACCGATGCCGGCAGTACGGATGAGGCAGCACGCGAAGAGGGTTCGGGTACCCCTGCGACTGATGCTCAGATTGAAGCCGTCACCAAAGTCTTCAACGAGTTTCTCGGCGCCGTCAAGAGCAAGGATTATGAGCAGGCATGGAAGCTTATGTCGGAATCCTCCAAAAGCCAGGGGGACCTTGTGGAATTCAAGGAAGCTATTACACGTGAGGGGGCTTTAATAATGGAATCCATCATACGTCCAGAGTCTGCCACCCAAATAGACGGTCGTGTGAGAGTACGTGTTATGCACCCATCCCTTGGAGAAGAGAATTTGTCCTTCGTTCAAGAAGATGGGCAGTGGAAGCTGGATTAGTAACGCCGATATCTGGAAAGGATGATTTCTATAATGGAAGGATTTGTCATCACAGCGTCTGGATATTCGTTATGTCAGCGATTCGACCGCGTAAAGGGAATCCTCCATGATTTGGACGACTGCGAGAGAAGAGTTCCTGCTGAATTTATTCTCGGCCTTTATAAAGTTCAATAAATACGATGTGCGATGAGAAAGGAAAGAAACCATGCTTATGTCAATAATCAGAAAAGAAATACTTAGTAACCTTCTCAGTTACAAGTTTTCGATCATAACTATTCTTTCTACAATATTGATTCTCGTTAGCATATTTGTTATGTATCGGGATTACTGTCTGGCCAGGGAGTACTATGAGATCTTACAGTTGCCATACGCCATACCGTTGACATCCGAGGGTAAATCCGAGGATACTCCTGTAGTCATTCCGCCAACACCATTGGGCATCTTTGCCAAGGGACTGGACGATAATTTATGCCGATCTTATGAACGCGAATTTGGTGGAGGAGTCAGCGTCAGCAGGAACCGGCAGTCAGTGAACAATCTGTTCAAGCTTTTCACAACGCCGGACCTGCTGTATGTCATCAAGGTCATACTGTCTCTTTGCGCGATGCTGTTTGCTTTTGACATAATTTGCGGTGAAAAAGAGGCAGGGACACTGAGGCAATCGCTAAGCAACGATCTGAAAAGGCCGATTCTGATTATCGCCAAATGGATCGGTGGATTTACCAGCTTTATCTTACCTTTCTTCATAGCTGTACTTTTAGGCACAATTTTCGTGACATTATCACCTATGTTAGATATGAACGCTCAGGATTGGGCAAAGCTGGGACTGTTCCTATTAAGCAGTGTGATCTATTTGGCGGTTTTCTTTTCCCTGGGACTGTTAATTTCGCGCCTTACACATCGTCCTTCTACATCTTTGGTCTTTTCTTTATTTGTTTGGGCTATACTCGTATTTCTTATTCCGAATCTTGGCAATATTCTGGCCCGCCAGCTTGTCCGGATTCCGACGGTTCAGCAGCTTGAGCTAAAACGCGAACAAATCCAGATCAGGAGAGGACTCAAAGTTAACAGACCGCAGACCACAGTGCATGAGAGAATGGCAGCCCATGAACGTTTTAACTCAGAAAGAGAAATGCTCGGCGAAGATTACCGCAACCGTTTCAATAGACTGGCAACAATATCTGAAAATATCACCCGAATTTCCCCTGCCGCTGCATTTACTTTCCTGGCAACCGGTATTATGGGAACCGGTATGTTGGAAGAACGAAAATTAAAAAGGGCGGTTTTGGAATATATGGATTTTGCAGGGAATTGGGATGATAGAAAGGGCGATCGTCCGGCTTTTAGGTATCAGCGCAGTTCATTCAGAGAGGCTTTAGGCCCGGGGGGCCTGGGCAATTGTTTAATTCTCATTTTGTTTAACGTACTGTTTTTCACAGGGGCGTACGTGGCCTTCCTGCGCTATGATGCACGATAATTCTATACACAGGAGACGACTATGTTAAAGACAATTATTGCAAAAGAGTTCTTGAACAATATCCTTAATTTACGGTTTATGATAGGGCTTGTTTTCTGTCTCATTATCACCGTTGCCTGTACTATAATTCTGTCTCATGATTACAGGCAGGAATTGGCCGATTACAGCCATCGAGTCAATTTGCAGGATGAATTCCTGAGCAACTATGCGACCCGCGGTCTAATGTTCCGAATGATTCCGCATCAGAAGCCGCCGGAACGGTTTCGGCCGTTAATCATTGGCATTTCAGGCAATGAGGATTCCAAGTCTTTTGATGATAATCCGCTGCCAATACTCTTTCCTCCTCTTGACTTCTTATTTATTGTGACGATTATTATGAGTTTGCTGGCGATTTTATTTTCTTACGATGCTATCACCGGCGAACGACAAAGCGGTACGTTGAGATTAGTGATAGCCAATTCCATACCCAGAACAAAGATTCTTTTTGGCAAATTAGTCGGAGGCGCCGCCAGCCTGCTGATTCCCTTCATATTTTCGCTTCTGGCCGGTGTACTTTATATCAACCTTAATCCTAACATCCAATGGGATGGCTCAGCATGGATGGAACTTGCCTTATTAACCGCAGCTTCGATTACTTTCATCACGTTGTTTTATCTTTTGGGGCTTATGGTATCTGCGTTTTCACGATACTCGGCCACCTCAATTCTGAGTTGCCTCTTCCTTTGGGTGCTGCTGATTCTGGTCATTCCCAATGTATGTCCCTATATCTCCACCCAGTTTTACCGTATTCCATCGATTAAAGAAACTGAAAGGCAGGATGACGAAAACGACAGTGCTTACGATGAAATGGAACGACAACGTACACGAGAGGTCCTCAACAGATTCAGAAGCAACTATGGCGAGCTCTTTTCCAAATTAGAATCGTTAGGTTTTGGCAAGATACTGAACGACGAGATTGGTGATCGAGAAAAGGTAGAAGAATTGGCCGCCGCCGACCCTCAATTTAGGACCATGGCGGATGCCTTTCGTCGTGCTCTTGACCAGTTACGGGATGAGATTCGGGCGATGAGTCGCGAAGAAAAGAAAAAGCTTTGGGGAGACCTGGATACAAAAGCTGCTGCCCAGACGAGTCTTGCAAAGAACCTGGCCTGCATTTCACCTTTTGCGAATTTCGTTTATGTTGTCAGAGATCTGACAGGAACAGGCTTGCGCAGTGTGGAGTACTTCGACAAAGCTAAAGCTGAGTATCGGAGGCTGTTTTGGCTATATGTATCGAAGAAGGAAGATGATGCGAGGAGAAATAATCCGACATTTAGCAACGACTCTTTTCTTGATTTAGGTGATTACCCTCGCTTTGAGTTCAAAGAGGAGTCGCTGAGAGGCAAATTGGGCGATGTACTGCCTTACTGGGGGATACTCGTTTTGTTTAATGTCGTGTTTTTTGTGGCGGCGTTTGCGGGATTCATGAGATATGATGTGCGATAATAAAAGAGCTGTTTAAATCGAAGAATATTAACTTTTAATGCGAAAGGATAAACAAAAATGATTGAGATTGACGAATTGACAAAACGATATGAGGATGGTGTTTTGGCTCTGGATCATGTCAGCTATAGTGTTGAGCCGGGCGAGATATTCTGTCTGCTGGGTGCAAATGGGGCGGGTAAGACAACCACGATCAACATCCTGCTGGATTTTATCCCGCCCACGAGCGGCTCGGGCACGATTAACGGGCACGACTGCAACAAGTTTCCGCTGGAGGCGAAAAAGTATGTCTCGTATGTTTCTGAGAACGTACAGCTTTACGGGATGTTCACGGCCCGGCAGAACCTGGCGTTCTTTGCCGAGCTGGCCGGCAAGAAAGGGCTCAAGAAGAAGGATTACAACGATGTGATGCGCACTGTCGGCCTGCCTGAAAAGGCACTCAGCATGCGGCTGAAACATTTCTCCAAGGGCATGCGGCAGAAGCTTGGTATTGCGATTGCTCTGCTGAAAGATCCCCCGGCTATCCTGATGGACGAGCCGACCAGCGGGCTCGATCCTACGAGTGCCCAGGAGTTCCTGGACCAGTTGCGCCGGCTGCGCGAGCGGGGCAAGGCTATCCTGATGACGACCCATGATATATTCAGAGCCAAGATTATTGCTGACAGGGTCGGCATTATGAAGCAGGGACGCCTGGTTGCCATCCGAAAGAGGCAGGATTTCAAGCATGCGGACCTCGAACAGATTTATATGCGTGAGATGCAGGCCGCCGAAACAGTATCGTAAACAGAATTTTTCCCGGCCCCAAAACGCAGAGACGGTTGCATTCGATGGTTTGGTCAGGTATCATGGCGGGCTGAGAAATCTCGATTATAGCAGCCCGAATGTACGGCGATATGAAAAGAAAGGTGGAATTTTAATGTCTCTAAAAGCGAAGTGTTTTCAGGTTGTGGTTATCACGATTATCGGTATGGTAATGGCGGGTGCAGTATCGGCCGAGCCGCCGTCGATTTTGTCGATTCGAGCGGATTCGAGACAGGTCGGCCTTTATGAGAAATTCGAACTGCGGATCGATCTGAAAGCTGCTTATAATAATCCCTTCGATCCGGACGAAATCGATCTTCGCGCCGAGTTCACTTCGCCCTCGGGCAAAAAATTAATGGTTTGGGGATTTTATAATCCGACGAGCTGGGCCGGTCTCTGGATGGTGCGGTTTTCCCCGACCGAGACGGGCCGATGGCGTTACGTGGTCAAAGTCACCGATTCGCAGGGCACGGCACAAAGCAGGACCGGTACGTTTGATGCGGAAGACTCTTCGCATCACGGATTCATAAGGATCGCCCCGAATCAACGCTACCTCAGGTATGACGATGGAGCATCGTTTTACGGCGTGGGGCTGTGGTATAACGACAGCTACGAGCAATTCAATGAGGGCAGAATAACTGAAGAAGGACTCGATAATCTGCAGCAGCGGGGCGCGAATTTCATCAGCTTTTTTCCGACGCCGCTCGAAACGATGGGAACCGGTCTTGGGCGGTATGACCAGAACCGCTGCGGCCGGATGGACCAGCTCTTCGAGTGGTGCGAGCAGCGCGACATCCAGATTAGCTGGAATATCTGGTTCCATTCCTACATTTCGATGGCAGTCTGGGGCGGCGGAAACGCACGTTATAGAAATAATCCATACGTTCTTGTATGCAGCGCCAAGGATTTCTTCGGAAACGAAGAGGCGTGGAAATACCAGCAAAAGCTGTACCGATATATGATTGCCAGGTGGGGCTACAGCCGGGCGTTGTTTCTATGGTTCGTCGTCGATGAAATCAACGGCACCGAGGGCTGGACCAAGGGCGATCACGCCGTAGCCGAGCAGTGGTGCAGGAAGGTGGATGAGTATTTCAATAAATACGATCCTTACGGCCGTCCGACAACCGGCACTCAGAGCGGCGGGATCGGCCAGTGGTGGCCGGAGGGGTACAAAATATTCGATATCGCCGGACGGGAAATCTACGAGGCCCAGGGACATCCGATTCCGAAAAGCGGCAAGCTTGGGCCTGATGACGAAAATCCGCTCCAGCTCAGCTACCGCAATTACGCGACACAGGTCAAGAACCTCTGGGATGGTTTTTACAAGCCCGCAATCATCGGCGAGTGTGGCTGGGATCATACGTATTACGAGCCGGGCATGCCGGGATATCTTGCCATGTACCACAACGCTATCTGGGTCAGCCTGGTAAACGGCTCGTGCGCGACGCCGTTCTGGTGGTCGTATTCATCCTGGATCAATGATAGTGTTGTCACCAACCAGATGCTCAATTTTTCGAGATTTGTTTCGGACATCGATTTCGCCAATCTCTCGCTGGAACCTGCTGAAATTACCGCCGGCGACTGTGACGCATGGGCGATGAAAAGCGATAAAATCATCTTCGGCTGGGTCGTCAATCCGCGAACCAGCGTCGCCAACGAATCGTTCACCATTTCCGGATTGGCCGACGGCGATTACGAAGTGCGGTTATATCGAACCTGGCGGGGCAGGTATATGGACAAACATAAGGTCCAATGCACCGCGGGCAAACTTACCGATACGATTCCCGAATTGAAAACGACCGGCGGCCATGCACTTCATATCGGAAACGACATTGCTTTCAAAATAGTCCCCAGGTAGTCCAATGCTATTTGGTAAATGGCTATCCCTCTCCAATCGCTCGCATAATAAGGGCGTAGATGCTAAGGCCGATACAGATTAAGCCCACGAAAAAGCATACGAATCCGGCGATATAAAATGCGGTCCGTATAAAGCCCTCTTCAAAATACGGCGAGGCCGCGGCTTTCTTCTGGAATATGAATCCCGCAGTGAATAGTGGACAGGCCAGGCCCAACAGGCCGAGTCCCGTTAAGAGGCTCCTGAGCGGGGCATCGAAGAACGGTCCTTCCAGCGGAAGCCAAATAGCGATGACAACAAAGCATATTGCGGCAATAACCACGGCCAGGCCGTTTATAAGCAATATCTTTTTTTTAGAGAATCCACGACGGGCTTTCTCTTGAGTGTTGTCCTGTTCGCTCATAGCAAAATACCCATCAAAGTCATACGGCGACCTCGCAACAATGCCTGTTATTGCAAGAGGTCCTTATGAACAAGTATATTGGATTTGATATGGATAGCAAGAAAGTAGCCGTGCGGGACGCGACATCGAAGTTATTTGATGGTTTATCGTTGAAATTGAGGTGAAATTCTGGTATTATGAGACGTAGCGTTTGCAGGAGTGTGTCAGTTAATTCTAAATGGGAAATCCTATTTGATAGAATTATTCGTAGTTTACATTACATTAGCTCATCAAAAAATAATCAACAAAGCAGTAGGAGGTTATGACAATGAAAATGACCAGAAAAAAATTCACGGCCTGTATAATTTTCATAATTACAGGCCTGTTATGTACATCCTACAATAACGGCCAAATTGATACAAAATCCATCGTGGGGGTCTGGCTTTTTGATGAAGCTTCAGGCGACATTACCAGTGACAGATCCGGGCATGGTTACGATGCCGACCTCAAAGAAAATCCTGTATGGGTGGAGGGAAAATTCGGCCACGCTCTTGAGTTCCAGGGTGGAAGTTATCTTGAAATCCGCAATTCGAGAGCAAACCTGGCATTCGGCGGGAGCGAGCCTTTTAGCATCACCGCCTGGGTAAAAAATCAGGGCGGGGGTACTGCCATAGGTAAGTTTAACGGCGGTATCATAGGTGCTTACATTCTTGTAATCAACGGAGATGGCACAGTCACATTTCATAGAGAAGTCGCACCCTGGACATTTTCCGGAAGCAAGACCCTGCCAGACAATGACTTTGGACATGTTGCAGTTACCTACGACGGTATTGAAATGAGGATCTATATCAACGGGGAATTCGATTCCCAACAGGACCGAGGTCCTCAGAATACCGACACCGCTACACCAGTTTTGATCGGTGCCCGATTTACGAATAACGAACCCAGCGAATTCTTTAATGGCGTGCTCGACGAAGTTGCCCTCTTCAATGTGGCACTTACAGCAGAACAGATCAGTGATGTCATGAACGGGCTTACCTTCCTAAAGGCCTTCAATCCCAATCCGGAGAATGGGGCTCTTCATGAGGATACGTGGGTGAGCCTGAGCTGGTCGCCGGGAGACTTAGCAGCCTCACACGATGTGTATATGGGTGAGAATTTCGATGATGTGAATGACGGAACCGCCGAGACATTCCTGGGCAATCAGAGCCTGGCAAATTTTGTCGTCGGCTTTCCGGGATATCCTTTTCCGGACGGCCTTGTTCCGGGTACAACCTATTACTGGCGGATAGACGAGGTCAATGATATTCATCCTGACAGTCCGTGGGTGGGTGATGTCTGGAGCTTTACAATTCCAACAAGAAGCGCCTATAATCCGGTACCGGCTGATGGAGCTAAGTTTTTAGAGCCGGATGTGAAACTTAGCTGGTCTGCCGGTTTCAATTCTATACTGCATAATGTTTATTTCGGCGACCATTTTGCCGATGTCAATGCCGGTACAGGCGGTACTTCGAAAGGCCCTGCAAGTACCTCATCATACACTCCCGGAGGCTTAGAACCTGGCAAGACATATTACTGGCGAATCGACGAGTTTGACGGAGTCACCACACATAAAGGTAATATATGGAGTTTCACCGTTGCAGGTACAGGTGGCGGTGTGCGTGCGGATTACTACAAAGGAATGAATTTTGAAAATTTCGTTTTGACTCGTACTGATCCTCAGATCAACTTTAACTGGGGCGATCCCAGCGGACCGGATCCATCGGTTGGCAATGATAACTTCTCGGTTCGATGGATCGGTGAAGTAGAGGCGGTATTTACCGAAACCTACACTTTCTATCCCAGAACCGATGACGGTGTTCGTTTATTTGTGGATGGTCAACTGCTTGTTGATCGTTGGGTTGATCGCACAGTTGCTGAAAACAGGGGAATGATAGACCTCATCGCCGGTAATACGTATAGCCTGATAATGGAGTATTATGAAAATACCGGCGGTGCTGTCGCAGAACTGTGCTGGTCGAGCCCCAGAACACCAAAACAACTCATCCCACAGGCAGCCCTTGCACTACCCGTTAAGGCGGGCAGTCCAATTCCTCGCAGCGGCTCAGTCGATGTCTCGCAGACGACTGTCCTTAGCTGGGGACCGGGAGACTACGCAACTTCACATGAGATATACTTAGCAACTGATGAAGAGGCAGTAAGAAACGCAACCAAGAATTCGCCGGAGTACAAGGGGACTAAGGCGCTTGGCAACGAAAGCTATGATCCCGGCAAAATGGACTGGGATACCACTTACTACTGGCGCGTTGATGAGATCAATCCCTCTAATCCGGACAGTCCGTGGATTGGTAACATCTGGAGCTTTACAACGGCCGACTTTCTTATAATTGACGATTTCGAAGGCTACGATGCCGGCGAAAACCAGATATGGTACTCATGGCACGATGGGCTTGGCTACGGCACGGTCGGTACTGCGGATTACTTTGCCGGCAACGAAACCGGTGCCGCCGTAGGCGATGAAACCACGCCTTTGTTTACCGAGGAAACAATCGTTCACGGCGGCAGCCAGTCGATGCCGCTTTTCTATGACAATAATAAACAGGGGTACTCGAAGTATTCAGAGGTGGAACTGACACTAACGGCTGCCCGTGACTGGACTGAAGGAGATGTTGCGAATTTAACGTTGTGGTTCAGAGGTATGCCGGGATCCGTCGGCAGCTTCGTAGAAGGGCCGACAGGCACCTACACGATGAACGCATCGGGAACTGATATTTGGGCGATTAACGGTGTGGAGGCCGATGAGTTCCACTTCGCTTATAAGATGCTCACAGGCGCCGGCTCGATTATCGCACGAGTCAACAGCGTTGAGAACACACACCCTTGGGCCAAGGCCGGTGTGATGTTTCGCGAATCACTGAATCCGGATTCGGCACATGCCTTAGCATGTATTACGCCCGCTAACGGCGTAGCTCTACAGTATCGTCCCAGTACGGGAGGTACCAGCGGCAACTATAACCAGACAGGGATTACTGCACCATACTGGGTGAAACTGGAGCGTAGTATCTCCGGCAACTTTACAGTTTCACATTCGGCTAATGGTACGATCTGGTCGCCGATAACAGGCGCCACTGCACAGAACATCCCGATGGGCTCGAATGTCTATATCGGTTTGGCCTTAACGAGCCACGTTCCCACTCTGACATGTCAGGCGGTATTTTCGAACGTAACAACTACCGGTAATGTAAGCGGGCAGTGGGCGCATCAGGACATTGGTATCCTCAGCAACGATCCTGAGTCGCTTTATGTGGCGGTTTCCAACAGCACCGGCAATCCTGCGGATGTGGTTCACGATGATCCGGCCGCGGCGAACATCAATACCTGGACTGAGTGGATGATTCCGCTGCAGGCCTTTGCGGACCAGGGCATCAACCTGACAAATGTTGACAGGATTGCTATCGGCATTGGTACCCGGGGCAATACCACCGTCTCCGGCGGTTCAGGCAAGATGTTTATTGATGACGTTCGGCTTTATCGTCAGGTTCGGGAACCATAAGCTCGATAAGCTGAAATTAATTGTGGGAATGATATCTTGAAATATTCCCGTCGAAGTTGTATATTACTTCGACTGACCGTGTAAAACGGCTTGTAAACACGGTTAATGAATTCGTTATAAATTGAGGTGTGAACATGCAGAACAAGAACTTAGTTGCGCTTACCGCTGGAATCGGTCTGTTTGGGGTGTTCGCAATATTAATTGCCTGGGTGGGTATGGCTGCGTCTAATCCGGAGGATATGCAGGATGGAAAAAGTTTAACGCCTGCTGTCGTGGTGGATGGGGCTTACGGCACGATCCGTCTGCCGGAAGCAATTAGCCGGTTCGAAGCTGATGGTGCCAATGGGCTTGTTACTATAGAAGCCGGCAAACAGGCGCAACGATTGCCCGCCGGGCAGTACCATATTCGTTCCTGGAAAATCGAACGCAAAGATGACCAGGGCGGTGCCTGGGCATTGACCGGCCAGTATTTCGGTCAAAATAATCCGTTCGAAATAAAAGATGCTGACGAGACAAAGCTGGACGTAGGCGAGCCGATTATTGCCACAGTGGATGCACGGAATGTCGGTTCGAGCTACGAATTCAATCAGGTAATAAAAGGCAGGCATGATGAGATCGTTGAGCTGACCCGCAATGGTGCTCGGCCGCAGCCACCGAAACTTCATATCAAGAATAAGGACAGTACCTACGATCGAACTTTCAGCTTCCAGTATGGGTGAGGCGGTACATGTTCGCTTTCGTGGCGAGAGCCTCAAAACATGGCCGGACCATTCACGGCGACAATCGAACTGGCCGGACCATTTAAAGTTGATAGCAAACCATACAAAATCGGATTATAAAGTAGAATTCGGCATATGTGATATAAAGCTTCGTGTCATTATCAGTTTCAGGCCTGCTCTATCACGAGTTCCTCTGGTATTGGTCTGGGATATATACAATGCTATGCTGGTTGAGATTGCCAGCTATGTCAATCCCGAACGATCGGGCTGAGTGGAGCCGCGAGCCATCTGTCGAGAATGGAAACATTACCCGTCTCTAAGAATTACGAGAGCACAATGGAGGGATAGACATGTTGCTTAATGGACCGCCATTTGTGACCGTCAATAGTTTTTGTCTTCTTGCATTAATGCCTCAATCCTCTTTCCAAAGTTTGGATTTCTTACGTAGGGCTTGCTGAACAAGCCATATAGAGTCCTTAACAGATTTTGGCATCGCCGGGACAGCGCCGTTGCTCCCATTGCATCCGAGTGCAAGCCCG
>Ga0209121_10000939_pt1 | contig 30958 bp, 25 predicted proteins | sample Cruoilmetagenom3_FD_187292 | JGI IMG/M metagenome (GOLD analysis project Ga0209121, IMG submission 187292) | Oil polluted marine microbial communities from Coal Oil Point, Santa Barbara, California, USA - Sample 3 (SPAdes) (version 2) | ecosystem: Environmental > Aquatic > Marine > Oil seeps ...
TACGCTGAGTTATGCGAAGCGGCTGCTGATCAGATTTGCCGGATTTTAGAGGAAAAGCCCAATGCTGTCTTTATTTTCCCAACAGGTAACACACCTTTGGGTATGTTCTATGTTTTGGAAGAGCGGTACCGGGAAGGTAAGGTATCATTCGAGCAGGCTTATTTATTTGAATTAGATGAATATCTGCATGAGGCTGGGGAAAATGGCCCCACATTATTTGATTGGCTACAGAAATCTTTTCTTAACTATATGAATTTTCGGGAGGAAAGAGTATTCTCATTCAATCCAAAAGCTGCTGATGCGCAAAAAGAATGTGATCGTATTCAGGCGAAATTGGATTCTCTGGGTTCAGTCGATCTTGCGATATTAGGTTTAGGCCCTAATGGGCATTTGGCGATGAATGAACCTGGCACATTAATTGAAACGACCGCGCGAGTGGTAAAGCTCTCACCAGCAACCTTAGAGTCGAATGCTGCTTACTGGGGCGAAAAAATCGTTATTCCAAAGCGAGGAATGACCATTGGATTGAGCACTTTCCATGATGCAAAGGAAGTCATTCTAATGGTCAATGGGTCGCCCAAGCAAGAGATTCTGAAAACGGTTCTTGATTCGGAATGCACACCACAACTCCCCGCAACATTGCTGCATGATATCCCCGGAGCAATTGTGTACGCGGATAAAGCAGCTTTGGGTGAATAGAATTGTTTTTTAATACTGTTCTGGTATGGTGTGCCTGCCGATAGCCTGATGGTTGTTCTTTTTGATCCAGTTGAGATAATGAATACTTCCGGGTGGCAGTGTGATGAAATTGTTTCGTAGTCATATAGGAAGCACTCGATTAATTGGTTTGTTACTTCAAAATGCCATAAATATAAACTATCTTCAGTAACTCACCGGTAATTGTGACCTTATTTACATTTGCCAATCACCGCGTCAATAAGAAACCCTCAGCTCATCACAGCGCTGAGGGTTCTATTTTTAACTTGATTCTGAATTATGGTGCGCCAGGGCCGTAGTAGTCCTCATCAGTCGGGGTTCTTCCGCTGGGATCATGCACCCACACGTAATCCCCTTCATTCGCCCACTGGAACAACCATTGTGCGTCGCCAGGGGAGAGGTTCACACAGCCGTGGGACTGGGGATAGCCAAAAAACGTACGCCAATAGGCGGCATGCAGGGCGCGCGCCTGGTCAAAATACATCGTCCAGGGCACATCCTGCAGGTAGTAAAAGTCAGAGCGGTCCGCTTCGAAGGCGCCCTGCATGGTCTCCAGGGGCTTCTTCTCGTAGATTTGAAACAAGCCCGGCTGCGTATAGAAAGGTTCCAACCCGCTGGCAATCAGGGTGGCAAATAACAGCTTCCCATCTTCATAGACCGCCAGAATTTGCTGCAGCAGGTCAATCTCGATCCAGCGGACGGTGTCCACCCCCTCGGGTGGATGCGGATTGACTGAAATCGCCCGGGCTTTCAGGCTGTTGACCCACTCGTTCGGGGCAATTTGGAACCAGGTAACGCCGCTGCTTTCCACGGTTGAAAACACCTGGATCACATCCTCACGGGTATATATACTGCCTGTTTCAGACGCATCAAAAGCCGGGGATTGATAGCTGGGGGTTTGATCAACGATCCATCCAAAATCATTGCGCGGATTATCAAAAAACTGCAAGCCCTGAAAATCCGTGTAAGCTGCAGGAGAAGCCCGCAACCATCCGCCGGTGGGAAGCTGCAGGTAAGGGTCGCCGTTGTGATCCTGGCGTGTGACATAGCTGATAAACCGCAACGATCCGGGGTCAATCTGGCTGACGGGGTTGCTGCCAGCCACAGCATCCTCAAACGAGCCGTAGATCGGGGCAGGCTCATATTTCTGTAGATTGATCTTCGCCACAAAAACCGGCATCTCACCCAATTCGGGGGAAGGATGGGCTGCTGCCAGGTCCCTGGGTGGATAGGGGAAGCCATCCGCTTCCATCTCAGCAACTGTTTGTGCTGGTCCCAACGGCAAGCAGGTACCGTCCGCCGTCATCCCCGGCAGGCACAGGGGAAGGTCAAAATAAGCAAGGTCCTGGTTCTCTGCCGAATGAGACACATCGTGTGCAACTGCCGCCGTGTAAGGCAAGGCAGCCAGAGTGATCATAGTTAGGAAAAATAAGAAGCGTTTCATCCGTCCTCAATGTCTGAAATAACGGAACTCATTATACCCAAATCATCTAATTGGGTAGATTGGCGTAGTTCAGCGTAAACAATGCCCCCATTCAGCTTAACCCATGATTTTATCAGGGTGGTCCATTGGTTTTCGAGTAGACTTGAATTGAAAAAGATCGTCAACAAATAACCTATGCTTTATCCACCAACGGCAGGGAATGAGCTGTTGGTGGATTTCTTTATTCATAACTCAACCGGTGTTCCAAAGGGAAGGATGGTCACTTCGAGCCCATCACGATCTGCCAGGGCTTTTATTTTTCGGATTGTATGATGTGCCAGCCCGAGCGGCCGCAGACCATCATCGAGCGGCCTGAAGAAGTTATCCCAATGGGACAGCAAGACCCGGCTGGCTCCGGATGCCAGGACGATCTCATGATACAGTGCCTCCAGATAGGCCTGAGGTTTTAATTCTAAGCCGCCAATGCCCAGGATGACCGTGTCAATATCCAGCCCAGCGTAAGCGCCCGGCTGGCAAGCTGCAGATCCGAAGATCAGCACCCGATCCACCTGGATTGCCAGCACGTCTCCACAGGCGTACTGCCAGAACATAGCTGGCAGTGTCATGCCTTCCTTGATGACACCTCTGTCCGGCATCAACCATGCAGCAGGTGGAGGAAAGTGAATGTGCTGAGCTGTGTGAAACCGGATGTATAAATCTCCCATGTGTAGTTCGTCCCCCGGTGCGACCCGTTGAGTGTGATCGGCGGTCAAGCCCCCACCCCTGGCCAAGTTCACGGCTGATTGGGAACCACACAACACACCACCCGCTGTACGGACGACATCAACGGCATCCAGGGCGTGGTCGTAGTGGGTGTGGGTCAGCAAAACCCCATCGACTTGCTCTATTTCAAATGCTCTCAACGCCGCAATGATTCTCCCAGGGTCTGGTTTAATTTTCCTGAGCAGTGCCCACAGACGAGGGCGTGTAAAATGCGGGTCCACCAGCAGGCTGGAGGACCCCTTTTCGAACAATACTGTGTTTGTCCCCAGGTAAGTTAGCTGCAATTGTTTCAACCTTCATTCCTATGCTTACTATGTCAGTCCTGAAGGAACGACAGGACAGAACTCTGCGACCCGGATATCGCCGTCGCTAAAAAAATCCTCCGAACCGGGTTTAGAAGCCGACCATTAGATAACCAGATCAACCCCCCCTCCCCTCAAACGAACAACTCGGCTTTCATGATCATGGCGGCTTCGCCAGAAATCAGGACCCGCTCGTTCAGCAACTGGAGGTAAAGCTCGCCGCCGCGTTCTGATGCCTGGTAGGCGTCAAATTCCCGTTTTCCCAGTTTTTCAGCCCAAAATGGGGTCAGCAAGCAGTGCGCCGAACCTGTGACCGGATCCTCATCCACGCCCAACTGGGGGGCAAAAAAGCGGGAGATGAAGTCATATTGGGGCTGGTCGCTTTTAGCTGTGATGATGACTTCCGGCATGGGCAACTTTAACAGGGCAGGGATGTCCGGTTGGGCTGAGCGAACCTGGCGTGGATCCTCTGCTTGAAATAAAAAATAGTTCCCGGAAAAGACCGCATCCATGGGTTCAAATCCTATCGCCCTGATTGCGTCTCCCTCGTAGGAAAAGCGCTCATAGCGCATGGTAGGAAAATCCAGCATCACCTTTCCTGCGTCCCAGCTTGCATACAGCGTGCCGCTTTTCGTATAGAATTCAATCCCTTCCGCCTTCAATTCGGGACGAAGGTCAAACAACACCCGGGCACTGGCCAGGGTGGCATGCCCGCACAGGTCAACTTCCGTGGTGGGCGTGAACCAGCGCAAGCGCCAGCCTTCCCCTTCCTGCAACAGGTAAGCCGTCTCAGAAAGGTTCATCTCGGCAGCTATTGACTGCATCCAACCTTTTGACTCCTGCTCCTGTAACACGCAAACTGCGGCGGGATTACCCTTGAATGGTCGGTTGGTGAAGGCATCAACCTGATAAAGAATATGCTGCATGTTGAACTCCCTTACGCGTAAAAGATCGATTAACTTACCGGATTGCTATCCATATACCATCGATTAAGTCATTATGAATCGTACTATAATTCAACCACGTTTAAGAATGAATTGGAGAAAACCATCATGGGAAAAATAGAAACTCAAGCGCAGCGGCAATACCGGATCAAAACACCTGAAAACCTCTCCCCGCGCATCCAATGGCTGCGCGATTATTACTTCTCCGGCACCCAGCGTCGCTGGAATAACGAAGCGACATCCTGGACAACCGGCACCCCCTGGGACTTTCAGTATGAAGAATTCAATTATTATATTGTCCCAGAAACCTACACATTTTTCCCGACTTTCCGGGGGGCATTTAAACAAGCAGCACGCCCCGTGAATCTGCATCCCGAATTCTGGCAGTGGTCGATCGCGGAACGGAAAGCCTGGTTCCATAAAGAGGTGATGGTCAACACTCTCCCGCAGGAGATACTGCCCGGAGACCTGGTTGCCGGCGGGCGCTTCAATATCCAAACCTCAACCTGCCTGGATGAAAAGCAGGCGAAATCTTACCTGAAAACCATTGAAGGAAAGAACGGCTTACGGCAGTCCATCATCAGCTTCCATAACCATGGATACGGCAATACGGGCTGTACCAGCGGTCACCTGATTCCGGATTATGCCCGGGTGATCCAGGAGGGGTTCTCGGGAATCCACCAGGAACTGCAAGATTTCTATAATGCCTTAAACAAAACTGAAAAATACGGGCCCAAAGGCGAGCAGCTGAGCGCCATGCTCACCGCTGTCACCACTCCGCGTGACCTGGCTGGGAAATACAGCCAGTTATGTAAGCAATTGGCTGCCACTGAAGCTGACCCCTTGCGAAAATCTGAATTGCAGCAGATGGCGGAGAACCTCAAACATGTACCCTGGGACCCTCCCCGTACATTTTGGGAGGCGGTACAGGCCCTGTGGCTGACCCATATGCTGGTGATGGCTGACGAAAATTATCCGGGTCCCGGGACATCCTTTGGACGAATTGACCAGTACCTCTATCCCCTCTGGCAGCAATCCCTGGAACAGGGCATGGGCAGAGAGTTTGGCAAGGAAATACTTAAATGCTTCTGGATCCATGCCAATACGGCTTACGATTTCATGATCCGTACCGGAGGTAACCAGGGGATCACAGCCGGGTATGGACAGTTATTGACGGTCGGCGGCATGGGACCGGGTGGTAAGGATATGACCAATGATCTCACTTATGCCATCCTGGAGGTGATCGATGAGCTTTCCCCAATTCTGGAGCCTAAACCGAACGTCCGCCTGCACCGCAATTCCCCCGAAGCGCTGCTGGATAAAGTCGTGGAGATGATCGGCAAGAGCCAGGGGGCACCCTTCCTGATCAATTTTGATGAGCGCTCGATGGCTGGCATGCTTTTACAGGCGAAGAAAGCCGGCGTTGAAGACCTGATCCATGAGGAGAACGTGCACGATTACGCCCCGGTGGGCTGCCTGGAAAACACCATGTGCGGCAATGACCGCTCGGGAACGGTTGATAATAACCTGAACCTGTACAAAGCCGTGGAGCTCGCCCTGACTGGCGGCTATGATATGTATCCCTTTGTTGACCCGATGACTGGAAAGCAGGACCCCATCCAACAGGTCGGTCTGGATACGGGGGACCCCACGCAGTTCAAGGATTTTTCTGAATTCTGGCAGGCCTATGTCCAGCAAACCGCCTATATCATCCAGCACATTGTGGAACTTTATGACCGATCAGAAACCTTGCGGGCCACCTATTCACCAACCCCTTACCTCTCAACCCTGGTGCGTGGGTGCGCTGAATCCGGCAAAGATGTGACTCAGGGCGGTCCCCAACTGCGTTTTGTGACCATTGAGGCAGTGACCTTCGCCACCACGGTTGATTTGCTGCTGGCGATCAAGTACGTGGTGTTTGACGAGAATATCTGCACCATGGCAGAGCTGGTGGCGGCTTTACGGGATAACTGGGAAGGGCATGCGGTGCTGCAGGCGATGGCTAAAAGCAAGGCGCCGAAATACGGTCGCGATGATAATGACGCCGATGCGCTGGCTCTCAAGGTGATGGAAACATGGACGGACCTGACCTGGCAGCATAGGACCACCCTGACAGATCGCCAGTTTCGACCCGGGATGTTGAGCTGGAACTACTGGATCGCGGATACCGATATCCTTCCTGCCAGTCCCGATGGGCGCCAGAAAGGGCAGTTCCTGTCCAACGCGATTTGCCCCGTCAACGGCGTCGATGTGAACGGCCCCACCGCCAATGCCAACTCCGTGGGGAAAGCGCTTGGCGGTAAAGCGCTGGAAGGCGGGGGCGATTGGGAGGACTACATCAACCTTCTCCCCAACGGTGCCAGCCACACGATGTCCTTCAGTCCTGCCTTGCTGCGTGACCCTACCCACAAAACAAAATTTAAAGCCTTTTTACGCGGGTATGCTGAAAACGGCGGCACCGCGCTGCAGATCAACATCCTTAATGCGGATATGTTACGGGACGCGCAAAATCATCCAGAAAATTATAAGCACCTGCTGGTCAGGGTAACGGGCTATAATGCCTATTTCACCAGCATCGGCAGGGAACTGCAGGACGAGATCATCGCCCGCGAATCCCACCGGATGTAGGGGCAACAGAATAATGGATATTTTGTTTCAAATGATCATCTTAGGGGCGATGCATGTTGTTGAGGTGATGCAAATTGTGGGCGTAACGCATATCGTAGGGGCGATGCATGCATCACCCCTACGGGAAAATTATTGGGGGTATTCCTATGAAAAAATAACCAACGAGGTCCCTGCCTGTGCCTGACGCCAACACCGCCCTGATCCTGCACCTGCAGCGCCTCTCTACGGAAGATGGCCCAGGCATCCGCACCACAATCTTCTTCAAGGGCTGCCCGCTCTCGTGCTGGTGGTGCCATAACCCGGAATCGATTACCCCGTTCCCCCAGGTACACTGGGTTGAAAACCGCTGCATCGGCTGTGATCGCTGTCTGGCTGCCTGCCCCCATAACGCCCTCTCCCGACTGCCGGACGGCACCATCTATATCAACCGCAGCCGCTGTCAGGGCTGCGGCACCTGTGTTGAAGCATGCCCGACGAACGCCATGGAATTATTGGGGCAGCAGGTCACCCTGCCATTTCTGAAGGATGAACTGCTCAAGGATCAAGCCTATTTCAACACCAGCGGAGGCGGTGTCACTGCCTCGGGCGGCGAACCCACCCTGCAGAAAGCTTTTGTAGCTGAACTTTTCGCCCAACTGCACGCGTGCGGCGTCCATAACGCGCTGGACACCTGCGGCTTCTGCAGCCCAAAAGCGCTCTCACAGGTTTTGGCGCACACAGACCTGATGCTTTACGACCTGAAATTGATTAACCCAGCACAGCACAAAGAAACCACCGGACAGGACAACCAGCGCATCCTGGACAACCTGCTGACAGCTGCGGAATGGATCCGTGAAGGTCGTCTCTCAACACGCTTGTGGATTCGAACGCCTTTGATCCCGGGTATCACCACCAAAAAGGACAACCTCCAGGGTATCAGCCGGTTTCTCCATAAACACCTGGAAGGCGTGGTGGATCGCTGGGAACTATGCGCCTTCAACAACCTCTGCCGGGACAAATACCGACGGCTTGACCTGGCATGGCGCTTTGCCGATGCCCCGCTGATGGCACAATCAGAGCTTGATGTGTGCACTGCTTATACCAAAACGGGTCCCTTTGATCCGACCAGAGTTTTCGTCACCGGGGCAGCCAAAACCGAAATAAGCCCTGAATTATCATCTTAGGAAGGAAATCATGAAACCTCTTTATTTTGACCAAAAAACCTTTACAGCTCAGGAGATTGAAGCCTTCCAGCCCATGATGAAAATCGGTCTGGTGGCAACCGTGACGCCCAAGGGTCTGCCCCATATCACCTTGCTGTCCAGCCTCAAAGCAGCTGATGAAACCACCCTGACCTGGGGGCAGTTCACTGAGGGAATGAGCTTTGGTCATGTCCATTCAAACTCAAAAGTTGGCTGGTTGATCATGACCCTGGACAAAGACCTGTGGCGCGGCAGGGGACGCTTCACCCACATTGAAGAATCCGGGGTTGATTTTGACTGGTACAACCAGGTGCCCATGTTTCGCTATAATGCCTACTTTGGCATCCATACCGTATACTACATGGACCTGATCCAACACACCGGCAAACGCCCCCTGCCCATGCCGGCGATCATCCTGGCGGCTGTCAAGACCATCATCGCGAAATACTTCTTTTGGAAGAAGGATGCTGAGGTGCTCAATCCCTGGACCAAATCCCTGTTTAATCAGCTGGATAACCTGAAATTCCTGGCGTATATCGATCAGGAGGGCTTCCCTGCCATCATCCCCGTCATTCAAACGCAATCTGCGGGAAACCAGCATCTTATTTTCAGTACGGGCGCCTTTACCGGGGAAATCAAAGCCATTCCCCCGGGCACGCCCATGGCATGCTTTGGTCTGTCCCTTGATATGACCGATGTACTCACCCGCGGCACCTTCCAGGGCTTGCGCTGGATTGGTCCGCACCGCTGTGGATTGCTGGAGGTGGATTGGGTCTACAGCCCCATGCCCCCTGTGCCCCAGCAAATCTATCCGCCGCTTCCCCTTGAACCCGTACGGGAGTTTGACACGATCTCTCAATAGAAAAAGCCTGATGTCGATTTCATTAGTGCACTATCCGAAATTTAAATTGCCCGGCCTCCTGCCGCGTGATGTTTGGGTCTGGACACCACCCCAATATCACGCTCAACCCGATGCACGCTTTCCAGTGATCTACATGCATGACGGCCAGAATCTTTTTATTCCAGAGCGGTCCTACACCGGTGTAACCTGGGGCGCAGCTGAGACGATCAGTAAATTGAGCTGCTTTGGCTTCATCCAGCCAGCCATCGTGGTGGGGATCGACAACACCCCTAATCGAATGGGCGATTATCTGCCCACGCGACCGTTTGAAACCCCTGAGGGAAAAGCTTTCGTTGCGAAACTAAAAGCGGAAGCAGCTGAAGAACTGGAACGGATCGATTTTGTTGCCGATCGATACCTGGAATTGATCGTGAAGAAAATCAAACCCCGTATAGACCAGAACTTCAGAACACACCCTGAACGGGAGCACACTCTGGTGATGGGCTCCAGCATGGGCGGCTTGATCTCATTGTATGCCCTGGTAGAAAATCCGGGTGTATTTGGAAAAGCCGGCTGTTTCTCAACCCATTGGCCCGTCCTGGGGGACTTCACAGCACCTTATTTAAGAAAGTTCTTACCAGAGGCTGGACATCATCACCTCTATTTTGATTATGGCACCGGCGAAGGTGACCGCCAATATTCACCATATCAAGCGACCGGTGATAACATCATACGTAAAAAGGGGTATCACTTCGGTCAGGATTGGCTGACCCGGGTAGCCCCTGGTGCTGTGCATCACGAAAAAGCCTGGCGAAGCAGATTTCACCTTGCTCTGCGCTTCTTGCTTGGCACTTGAGTTTGTTCACAAGTTCAATACAGCCTCAAGAGCGCAATCTGGAAGTTGAATCATGGATCAAAAAACGGAATTCTTTTAATGATATACGAGTCGGGTAATCCCGATTGCCTGTTAAATAAACCAAACCCCGGGGTGAAAGCAAATTCCCGGGGTTTGGTACTTAAAAAACAATTTTAGTAACGTAATATCGCAGCAATTTTGCCGGCCTTTTCCAACTGATCATTTTCCTGAAGAACTTTGACTTCCGCGTTCTTCCTCAGGGCTTCCTCGACGGCGATTTCCACCGCCATCTCGATACGTTCAAAACTATCCCCGCAGAAGGGGCATTTTTCGAGCTCCTGGGTTGTCAGATACCCGCATCCTGCACAGCGGAAACCCTCCTGGTCGTAATCCTGCATTACCAGCAAGGTCTTCACGCGGCCCTCATGGATGGCGTTCAGGGTGTCGATTAAACCCGTCACGCCGGTGCTGCCCTTGGCAGCCAGGGTGATCGCCTGTTCAACCAGAGCCCGGTTGATTTTGTCCTGGGCGATCAGCGCTTTTTGAGTGGCATGGTCAAGTAATTCCAACTCACCTGCCGTCATACTCATCGGGAAATCCCCCACCACTAATGACTGCCACGACTTGGGGAGTTCAGCCCGGAAACGGGCAATATTGTCCTCTGTACCGCCAATCATGATCCTGCGAATATGATGAGTTTGGAAAAAGTCAATCGCCGAATCAACCACCTCTTTAACATTTTGTTCAATGATATTTTCAACTTTACCGCTGGCATCAGCTCCGCCCATCCGTCCGGGCATCGCATTGCCGCCGCCACGTTTTGTTTGCTTGACTTCTTCGCCGCTGATGCCCTTCTTTTCTGAAAGTTCGCCCAGGTCAAACGAGAAGAAACGCGCGCCCTGTTTATCAACCAGGACCACACTCCACCCTGTGAAGATATCCATTAAGCGCACCAGCGGACGGATGACCGGTCGATCCCCCACAAAAACCTGGTCGGGAACTGCTAAATTAAACTGATAAGTCTGGAAAAATCCCGTTTTCTGGTCAGAAAATACCACCAGCCCCCTGGCTGACCAATCGTATCCGAGATTGATAAAGTCCTCCACATTCTGAACGTCTTCCGGAAGGTCAACGGATTTCAGCCAATTTCGGAGCCGAAGCTTTGCAGCCTCAGTGTTGATTTTGCTTGGGTCCGTGTTGAGGTAAACGCTCAACACCTGATTTTCCGCTGAATAATCCAAAAGTGCCTGCAGGTCTTTTTCGGAAAACATGGGAAGCCTCCTTAGGTTTGGTGGATTGTTAAGGTGAAACAAATGATCACAAGGATCATGGTTTGCTTAATTTTAACCCAACCCCAGAATTATTACAAAACGAATTTTGGATGATATGAAAGCCGCCGTAGTTCTTAAACTGCGTCGGCAATAGTGTAGTTAGAAACCGTTTGACGGGCGTTCACCCAGGGTCACGTTGAAGTCAAGTTCTTCCCCATCCCTCAGGACAGCAATCACCATTTGATCACCAGGTTTTTTATTAAGCATCATGTAACTGAGCAGCTCGCTGAAATGATGGATCTCAATACTATCCACACCAATGATCATGTCTCCGCCACCATACAAGCCCTGAACCTCCGTAGGCTGACTTCCTGCTTGAATCCCTGCCTGATCAGCCGGCCCATCAGGAACCACTTCAACCACATAAGCACCATTCGCCTGGGAGAGCCCCAAAAAATCACTCTCGGTCAGTGACAGGCTAGGGATAGCCGATAATCCCAGGTAGGGATACCCATAGGTCTCGCCCGCCTCAAGCGCCGGCAAAACAAGTTGTAAAATATTCGACGAAACAGCAAAGCCAATCCCGCTGTTAACAGCTTCACCGGTGATCGTTGTACCGGACGTCCGAATCGCACGATTGATCCCGATCACCTCACCGTTCAGGTTCAACAATGGACCACCTGAATTCCCAGGATTGATCGTGGCATCTGTCTGGATCAAGTCACCTGCAGAGAAGTATTGGCCCGACTCTGTTTGCCGGATGGATTCCAACGTACGCCCACGGGCTGAGACAATTCCTGTCGTCATCGTCCCGGTCAAACCGTAAGGGTTGCCGATCGCAATCACAGATTGCCCAACACGCACCTGGCTCGAGTCGCCCAGTGTCAGGGGATACAGCTCATCAGGATCGACGTCCACGCGCACCACCGCCAGGTCTGAATCCAGGTCAACGCCAACCAGTTCGCCAAAGACTTTCAAGCCGCTGGGGAATTGGACTTCAATGTCTCCCGCCTGTTCAACAACATGATAATTGGTAACGATATACCCTTCCTTGTCAACCACAAAACCAGAACCATATCCTGTCCCGAGATCAGAGAAAATTTGGATGGAGACAACGCCCGGGCTGACCCTCGAATATAGATCAACCAGGGTATCCTCCAAGAGGACCTCATTCGGGATAATTAAAGTTGTGGATTGCGGTTCCGAATTCGGATCATCCTGCACTACCACTTCAGGCGTGATCACCTCAGTGGCATCTTTGCCCACGCTTTCCTGCGAAACAAATGTGTCCAGCTGAGGAATGGAACAAGCCAGTGCGGCCAGGATCAGCACGACAGCAACAAGCAAAAGTCTAAATTTTCGAATCTTCATATCGCTTCCTTTCTTTTCCCACTGATACTATCTCAAAATCGTTAGACAATTATTAACACATCATCACAAAAATGATTAATCACCTCCCCTGACATGAATCAAGTCAATATGGACTGCTGTTTTTCATTGATCCAATGATCAAGATCAGTGGATGGATTATATGGACCAGCGATTTCTGATGACCCGCCAGACTGCTCCACTGAGACATTGATTTGCAAATCAAACGACCAGAAATTATAATAAAATATATCAACAATATCAAAAATAGTCACAAGACAAAGGAGAAAAATATGCTTCATGGAGCAATGAAAAAATTGGATGAGCGGTTTCATGTTGACACCGTGGAGGCCCACTGCGACATCCCCTGCGGAATCTACGATCCTCATCAGGCCCAGATCGGGGCACTGACCGTTATCCGCATGGTGGACCTGATCGACAACCTGGACCAGTCCCACGAGCATGACGGCAAAGCAGAATTCTCCAACAGCATGGCTCGCTACATTGCCGTGAAGGAAGAACACGCTGAGTTGGCCAAACATGAAATCCGTGTCATCTGGGGGGATTTCATCAAAGAGAAACACCTGGAAGACTATCCCCAGTTGAGCGGCTTGGTGCATAAAATTATGCAGCTTGGCTCCAAAGCCCGGCAAACGGTCAATCGCGAGGTAGCCCTCAGCCTGCTGGATGCCATCAACGAATTTGCCGAGATCTTCTGGCAAATAAAAGGCATTGCAACCAAGCACGTCAAATCGCCCTATTCAGTGAGCGAAGATTTCGTCCTGCCTGATCTCTAGATTTGATCCTGCGACTGCTGAAAATCCGCGGCCTCAGCTTGCACCCTGATTTTAAAGCGGGTGACTATGTGCTGGCCGCGGGTGTTCCTTTTCCGATGCGTAATATCAAGGTGGGGGATGTGATCATCTTTCGTCAGCCTCAATTCGGCACCCTGATCAAGCGGGTGCAGCAGGTCCTTGCAGAAGGCCAGGCTTTCGAGGTGCGGGGGACGCAAATTGATAGCACAGACAGCCGAAATTTCGGCCCTGTCCCAATAAAACGGGTCATCGGCAAGGTGATCTGGCACATCCGCCAGCCCTGAAGCAGTCGGGGAACCCATTTCTCCGTGCAAGCAGACCTTTTATTACTCCTGACAGCCGCCATCTGGGGCTTTGCCTTTGTCGCCCAGCGCATGGGCATGGACCATATGGGGCCGTTTACCTTTAATGCCCTGCGCTTCAGCCTGGGCGCGCTCTCCCTGCTGCCCCTGCACGCCTGGCAGCGCCGGCATAAAAAAGAAAGCGCTAGACCTTCCCAAAAACGCATCTTCGTACCTATCATCCTGACCGGTCTGACCTTATTTGCCGGGGCATCTCTGCAGCAAATTGGCCTGGTGGGCACCTCCGCCGGTAAAGCTGGAATGATCACCGGGTTGTATGTCATCCTGGTGCCCCTGCTGGCCCTCCTGTGGGGTCAGCGCACTCACCCGGCGCACTGGATCGGTGCGCTGCTGGCGGTTGCCGGGCTTTATCTGCTTTCCGTGCAGGGTAGTATAAGGGTGTCGCCCTATGACCTGGTGGTCCTAGCTGGCGCCTTTGCCTGGGCCTTTCATGTGCACCTGGTTGCCCGATATGTAAAGGTGGTTGGACCCATACGGCTGGCTATTTTTCAGTTTGCGATCTGCGGGCTGCTCAGCGCCGGGGGAGCTGTCCTATTTGAAACCATCCAGTTTTCTGGGATCAGGGATGGACTCTGGCCAATCCTGTACGGCGCCTTCCTCTCAGTGGGAGTCGCTTACACGCTCCAGGTCGTAGCGCAGCGTACAGCGGACCCCACACATGCCGTTGTGATCCTCAGTCTGGAGGGTGCCTTTGCAGTCTTGGGCGGCTGGTGGATCCTGGGAGAATCATTTACCGAGCGCGTTTTGTTGGGTTGTCTGCTTATCCTTACAGGAACCCTGGTCTCCCAGTTCTGGGGAAAGAATAATCTAACAAAAGGAAAGCATGCCGAAGAAGTCGATACTTCCTCCTAATGATCAGAAGTTAAATCCCCTAAATTAAATCGTCAAATTGCTCATAAAATCTCACCGAAACCCGGTACAATGTTTGATTGTCCCCATAAGTCTCATAATTCTGGCAAATTTTATCGACAAGAGCATCTGATAAGCTGAATTTCAACATCTCCAGGTCACTGAGTTCCGGCGGCTTGCTCAGGTAATGGGCTAACATCGCATGCCACTGCTGGAGTATTTCCACACCAATCCCAAAAGCCCGTTCTTCAGTTAGAATGGCTTGAAACAAATGACTGATCTGATCCCAGTTGCCAGATTTTTCGTACAGAAATCGATCCTGCAGTACCTTCATGGCGTGGATCATGGCACGATCGTGGGGCAGCTCTGAAAATAGCTGCACATGATTGGCACGCATGGTTTGGTTCCACAGGTGGTCCACGAAACTGTGAAAGGACATCCCCGCCGTAAATGGCGTTTGTGCCTGCATCTCCCTGATAGTTTTCAATACAGGATGCGTGCGATCACGATCCACATGAGCAGGATAGCGGATATCCGGGAAAGATGTCCCAATTAGAAAAGCCCTCCGATCCAGGTGATAGAAATGCTTGTCGAAGATTTTCTCTGCAATCAGGATGTGGGTGGCTGGCCAGGGCATGGTCCAATTGTACTGGCAAGCGACTGAATGCTACAGGGCAGCTTTAGCTTTAAGATTTTTATGACTATAATTAAGGCATGGACCAACATACCCATCCACCCATGCAAGGACGGCTGCTGTGATGCTAAACGACTTCCCGGGATCTGTCCAATCCCTTCTGGGTTTTGAGCTCTCAAAAACCCAAGCGGAGGCCCTCCTGATTTATGAACAGGAATTACTGGCATGGAATGAACGCATCAGCCTGACGGCTATCCGGGATGTAGAGGGCGTGCGCATCAAACATTTCCTCGATTCCCTGACCGTGCTGTTGGCCTGGGAACGCCATTCACCACCGGCGCGCCTGATCGATGTTGGCACCGGGGCGGGTTTCCCTGGATTGGTATTGAAATTATTCTGGCCCACGACACAAGTCACCCTGGTGGAATCTGTGCATAAAAAAGCAGATTTCTGCCGGCACGTGGCAGCAAAATTGGGGCTCAAGAACTTGGAGGTGCTGGCGGAAAGGGCTGAGGTGGTGGGCCAGGACCCGGCACATCGCAGCACCTACGACCTGGCGGTGGCACGGGCGGTGGCGCGCATGCCCATTTTGATGGAATACCTGCTGCCCATGGTGCACCGTAACGGCATCGCCATGGCCATGAAAGGGGAAACTGCCCCAGCAGAAACCCATGCCGCTGAAGCAGCCATCAAGCTCATGGGCGGTCGGCTGAACAAGCTGGTTCACATTCAGCTGCCGGGGGTCGTCGAAGAACGTTTTATTGTGATCGTGAATAAAATAGCGCACACACCAGAAGAATACCCCCGAAGAACCGGCGTCCCGGCCAAGCATCCCATTTTGTAGAAATTTCGTACGGGGTTTGTTAATGGTAGACTTAGTGGACAATGGTGGACCAATTAAAGAAATATAATCACAATCAAGAAGAAATTGACCGTTGCCTTAAACTAATACAATCCCGGAATCCTCGTGACCGGTCTTATGCTGCCAAACGACTGGGGGAACTGAAGGTCAGGCCTGATATCCTCATGTCGCTGATGGATGATCCCAATGGTTTTGTGCGATCCGCATCTGCTGAAGCACTGGGACGTTCCGTGACCCTGCCGGCCCCTGAGGTTATTTCGCATCTATTAGCCGCAATTGACGACCCTAACAACTATGTGTGTGCCGCGGCAGTGAATTCCTTGGGTCTGCTGCAAGCGATGCAAGCGGTCAATCAGGTAGAAGCCTGCCTGGAAGATTCCCACCCGATTGTAGTCCAGGCTGCCATCCTGGCCCTGGCACGCATTGACCCCGATCGGATCAAAGACCGGCTCAGAGACTATTTAGAGTCCGATGAATACCTGATCCATCTGGCTGCTATCCGTGCGTGCGGCTGGCTCACCCATCAAGCCTGCGGTCCTTTTATTCAGGAAGCGCTGAAAGATTTTATGGCGACCAACGAGGACCAGGACCTGAAGCTCCCGAAGTTGTACATTGAAGTTTTATCCAAGCTTGAGGTCAGGGAGGCGGTTCCCCTCCTGGTGGAAATCGCAGAGTGTGAAGTGGGGCTGCGTGGTGTGGCGGTAGAAGCCCTAGTGGAAATGAAAGCCGAGGAAGCCGCGGCTGTCCTCTCGCCGCTGCTCAGCGATCCCAGCAACCGGCTGCGTCGCAGCCTGATCGAAATGATGATGCAGGCAGATTACGAGGCAGCTTTGCCAATGGTACGCCCTTTACTGAAAGACAACGCCATCACGGTACGTGAAACAGCCCTGGCAGCCATTTCCAAATGGCGCGATCTGGTGTCGGTGGAAGACGTACGCCAGATCGCCTACGGTGATCCCAATCCCTTCGTTCGTCCCCAGGCGGTGATCACCCTGGCAAAGCTCCTGGGAGAGGACGCATTGCCTGACCTGGTGGACTTGGCTGATGATCTCAATCTTCACGTGCGGCGCGCCGTTGCGCAAAGCATGGCCAAGATCAATCGTCTCACTCCCCCCGCCAGGGCAGCTCTGCTGAAGCTGGCAGAAGATGAGGATACCGTTGAATTTGCCAGGGACGCCCTGGCCGCTCACGAGTTGAGTGCCGTTTGGCCCAGCCTGAGTCACATCAAAGAGCCGCAAGTACCCATTCCGGATGAGGTACGGGATAAAAAGGATGAACTGCTGGCACTGCTCGAAGACTGGCAGGAGTCCCTCCCGGAGCTGCAAAAGTACTTTGAATTAGAAGCGCTTTCTGAGGTGGACCAGGCTCTCTCAACCCTGATTGTGGCTCTGAGAAAGGCTGAGAACGTCTTAGAATAGCGGCTGGGGGATTTTTACTGGATCAATCGTTAATAAAAACACATTAAGGCAGCCATTGCGGACGGGCACCGTTCTCAATCAGCAATGTCCGCTGCCTGGTTCTCCAATCCCAGCGCCAGATCGAGGCACGCGGTTCTGACCCACCCAGGTCATAGCGCTGGTAGAGCAGGCTTTCCCCCCAGGGATCCCATTGGTAAGCAGAGAAGGTAGCCGACTGGTTGTCGTCGATCAGAATGGGATCGCGCTTGATGAGCGGCAGAACCCACAGGGCTTTGCTGATGGCAGCATTCACCGGCCGCAGGCTGACTGCGGCCCAATTCCCGTTCGGGTGCCAGCGAGGCTGGCTGAATTCTGTATCCCCTGTGCTTTCTCCAAAGGCTGGTTTGACTGTTTGGGATGCCAGATCGTAAACATAGGCGTCCACAAAGTGTTCATGGTGTGCCGGGACAAGGTCTGTAAAGATGATCTGTGAACCGTCAGGGGACCAATCCCCTGAACCGGGCATCGCCCGTTGGACAACCTTTTCTTCAGACGTCTGCAGGTCCATGATCGTGATGGCCTGCGCAGTTGTGTCATAATAGGCCAATTTACGCCCATCAGGAGAATACGCAGGGGAAAAACCGTAAGCTGGCTTATGGGAGAAGAGCGGGGCGGTTTCACCGCTCTCGACATCAACCGTCCACACCTGGGCAGTTAGGTCAACCTGGCGGGTATATGCGATCGCAGAACGATCCATCGACCAGGCAGGTTCCCCGCAAGGATCCTGCCAACAATCGACCAGGAGGCGCTGATCCACCCCACTGCGTTCCATCACCCATACATCCTGCCCCCCAACTTCGTTCTGGACGGTGAAGGCAATCCGATTTCCGCTGCGATCCACGCTGAAGTCCATCACCCTGCCCCCGGTGTTGCTCAACGGCTGTGCCTGTGCGCCGTCAGAGGCGGCGCGCCAGATTTCGCCGCCCTCCCCTTGCGGCACGTAATAGATCATCTCCGGCTGGCGAATGGTAAAGGTCCAGGTCTCATTCACGGTGACGGTTTGGCCGTCGGTCGTTCGCAGATCACCTGATAGACGGGCTTGATAGCTCCTCTCCCCCTCAAAAGCAGTGATGGGTCGAAACCAGAAGGTGCTCCCTTGCCAGAAAGTTTCACCCTCAACCTCTGGCAGAATGGAAAACGCCGCTCCTACTGTCTCCGCCTGAAATGGTTGTGAAAAGCTGATACCGACCCAGCCATAGGCGCTGAGCACCTCGCCGGATGCAGGGTGAGTATGCACAATAAGCGATGACCCTTGCCGCGGCAAACAGGCTGACAGGAACATAATGAGGCTGACCACCAGGATGCTGATACACGCTTCCATATACTTTCGGTGTTGCATAAAGAGATTCTCTCCAAATGGTTAAATGAGATTGACCTGCCGTAATACATACCATGCAAAGACCTCAACAGCAACCTCATTACGCATTATGAAACGCTTCAGCAGATAAAAACTACGAATTTTAACGAGGCGGAGTATAAAAACATGAATTATGTCCCCAATTCCGCAAATTGTTAACATAAAAGCCTTGACAACCGGGGGTAAATTTTGTATTATAGGATTGTGAGCGGTCACGGGAACCCTCACGGAACCGCTCACATCTCTCATTCTAAATCCAAATTAATCTTTAGGTTTTTATGACAAAAAACTCAAAACCCACAATTTATGAGGTCGCTCGCAAGGCAGGTGTCTCACGCCAGACGGTCTCGCGCGTCATCAATAATCGCCCCGATGTTGCCCCTGCCACACGCCAACGCATCATGAAAATTATCGACGAATTAGACTACCATCCTAGCGCGATTGCGCGCAGCCTCAGCCAGCAGCGCAGCTATAATTTTGGCTTATTGACAGCCGGGCTGGAATATATGGGACCCTCCACCACCCTGAGCGGCATCGCCAAAAAGTCTGAGGAATTGAATTACGGTTTATATCTGAAGGAGCTACCAAGTTTCAACGCCAACAACATCCATCCCCTGCTGGAATGGTTCCTGGCTCGTCAGGTTGACGGCATCATCTGGGCTGTGCCAGAAATCGGAGCGAATCGCGATTGGATCAAAGATTCAATCGAGGATATTCGGGTACCCATCATCTTCCTGACCTCTGCTAAAAGGGAAAAAATCTCAATTGTCACCATTGACAATTATTTCGGAGCCAGGCAGGCCACACAACACCTGCTGGATCAGGGCCGCAAACAAATCGGGCATATTTCAGGCCCCATGGACTGGTGGGAATCCCGCCAAAGGCTGAAGGGCTGGCAGGATGCTCTCCGAGAGGCGGGAATTGAACCGGAAGAGCGCATGGTAGCTGAGGGAAATTGGTCGTCTAAAAGCGGAAAACAAGCTTTTGAAAAGCTGCAAATCACCTTCCCTGAAATGGACGCGGTTTTTTCTGGCAACGACCAAATGGCACTCAGTATCCTGCAAACAGCCTGCACTGAAAATATCAAAGTCCCGGGAGACCTCGCTGTGGTGGGCTTTGACGGCCTCCCTGAGTCGGCCTACTTTTCCCCAGCATTGACGACTATTTTTCAAAACACAATTGAATTGGGATGCACTGCCGTCCGGACGCTTGCCAGGATGGTTGAAGAACGGGACATAGAACCCTCGAGAGAACCAGTGTATATCACCATCAAGCCAGATTTGATCATTCGAAGGAGCTCTACGCCAGTCGAATAGAAAAGGAGGTGAATGGAAAGGCGTACAAATTTAAAATGCCCAAACTGATACATCAGAACTGGGCTGGAAAAGTGCAAAAAACTATTTAAGGAAATTTCTACAGACCCAAAAAAGAGATATGGTTTTTCAGAAAAAAATGTTCTTAAAGATCATCGCTTTGACAATGCTTGCCATAGTGATTCTCCAAGCTTGTACTCAAGCAGAAGTAGTACTGATGAGTAAAGACTGAAAAGTTTTACTCTTAAACTACGCGAATTTAAGAACGCGGCTGTTGCTAAATAGTAAATCAGTAGAAGGATCGGAAACACATGTCCCAAAATAACATTCAAAAAGTAATCATCAGCGGAGGGACCGCCTTGGGTATTGAACTCGGGTCCACCCGAATCAAAGCCGTCCTGATTGACGAGGAACATCAGCCCATCGCTTCAGGAAGCTATGCCTGGGAGAACCAGTTCATAGACGGCATTTGGACCTACAGCATGGACGATGCCTGGACTGGCTTGAAGGAGTGCTATCGGGACCTGTGCGATGATGTATCTGAGAAGTACGACTCCGAGCTGACCACCTTCAGCGCCCTCGGCTTCAGCGGCATGATGCATGGCTACCTGGCATTTGACGAAGACGGGGGACTGCTGGCTCCGTTTCGCACCTGGCGCAACACGATCACTGAAGAGGCAGCTAAAGAGCTCAGGGAGCTGTTCCAGTTCAATATTCCTCAGCGCTGGAGCATCGCCCACCTGTACCAGGCCATCCTGAACGAAGAGCCACATGTCAGTGAGGTTCGCTTCCTGACCACCCTGGCAGGCTATATTCACTGGCAACTGACCGGTCAGAAGGTGCTGGGGATTGGCGAAGCTTCCGGCGTGTTTCCAGTCGACAGCAGCACCAGCGACTATGACGCTCACATGCTCGGACAATTCAATCAACTGATCGCAGAAAAAAGTTTCCCCTGGAGAATCAAGGAGATTCTCCCTGAAATCCTCGTCGCCGGTGAGGCGGGAGGTATATTAAGCACGGAAGGCGCCAGGCTGCTTGATCCAACCGGAAAGCTGCAGCCGGGCATCCCCCTGTGCCCCCCGGAGGGTGACGCCGGCACGGGTATGGTTGCCACCAACAGCATTGCGGAACGAACCGGCAACATCTCTGCCGGAACCTCCATCTTTGCCATGATCGTGTTGGAAAAACCGCTTGCACAGGTCCATCCCGAAATTGATATTGTGGCGACACCTGCTGGAATGCCGGTTGCCATGGTGCACAGCAACAACGGCACCACAGACCTGAACGCCTGGGTTGACCTGTTCGGTGAATTCTCAGACCTTCTTGGCATAAGGATCAACCAGTCCAGGCTGTTTGAAATGCTTTACCAACAGGCGCTCAAAGGCGAGCCGGACGGAGGTGACCTGCTGGCTTACAACACCATTTCTGGTGAGCACATCATCCACCTGGAAGAGGGTCGGCCATTGTTCGTCCGCAAACCTGGCAGCCGCTTTACCCTGCCAAACTTTATGCGCGTCCACCTCTATGCCGCGCTGGGCGCTATGCGGATTGGGCTGGACATCCTGTTTGACGAGGAAGGGGTCGAGATCGACCAGATCCTCGGTCATGGAGGCTTCTTCAAGACAGAAGAAGTCGGTCAAAAGATGATGGCAGCCGCCATGAACGTTCCTGTTTCTGTGATGGAAACAGCTGGTGAGGGCGGCGCATGGGGGATGGCGCTGCTGGCAGCCTATTTGGTGCAAAAGGCGGAAGACGAACCTTTGGAAAGTTACCTCTCACAAAATGTATTTATCGACGAAGCGGAAATGACCATCTCACCAGACAAAAAAGACGTGGCCGGCTTTGCTAAATTCATGGAACGTTATAAAAAAGGATTGGTCGTCGAACAAACCGCGGTGGAGGTGTTTAATTAGGATGTTAGCGTAATTAAAAGAACAGGTGCTCCAGGCGAATCTGCTGCTTCCAGAGCACAATTTGGTCACCTTCACCTGGGGCAATGTCTCTGGCATCGACCGGGAGCGGGGCCTGGTGGTGATCAAACCTTCTGGTGTGCCCTATGGAGGGATGAAAGTTGAGGATATGGTCGTCGTGGCTTTGGACACCGGGAAACCCATCCAGGAAGGCTTGAAACCATCCTCCGACACACCGACACACCTTGAATTATATAAAGCCTTCCCCGAAATCGGGGAAATCGTCCACACCCACAGCCGTTGGGCTACAAGCTTCGCCCAGGCAGGGCGCAGTATCCCGCCCCAGGGCACAACCCATGCCGATTATTTCTACGGTGAGATCCCCTGCACCAGAAGGATGACGGCTGAGGAGATCCATGGAGACTACGAAAGAGAAACGGGCAGGGTGATCGTGGAAACCTTCAGAGATTATGACTCCGCCGCTATCCCGGCAGTGCTCGTTCACAGCCACGGTCCCTTTGTCTGGGGTACAGGCCCCCTGGATGCCGTCCACAACGCTGCTGTGCTGGAAGAAATCGCTTTCATGACCTTCCACACCCGCCTGTTGACACCAGACATTCCCCCTATCGGGCAGGAGCTGCTGAATAAACATTATTTGAGAAAACACGGTACGAATGCCTATTATGGGCAAACCGGGACATCATAAAAGGAGATTATTCAATGAATGAACTCAATAATTTTGAGCTGTGGTTTGTAACAGGGAGCCAGCACTTATATGGGCAGGAAACCCTTGAAAAGGTCGCCCGTGATTCACAAATCATCACTGAGAAGCTGAATGCCTGTGAACACCTCCCGGTATCTGTGGTTTACAAGCCGGTTCTCACCACGGCAGAATCCATTCGAGGATTGGTGCAAAAAGCCAACGCCTCCGACTCCTGCGTGGGTTTGATCACCTGGATGCACACCTTTTCACCTGCTAAAATGTGGATCAGCGGATTAAAATCCCTGCACAAACCCTTTGTGCATCTGCATACCCAATTCAACAGGGGGATTCCCTGGTCTGAGATCGATATGGATTATATGAACCTGCACCAGTCCGCTCACGGCGACCGGGAATTTGGTTTTATTGGCACCCGGATGCGCCTGAACCGCAAGGTGATTGTAGGCTACTGGCAGGACCCAGTTGTTCAGAAAGAGTTGGGCGACTGGGCGCGTGTGGCATGTGCCTGGCAAGATTGGCAGCATTTGAAAGTAGCCCGTTTCGGTGATAATATGCGTGATGTAGCTGTTACGGAGGGGGATAAAGTCGCAGCAGAGATGCAGTTTGGTTACAATGTCAGCGGATTTGGCGTTGGCGACCTGGTCAAATCGGTGAATGCAGTTGAAGAGTCTGCTATTTCAAACCTGGTTGCGGAATACCTTGAGGTTTATGACGCCAACCTGAACCTCAAACCAGAAGGGAAACGGCACGCTTCGCTGCGTGAAGCTGCTCGGATTGAAATCGGCATGCGCCAGTTCCTGGAAGCTGGGGGCTTCAAGGCGTTCACCACCACCTTCGAGGACCTGTACGGCCTGTCACAGCTGCCGGGTTTGGCGGTGCAGCGCTTGATGGCAGAAGGCTACGGCTTTGGCGCTGAGGGGGATTGGAAGACAGCTGCTTTGGTACGTGCTATGAAAGTGATGAGTATGGGCAAAGAGCACGGTATCAGCTTCATGGAGGATTACACCTATCACTTCAGCCCGGATGGGGATAAAGTGCTGGGGGCACACATGCTTGAAATTTGTTCTTCGATTGCTGCTACCAAACCGGTGCTGGAAATTCTTCCCCTTTCCATCGGCGGCAAAGCAGATCCAGTTCGCTTGATATTCGATTCAAACCTTGGTGACGCAGTGGCCGCTTCCTTGATTGATCTTGGATCACGCTTCCGGCTAATCATCAGTGAAGTTGAGGTCGTCCCTACCGACGAACCCCTCCCTAACCTTCCCGTGGCACGCGCCTTATGGCTGCCCAAACCCGATCTGAGGACTGCGGCTCACGCCTGGATCCTGGCAGGCGGTGCGCATCACACCAGCTTCAGCTATGATGTTTCTCCACAGCAGCTTGAGGATTTTGCTGAAATGGCAGATATTGAACACCTGCTGATCAATGAAAAAACCAACCTGAGCAACTTCAGGAAAGAATTGCGCTGGAATGAGGCATATTATCACCTTGCCAGGGGATTCTAGAAAATAGGTACTGGGGTTGTAGTGAGTTGGAAGGATACCGCAGGAATGGCATCATAGATGGGTAATATCGTCTTTGTAAAACCACTAACTGAAAAACAAAACACTTAGAAAATGCAAACGGCGGCCTTCATCAAGAAAGACCGCCGTTATCTATTCTATTTGGTCAATCAATTGTACTAAGCTCAGGGCTCAGGTGTGGCAGTTGGCTCGAGGGTATTGGTCGCAGTGGGTACTGGCGTCACAATGTTGACCGGGATGATCAGGATATCACCGATAAAGATATCATTGGCATCTTCCATCTCATCCAAGTCATTCTCACGGCGATAATCATTGGTTTCTTCGAGGATACGATCCACCGTACTGTTAAACTGTTCCGCCAGTGCGATCAGGCTGTCATCCACCCTGACCGTATATTCAATCAAGGTCCCTGCGGCGATATCGGTGGGTAAAGGCGTGGCAGTGGGGAGTTCCTGATCGGACAAGGGGATCAGGATGGTTTGACCCGGGGTGATGAAACATCCTCCCGTCAGGTTATTCAAAGCTAGCAGCACTTCAATATCCACCTCGAATTCAGCGGCGATATCAAAACAATTATCACCCTCCTGTACTTCATATTCAAAAGGCGCATTGGGCGTGTTGGTGGGTGTGATGGTCGGTGTGTTGGTCACAGTTGCCGTCATGGTCGCGGTTGCGGTCGGTGTGATTGGGGTGGGGGTCATCGTTGAAGTTGGCGTGGGTGTATCGGTAGAAAACAAACCGATCTGCAGACCATCACCTCCACCCACAAGATAGATCACCAGCAGGACAATCCCGGCGATAGCGAGCAGGATGGCAACCCCGCCGATGATATAGGGGCCAAGCTTTTGTTTTTTACGGTAAGAAGAAATGACATTCTTCGCGTCTTTTTTTCTCATGAGATTTCCTTTTCAAATTCGGACCGAGTTACTTCATTCTTGAAACTGCCCGGATTGCGTTCGTTCCGGATAAGTCTATTTTAACCGAAATTCTACCATCAGTCGAGTCAATATTTTCATCAAAAATTAAAATATTCAATAAATTATAAAGCTTGGGGTTTGTAAACCTCAAATGTTTGCTACGACATCGGTTTACTGCACTCTAAAATCTGCTTCATGAAATGTCCGGTATAGGACTGAGGCATCTCACAGATTTCCTCCGGTTTACCTACGGCAATGATCTCACCACCTGCATCTCCCCCCTCGGGACCCAAATCGATGATCCAGTCCGATACTTTAATGATATCCAGGTTGTGCTCAATAATGACCACCGTGTTGCCTTCATTCACCAACCGCTGAAGCACATCGATCAGGCGATGGACATCTGCAGCGTGCAAACCTACAGAGGGCTCATCGAGCACATACAGGGTGCTTCCGGTAGAGCGGCGGGAGAGCTCTTTTGAGAGCTTGACTCGCTGCGCTTCGCCCCCGGAAAGGGTCGTGGCGGATTGACCCAGGCGAATATATCCCAGGCCCACATCCTGCAGGGTTTCCAGACGACGTGTAATTTTAGGAAAGGCTTCAAAAAATTCCGCGGCGCTGTCAATGGTCATATCCAGCACTTCAGCAATATTCTTGCCTTTGAATTGAATCTGCAAGGTCTCGCGGTTATAACGTGCGCCATGACACACATCACAGGGAACATACACATCGGGCAAAAACTGCATCTCAATCTTGAGCTGTCCCTGGCCGGAACAGGCTTCACAACGCCCGCCCTTCACATTGAAGCTGAAGCGGCCTTTCTTATAGCCCCGCATCTTGGATTCGGGGAGCTCTGCAAACAGGTCCCGGATATAGTCAAAAACGCCAGTATAAGTCCCGGGATTAGAACGAGGTGTGCGCCCAATGGGAGATTGGTCGATGTTGATTACCTTGTCAATATGCTCGATTCCATCAAGTTTGTCAAAATCCCCAGGATTGGTTCGAGCATGATAGAGCTGACAAGCCAATGCCTGGTAAAGCGTATCAATTAACAAGGAGGATTTTCCAGAGCCGGAAACGCCGGTGATGCACACAAATTTACCCAGGGGAATGTCAAGGGTGATGTTTTTGAGGTTGTTCTGTCGGGCACCATGCAGGACCAGGTGTTCTCCGCTGCCATTTCTCCGCTCTTCCGGGATGGGAACGTACAGCCGCCCCGAAAGATAGGCACCCGTCAGGGAGGTGGGATGCACCAGGATATCCTCCGGCGGACCCTCAAATACCACCTCGCCCCCCAGGTCACCTGCGCCAAGTCCCATATCCACAATCCAATCGGCGCGCCGGATGGTGGCTTCATCATGCTCTACCACCAGCACCGTATTACCCAGATCACGCATCCCTTCCAGAGTCACCAGTAAACGATCGTTATCACGCGGGTGCAGGCCAATCGAAGGTTCATCCAGCACGTACAGCACACCCATCAGCCTTGAGCCAATCTGGGTCGCCAGGCGGATGCGCTGGGCTTCACCTCCAGAGAGTGATCCGGCAGAGCGCAGCAGGGTCAGGTAATCCAATCCGACATTAACCAAAAAACCCAGGCGTGACCGGATTTCCTTGAGTACTCGCTCGCCAATCAACCGCTCACGCGCAGTGAAAGGGGAGTCCTCCCCGGATAGCCGTTCCACCCATTCCAGGCTGCGTCGAACAGGCCAGCTGCTGACTTCAACAATGTTCTTGCCGTCGACGGTCACCGCCAGGGCTTCCTGGCGCAGGCGGTTACCACCACAGGTCTGGCAGGGGCGGTCGCTCATGAATTCAGAGATCTTGCTTTTGACATATTCCGAATTTGATTCACGATACCGACGCTCCAGGTTGTTGATCACCCCTTCAAATGAAGCCCGGAAGGAACTCTTGCGGCCGTTACGGCCGGTGAATTCCACTTCCAGCTCCTTCCCCCCTGTGCCGTAGAGAATTTTATCCAGCTTCTCATCCGGCAGGGCTTGCACCGGGGCTTCCAGGTCAATCTCATAGTGCCTGGCGACGGCTTCCAGCATCTGCCAGTAATACCCACCGTCGTCTTTGGGCCCATCCCAGGCGGAATCAACGATGGCGCCGTCAATCAATGAGATCGAGCGATCCGGGATAAGCAAGTCCGGGTTGATCTCCTGCCGGCTGCCCAATCCCTGACAGGTGGGGCAGGCGCCGTGGGGTGTGTTGAAGGAAAAGGTGCGCGGCTCAATTTCTGTGATCACGCTGCCGTGTTCAGGACAGGCCAGGTGCTCTGAAAACTGGGTATCCCTGGGCGGATCCACAGAGAGGTTCTCAACAGTCACATACCCATCGCCAAATTTGAGGGCAGTCTCCACCGAATCGGTCATGCGCGAACGGGCAGCTTCGGCATCCTCCTCACCATCACCTCTCCTAAGGATCAGCCGATCTACTACGGCTTCAATGGTGTGTTTTTTATAACGTGCCAGGTTGAATTCCTCGTCGAGTGTGTGGGTTTTCCCATCCACACGCACGCGTACGAAACCCGCCTTGCGAATCTCTTCAAAAACAGATTGGTAGGTGCCTTTGCGCTCACGCACCAGGGGCGCCAGGATTTGAAGGCGGCTGCCTTCCGACATCTTTTCGATATCCTCTACAATCTCCTGAGCGGATTGTTTCTGTACCACACGCCCGCAAATCGGGCAGTGGGGGATCCCCACCCGGGCAAAGAGTAAACGCAGGTAATCATAAACCTCCGTCACTGTCCCCACCGTGGAGCGCGGGTTGTGGGATGTGGCTTTCTGGTCAATCGAGACCGCCGGTGAAAGCCCTTCAATGGTATCCACATCGGGTTTGTTCATCTGCCCGAGGAATTGACGGGCATAGGCAGACAAAGATTCCATATAGCGCCGCTGCCCCTCGGCAAAGATCGTGTCGAAAGCCAGGGAGCTCTTCCCCGAGCCTGATAAGCCCGTGATCACGACCAGCTTATCACGGGGGATTTCTACGGTGATATTCTTTAAGTTGTGTTCGCGTGCCCCCACCACGCGCAGGTTTTCCCGTGCCATCATCATTTGTTCACTCATTCGCTCTATTATAGCACAAATGTTTTATTAATTTTAGTAAACGCGCAACTATGCATTATACCCGCCTGGACTTCATCACGTGAGTGAAGGCGCCAGGTTTCATCATTCTTGCTGGGGAATGCATGGCTTTATAAATCATAAACTAGGGATTTGGATTTGGCTACGATTTTATTGTCACAATGAGCTTGCGACAGCGATACGTCCTGTATGGAAGCAGTCTGGGAATGACAAGCGAGATTTCTTCCCTGCGGGACGGTGCCCAGTCGTGCAGCGCAATGACAAATTGAAAATTTATAATCGGTTACTATTCAACTGCCGCTTCAGTTTGTACCCCATCTTCCTTTGGAATAATGGCAAGGCTAGTAATCAGAATGCAACTGCTGAAAACACGTAGATGAGATTGTTCCCCTTGAAATTCATAACCTTTCCACGCCAAATCAGTTTTATAATAAATGCGTCGATTCACTATGCAAGGAGTACTTTATGGAACCGAAAGAGAAAAAGCGCGCCCAGTTTGCCTGGGTGATGTATGACTGGGCGAACTCAGCCTTTGTCACCACCATCACGGCCGCTGTCCTCCCCGTTTACTATTCCAGTGTGGCTGGGTCAAACCTACCGGCAAATTTACGTACAGCCTACTGGGGCTATACGGTCACCATCGCGCTTTTACTCGTGGCACTGCTGGGACCGGTGTTGGGTGCCATGGCGGACTTCAGCGGCGCCAAGAAAAAATACCTGACACGTTTCGCCCTGGTGGGTATCCTGGGCGCTGCTCTGCTGTTCCTTGTCAAAGAAGGTGACTGGCTGATGGCGTCCATCTTTTACATCCTGGGGAGTGTCGGTTTTTCCGGGGCAAACGTGTTCTACGACTCCCTGCTGCCCCACATCTCTGAAGAGGATGAACGCGATCAACTCTCCTCCAAAGGTTTTGCTTTTGGCTACCTGGGCGGCGGTATTTTACTGGCGGTCAACCTGGTGATGATCATGACAGCCCCTGATTCAGAAACCACCGCACTGATGAGCCGCATCAGCTTCCTGATGGTGGCAATCTGGTGGCTGATCTTCACGATCCCCCTCTGGCGCTGGATTAAAGAGCCTGTGCGCCGCATCCTCAAGGGCGAGGAGAACTTCAACCCGGTCCAGGCCAGCTTCAGCCGCCTGGCACACACCTTTGGCGAGATCAAGAAATATAAAGAGCTTTTTAAATTCATCATCGCCTTCTGGTTGTATAACAACGGCATCGGCACGATCATTACCATGGCCACCATCTACGGCACGGAGTTAAATTTCAGCAGCACAACGACGATCGGCACCCTGCTGATGGTGCAGTTTGTTGCCATCCCCTTTTCATTTTTGTTCGGATGGCTGGGCAAGAAGATCGGCACCAAAAAAGCTATCCTGATCAGCCTGGGAATCTACTCGTTGATCGCCATCGGCGGTTATTTCATGATGCAGGAGATCCACTTCTGGATTTTAGGTTTCGGGGTAGCTATGGTACAGGGCGGCAGCCAGGCCCTTTCTCGATCCCTGTTCAGCCGCATGCTGCCAAAGAGCCAATCGGCTGAATTCTACAGCTTCTTCAGCGTCAGTGAGAAAGTCGCAGGGAGCTTTGGCCCCTTCCTGTTCGGCCTGGTCAGCACCATCATGGGCGGCAGTCGACTATCCATCGTCTCGCTGATCATCTTCTTTATCATGGGCAGTTACCTGCTGACACGCGTAGATGAAAACGAGGGTATGCGCGTCGCCAAAGAAGAGGAAGACCGCCTGGTGTGCGCGTCCGTCCTGGAAGCAGAGTCCTGATCTTCTAAGAATACATCTCAATCCAATCAACCAGACGCCTGAACAGCGTCTGGTTCTTTCTGTTTAGAGCGAATCCTATCTGACCGTCCCATGTCTTGAGACAGAATATGAATTGCTTCTGTCCGAATTCAAACTTTTACGCAAAAGTGGATAAGATTATAATTATTCCTACCACCCATCCAATCTCAGGAGTATCATTGTAAAATGAAAAATTTTCGAGTCGCGCTGCTGGCAAACTTAAAGATCAACGCACCGCGTTGGGAAGGGATGCTCGAAGACCAGTGGGATGACCTGGACAGCGAAAAAACCATCAGATCCCTGCTGGATGCTATCCGCGCAGGAGGCCATACATGCGAATTCCTGGAAGGGGATATTTCCATTGTGGATACGGTGCGGCAGTTCAAACCGGATATTTGCTTCAATATTTGTGAAAGCCATTTTGGGGATGCACGCGAAGCGCAGGTGCCGGCAATTCTCGAGAAGCTCCAGATTCCCTATACCGGTTCCAAGGTCCTGTGCCTGGCATTGGGGTTGGATAAACCCATGACCAAGCGCGTATTGACCTACCATGACCTGCCCACACCCGATTTCCAAACCTTTGAACGCGTGGATGAACCCCTCGACTCTAAAATACAGTTCCCATTATTTGTCAAACCCAGCCGCGAGGGCACCGGGATGGGAGTCACCGTGAAATCAATTGTTAAAAATGAAACTGAATTACGCGAGCAGGTATCCCTGATCATTGAACGTTACAAACAAGCCGCCCTGGTGGAAACCTTTATCGAGGGGCGGGAGGTGACCGTGGGAATGGTGGGCAACCTGGTCGGCCCAGTGGCGCGCCGGTTACCGCGCAACGACAATCTGCCGCGCATCGAGGCCGGTCTGCGCTTTTTCCCACCGATGGAAGTGGACCTTACACCCTACCTGGAAACAGACGCTGTCTACGCAAACAGGTTGAAGGTCGCCCTGGCGGATCAACTCACTTACCTCTGCCCGGCGCCCCTGGATGATGATATGGTGGATGAGCTCAACTGGTTAGCCGCAGCCGTG
>Ga0209121_10000940_pt1 | contig 30938 bp, 21 predicted proteins | sample Cruoilmetagenom3_FD_187292 | JGI IMG/M metagenome (GOLD analysis project Ga0209121, IMG submission 187292) | Oil polluted marine microbial communities from Coal Oil Point, Santa Barbara, California, USA - Sample 3 (SPAdes) (version 2) | ecosystem: Environmental > Aquatic > Marine > Oil seeps ...
TGATGCACTCGTAAAAAGTCGTCACTCCGGTGAAAACCGGAGTCCAGATGGTCTGCAATTACTTGAAAAGACTGGATTCCGGCTTCCGCCGGAATGACGGGAAATGGTGTTTTTCGACTTTTTACGAGTGCATCAACCGTAAATAATGCAAAAAATGTAACTACTCAGGTGGCAGGCTAATGGTTGAGGACTGTTAGGGAAAGACGCCTGACTACGTGAGTAATTACCAACTACGTTTTGAAGTTTAGAATAAGTCTGAGTTTCAGGGGGCATAAATGATGAAATGCCCGGAGTGCCGGTTTGATAATCCTGATGGAGCCCGGTTTTGTCGCGAGTGCGGCCACGAACTGGAGATTTACTGTCGAGTATGTGGGAATGTGAATCCACCTGCCAGTAAATTTTGCAATGAATGTGGCCAGAATCTGAAAGAACCTCAACACGCTATTCACGAGATACATCCAAAGCCCGAATTACAACCCCCGGAATTCATATCTGAAAAGCCTCATGCCACACGCGGTTCGATAGAAAGTGAACGGAAGCAAATTACCGTCCTCTTTTCCGATCTGACCGGATATACAGCCATGTCTGAGAAATTAGATCCTGAAGAAGTAAAAGAGTTTATGAATCGTGTTTTCGGAGGAATTGCACAGGTCATAACCAAATATGGAGGATTCATTGACAAGTTTATCGGCGACGCCGTAATGGCGCTTTTCGGCGTTCCAAACGCGCATGAAGACGATCCGGTGAGGGCAATTATGGCTGCAAGAGAAATACATGATCTTGTGGAAGCCATGAGTCCCCAGGTTGAGGGGAGGACAGGAAAGCCCATATCGATGCATACCGGTATCAGTACAGGTCTTGTGGTTACGGGTGAAATGGATATCGAAAAGGGAAAACACGGCATGACAGGTAACGCCATTAATCTTGCCTCACGTCTGACTAATATGGCCGCGGCCGGTCAGATCCTGGTTAGTCGGGATACCTGCCGTCAGTCAGAGGGATATTTCACTTTTGAAAGTCTGGAACCCACCCGGGTCAAGGGCAAGGCCGAACCCGTCAAAATTTACAGGGTACTATTTGCAAAGAAAACCCCCGTAACTATGCATCGCCTGTCAGGGCTAAGGGCTGAACTCATCGGACGGGAGGCAGAAATGTCCCAACTTGGTGAAGCCGTTGAAAAACTCGAAGAAGGGCAGGGTGGAATTGTTTCGATTTCCGGTGATGCGGGTATGGGGAAAAGCAGACTCGTTGAGGAGTTCAAGGCCACTCTGAACCTTCGGGAAATACAGTGGCGGGAGGGGCATGCATACGCGTATTCTCAAAATATTCCTTATTTTCCATTGATTGATTTGCTGAGCCGGGTATTTCGGATTGAAGAGGGGGACTCCGCTGAAAAAGTCAGAGAGAAAATAGAATCGAGTATCAAAAATCTCCCCGGAAAGAGAGAAGATCTAATCCCATACATCGGAAATCTTTATGCCCTGAATTACCCTGAAATAGGAGATGTAAGCCCCGAGTTCTGGAAGGCCCGGCTGCATGAGGCAATACAAATGATTTTTTCAGGCATGGCCCGGAGAGCGCCAACGATTATCTTTCTGGAAGATCTTCACTGGGCAGATCCTTCTTCTGTGGAACTACTCCGTCTTACCCTGTCAAATGTCCGCTATCCTGCTCTCTTTCTCTGCGTCTCCAGGCCCCCGTTTAAGATACTGGTCGATCATCAGTTCAACGATGTGGATGGGTTGTACCGGGAAATCATAATCCGCGATCTTTCGCCTTCGGGTACACGGGCCATGGTGGAATCTCTTCTGGAAACAAAGAGTGCTCTCCCCGCTCTGGAAAACTTAATTCAGGAAAAGGTAGAAGGGAACCCATTTTATCTGGAGGAGGTGATCAATTCTCTTATCGAATCGGAGATACTGATTCCTGAAAACGGTACATGGAAGTTAACCGGACCGATTAGTGAAGCCCATATTCCGTCAACCCTTCAAGGTGTGATTTCCGCGAGGCTCGACCGCCTTGAAAAAGAAACAAAGCGAATACTCCAGGAGGCATCTGTTATCGGAAGCTCTTTTCTCTATGAGACTCTCAGGAGGATCACAGATCTTAAGTGCGATATCGATCAGCGCCTTGGCAGTCTGGAAAAAATGGACGTGATTAAAAAAAGATCCTTACAGCCGGATATTGAATACATATTCAAACACGTCCTCACACAGGAGGTGGTATATAACGGTCTCCTTAAAAAAGAGCGACAGGCGATCCATGAACGGGTTGCTCTTGTTATGGAAGAACTATTTCAGGACAGGCTATCCGAATATTATGAAATTCTGGCATTTCATTTCAAAGAGGGGCGCTCTTTTATTAAAGCCGTTGATTATTTGATAAAATCAGGGGAAAAATGCTTTGGAATGTATGCCGTGGAGGAATCACACCAGCATTACCAGGAAGCTTTTAACTTACTCGCCAGCCACTCGTGTGATACAAAAAGAGAAAAAGAAATTCTCATCGATCTCATCATTAAATGGGCTTATGTCTATGACCGCCTCGGTGTTTACAACGATTTGATTGATCTTCTCATGACCCATGAAAGTCTGGCTGAATCATTAGATGACAAAGAAAGACTCGGGATGTTCTATGGATGGCTCGGCTTTGCACTGCGGTTCAAAGTGGAACTTAAGGATTCTTATCGGTATTTGTGCAGGGCACTGGAGCTTGGTGAGGAGATTAACAGCTATAGAGTTATTGGCTATGCCAGCGCATGGCTTCTCTATACATGTAGTGATATGGGCCGCTTGGATGAGGCTATATCATTTGGAAAAAGAGCGCAGGAGGCATCCGGCTTTCTCAAATCAGATCAATCGTTTTATCAATTTTACATGGTCGGAATGGGCGCCACATATTTATATAGAGGAGAGATCAAAAAGACCTGTGAAGTTGGAAAGTCTCTTATTGACCGTGGACAAAGAAACTCTGATATACGATCCACTGCTAATGGCCACATGATTGTTGGATGGGGTCATCTGGTATCGGGTGATTTTCATTCGGCCATTGAATGTTTTGAACAAACAATGCAGATTTCAGTGGATCCCGTATGGTCACGTTTTGCGCGGCTTTTTCTCGGCATTGGATATCTTTCCAACGGTCAGTTACAGAAAGCCGAACACAATTTTCAGGAGGTAATAAAATTTGGTGAAAACCTCGGTAATAAATTTATCACAACCTCAGCCTATGGATTGCTGAATGTGATTTTAATTGCCAGGGGAAATATTTCCGTGGGTGTAAATGCTGTGGAACACATTTTAGGAATTTTTTTCGAAAATGAAAGCAGATACCATTATGCCACAGGAGAATACTTCCTGGGAAAGGTCTATTTACAGATCGCTCAGGGGCATAGACCCGGAAGTTTTGCTGTTTTGTTTAAAAACCTGGGTTTTCTGTTAAAAAATGTTCCATTTGCCGGTAAGAAGGCGGAAAATCACTTTAATAAGGCGATTGAAGTAGCAGAAGAAATCGGGGCAAAGGGAGTTATGGGTCAGGCAAAACTTGACCTTGCTCTTTTACACAAATCGAAGGGAAGAACCGGCCAGGCAAGAAAATGCATCTCAGAAGCCATAGAAGTCTTTGAACAATGCGAAGCGGAAGTATTCCTGAAACAGGCGAGAGAGATATTATTATCATTATAATACAACAGCCAAGGCATGAGAAACTGCTTGACTTCTAATACTCATTAAGATAGAAAGCGTTCCTGTCCGAAAATGTGACGCGGGGTGGAGCAGTCTGGTAGCTCGTTGGGCTCATAACCCAAAGGTCGTTGGTTCGAATCCAGCCCCCGCTACCAATAAAATTAAGGGGTTGCGTTAATAATAACGCACCCCCTTTTTTATTATCCCTTAGCCTTTGTCTGTCGTTCTTACGTCAAGATTAAATTGATACGTTCGTAGTGTGCGCAGTAACGACTGATTTATCCAGCGGATTAAAGGTCCCATCCTGGGAATACCCGTACGCTTTGCTAGTTGACGAACGGCGTTAGTGAATTGCCCCAGATGAGCTTGTCGTGCCATCCGGCACCTTCTTATAAAAAGCCTGTGCCGGGCCGGATGCGAACATAATTATTCAAGCTTGTCAATTGCGGTCCCGTCTTCCAATACCGTATATTGAGCCTATTATGTCATTGACTCATAAGACCGTTTCTCTTATACTCCCTTCACGAAAAGGGAAGTTCTCATCAAGGGGAAAATGCTAAACCTCGCAAATATTATTCTGCCCGTATTTATCGTCATTCTTATCGGCTTTTTCTTTGGCCGTGCGAGACAGGTAGACATGTCTGCGGTGGTTGATATTGCTATCTACATCGGTCTGCCCGCTCTCGTGTTTACTTCAATGCTTGAAAAATCCATTGTTTTAGAGGATGCTATAAAAGTGTGGGCCTCCGCCCTTATCATAATGATCGGCTGCGGGGCGGTCGCATGGATCATCTTTGCCTTGCTTAAAAAAGAACACTCTGGACTCTATATTCCCATATTGATCATGAACACCGTGAATATTCCCTTTCCGATAATCTATCTTGCCTTCGGCACCGAAGGCCTTTTCGCCGCGACGCTCTTTTATATCCCAAATGTTCTTTTGGCATTTACCCTTGGGGTGTATATTGCCTCGAAGAAACACTGGAAGGAAAACGTAAAGGAAATTTTCAAGGTACCCCTCATTTATGCTGCAATCCTCGGGCTTCTCTGTAACTTATTGAGAATTGAGGTTCCTGACATCATTGTCAGACCGCTCAACTTCATAGGCCTTATGGCGATACCTCTTATTCTGATCATCCTTGGCTATAATCTTTCCAAGATAAAGATAGCTTCATTTTCTACCACGCTTCTGGCCTCATTCCTTAGGATGGGCGTAGGTATATTGTTGGGAATCTTGACAACGCATATATTTGGTCTTAGCGGGATGCTGAAATCTGTTGTCATTCTGGATTCCGCGATGCCCGCAGCAGTCCTCTCATCTGTTTTGACAACGAAATACGACAATGAAGCGGATCTGGTATCGAGTGTGGTTTTTCTTACAACAGTAATAAGTTTGATCACGATTCCTCTTCTCCTGATGTTTTTGTCATAAGAGACTAATAGGGTCATTTCGATGTACTGGGGCAGGGGAGGTATATGGAACGAATACAAGTGGGAAGACTATGCATGTCAGGAAGCCTTTGATCAGGATCCCGAAAAAGTTCTGCAATTTCATGAACTGCGTCGCGATACCGTTCTAAAATGCCAGCCCCATGCCGGTCATTTCGCGATTGAGGAACTGGAAAAAGAACATCCCAAAATCGTTTTGGTAACGCAGAATATCGACGGCATTCACCAGCGGGCAGGAAGTAAAAATGTAATAGAATTCTATGGCGGTCTCTGACGACTGAGATGTCCCACACTCGGCATTACTGAAGATATTGGCGAAAAATATCAAATTCAAGAAGGCGCCATGAATAAACTTGTTTATCCGTGCAAAAGCGGGTTTGTCCGTATAAAAAATCTGAAGATATTCTACCGTAAATACCAGGCTGATTCTGAACGCGCTCGACTGATTATTACCCACGGCCTCGGTGAACATTCCGGCCGTTATGACAATGTTGTCGGGAAACTTCTTCCGAAGGGAATAACCATCTGGGCACTGGATCATCGCGGGCATGGACGAAGTGATGGACCCAGAGGGCATATTTCAGGCTTTGAAGATTACATTGAGGAACTCAGTACAATAGTTAAAATGTCCAGGCAAAGTCTTCCTGAAGGTATGAAATGTTTCCTCCTGGGACATAGCATGGGGGGGCTTATTGCCATCAATTTTGCGCTTCGCTATCCTAATATAATCGATGGTGTGATAACTTCTTCGCCCTCTCTCGGGTTGAGGGTGAATGTGCCTGTCATCAAAGGCGCTCTGGGGATGATCATGTCCACCATCTGGCCCCGCTTGACTCTGGGCAACGAGCTGGATACATCGATGATCAGCCACGATACAGAAGTAACCCGCGCCTATCATAGCGATCCGCTGGTCCACAACCGGGTAAGCGCCCGCTGGTTCACCGAGTTCTTATCAGCCATGTCGGCAGTGAACAGGATGGCCCCGAAAATGGAAGTTCCCATCCTGATGCAGGTCGCCGGTAATGATTATCTGGTCAATGCGAATGCCTCAAAAGCTTTTTTCGAGAAACTGATTCTGAAAGACAAAACCCTCTATATATACGATGGCCTGTATCATGAAATCTATAATGAAAAAGAAAAACAAAGATCGAAAGTACTAACCGACTTGCAAGGTTGGCTGGAAAACCACATTTAGCCCCCTGTCTTCCAGTTCAAGATTGTCTTTCCTTTTCCCTTGCATCTTCACTTCCCCCGCGGGTATAAACGCAAACATTCACCAAGAAAGAGATAGTTAATACAAATATTTGTCGATGCTGATGCATTTCCTAATGCAATAAAGGATATCCTGTTCCGTGCAGTTGAGCGGTTTCGTATTCCCTTGACGCTGGTTGCGAATCAGTATGTAACTGCTGATAAGTCAGCCTATATTTCGAGGATTATGGTACCAGCCGGTTCTGATGTGGCGGATGATCGGATTGTTGAGCTGGTTCAGCACGGCGACCTGGTCATTACCGCCGATATACCGCTTGCAGACCGTATTGTTACAAAGGGCGCGTATGCCATTAACCCGCGAGGGGAGATCTATACGGAAAAAAATATAAAGGATCGGCTGGCCATGCGCGATCTTATGAATGAGCTTAGAAGTGGTAGCGTAATTACCGGAGGCCCTCCGTCGTTTAACCGGAAAGACCGTCAGGCCTTCTCCAACCAGCTGGATCGCTTCCTGACCAGACACTATAAAAGCTGAAGGTGCATATCAATAGAATTCAGATTTGGTCACTTGTAATTCCCGAAATAAAAAATTGCAAATCTTCGAGGCAGAGGTTATAAATGACATCGAAAAGGCAGAGGGCGGTCTCCAAATAGTAGTAATGTCGTGATAACAAGAGCATAGTCATGGATCTGTCGTTTTCTTTAACCCTCTTGAAAGGTTAAACCGGTGGTAAGTGAAAAAGGCAAAAAAGACGACAATAAGTTGCACATAAAGAACTGGCCTGAAGGCGATCGACCCCGGGAAATGCTTTTGGAGAAAGGCCCGGATGCCTTGAGTGATGCGGCGCTACTCGCTATTCTTTTGAGAACCGGCATGAAGGGGAAAAATGCCATAGCCCTTGCGAGAGAAATAATAGACAGGTTTGGCGGGCTCAATGGGTTGATGATGGCAACGCAGGAAGATCTGTTGGATGTCAAAGGGATCGGAAAGGCAAAAGTAGCCCATATCCTTGCCGCTATGGAAATTGTAAAGCGGCAACTGCGCCAGCCCCTTGAAAAGATCAACATTATAAAAAATCCCCACCACCTGTTTGAATATCTGAAGGTGTCCATGGCCAATCTCTCCCGCGAGGAATTCCGGCTCCTCCATCTCAACAGATCAAAACACCTGATTGCGGAAGAAATCCTTTTCCGTGGAACAGTCGATGAATCAGCGGTTTATGCCCGTGAAATTGTTGAATCCGCTTTAAGAAAAAAAGCTTCCGCTTTGATCCTGGCCCATAACCACCCTACCGGCCTGCCTGAGGCAAGCGAAGAAGATATCAAATTGACTGAATCTCTGGTAAAAGCATGTTGGACCGTCGATATTCCCATCATTGACCACATTATCATTGGCAGGGGTGGATTTTTGAGCATGAAGCGTGATTACCCCGAGATTTTTGAAGGAGACAATGAAGTCGCATGAAGAAGCTCACACTTCCCCAGCTTGAACATCACCTGTTTGCCGCGGCGGATATCCTGCGCGGCAAGATGGATGCCTCGGAATTCAAGGAATACATCTTCGGCATGCTCTTTTTGAAACGGTGTTCGGATGTTTTTGATGAAGAATATGAAGGAATCATAAAGGCAAATTTTGCCAGAGGCAGGACAAATGATCAGGCAACAAAACGAGCTGAAGACCCTGCAAGGTATTCAAAATCATTCTTTGTCCCAAAGGCGTCAAGGTGGAAAAAGCTTAAACACGCGCATCGCAATATTGGCGATGATCTAAACAAGGCATTATCCGCGCTTGAGCATGACAACCGAAGCCTTGAGGGTGTACTCGGGCACATTGATTTCAACAAAAAAGCCGGGAAGACAAAGATACCTGACCAGAAACTCCGCGATCTCGTCAACCATTTCAATAAATATTGCCTCAGAAATACCGACTTTGAATTTCCTGATCTTATCGGCGCCGCCTACGAGTATCTCATCGGGCAATTTGCGGATTCTGCCGGCAAAAAGGGCGGAGAATTTTATACCCCAAGAGATGTTGTTCGTTTGATGGTGCGCATACTCAAACCGCAGGAAGGCATGCGCGTATATGATCCCTGTGTCGGTTCAGGGGGCATGTTGATCCACTCCAAGCAGTATGTGGAAGAGCATGGAGGCAACTGCTTTAACCTGAGCCTTTACGGCCAGGATAACAACGGCGGCGTCTGGTCCATGTGCAAGATGAACATGATCCTTCATGGCATTGCAGGCGCTGATATCCAGAACGATGATGTCCTCACCTCGCCCCTTCATCTGGACGGTGGCGAACTCATGCGGTTTGACCGGGTCATCACCAATCCCCCCTTCAGCCAGAATTATTCCAAAGACAGCATGAAATTTACAGAAAGGTTCAGATACGGTTTTTGCCCTGAGACCGGCAAAAAGGGCGATCTCATGTTCCTGCAGCACATGCTGGCAGTCCTGAGAACCAACGGCATGATGGCAACGGTTATGCCTCATGGGGTACTGTTCCGAGGCGGCGCTGAAAAAGAGATTCGCAAGGGCATTATCGAAGACGACCTGCTGGAGGCGGTGATAGGATTTCCGTCCAATCTCTTTTACGGCACAGGCATTCCCGCCTGCGTCCTGGTTTGCCGGGCAAAAGGCGCCAAACCTGACAAGCGAAAAGACAAGGTTCTTTTTATCAATGCGGATGCGGAGTTTCACGCGGGTCGGGCACAGAACTATCTGAGGCCCGAGCATGTAGAAAAGATCGCATCCGCCTTTGATGCGTTTGAAGATATCCCCGGATATGCGGCCATTGTTACGAGAGAAGAACTCGAGTCAAACGACTGGAACCTGAACATCCGGCGTTATGCCGATAACGCCCCTCCGCCCGAACCCCAGGATGTCCGCGCCCACCTCCTCGGCGGCATTCCCAAGGCAGAAGTCGAAGCGAAAAAAAATCTCCTCGATGCCCACGGCCTGAAGATTTCCACCATATTTGTGGAACGTGACGTAAACTACTATGATTTTGACCCGGCGCTTGCCGAGCGGGGTGACATCAAAAAGAGGATCGAGGCCGGAAAGGGCATGCGAGAGCGGGAAGCAGGGATAAAAACCGCCTTTGACAGGTGGTGGGAAAGGCATAAACAATCGCTGATCGACCTGCCCGATACCAAAAACCTCATGGAGGTGCGCACCGACCTTTTGGATGCCTTTGTGTCGGATATCACGCCGGTGGGATTACTCGACCGGTTCAAGATTGCGGGCGTTATCGCCACCTGGTGGAATGAAAACAAGTTTGATTTCAAGACCCTTATTGCCCAAGGCTTTGGGGGACTGGCGGACGGGTGGGTGGATACCATAGAAGCCGCCATGGAGGATGCGAAGGGCAATCACTTTGATCTGGTCGATGATCCGCTTGTAACCAGATTAATCCCTGACTATCTCGATGAACTGGAACAGGCCAGGCAGGATATTGTACGCCTGGAGCAGGAAAAAGAACTCCAGCCTCATGTGAAGCTAACCAGCCAATTGAAAGAAGCCAAGAAGCGGCTCAAGGAACTTCAGAAAAAATTCATCAAACGCCTGCACGAGGCCCGCGAGGCCCTTTCCGATGATGATTGCAGAGATATGGTGCTTGATATCCTCAATGAAAAACTTGCCGGGCATCTGACAAGCTATGTGACCGCCCACAGACAGGAAGTCATCGCCGCGGCGGAGAACTGGTGGGATAAGTATAGGGTGACGTTGAGGGATATTGAGGGGGAGAGAGATAAAACTGATAAACACTTGGCTATGTTTGTGGAGGCCCTTGGATATGCTCCGTGAAAAATGGCAAGAAAAGGTATTAGGCGATTTAGTCACATTGGAGTATGGGGCAGGTCTTCCTGAATCATCTCGATCTGGTTCAGGATTTCCAGTTTACGGATCGAGAGGTATTGTTGGATACCATGAAGACTATCTTGTCAATGGTCCAGGCATCGTGGTTGGCAGAAAAGGTACTGTTGGCGCAGTGACTTGGAGTGAAGGGCCTTTTTGGCCAATTGATACTGCATACTATGTTAATACAAAATGCGAGGTGGAAATTCGTTGGTGCTACTGGTTATTACAATTGATAGGATTAGATCGTCTTGATAGTTCAACCGGTGTTCCAGGTCTTAATCGTAATGATGCCTACATAATAAAGGCAAAAACTCCCCCTCTTCCAGAACAACTCCGCATCGCCGAAATCCTCGACACCATAGACGAGGCTATTCAAAAAACCGAAGCGCTTATTTCAAAACTCAAAGCCATGAAGCAGGGCCTGCTCCATGACCTCCTCACCCGCGGCCTGGACAAAAACGGCAAACTCCGTGACCCCAAAGCCCACCCGGAGCAGTTTAAGGATTCGCCGTTGGGGAGGATTTCGAGGGAGTGGAAACCGATTCGTCTACTTGACCTCGTATCTATACCCAATGGACAAGTTGATCCGAAAGAAAAGCCTTATTGTCACCTGACTCTGATAGCTCCTGACCATATCGAATCAGCAACAGGAAGGTTGCTGTGCCTTGAGACTGCAAGAGAACAAGGTGCTATCAGCGGAAAGTATGCATTTAAGCCGGGTGATGTTTTGTATAGTAAAATTCGACCCTATCTTCGCAAGGCTGTACTTGCTGACAGGCAGGGTTTATGTAGCGCGGACATGTATCCTCTTCAACCAGGTTCATCATTGGTGCCCCGCTTTCTACTCGACGTTATACTTGGAGAGCAATTTAGCCGTTTTGCCACATCAGTATCCGAACGAAGCGGCTTCCCGAAAATTAACAGAAAAGAGTTGGGGGAATATCGGTTAGCTCTTCCAACCACGCACGAACAGCTACATATCGCATCAGTCATGGATGCCCATGACGCCCGCATCCGCACCGAAGAACAATACCGCGACAAACTTAGACTCCAGAAGAAAGCCATTATGCACGATCTTTTAACCGGCAAAGTACGGATTCAAAATTAGAGAGAGGATTTTAATTATGAAGATATCAGACATACTTAATCAAATTGATCATGGTGCTATGGCCCTGCCAAAGTTTCAAAGGGGATATGTCTGGAACCGTGAACAGGTAAGGAACTTGATGAATTCTTTATACCGGAAGTTTCCTATCGGAAGCCTTCTTGTCTGGATGATACAATCAGACGAAGCGCTTACACGTGGCGATGGTCCAATAACCCCAGGTGTGGTAAATCTCTTGCTCGACGGACAGCAACGGATAACTTCTCTCTATGGAATTGTCCGGGGGAAACCGCCGATATTCTTTGATGGAGATGAAAAGATTATTACCGGTTTATACTTTCATTTGGATGATGAAATATTCGAATTTTATCAGCCGGTAAAAATGAAAGACGACCCTTTCTGGATAAATGTAACCGACATAATGCAGAAAGGCGCGGCATCAATTTTCATGAAACTCAACACCAAAGTGGATGTGCAATCTAAAATGGCCGAATATCTTGGAAGGTTAAACACAATTGATCAAATCAAAGAGGTTGACCTCCATAATGAAAAGATAACGGGGCAGGACAAAACCGTCGATATTGTCGTTGAGATCTTCAATAAAGTTAATAGTGGCGGGACAAAGCTTTCTAAGGGTGATCTGGCTCTTGCCAAGATATGCGCTTCCTGGCCGGAGGCCCGTGATGAAATGAAGAATAGGCTGCAAAAATGGAGGGGCGCCGGATTTGATTTTACCCTTGAATGGTATCTCAGGAACATCAATGCGATATTGACCGGCGAGGCTCTCTTTTCAGCCTTGAAGGATGTGGATACCATAACTTTCAAAAATGGACTTTTAGAGGCCGAGAAGAAAATTGACCGTCTTTTAAACCTTATCTCTTCAAGATTGGGACTTGATCACAACAGGGTACTTGGTGGGCGGGGGGCATTACCCCTGCTGTCCAAATATTTATCAGAACATGGGACAACCCGATTAGATCATAAAGAGCGGGATAAAATGCTTTACTGGTATGTTCATACCTCCTTGTGGGGGCGTACGCAGGCTCAACTGAGAGTGTGCTCAGGCAGGACCTATCGCTTATAGAGGAAAAAGAGGGTGCTCTCGACAGGCTTATTGAAAACCTGCGGAAAAACAGGGGTGACCTGACTGTGCATGAACAGGATGTGAGCGGCTGGAGTAAAGGTGCACGTTTTTATCCCCTGCTTTATCTCTTAACAAGAGTTTGTGGTTCCAAAGATTGGGGAACCGGAGTTGAACTATCTTCTCACATGCTTGGAAAATTAAGTATGCTTCAGGTTCATCATATTTTTCCCAAGGCATATTTGTACGAAAAGCCGCCTTATGAAAGATCCGATGTGAATGCTATTGCCAACTTTACATTTCAAACACAGGAAACAAACCTCTGGATCGGTAAACGGGCACCTGAGGAATACTTCGAAGAAGTGGAAAAGAATCATCCGGGTGCGCTCGCGTCACACTGGATACCCATGGACAGAGAACTATGGACACGGGACAGATACCTTGATTTCTTAGCAGAAAGAAGAAAACTGATCGCGAATGCGGCAAACGAATTTCTGGAAAGCCTTTATCATGGAAAAGTGCCTGAAACAGAAACACCAGTAGAGGATATCACTCTGAGAAAGATTGAGACAGTCCCGGGCCGGATTGTCAGTGATGAAGAGGAAGAACTCATTCTGGAATGTGCGTTATGGGTGGAAAGTATGGGCCTGCCGCCCGGCGAAATAGAATACGAACTATGCGACGAGGATACTGGTAACGTCCTGGCTGTTCTCGATCTGGCATGGCCGGATGGCTTGCAGCCCGGCCTGAGTCATCCTGTTGCGCTTCTGATAAATGAAGGGAAGGATATCGAGAAGGTCGTTAACCAAAACGGATACCTGTATTTTACCGCGGTTGATGATTTGAAGAAATATATTCGGAAAGAATTTTTGGCAACACAAGGGGAAGCAGTTGCATAATAGACTTCAGCATTCAGCTTTCTAAAATGGAAGTAAAAGTAATGATAAATTCTGACGCAGTCCTTGAAAATCTTCGGAACAATCGTTTGAAAAGTTATCAAGCGACTCCTGGTGATATTGAAGAACATCGGAGAGCAGAGCTTCGAGTAGCAGGTGATACGGCCGGACGGCCTCTAATTGAGCTTATTCAGAATGCTGACGATGCCATGAATCAAACTTCTGATTCTGATAACAATAGGATAAAGATAATCCTTCAAAATGGCAGGCTGTTAGTGGCTAATTATGGAACTCCTTTTACCCCAGAGGGTGTTGAAGCCATCTGCAACTTGGATAGAAGCCCTAAAAAAGACCGTCGAATAACCATTGGAAACAAGGGCATAGGTTTCAAATCTGTACTATCGTGGTCAATGAAACCCACTGTTTATTCTACAACTTTTGAGTTTACATTTGACCGAGAAAAATCGGCCAAAGAAATCACTCAAGCCTTAAAAGAAGATTACAAAACTGAACACGTGCCACTAATGCGACTTCCATTTCAACCCAGCCATAGAGATGACTTAATTGATCAATTGTATCAAGATGGATTTGTGACAGTGATTATTCTTCCACTTAAAAATGAAGCTGTCTCAAAGTCCATTCTTGATGAGCTTGATAATTTTGATTCTTTGACCCTTTTATTTTTGAATTCGGTATCTCATCTATTAATCGTAACTGATGATTTTGAACGACAGTACCGTATTTTTCGAGAAAAGAGACAGACAAGAATTAAGGTCGATGGCGGCAAACCTGAATGTTACAAGATTTTCAGAAACGGAAAAAAGATTCGAGAACCAATATCATCTACTCTTCCAGAAGACTGTCGAGACCTAACGCATGGTGCCATTTCTATTGCTATTCCAGAAACCCCGATTGAAGGCTATTATCAACTATTTTCACATTTCCCAACGTCTGAACTATGTCCCTTCAAGTTTTTTATACACGGCGACTTCATTTTGGACGCAGGCCGTAAGCGTTTGAGGGGTGATGCAGAAGAATATAATGAGTGGATTATCAAAGAAATAGCTTCTCTGTTTGTCAAAGAAATTATGCCTTATTTTGGAAAAAATAATCCAACAGTGATTGATTTTCTTGAATGCCGGTTCCCGGATGATATGGAGCCTGTTGAGAGGCAGATTTTTGATGCCTTCGTGGATTTAATCGGTGAGACTGAGTTTTTGCCTGCAAAGCTGAACCCGTCGAGGTTGGTGTCCCCCCAAATAGCAGGCTTAGCCAAAGAAGAAACCATCAGTGATATTAATAGTCTGTTTGAGAACGAGATTGCGTGGGGGAACCGCTTCTTGATTGATCCAAAATGGACCACTGAAACCAGGTTGGAAACGCTGAAAAAATTTGGTGGTAAAGAAATTAAGAAACCTGACTTTGTTAAAGTTGTGGGTTTTTTAGTCAGGCCTGATCCAAATTGGTGTACCTCCGCCTTAAATATCATTTTAGAATGGATAGCAAATGCACCTTCATGGAGCTCAACCTATGAATCTGCCAGTGACATTGCAAAGGCATTAAGAGAACAGAATTTGTTTCTAACAACCAAGTTGAAGCTTCGTTCCCTATCCTCAGATACGTTACCTCCGCTCTTTTTGCTTCCGGCGGGAGGCAAAGCCATCGAGATTCCATCCTTTATACCTTTAGATTTCCTGAATCCTGAACTTGGCAAAGATTTTGAAAAGGCAGAACTTACACTCTTCAGAAAAAGGTTAGGCAAACTCTCTCAATATGGGTTGCACCACTTCCAACCCCATGAGATTATCGAAAAGGCTGTCCTGCCTGCTATTGAAACCGCTGATGAGTCAATCAAGTCTGATCTTGCTTACAATAAAGATCTTCTAATCTTTCTTGCCCAGTTGAAAACAAGTGACAAATTCGAAGATATGGTTTCCTATCCCTGGTTCAATGATTTGCGGACTCAGTTAGCATACGATATTTGTGTGCCGATTGAAAATGGTGATTGGCTACCCGCATGGAAAGTATATGCAAATAAAGAGTGGGGAGCACCCGATGAATTAATGCAGGTTTACGAAGGCTCTCCAGACCGAGGGTTTTTGGTCTCTCCAGATGATACTGTTCACAGTGAAATTCCAGTTGAAAAATGGAAAGCCCTTTACAGATATTTAGGGGTTTCGTGGGAACCCAAAATCTTACCGATTGAGGAGGTACCTGGGTATATTTCACGATATTCTTTTTCAAACCCGCATCCCTCTCATGTTTCTGAAGAAGATTGGGAACAATATGAAAGCTACTACAGCAACAATGAAAGCTTATATGATATGTGGGGATGGTCAATTAAATTGAAGGACAGTTATGTTCTTGATGATTGGAAAAATATCAGAAAAAATGCGAATAAAAGCATAAACCTTCTTCAACTTATTTATATAACAAAAACTTTTAATTATATCGTCGGGCCTCAAAAAGAAAACGTGAAGTGTAGCTTCAGGTATACAAAAATAAGTGTAACATATTCCGACTTCTGTGATGCGTTCTTAATGTGGGGGATTAAACATTCAAATTGGCTACCCACGAAGGGTGGGAATCTATTACCTCCTAATAAGATTTTTCTGGAAGACTCAGATGTTGGAAAAAGTCTCAAGGGCATCGTGCCGGTTCTCCAAATAAAAAGGCCAAAAGGAAAGGAATTAGTACGACGATTTGAAGACCTTATAGATGAAATTGGGATAAGAACAAACTGGGACCAGATAACAATTGAGGATTGGACTCGTTGGCTAAATGGGCTTTCTGGCATGGGAGCAAAATTTTCAAAGGATCATGTTAGAATAGCTCAGTCTCTGTACAGGCTTTGTTTGGAACAATATCAAGTTTCAGAAAACACCAATCCTTTTTCAGACATTAATGTATTGTCGTTATCTGCAGACAATCAGCATGTTTATCAGAAGGCTAAAGAAGTTGTATACTTAGATGAGCCTCGTTTTGACGCAATCAAAAAGAAATTAACAGATTCTGGATATAACTTTTTTTCTGTAGAATTGGGCGGAGAATATAGAGCAAAAAAAGCTAAAGATATTTTCGGAATGACCTTGGCTTCAGAAATGGTTGATGAAGAAGTGATACCAAGCGAAGAAGCTTCTGAAGAAACTGAAAAATGGCAAAATATGTTTGACCGACTCAGCCCCATACTTCTCGCAAGATTAAGCAAGGATAGGCCTGAGAGCCGGACAAAAGATCAGGAGTTTTTTAGGTCTCTGAAACTCTTAGCAGTAAAGAACCTTAAGAAAAAGTTCAAGCTGCTGAACACAGAAGAATTGCTGTTTGAAGAGGAGCCCCCTGTATGCTGGTCAAGCACTGATAACACTCTGTACATGAATGTCAATAGCTCAGAAAGAAACCTGTGGTCGGGATTGGCTGAATCGCTTGCACAGAGACTTGGCCAAACATATTACGAGGCGTTTGAGAACCTACTCCTATGCGAATCAGATTCTGAGAGAATTGAAAAATTACGAAGGGCTGGGGTGCCTGAGGATGACATTCTGTATTGTGCAAGGGTCTTGAAAGAGGAATTATCATTTCCAACTGATGGTCTCGAAGATACTAAAGGGTACGAAATAAAGGAAGAAGAACCTATTGATAAGAAGCCAGCGGATAAGGAGATAATCGAAGGTACACAAGAAGAATCAATTGAACAGCAAATTTTAGAACCGGGTGAGGGAGGTTTCGGAGAAGGATTCCAAGAAGAGCAAACAAGAAAGGTTGGTGAAATCGAAAAAAAGCCAGGCATCAATAAGCTTGGAGAACTTATAATTGACAGAAAATCATCGATTCAGAGACCGATTAGTCAAGAAAAAAAGGAAGAAGTTGAATTGGCTGCTATGGCTTGGGTTGAGCGCTATGAAAAAGAGAACAACAGAACGCCTAAAGATGTTTCCCGATACAATTTAGGATATGACATTGAGTCAGAGGATCCTTTAACCGGCAAAAAACGGTATATTGAAGTTAAAGGCGCACGGGGACGCCCCGAAAAAAGGGAAGTTACAATCAATGAATGGCGAAAAGCTATCGAATTGAGTAATAATTATTATATATATTATGTACTTGGGCTTGGAGATGAGGAAGGAGAGATTAGGATCATAAATAATCCTGCGGAAAAAATTACACCTGATCAGAAGACATTTGATATTATACTTCCAAGAGATTTAGCAGACAAGATTATACCAATTAAAAAGAAGGAATAAGAGGATATTTTCATGCACGCTGAGGTTAGATTGGGTGGAACACGAATCATTATACCATGGATTTTTGTCTGTTGAAGCGATTCGGCAAAGTCAAAAAATCCTTGGCAGGTTGCTATAAAAAATAAACGGGAAAAACCCATTATGATGACATTGCGACAATTCTCTGCAGAGCCATCCACAACTTCCACTATTACCAGTTGATGCCTGGCCGATTTGAGTGAGGCGCAGGGCAAACAAGAGGAAGAACCGCGTTTAAAGGACCGGGGTTCCGGGGTAATTAATTTGGCGAAAAAAGGCCTCAGGCACGACCTTTTAACCGGCAAGGTCAGGGTTAGGTTGTAAGGAAAACGAAGCTTGCTTATAGGGCAAAAATAAGGTTAAAACAAAACAGGATAATTGATATGTCGGCTCCAATTTCAACTCCAGTTTATCACCTTACGCACATAGATAACTTGGCCTCTATCATCCAGTCAGGAGGCTGCTTATCTTTTAATCAGAAGCAAAATCAGGGGATTGGTCACATTGATGTTGCATACGAAACCATTCAAGACCGCCGTGCACAAACATTAGTACCATGCGGTTCTGGAGGATGTTTACACGACTATGTGCCCTTTTTCTTCGCTCCACGTCCCCCAATGCTCTATGCGATCCACAGAGGTTATGTGGAAGGATATGAACAAGGACAGGTCCCTCTCATTTATCTGGTTACAAAAGCTCAAACTGTTAACAATAGTGGTAGTGAATGGGTTTTCACAGATGGACATGCGACTATGGTATTTTCCGAATTTTACGACGATCTGAAGGACATTGATGAGATTGACTGGGAGGTTATGGAATCGCAATACTGGAATGATACGCCAACTTTACCAGACCGAAAGCGCAGACGACAGGCAGAGTTTTTAATTAAAGATTGTTGCCCCTGGGAATTATTTTCGGAAATCGGTGTCATAAACTCAAGAATCGAATCAAGTGTGAAAAGGATGCTTGAGAATAACACGCATCAACCAACAGTTCAGATACACAGGGACTGGTATTATTAAAAGGGGGAATCATGATTAAGCTTACGCAAGGCAACATGCTTGAGGCCGATGTGGAAGCCCTTGTTAATACCGTAAATTGTGTGGGTATTATGGGTAAGGGCATTGCCCTCCAGTTCAAGCAAGCATTCAGGGATAACTTCCATGCATACGCAAATGCCTGCAGAAAGGGAGAAGTTAAGCCTGGACGCATGTTCATTTTTCCTACCAATAAGATGTTCAATCCTAAATACATCATTAATTTCCCGACAAAGCGGCACTGGAAGGAAAAGTCCAAGCTTGAGTACATTGAGCAAGGACTGAACGCCTTGGTCGCGGAAGTCCGCAGGTTAGGAATCAAGACTATTGCCATACCCCCTTTGGGATGTGGCTATGGTGGACTGAGGTGGCCTGAAGTCCGAAATTTAATCGAAACCACATTTGATCAATTGCCCGATATCCAGGTGCTCCTTTTCGAACCCGGAGGATCCCCCGAAGCTGAATCAATGCCTGTAGATTCATCAAAACTGTCATTAACACGTGCCAGGGCTCTTCTCATTAAGCTCCTTGAGCAGTATGCCATCCCCGGTTACCGCTTGAGCCTGCTGGAAATCCAGAAGCTTGCATATTTCCTTCAGGTTGCGGGCGAACCTCTTCGGTTAAACTATGTCAAGCATAAGTATGGACCTTATGCTGAAAATCTCAATTTCGTTCTGCAACTATTGGAAGGGCATTACATTCGGGGATATGGAGACCGCAGTGTCAGGGTATCTATTCGCCTTCTCAATAGTGCCGGTGAGGAGGCCGGCAGTTTTTTGGCAGATAATCAAGAAGCGTTCCGACGCTTAGAGAGAGTGGGGCAACTAATTGAGGGTTTTGAGACGCCATACGGTATGGAGCTTTTATCTTCCGTGCACTGGGTTGCATCGGCCGATGATGAACCTTCACAAACTGCGGAACAGGCCGTAGATCGGATTTTTGCCTGGAATTCCCACAAAAGAAAGACTTTCAAGGCCAGCCATATCCACAAGGCATGGCAGCGTCTTGTTGAACAAAACTGGTTATCAATTGCTCCATTGCAGTAGAAAATCCCTATTTTGAAAAAGGCCGCTTTGGCGAAAAAAGGATAATACCACTTAAAAGGGGTAATAAAGAGGGTAATAAGTCACATGACACAAGCACCTGATGAAAAAACTTATGTGGAAATGCCCTTTATCGAGCAGTTAAAGGCGATGGGCTGGGAGCATATTGAGGGTGATATTGATGTGCCGTATCTCACCGAACGGGAGAGTTTCCGCGATGTCCTGCTGACTGATAGATTGCGCAATGCGGTTAAGATAATCAATCTCGATGATAACGGAAATCCCTGGCTGGATGATGATCGTGTCAGTCAGGTGGTCAGCACCATGGAACGAATCAGCACGCCAAAATTGATGGAGGCAAACAAGAAGGCTTTTGATCTCATCGTGCATGGCGTTGAAGTAGAAGGCGATCCTGTCCTGCATGGCGGCAAAGAAAAAACCGTTGCCATAATTGATTTTGATCACCCTGAGAAGAATGATTTTCTCGTAATCAATCAGTTCAGGGTGGATGTTCCGGGCGGGAAGACCTTCATCTCTCCGGACATTGTGCTCTTCGTCAACGGGATTCCCCTTGTGGTTGTCGAATGCAAAAGCCCCAAAATATCCAATCCAATGGAAGAGGGGATAAACCAGCTTTTGAGGTACTCCAACCAGAGACCGGAGGTGGGAGAGGACGAGGGATGTGAACGGCTCTTTTATTACAATCAATTCATGGTCAGCACATTCCGGCAGGAGGCGCGGGCGGCCACAGTAGGAGCTATGTATGAACATTACATGGAGTGGAAGGATACAAGCCCCGTTCCCATGAGTGAGGTTGCAAAGAGCCTGGAAAAAGAGAAGCTTAACAGTCAGGAAGTTCTGATTGCGGGAATGCTGCAAAAAGAGCGCCTCCTCGATATCATAAGAAATTTCATTCTTTTCGATCAGATTCAGGGCCGTCAGGTAAAGCTTATGAGCAGGTATCAGCAGTTCAGGGCTGTGCACAAGGCCATTTACCGCCTCAGGACGGGCGAGACAAGAAAAGAGCATGGTGATACTGATCAGCGCGGCGGCATTATCTGGCATACTCAAGGGTCAGGTAAAAGCCTTACCATGGTTTTCATGGTCCGCAAGATGCGGAATCTCCCGGACTTAAAGAGCTTCAAGGTCGTAGTTGTCACCGACAGGATAAACCTTGAAGGACAATTGAAAGGCACCGCCAGCTTGACGGGTGAAACCGTTTATCGTGCTAACAATAAGAACGATCTTGCCAGTCTAATGCAGGAGGCCAGTTCCAATATTGTTTTTGCAATGGTTCAAAAATACCAGGATCAGGAGCCCGTCAAAGATGATTATGAAATCCCGGGATATCGTATGCTGAAAGCGGCGGCCCCTTCCGGCGAAAAGAAAACGGATTATAAACTCCCCGCAAAACCGATCCTGTTCCCCGTGTGGAATCATTCTGACAAGATATTGGTTCTTGTGGATGAAGCCCACCGGTCTCACACCAATATGATGCACGCAAATATCATGCGTGCCCTGCCAAACTGCGCCATGATCGGATTTACCGGAACGCCCATTATCGCCGGACGAATCAGAAAAAAGACACATGAGATTTTTGGCGATTATATCGACCAGTACACCATTGAGCAGTCACAAAAAGATGGGGCCACTGTTAAGATCCTCTACGAGGGACGCAAGGCGGAAGCCATGGTTGAGGATGGGAGGACACTGGATCAGTTCTTCGATGATATGTTCAGATCGCGCAGTGAAGAAGAAAGAGAGGCCATACGGCGTAAATATGGAACCGTGGCCAATATTTTAGAGGCAAAGGATCTCATTGCCGCAAAGGCAGAGGATATACTGCTTCACTATGCCGCAAATATCCTGCCCAATGGATTTAAGGCTCAGGTTGTGGCGGTGAGCCGGCGGGCGGCCATACGGTATTATGAAGCCTTTGGGAAAGCAAAGGCCAAACTTTTGAGACGCATTGAACTGCTTGATCCAAACCTTTTTGATCTGCCGGAAGATGAGCAGGAAAATCTGGATGAAGAGACGCGGTTTCTTATCATTGCCGCGAAAAATAGAGATATCATAAAGGAGCTTGAATTTGCGGCCATTATCTCAGGGGATCATAATGATCCGCCCTCCTATAAGGAGCATACGGATAAGGCAAAACAGGAAATCCTTGTAGGGAAGGATGGGAGATTTAAAAAGCCGCTGGGCAAGGATAAACTTGCCGTCATTATCGTAAAAAGTATGCTGCTGGTTGGATTTGATGCGCCGGTGGAACAGGTCATGTATCTCGATCGTTTTATGCAGGGGCATGAACTCTTGCAGGCCATTGCCAGGGTAAACCGGCGTTACACGGAGAAGACCCGCGGGCTGGTTGTGGACTATTTTGGCGTTGGTGATCGCCTGACAGAGGCGCTTGCCATGTATTCGCAGGATGATATCAAAGGCGCTCTGGTCAATATCAAGGATGAACTACCGAAACTGGACGACCGGCATAGAAGGGTTGTGAGCCTGTTTAGCGAAAGGAAGATTTTCGACATCTTGGATGTCGATGCATGTGTGGATGTGTTGAGGGATGTTGAGTTGAGGGCAGAATTTATCAACAAGTTCGCGGAATTTGCCGAGAGCATGGACATCATCCTGCCGCGCCCCGAGGCCCTGCCCTACATCTATGATTTGAAGCTCCTCGGGTTTATTAACAAAACCGCGGCGAACCGGTATCGAGACTCACAGCTCAATATCGCAGGGGTGGGCAGTAAAGTAAAACAGTTGGTTGATGAGCACATTATTGCACAGGGCGTTGATCCAAAGGTGCCGCCCATATCTATCTTGGATAAAAATTTTGAGAAAGAAGTGGGCGCGATCAAATCGAAGAAGACACAGGCTCTGGAAATGGAACATGCCGCCAGGTTTCATATTGAAAAACATTATAACGAGGACCCCGCTTTTTACAAAAAGTTGAGTGAAAGGTTGAAGGATATCCTCGATGCCTTTCGTGATAACTGGGAAGTCCTGGCAGAAGAACTTAAGAAATTTACTCAGGAGACAAAAAAAGGCCGGGAAGAAGATCGGACAGGTCTGGATACAAAGACACAGGCTCCGTTTCTGGGAATCCTGATTGATGAATTCGGGAGAAAACCGGAAGAACGGAAAATGAAAGATTTCTGTGAAGCAGTCGTCGATATTGTGGATCATATCCGGCAGGAGATCAGGGTGGTTGACTTCTGGCGAAACAGGCATGCGCAGGACCTGTTGAGAACGTGGATTATCAACGAAGTAGATGATCGCAATCTTGTTCCTTTCGATAAACAAAGGAAGCTTGCGGATCGTTTTGTGGAACTGGCTAAAGCCCTGCATTTGAGGCTGATCAGATCATGATGACAATGGGGAAAATGGACGGTCTTGAATATAGGCTGAAGAGATCTGATCGGAAATCTATGGGGATTTCCATCGAGAGAGATGGGGCCGTTATGGTGAAAATTCCCCATCAGGCAGAACTGAATGACATCGAGAAGTTTATTTTTGAAAAGAAGGTATGGATCTATCAAAAACTGGCTAAAAAGAAAGCCCTGAACAGGGAAAGACCCAAAAGAGAATTCGTTAATGGCCAGGGATTCCTGTATCTTGGCAAGAGTTACCGGCTCAAATTTATAGATAATGCCGGGTTCAAATCGGAAAAGCTGCCGAAAGCAGCGTCGCTGCGTTTATGGCATGGCTATTTTGAGCTCGCGGAAAGCGAAAAGGCTGCCGCGCGAGAGCGCTTCATAGCCTGGTACAAAAAACAGATCAAAAGGCGGCTTAAAGAACGCATACCACGCTACGACAAAAGGATCGGGGTGACGGTAAAAGACATCAGGATATTGGACCTCGGCCATCGCTGGGCATCCTGTGGCCGTAATGGCATTATCAATTTCAACTGGCGTTCTGTCATGTCCCCCATCTGGGTCTTTGATTATATTCTGGTTCATGAAATGGTTCACCTTATTGAACGCACGCATTCGGACAGATTTTGGAGCCTGGTATCCCGTATTATGCCGGGCTACGAAGAATATGTATGCTGGCTCAATGAAAACGGGGCGGAGTTGGACTTATGATTCTTTTTGGGGGAAATTCTCTCTTTACTGCCTCATCAGCCTTCCTTCGGGCATCTGCCTTAAGCCGTAATGCCCTCTTCTTTGAATCCTCAATTTGTCTGCCTGCTTCTTCTTATGCTGCACCGATGATTTTATTCCGCTCTGCTCTAATTTCATCCGTAGGGAGCTCTGAAGACAGTATTTTTTCGCTTTTTTAGCAGCTTGCAGTATTTTGCTCGGCCTTGGCCTCTTGGAGAAGCTTTTCAGCGTCTCTTTCGATTTCTCTTATCGTGGTATGTATTTCTTCAAGTATGGCAAAAACTCTCAGGTTATTCTTTGCTCAATTCGTCATATTTTTGAATCATACAATACAAGCCATAGTCGAAGATGAGGATTGTTTTATTAATAGTTGCTATCGCCCGGTGATAATCAACGGGTGTAATAAAGAGCGCCTGGGAATCGGCATAAAGCCATATTGAAAGGGGTCATATTGAAAGGGGTCTATTGAAAGGGGTCAAGTCGCCGTTTGACTTATATTGAAAGGGGTCAAGTCGCCGTTTGACTTATGACGGCAGGGAGAAAAGGAGTCGTTTACTATTGATCAGCAATTCCAAGATTCAACCAAGGTTCAACTACCACAACCATTCGTAATCAAAATTTAAATCCATAAGACCCACCTGATATAATCCCTTAACAGCCATTTTAAGGTTAAAAATGATGCTGTCGTAAAAAGTCCGAATAGCGTGTCATTTCGAATGAATGTGAGAAATCTTAGCAATGTAACACCTCAAAAACACAAGATTTCTCCCTACAGTCGAAATGACAAATTGTGCGAGTACGACTTTTTACGGGTTTGTCAAAAATGGCTTTTCCGGAATAAGGCTGTTTCTTTATTTATTGTCGTCCACGGGACAAACTGATAAAGAGACGATCGGCAGGACGTCATACCGACATGGAAAAACCAGTAACATTTTGCCGATAAAGTGACTATTATCGCAATAATTGGTAATATATTACCAGTTATTGCATTGTACTTGGAAATATATGGACACTCCCCGTATTTAAAGCGATTTAATAAGGGAAGCCCTTAATTTTACTCTAGTTTTACTGGCAGTGCAAAACTTGGTTTATTAATATCTCTAATCGACGACCTGAGGTCAACAAAACTCAATATATTTAAACTTTGCCTTGACAATGGTTTAAAAATATGGTTTTTTGACGACTATGGGTGCTGAAAATAAGACAAAAATAAACCGCCTGATAAGCCAGTGGATGCCCGGCACTCCCGGCGTTACTTCCTATCTGAATGCCTCCGGGTTTGGCCGCGATCTGCTGGTGAAATATAAAAACAGCGGCTGGTTGGAATCGTTCGGCAGGGGCGCCTATATACGCTCCGGAGATACGGTGGACTGGCTGGGCGCCCTTTACTCCCTGCAGCGCCAGCTTGCCCTCCCCATCCACGCCGGGGGGAAAACGGTCCTCGAACTGCAAGGGTACGCCCATTATCTGCCGGCGAAGAAAAAGGAGGTCTTTTTGTATGGTCCCCAAGGTCTGACATTACCATCCTGGTTTAAGGGAGACCGTTTCGGCGTAACGTTTCTCGTGACTCGTACGAACATGTTGCCGCCCGATCATGCGCAGGATTTTTCCGAGTTCAAAGAGCGCGGTTTTTCTGTCAGGATAGCGGCGCCGGAACGGGCGGCTATGGAAATGCTTCACCTCGTACCCCGGAAAGTCGGATTCGACGAAGCCAGGTTGATCATGGAAAATCTGGTCACGCTTCGTCCCGATATCGTACAGAAACTTTTGGCGGCATGCCGCTCCGTGAAGGTGAAGAGGCTGTTCCTTTACATGGCGGAGAGGTGCGCGCACCCCTGGGTATCAAAACTGGACATATCAAAGATCGATCTCGGGAGAGGAAAACGGATGATCGTACCAAATGGACGGTACGACGCGAAATACCGGATAACGGTCCCTGCCGATCGGGAGGAGATACCTGCGTGATCGATACCGTATTCTTCAGACAGGCAGAGCTACTCCTGCGGATCATTCCGCTGATCGACAGAGAAGCCGTCTTTGCCCTCAAGGGAGGGACGGCTATCAATTTTTTCGTCCGGGATCTCCCACGCATCTCCGTTGATATCGACCTCGTGTACCTCCCCATTGGTGAAAGGGATGTCGCCCTGCGTGAGATAAGCGATGCCCTTACACGGATATCGCAGGCCGTCGAGGGCACGGTCCCCGGAACAAAAGTCATTCCGAAGAAATCAAAAGGAAGCGATCTGTTCAGCGGATTATTCGTGCGTCGACAGGAGGCGATGGTCAAGATCGAGCCAAACCTGGTCATACGCGGTTCCGTGTTTCCTTCTACAACAAGGGTTCTCTCTCCGAGGGCTGCCGATCTCTTCAAGATGTCGGTAGAATGTCAGGTCCTTTCAGAAGATGAAATATACGCGGGTAAGATCTGCGCCGCCCTGGATCGCCAGCACCCGCGGGATCTTTTCGACATCATGATGCTGCTCAAATACGGGAACTTCGGCACCGCCATGCGGAAGGCGTTTGTCGTTTACCTGATCAGCCATAACCGGCCCATGGTAGAGATTCTCAATCCGCGGTTCGGAGATATCCGGCCTGTCTTTGAAACTGAATTTCAGGGCATGACCTCGGAAGAAGCTACCTGCGAAGACCTGGAAAAGATCAGGGAAGAACTCGTTGCCATGATAGCACGAGAGCTGACCATCGAAGAAAAACAATTCATCGTATCCGTCAAGGAAGGCACGCCCCGGTGGGACCTGATCGGGATCGAGGGGGTCGAAGACCTGCCCGCCGTCAAGTGGAAGCTCCTGAATATCGGTCGTATGAACCCGTCGAAGCACAAACAGGCGGTCCGCAAATTGAAGGATTACCTGGGAGTATAGTTAACCGTTTCTTGTCGCCCCTCAAAACAGTAACAGGGCGGAATAAGGGGGCTGTCGTTGACTATTGACCAGATTGAGGAGGAGCACACTCCATGAGCAATGATTCGAAAAAGATTATTTACAGCATGATGAGGGTCAGTAAGTTCTACCAGAACAAGCCTGTATTAAAAGATATATCCCTTTCCTATTTTTACGGCGCCAAAATCGGCGTTCTGGGATTGAACGGTTCCGGAAAAAGTTCACTCCTGCGCGTTATGGCCGGGGTTGATCAGGAATACAACGGAGAGGCCGTCCTCTCGCCGGGATATACACTGGGGTTTCTCGAACAGGAACCGGTGCTCGATCCCGATAAAACAGTACAGGTCGTTGTCGAAGAAGGCATGCGGGAGTCGGTGGGTCTCGTGAGGGAATACAATGAAATCAGTGAAAAATTTGCCGAACCTATGTCTGACGACGAAATGAATCTTCTGATAGAGCGTCAGGGTGAATTGCAGGAAAAAATCGACAACCTTGACCTCTGGGATATCGATGCCCGTCTGGAAATGGCCATGGATGCCCTGCGCTGTCCTCCGGGGGATACGTCCATCAGGATTCTTTCCGGCGGTGAGAAGCGGCGGGTGGCCCTCTGCAGGCTGCTGTTGCAGAAACCGGATATCCTGCTCCTGGACGAACCGACGAATCATCTGGATGCCGAAACGGTGGCCTGGCTTGAACGTCATCTCCAGCAGTATGAAGGGACGGTGATTGCCGTCACGCATGACCGGTATTTTCTGGATAATGTTGCTGGGTGGATCCTGGAGCTGGACCGGGGGGAGGGCATTCCCTGGAAGGGGAACTATTCTTCCTGGCTTGCGCAGAAACAGCAGCGGCTGCAACAGGAAGAAAAACGGGAAACGGAACGGCAAAAGACACTGCAGCGGGAGCTGGAATGGATCAGCATGTCGCCGAAGGGGCGCCAGACAAAGGCGAAAGCCCGTATCAATGCCTATGAATCACTCATGAACCAGAGCTATGAAAAGCAGGAAAAAGACCTGGAAATTTACATTCCGCCGGGACCCCGTCTCGGAAAGGTCGTTATTGAAGCGGATAATGTGAGCAAGGCGTATGGCGATCGGCTTTTATTCGAAGGAATGACCTTTGCGCTGCCCGAGGGAGGCATCGTCGGCGTTATCGGACCGAACGGTGCAGGCAAAACAACGCTCTTTAACATGATAACCAAGGGGGAGACACCCGACTCAGGCACGATAAACGTCGGCGAAACGGTCTCACTTGCATACGTCGACCAGGAACGGGATACGCTCGACCCGGACAAGACAATATGGGAAGTGATTTCCGGGGGCAATGATATGGTTAAGCTTGGGGAAAGAGAAATGAACTCAAGGGCCTACGTCGGACGTTTTAATTTCTCAGGATCAGACCAGCAGAAAAAGGTAAACATGATTTCCGGAGGCGAGCGCAATCGAGCTCATCTTGCCTGTATCCTCAAGGAGGGCGCCAACGTGTTGCTGCTTGACGAACCGACAAACGATCTGGATGTGAACACCATGCGTGCCCTTGAAGAAGCATTAGAGTATTTCGGAGGATGCGCCGTCATCATCAGTCACGATCGCTGGTTTCTCGATCGCATTGCCACGCACATCCTTGCCTTTGAGGGAGACAGCTCCGTCGAGTGGTTTGAAGGCAATTATTCCGATTACGAAGCCGACCGGAAGAAGAGGCTCGGAAAGGCCGCAGATCAGCCGCACCGGATCAAATACCGACATTTGACGCGATAATAAACGGGGCGAGGAACTGTGCTTTTCTCGGGAAAGGCGCGGACAGGAGATCATTCCATGGGAAAACCAAAAAAATACTGTGCCATCTCCGGAAGGAATATCGTATGGCACTGGTGAGTCTCAAGGATGTGGCCATCAGTTTCGGCGGCCCGCTGCTGCTCGAGGCGGCGGATTGGCAGATCGAACAGGGTGAACGGATCTGCCTGATCGGTCGCAACGGTACCGGTAAATCCACGCTGCTCCGATTGATTCATGGCGAGATGTCTCCCGACAGCGGAATGATCACGAAAGCCCTGGGGCTGAAAACAGCCCTGCTGCCACAGGAAATACCCCTCGATCTGGACGGTACCATCTACGATATTATCTCGCCTGGACAGCCGCACCAGCAGGTTCAGACAGTCATCTCCCGCATGAGCCTCGACGAGACGGCGGAATACGGCGTCCTCTCCGCCGGAATGAAACGGCGAGTGCTCCTGGCGCGGGCGCTGGTGAGCGACCCTGACATTCTCATGCTTGATGAGCCGACCAATCATCTGGACATAGACGCCATTGTCTGGATGGAGCAGTTCCTGCTTCGCTCGGGGAAAACCATAATTTTTGTCACCCACGACCGGGCCTTCCTTAATCGGGTATCCACTCGCATCGTGGAACTCGACCGGGGTGTGCTGACCTCGTTTGCCGGCAATTATGCTGATTATCTTACCCGCAAAGAGGAACTGATAGAGAACGAAGTCTCGCGCAACGCGGAGTTTGACAAACATCTGGGGCGCGAAGAGATCTGGGTCAGGCAGGGTATCAAGGCACGGCGAACCCGTAATGAGGGACGGGTGCGGGCCCTGATGAAGATGCGGGTCGAGGTGGAGCAGCGCCGTGCCCGGAGCGGCAATCTGCGCCTCATGATGCAGGAGGCCGAGCGGTCGGGCCGACTGGTCATCAAAGCAAAAAATATTGCCGCCGCCTATGACAAACACCCTTTGATTACGGATTTTTCAACAACCATCATGCGGGGTGATAAAATCGGCGTTATCGGACCGAACGGCTGCGGCAAGACCACGCTGCTTCGAATTCTGCTGGGAGAGATCGAGTCGGACAGAGGCTCCGTGCGACACGGGACCCGCCTGCAAGTTGCCTATTTTGATCAGCTCAGGGCTCAACTCGATGAAAGCAAGACCCTTCAGGAAAACGTTACAGATGAAGGCGACATGGTTACGGTAAATGGAAGGCAGCGGCATGTCATCGGTTATCTGCAGGACTTTCTGTTTTCACCGGCCCAGGCCCGGGCCCCCATCACCTTCCTTTCCGGCGGGGAGCGCAATCGGCTCCTTCTGGCCAGGCTCTTCACCCGATCCTCCAATGTGCTGGTTCTGGACGAACCCACCAACGACCTGGACGGAGAAAGTCTGGAACTGCTGGAAGCCATGCTGATCGAGTACACCGGGACGGTTCTGATGGTAAGTCACGACCGCGCCTTCCTGAACAATGTCGCCACTTCCACCCTGGTCTTTGAAGGATCGGGCCGAGTAGAAGAATACGCAGGCGGTTACGACGACTGGCTTCTTCAGCAGTTCCGGCCGGAGGAAACCACCCCTGAGCCGAAACCCAAAAAGGACAGACACCGCAGCGTGCCCACCGGTCCCCGCAAGATTACCTTCAAGGAGCAGCGCGAACGGGAGGAACTGCCGGGCATCATCGAAGATCTGGAGGCGCGAAAGCGTGACCTTTTCGCCGCCATGGCCGATCCCGAGCTTTACAAGACCGCCGGAACAAAGGTCGCGCGACTGCAGGCCGGTCTGGATGAACTGGAGAGGGAGTTGGAGGCGGCCTATGCCCGGTGGGAACTGCTGGAAGAGCTGGCACTCAAAGCCGACGGGTAATGCAACGCAACGGCGATGGCGAACAGTATGGACAGGACGTAGAGGAAATAACATGGAAACATTCGAATTCTCGGGTGACTATATTGAGTTGAACAGGCTGTTAAAGGCATCGGGGTTGTGCGAAACGGGCGGTATGGCAAAAATAGAAATCGAAAACGGGCTGGTCAGCGTTGATGGAACCGTCGAATACAGAAAACGATGTAAAATCAGAAACGGCCAGACGGTTAAGTATGGTAGTCATACGATTAAAGTGGTACGGGTAACTCTTTAACCGGTCGCCCGAATAAAAAGACCATTCTTCTCTCAAAGGGTCTCTCTCAAAAAGGGGACATCCATGATAAGTTTTGTCAAGGGGAAAACGGAGATTTCCCTTGACCTTCCGGATTGACGGATTCCCGGCGGGAAGATCTTCATCTCGGCAGATCTATATGTTCATACAGCTTTTGTTTCAAGCTGCCTGTCTTGTTGTAGAAAGCGTGAAATCTGCATCTTTCCTGTCAACAGCCAGCATGTAAGCCACAAGCTTTCTCGCGACGGCACAGGCAGAAGATTCACCCGTAACAGATCGGCTATTTTCTCGGCATCGGCACGATCGTTCTTTTTCTTGGCGGCTGTTATGGCCTTCAGCATCACAGGATGAGCTACCTTCAGGGCAGGCAATAGCGTGCGGCTTTAAAA
>Ga0209121_10000941_pt1 | contig 30916 bp, 27 predicted proteins | sample Cruoilmetagenom3_FD_187292 | JGI IMG/M metagenome (GOLD analysis project Ga0209121, IMG submission 187292) | Oil polluted marine microbial communities from Coal Oil Point, Santa Barbara, California, USA - Sample 3 (SPAdes) (version 2) | ecosystem: Environmental > Aquatic > Marine > Oil seeps ...
ATTTTCTTACTCGCCTAAGAAAACGAACCAAAAGAAGGGCGGCCGATCATTTTTTTACGGCTCCAAAATGTACGGTTGTTCAGGCGCCTGCAGAACTCGCCCCGATAAATCGGGGCTCAAACAGCTTCGGCTTATTTCCTGAACAGCCTATTTTTACACCTAAAAATGATATGGCAATTAAATAAAAAATGCCCTCATATGCTTGCCCGCCGGAGCATTGCCGGAGGAGGGTCGCCGTCAAACAACCCGCTGGGATTTTAAAACCAAAATCAATAAAAAGCTTTTATTTTTGATTTTCCTGGCGGCTGTTTTTAAACGATATGGCAAGTGGCTTATGGCAGATGGCGGATAGCAAATGGTAATTAGAGATGTAGTGACCAGAAAACTAGGGCGGTCTTTGCGAGCGACCGAAGGGAGCGCGGCAATCTCTACCTTTATTCACCCTCCATGGATAGGAGGGTGAATAAAGGTTAAATAGCCTGGAGTTAGGACTATTTCTTGTTAAATATGATAGTTTGTAGGGGAGGGTGAGACAAACTACCCAAAGAAACAGCCATTGGGGTCTTCGTCAATCTCTTTAATGGCTGTTTCAAAAGATGAGTATTCATCATAACCATGCCACTTTAGGTCACTTCTCATCCAATAAAGTTTCCAGATATTCCGGCTCTTAATGTACTGAATCTTGGCACATTTCTCCAAATAGGGTTCCTTGATGGGATCCCTATCCCCGTAAGGTTGGCGCCGATATCCAACGATATAACCATTTCTGACTTTAACTATTTTGAGAGGAAGTTTGGGATAGTCTCTGTGTTTGAGGGCCTGATAGATTTTCCGCTGAATGAAGTCAGCTTTTTGCTCCTTGTTTTCCTCGTTAAATTCCATTCCTTAATCCTCCTTCTTCTGTAACTACAAATTCTTATATGCGTTACCTCTTGGCAGAATATCCACAATAAAGACGCGAGAATCTGAAAAGTTTACCGTAAAAATTATGCGGAAATCCCCAACTCTTTTCCTGAAAGCTTCGTAACCTTTTAATTTGACCACATTTCTTTGCAGAGGGTCTTCGGTAATTTCGTCGATAGCTTCTTTTAGGCGCTCGATATGTTTTCGGTCAAGTCTTTTTAAATTTTTGAGGGCGTTTTTAGAGAGCTCTACCTTAAAGGGCACTCTTTATCCTTTCCCAATCCACCGGTTCGTCCTCGAGAATGTCTTTTTGCTGCTTTTTAAGCGCTTCTAACTCGTTGGGAAGCGGTTCCTCTACGGGAAGGGATTTAACCTTGGCGTTAAAGACAAGCTCTTTGATAAGTCTTTTAATTAGGCCTTGCTTGGCATAACCTCGCTTTTTGCAGAATCTGTCGAACTCCTGAAAAAGCTCGTCGTCAAGTCTTACTATTACTGATTTCATATTCATCACCTTGATATATTATAGTTGCATTTGATAGTAATTACAATCATTTCTTTGTTGCCATCAGAACAATGAATTGGTTAACGTTTTGAGGGAGGCTAAACACTCTTAACATAAATGTTAAGATTAGAACAAAAATGTTAAGGAATAATCATAAGATTTAATTTTTCTCAGGAAGATTGGTTTTCAAATCTGAGGCCGAAAAAGCTCTGAAAGATGCAGAAAGACTGCTTGCATTTGCCCGAAGTAAACTACCGTAATCTGTTTCGTGTTTTATGCATCTTGGATCAAAGGACAAAAACCCTATATTTCAAGATATAGTCCTTCCCGGCACGGTTAAGTCGCCAATTACCAGGCTATTACCGAATTATCGATAATTCGGTAATAGCTTAGAATTAGAACTATTTCTTGTCAAATGTAGTGGCTAGCAGAGGATTCAGAGGAGTCGTAGGGCTCATGTTAGCTGCGCTACTCATAATAAAAACCCAAATCTATTACGGGGGCGAATGTTTCAAGCCACTCAATGAAAAGTCCAAACATGGTAAAAGCTGCTCGACAAGCTGGCTCGAGTTTCTTGTTGGTTGCTCCGTAGCCGTGCTTCCATAGATTATGAACGATACGATTTCGGCGGCGATTGAACTGGATAAGTTCGTCCACGAAAGTCGTACGAACTTGCCCGCGATCTTTTAGATATTGTTCGTAAGTAGTGACAAGGTCATTAAAACTTTCTCGACCTGTTTGGCTAAGAAATGCTCGCAATAATGCCTCAACGAGTGAATGAATCAAAAGTAAACAAAGAACATAATCGCTACGGTTATAGGCAGCACGAGCCACGGCTTCATTTTCAGCTATGATATTCGCATCTATTATAAGATTACGTTCTTGGCTCATGATAATCAGAAGTCCTTCTAAGTTGTGCAGCTAACATTCCGAGCGTATTTGAAATTTCTCGAAAGGGAATTTGGACGCAGCGTAGAGAAGCCTTTTACCCGCTGTTATCTGATGCGGTGCTATATAATTTAATCTGTTCAATAGCTTGATCTATAAGATTTACAATCTCGTTTCCAAATACGTTAAAAGCATCTATTGATTTGCCTCCATCAATATAAAAGCGAGTTCTCCCTAATTCGGATAATTTAACTGCAATTTCGACTATGCAATGAGTCAATTCAGATGGGACATCGGATGGTCGGTGAGAAGAAATTGTTAGAATCTGTGCACCAATGATACCGATTCTATTTTTCAAGTCTGCAAGAAATGGATTGACCAGTTTTGCATGTTTCCCAGCGTAAATAGATGTCCATAGGGTCTTAAACTCAACTAATCTTGCTAAGGCGGTAGATTCCCACATCCCTGGTTCTAACTGCAAATTAGTGATTAAAAACTGTGGATTCTTAAGCCAAATACCATCAGACAAGTTATCCGTCATTTTCTCCAATCTATTACTTACCCTATTATTATGTTTTACGAGTTTTTCGATTTCTTGTACGAGTTCATGTAATCCTTTCTCAACAATAAAACTTAAACCTTTGTATGCAGACAGATCCATTGTCTGTTCTGTAGTTCTTGGTTCTGTTCGCAATCCTCCAGAATAGGTAACTTTTGCAGTATAACTTAACGGTAGGCTTTCATTTTTAAAGTAGGATATCGTAGTATCAAAAAAGGTTCGTATTTCATATCCTGGGGGAATTGAACCAATTCCATCTTTTATGAGAGACACATTGTTTACCTCTTCCACATCACTATTCATAAGTTTAGGATTAAATTCTAGCTTTACATTTCTGGCTACACTTTTGCCCACATTTTTTATAACCAGATATATCAAATGCTTTCCATAAGGTACATCAAAGTAAGTAACCACATATGGAGCGATTTCTTGATCTCTGGACTCTTTCATCTCTTGAAGAGTCTTTTCTGATACTTTTGTTGATTCCTGTGTAGCAGAAGCAATATGCCATGTCTTTACCACATATATGATCAAAGCGATTAGTGTTGCTATTTGAACTATTACAAGAGCAATATCTATGGCTTCTTTATCCATATCCCACCACCTCTCGTTTTCCAATATAGCGATTTTCTTCTTAAGCACTGTTTCAGATAGCTTATTCATATCTGAACTTAAACTCGGACACGCCCCGTTTAAATAATATTCGAAACGAAGTAGATGAATCCCTTGTTTACTTTTTCTCAGTCTTTGGTGATGGCTGTAATTTACTTGGTTGAGGTTTAACTGGTGGTTTTGGTGGAACGAACCCCTTTTGTTCTTTACGTGGTTGAGTGGGTTTTGGCGTTTTGTTAGACATTGTTTATCTCCTTTCCTTTATGGAAAATTATTGATGCTAAACAAAACAAGATGTATCACGCCGACAATAAAGAAAACTATGGAAAGCCAATTTAGCCAGTTAGTAATTATCGCTTGCCAATTTTTCAGTTTCTGGGCAGATTTTTTATTTTCGTAATATTGGTCGATAATCTCACGTTGCCTTCTTAGGGCAGATTGGCTCAAGAGAAAAGAAGACAATGTAGAAAGAAGTGCCAGGATAAAGCCACTCCACGCTACATAAAGCAGCTTTTCGACTTGTGGTGTAGGCGTTAACTGCTGGATAAAGGTAATTGACAGACCAATGGCACTGGCAGACAAAGTAAGAATAGCTTTATCAAAACTTTTTGAGCCCTCAACCTCAGCATTTATCAATAATTTTCGTTCTTCCAGGTATTCTTGTCTCTCTTTTTCCTCGGCGTTATTAGGCAAGCTTTCTACTCCTCCTCAACTATCTTAATTTCTTCTTCCGTCAGCCCATACAGTTCATAAACCGATTGGTCGATTTGGTGGTCGGTGGTGGTGATTTGGCGTTGGATTATGGTTTTATCGTGGTCGGTTTTGGCTGTTGCCAGTTGTTTGTGTAGTGTCAGCATTTGCTCAACGAGTTTGACCATTTTGTCGTGGTGAGCTTTGTCGTTTGAGTTGGAGAAGTCGATGGTGCGGATGGGAATTTTGCCAAGATATTTGAATATTAGCTGATAGCCGTTTTGTATTTGGGTACAGCAATTGGAAATCAAAAACCACCCAAGTTTTGAGTTTAATATCCCCAACAGATATTTATCTGCCTGGGGTATAATCCACACAGCATTATTGGCATAAATCCCAGTTTCATCAAGCGTAAACGCTGGCTTAACTTGAAATACCAAATACATTATCTTCGGCTTCTCAAACTCTTTGTAGTAGTCAATAGAATCTTGGATTTCATACCACTGATATGACCCCGGCTTTCGTCCTTTCCAAACATCGCCTTTCCAATCCTTTGGTTTTGGCATTAATCTTTCTTTGAAATTACTTAGGTGTTGCTCGATGGCAGGATATTTTTTAATATCAACTCCATGGCGAGTAAAAATTAGATACTGGTTGCTTTTAGACAATTGATATCTTTTAATGTCGCGTCCAAGTAAAAACGGTTTTATCAATTCTGCACTTTTTGGGTCTTCTGAGATGAGCTTATCTCTGGTTTCGGAATCGATAACAAAAGCTTCGTTTAAGCCAGTTTTAATACCATAATAGATTTTGCTCTGGACGTAATTACCCAATGGCGCGCCCATTTTTTGTAGCTTTGAGAGCAATGTTTGGGTTTTTTCGTCGGCTAACGACCAGCCTCCATCATCGAGTGTTGTTTGCCTTACTCTGTAACGATGTTCGCTTACATAATCTTCAAGGTCGATAAAACTTAACGTTTTTACTTTAGCAGCGTCGAATGATTTGCTGGTTGGATCCTTGCGAATTCGAAGGATGCAGGGATAAGTTGTTGCTTTTTGAAATACGGGTAAGTCGCCAAAATCGATGATTTCTTCGATGCGTTGTTGTTTCATCCATTGCCTAAGTGGTTTTCCGTAGTTTGCACGCATCCACTTGTTTGCGACGATATATGAAAAGATACCGTTATTTTTTAGCAAAGATACGCCACGCTCGATAAAGTAAGCATAGAGATCTGCAGCTCCATGATAGACTTGATAATGCTGTTTGAAATAGTCTTTTAAGTTGCCAAGGGTTTCTTGTCGTACGTATGGCGGATTACCGATTACTACGTCAAAACCTGAGATTGCTTCAGTCGCCGCGCTTCTTCGCAATGACGAGGGTGTTGAGATTGTTTCGCCGTGTCTGCCGGTAGACACGGCTCCGTCTTGCGATGACGTCTTGGTCGAAAGAGATGGAGAAAATACTTGCGGGAATTCGGCTTGCCAATCGAAGGCGTTTATTCGGTAGCATTCTTCTTCATCAAATAAACTCATCTGCTGGTTTTCGTAGTAATCCGGGCCGATGAGGGAGTTTCCGCACTTTATGTTGTTGCCTAAATCGGGCAGAGCTCGCTCGTGAAACAAGCTGAGTTGTGTCTCGTCTTCGAGTACCTTAAGTAATAACGATAGCTTTGTTACTTCCACGGCTTGAGGGTCGATGTCCACACCATAAATATTGTTCAGCAAAATTCGTTTCTTCTCGGCGGTGGTAAGTCTCCAATTCCCACCGGAAGCCTGATATAGTTTGCTTTTCTTTGCGTGTTTTCCTGCACCATCGGCCACGTACCAATCGCGGTGCCAATCGAGCAGGTATTGATAAGCGCCGATGAGGAACGAGCCGGAGCCGCAGGCGGGATCGAGAATTTTTATTTTAGCAACTCGGCCGGGAGTTTTGCCTTCGAGCAGTTTACCAACGGTATTTTTTACGATGTAATCCACGATGTAGGTGGGGGTGTAGTAAACCCCACCTGCTTTTTTAACCTCTGGTTTATCCTCAACAATGGCTCTGTGGCCGGGGGTCAATCGAATTACTTTTCCGAGAAACTGCTCGTAAATGTGACCGAGAATTTCGGCAGGTAAAACAGAGAACTCATAAGGGCTATCGGGATAATAAAGGTTTTTAACTATATCCTTTAGTGGTTTATCATCGATAGCCAAATTGAGTGTCAGATTATCGGGTTGTTCCAAATTATCCTTTTCGTTTTGAAAATGAAATAACCCGGAATTATATCGTTCGTCGGCGCGTTGAAATTGCTGACAGAGGCGTTGGTAAGCCCGCTCGCCATTTTGTAAACTCATGAGCTTGCCATAGTCCTCAACGCCTCTGTCTTCGCAAATACGAAGGAAGATGATGCGGTCGATGGTTTTTTGAACGGCAAAATTTAGCTTGCGGGTGCTAAGCCCCGGATTGCGCAGGGCGATATTTCGAGCAAGCAGGTTACGCCAGTTTTCAATCTCCTTAAGGAAGGCGGAATCGACTTCGGCGGTGCCGCGTTTGCGTTTGGTCGACTCGGCGTATTTGTCAAACGAACCCCTCAAAATCTCTTCACGAGCGAAGATTGAGGCGATTTTTTCCCATTGTTCCGGGTACTCGGAGTAAGTGAGATAAATTATGCGTGCCTTAGAAGCTTTATCGGTTTTGACCGGTTTTGTCCGGCAGTCGTAGACGGCTAACTCCTCGAAATCGACGAGGATGGAAAGTGGTAATTTTGCCGACCATGCATAACGTCGCAGTTGAAAAGCGGGGCTAATATCATCTTTTAAATTGACCGAGGGTTTTTTGGCTTCCACGAAGAACTTGCGAGTTCCACCGATGCGAAAGCAGTAATCCGGGGCCTTGGTGGCGCCGCCAATTTTGATGGCGTCCTCGTGAATGACATCTTTGTATGCCTCGGCGTAACCATTTTCGTTATCTACATCCCAACCGAGCGCTTTGAAAAACGGGTCAATAAACTCTCGCCGAAGTTGGGTTTCGTTATATTGTCCTGATGTATAAGCTTCTTTGTTCCTCTTAAATCGCTCGACAAGTTCTATAATTTCTTTAGGCGCAGCCATGCCAATCCTTCCGGGTTCTTCCATAGTATTGTATCAGCTCTTATGCATAAATGTAGCTAAAATGGATGGTTCTACTTATCTTCCTTCCTTGCTTCGGAATATTGTTTAAGTTTCTCGTTTATGGCTTTTATGCTGTCGCACAGGCCTTTCTTGATGTCTTTTTCGAGTCGGCCACTCTTTGCATCCTTTATAAACTTATCGAAGGCATCGGTTAAACTATCGAAGCCATCCGCAACTTGTGCTCTAAGTTTTTCGGCCTTTTCGCTCTCAACGGTTGTCTTAAACGCGTCTTTCAGTTGAGAGCCCATAACCTTTAATTCGGCGATGATGTCCTCAAGTTTCGGTTCCTCGGTTGTCTTTTTTTCTTCCACCATTTTTACCTCCCATTTTTAGTTTCACCTTTTTATCTATCGTAGACACTTTATTTTTTCTTTTCAAACATTTCCGCGGCGGGGCAGCCGATCTCTTTTTGCTTACAGTATTTGCAGGCAAATTGCCCTCTTATGACCGCGGTGCCTCCAAAGGAAATGATTATAAAAATTGTGAAGATTGCCAAAAGAGACCAGGAAAAGTCCCTTGCCAAAAGGATTATTCCGCCGGCGATTGGGAAGATGTTGACCATAAAATCCGGAATAAGCGTGTACCAGGCGAGTTCTCTTTGAGCAAATTTTTTTGGGTCACCTTTTTTAAAGAAAAGCGGGGCAAGTTTACCTTTGCCGAGCCCGCAGAACTTATCGTAGTAATAGCAGTTTACGCAACTTCTCTTAAGAATCATAAATTCAATCCGGAGACAATATAGCAGGTAAAGAATGCCTATCCAAATGCTTATTCCGATCAGAATGTAGAAACCGAGTCCATAGATTAGTATTGTAACTACACTTGCAAGAAAGACAATATAGAGAGGAAAGCTCTCGTATCCTTCTTTTTTCTCCGCGCTTTTATTATTTAAGTTCATCGACACAGCCCTTTCGCAGCGGTTTTTAATACCCAACCGTTATTAATCTGCCTTTACAGTATATTAATATCTAGCAAGAGCGAACACTTTTTTCATTTGGGTGAGATCTCTCTACTTACGGTTTTAGAGCTTGGGAGAATATTTTCAAGAAACTTAATGTGACGAATTATATAAGTTCTTTTTTTGGGAATTTCTATGGTTAAGGTCACGGTATCGTCTTCAATAGTTAAGTTGGTTAACCTTACCATTCTTTGAGCAGCCCAATCTTCAGCAACCTCTTGAGCTTGTTCAACTGAATGGGTGAGCTTATAAGAACGTACTGTCGCCATAGCAATTTCATCTGCGACCATATAACTTTGCCAATTACTCAGGATAATTGTCCCAACATCATTTATGATGACAACTGCAATTACTATAATTAGGATTATCTTAATGGCGCTAACGAGCCATTCTCTCATGGTTTTTCACCTTTGCCCTTTTATTTTTGAAAAACCAAGTTACAATCATGCTTACAATTACTATTAGAGCAAAAATTATAATTAAAAGGAAGAAGCCGATTTTAATTGTTGATGGTTCCACGAGTGTTATATCCGATTCTTTTATATTCTTTTCGCCGTCACCAATGTAAACCTTTGCTTTTTGTCCGGCTTTCGGATTATCCAAAGTAAAAGAAACCATATTTTCATTTGGGCATAAGGTTACTTCTTTCCCCACTTTAGAATTTAAACTCACAAATATTTTGAAGTTATAATCTGCGTTATTATTGATGGTGACTTGAACCTCATTGTTTTTTAAGTTTGCCCTGGATTCGATGGTTAATTTTTTCAACTCGGAGTTTATGGTTTTATCTACATTTGTTAAAAATGCTAAACCCCGATTTGCAACCTCAGGTGTTTTCGATAATCTCCAGTCACTTGCTTCGGCTATAAGGATTTGTTTGTGTAACTTGTTTAAAAGAGGGTTGTTACCTTCAATTATTTTTTCAAAGTCAAGTAGTCTGTTGTAAGTATTTTTCAGGTTTTCATCATATTTTGTTTGAATATAGCTTTTTTCTCTTCTGGGTTCGGTGAGCTCAATTGGCCGAGTTGGGGCTGGAATAAGCGCGAATGCTATTTCTAAAGTTACGGGGTTAAACCAGGGCTTTTCAAAAAGACTGTAAAGGTTTTCTAAGAGTTCTGAGGATGGTTGCCAGTCGAAATTCATTGTTTCGTCTGCCGGCAAACAGGGTGCTATTGCTACAATTTTTTGTTTGTAGGGGTCCTCAAGGTAGATTTGAGCAAGGCATCCGGTTAGCAGCTGCACCGCCTCTTGGGGGTCCTCTGTTTTTATTAATGTGTTTGAAATCTCTTCGTCTACAAACAAAACGGTTAATCTATCACCCTCTAAATTCTGAACTCTGTGAGGTTTAAAAGTATCGATGCTTTTAATTCCCGCTTCTTCCGATGTGTTTGCTGCGAAATAAGGGAGAGAGCTTCGGAGCAGGGTATAGTCGATTCCTTCTTTACTTAAATAAGAAATGGAGTCCATGTTAAGTATGAGTTTGGGGCTAAACATTCCCTTTGGTTCTTTTGAAAGATGGAATGTTTTTGCGATGATTTTTTTGCCCAAAGATATTTGGAGCGAGGCATCGTCTTTGCCCCACTCTTCATTTACAAGCTCATTTAAAAGTGGGTAAGAATAAGGGGAGGGAATGACTTCCACCTGTTTATTTTTGATTACTCTCTCATAACCTTTTAAAATCTCGGTCGCGCGCTTGGCTTCATTAGAATCTTTTTCAATATTTTTTATTTTCCCGTCTTCTATGAGTTTATATCCGTCGCTTATATCTTGAAGCTGCTCTACAAAAAGTGGCGTGATGTTCGTGGAGACATTTACGGAAGGGTGAGCATTTAATGCTTCTATGTGCCGCCGGCACATGCCCCCTTTGCTGCAGATCGGCAGGATCTCTTTCTTTAGGAATGCTCCTTGCGGGTTAAAGAGTGCCGGTTCGTGAATGTTCCAAACCAAAGCGATGGTTAAGGGCATTTTTACTTTGTCCAAGACGGTAAGCAAAGTCTGCTTTGTTGTGAGGATTTTGTTATTTCTTGTTATTACTAACTCGACGGGGTAAACTCCTTCTGATAAATTTAAACTGGAGACGGTTTTCTTTACGGTGAATTCTTTAGTTTTTTTAGGGAGAATTTTTCTGGCGAAGAAATTGTGTTTATAAACTTCGCTCTCACTATCGGGCGTTTTTACAGTCAAGGTGGCTTTGATGCTGCTAAGCGCATCCCTTGAGGTATTTTTGATTTTAATTGATAAAGAAAGCTTTTCATTAAGTTCGTAAAATGGTTTATTGAAAACAAGCTTTCCTTCAATCTCGTTGGCGGCGAGAGAGATGTGGGCAAGTGTAAAGATGAAGAAAACTGTAATAATTAGAGGGAAAATAAATTTTTTCATTCTTTTCCTTTAATTCTTCACATCTTGCTGTAATTCCTCTTGATGTATTTGTGGTTGGTTTGCGAAAGATATTAAGGATAAAATTTGGCCTAAAAGGATTGTGACTTTATATAGAGAAATGTTTTAAAATGTAAAGAAGCAATAAATATTTAAACATTGAACAGGAAGGACGATTTTAATGATGGCAAAAAATAGCAACAAAGACATTTTGGAAATTCCTCATGAGTTACCTTTAATTCCTTTGAGAGATTTAATAATCTTTCCCAATCTCGTGGTTCCTCTTTTTGTCGGTCGGGAAAGATCCATAAATGCTTTAGAGGTGGCCATGCGTGAAAATCACATGGTGGTTTTGGTGACTCAGAAAGACGTTGAAGTTCAAAATCCTACTTCTTCGGATCTTTACCAGGTAGGTTCGGTCGCTACCGTAATGCAGGAGTTGAAGCTTCCGGATGGCACCGCAAAGGCTCTTGTAGAAGGGATGACCCGTGTAAAGATAAAAAAGTTTCTTCAAACCGATCCTTATTTTAAGGTTGAGATTGAAGTTGTTGAAGAACCGGTTGAAAAGGATATCGAGACGGAAGCTTTAATGAGGAACTTGATTTCTCAATTTGAAGAATGTGCCAGACTGGGGAAACCAATTCCTCCGGAAGTTTTGGTTGCCTCTTTAAACATTGATGAGCCCGGCAGGCTCGCTGATTTTGTAGCTTTTCATTTAAATTTAAAAACCGATGGGAAGCAGGAGATATTAGAAGCTATAGATGCTAAAGAGCGCATAAAAAAAGTATCTTCTTTTTTGGCGAAAGAACTTGAGATTTTGAGACTTGGAAGCAAGATTCAAGACAAAGTTAAAGAGCAGATGACTAAAACTCAAAGGGAGTATTTTTTAAGAGAGCAACTGAAAGCTATTCAAGGGGAATTGGGAATGGCGGATGAGCGTACTGCTGAAGTTCAAGAGTTGAAAGAAAAGATAGCCAAGGCAAAGATGCCAAAAGAAGTGAGAAAGAAGGCTCTTAAAGAAGTTGGTAGATTCGAAAAAATGCCGCCTGCGGCGGCCGAGGCTTCCGTTGTCAGAACTTACCTCGATTGGATAATTGGTTTGCCATGGAGCAATAAATCCAAAGAGGAGTTAAATATTGAAAAGGCAAACGAAATTCTTAATGAAGATCACTATGGGTTGGAAAAAGTAAAAGAACGGGTGCTTGAACATCTGGCTGTTCGCAAGCTGGCGAAGGAAAAAATGCGAGAGGCCATACTCTGTTTTGTTGGGCCCCCGGGTACCGGCAAAACGTCCATTGGCAAATCGATTGCAAGGGCATTAGGGCGAGAGTTTGTTAGGATTTCGCTGGGAGGCGTGCACGATGAAGCTGAAATCAGAGGACATAGACGCACTTATGTCGGAGCTTTGCCTGGAAGGATAGTCCAAAACATAAAACAAGTGGGAACCAACAATCCTGTTTTTATGATGGATGAGATTGATAAGGTCGGAGCTGATTTTAGAGGAGATCCAACCGCCGCTCTTCTTGAGGTCCTTGACCCGGAGCAAAATAATGCTTTTAGCGACCATTATCTCGAAGCGCCCTTTGACCTTTCTGATGTTATGTTTATAACCACTGCAAATATTTTAGATACCATACCTCCGGCTCTTAGGGATAGGATGGAGGTTATACACTTTCCCGGTTATACAGAAGAAGAAAAAGTGAAAATTGCTCAGCGGTTTCTGATGCCGAAACAACTTGAAGCTCACGGTCTCAAGGAAGAAAACTTAAAAATTACCGAGATGGCAATAAAGAAAATAATAAGAGAGCAAACTCGGGAAGCCGGCGTAAGAAACCTGGAGAGAAAGATGGCTTCCATCTGCCGGCAAATGGCGAAAATGATTGTGGAAGGTAAGAAAGAGCGTTTTAAAGTAACGCCCAATAATCTGTCCAAGTTTCTCGGTCCGGCACAATTTCACTATGGTTTGGCCGAAGAAAAAGATGAGATTGGGGTGGCCACGGGGTTGGCTTGGACCGAGGCGGGTGGAGAGATTATATTTGTCGAGTCTACTCTTATGAAGGGGAAAGGCAATCTCATTCTTACAGGTCATTTAGGTGAAGTTATGCAGGAGTCTGCTCAAGCGGCGCTGAGTTACGCTCGCTCAAAAGCAAAAGAGTTTGGTGTTCCGGAAGATTTTTACGGTAAATACGATATTCACATTCACGTTCCTGCCGGGGCGATACCGAAAGATGGCCCTTCAGCGGGAGTTACTATAGCGACCTCTCTCATCTCTGCCTTAACTAAAAATCCTGTTAAAAAAGACGTGGGTATGACTGGAGAAATTACTCTGCGTGGGCATGTGTTGCCGATTGGAGGCATCAAAGAAAAGGTGCTTGCTGCTCACCGGGCGGGCCTAAAGGAGATAGTTCTTCCCATGGAAAACAAGAAAGATTTAGATATAATTCCAAAACAAGTGCGAAAAGAGTTAAAATTTGTATTTGCTGAAGATGTATCTGATGTTCTTAAAGTTGCCTTAGCAAAACCTCTTAAACCCAAAAAAGTTATCAATAAGGACAAGAAGTGAGAGTAGGCGTAATTTCCGACACTCATGCTAAAACAGATGATGACCTAAATTGTCTGGCGGAAATTGCCCGCCGCTATTTTAAAGACGTAGATATTATCCTTCATGCGGGCGATATGGTTAATTTACGGGTCCTTGGGATTTTACAAAATGTGACTCGGACGGTTGCCGTTAAGGGGAATATGGACTTCCCTGAGGTTAAACAAACTTTGCCAAATAAGACCGTTATTGAATTAGGTAGTTGCAAAATTGGCTTAATGCACGGCTGGGGTTCTCCAATTGGTTTGCCTCAACGTGTAAGAAAAGAATTTGAGGATGTTGATTGCATCGTTTTTGGTCACAGTCACCAACCTTTTAACCGTGAGGTTGAAGGGGTCTTATTGTTTAATTCCGGAAGCGCAATGTATAGATTTTTTGTCGAGCAAAACTCCATTGGTTATCTTGATATTATTTGTTCTACCAACAAGCATTGCTGCAAAATTGAAGGCAGTATAGTTAAGATTTAATGGGGCAGTATTTGTGAAAATGAGCGCACGGAAGAGTCCAATTGCTTAAAAACTTCTTTCTCCTTCGGATCTTTTTTTGCCGGTTTTATGCATTTTATGGCGTGTTTAAAGATTAATTCTGTGCCGTATTTGGTTTTTAAAACCAAAGAATAGTCGTCATATGCCTCAAGGGTTCCCCTCCAAACCTCATTTCCGATTCCCAAAACTTCAGTCTCTTTTTGGCTGTGATGAAGCTTCTTGAGGAATTCATTTTGTGCAAATCCTTTGCTTCTCTGGGGCGCTGAGATTGGTTTGTTGGTTTTGCTCTCAATTTTTTTGGCATCTTCCTTAGCGCGGGGTTTTTTAAGCTCTTGTCTATGAGTTTCGATTGGTTTCTTTTCTTCCTTTGCCTTATCGAAAGCTTTTTGCATTTGTGTTTTGTAGGGTTTTTGATTGAGTTTTTTCAATTGATTCACCACTTCCCCTATGTCTGCGGCACACCTTTCGCAGATTTTGACCTTTACTCCTTGTTCCGACAGTTCCAGATTATTGTACATTGCTGTATTTAAAGCCCAAAGATCTTCTGTTTCTTTACCGCAGATTTGACAGTTATTTTCTTTCATAATATTTCACCTTTTAAATTGAGGTTATACTAAAATATAATACTTTATTTTAGGATAGTCAAAAGTTTGAAGATGTTATGGATTTATTTGGTCGTTTGCTGTACTTGCAAACGTCTTTATATAGTCGTTTATTAGCTCTCGATAGTCCCGGTTTGCTTGTTACTTTGCCGTCGGTGTAAATTGATTTATATGTTAAGAAAATTAAAATTTGAATTACGGTAAATATTGCAAATGTCCAGATGGAAGGCATGTTTAAGAGAAGTTTTAATTAGCGCTCTAAACCACCGGTTTATCCGGCCTACCTGTCCCACCAGAGGCGGGCACGGCGGCAGGCAGGTGTATACGTTTTAAAGCAAAACAATTGAAAAAAGTTTTTATCCAAAGGATAATTGTCTACTGGACAAAAATGATTGATTTGTTCATTTTCTTACTCGCCTAAGAATCTATTTTTTTGTGGGTCGGACACGCTCCACAATCGGCCGTAACCGCGACTACACTCGCTCCGGGCGGGCCGAGAATAACTCGCTTGCGCTCAGACAGATTCTCGGGCACTCACTTTGTTCGCTTTCCGGCCTTCCGCTCGCTTTATCGGGGCAGCCTCAAGTTTCGCTTTGCCCGACCCACCCGGATTTTAAAAAACAAAATCGTAAAAAGCTTTTATTTTTTTCCTGGCGGTTGAATAATAGCCAAACGAGCACTTTTTTGCGTCATTGCGCCTGTCCGCTTCTGGCAGGAGGAATGTTTGTCCCGAAGCAATCTCGTTTTGTACGTTTGGCGGTGAAATGAAGGTTTGCCTGCTGTAAAATACTGAAAAATGATGTAAATTTGTTTTAATGGGATTAAAGGAAGGGGAAATGTATGAAAAACAAAATACCGACTTCCATGATGACTCAACATCCTGATGCCTCAACTTATATATCTATTCAAAAGGAACCCGAGGAGGCCATTTTTTCACTTACCCCTGCGCTCGAAGGGTTGGGGATTGAAGAAACGATGGTTGACTTTGAGGGGAAGCTGACTCCTTATCAGCAAACTTCTCAAATAGTCATGGGTCTTCTGAGCAAAGGAATTGTCCCGGGGAAAGATGTCTTTGTGACTCCTCGAATTCCCAGTGGAATTGAGGAAGGAGTTTTCAGACAACTCATGGCTCTCATGTCCGTAGTTGAATCAAATTATCAGGCTTGGAAGAAATCAAAAACGTATGCTATTAAAGAAGTCATATTGCCCATGTGCCCCGGTGCTGAGGAAATTCTTTCTGTACGAGAGAGAATTATTGATGTTATCAATCTTGCACATAAAGAGTTTGGCTTAAGTAAAAACCGGGATCTTATTCAAGTGATTCCGCTTATAGAGACCGTGCCTCAAGTAATCGATGTTTATTCAATTTTTAAGGACTATTTGATTGGGTGCAAGAAAATTGGGCTTAAAACCGATAGATTGCGCTTCATGCTGGGGTTTTCCGACCTTGCCCTTACTTATGGCATGTTGCCGTCTGCTCTTTTAAGTAAAATCGCTATTGCGGATAGTTATCGTCTTCAGAAGGAATTTAAGGTAGAAATAGCTCCTATTTTAGGAGGAGGAGTCCTTCCTTTTAGAGGCCATCTATCTTTGGAAAATATAGACAACGTCATCAGGGACTATGGTGGGGTTCGCACGTTAACCATTCAATCGGCCATGAGGTACGATCACGGGTATGATAAAACAAGAAAATTGGTGGAAATTCTAAAGGAGAAACTTCCTTCTTCAGCTCCTTTGAAATTTGACGAGAATCTTCGTTCGGACTTGGTGAACATAGTTGGCGTTTTTGTTAAGCATTATTTGGTTTGTTTTTATGGCTTAATAGACATTGTCAGCAAAATTTCTGACCTTATTCCAAGACAGCGAGATCGTTTGGCGAGAAAAAGTGAAGTGGGTTACGCTCGTGATTTACCTCATCCTCTTGAGTTGTCGGGTTTTTTGACGGATGAAGCTCTCGCCGGCGAAATTAGAAAGTTATATAAGAAAGGAAAACGCGAGTTGCCGAGGACCATATCCTATACGGCCGCTCTTTATAGCATCGGTCTTCCGCCGGAGATAATCGGAGTGGGTAGGGGCCTAAGAGAAGTAGATGAACGCTATGGCAGAAGAGTTTTGGATTTGCTTCTTGATAATTATGTTGGGCTAAAGAGCGACCTTGCTTTTGCTTGCAAGTTTGTCCATCTTGCCAATGCGGCCGAATTTTTAAAGCCCAAAGTAATCTCACTTGTGGAAGAAGATCTTAGGTTCATTGAAAAATATTTGGGTATAAAACGGTATGAAAAGAACAAACAAGATAAATTTTATGGCACGATTTTGGAGACAATGAAACCGATGCTTAAGCAGGTTATAGGCGTGGAGGAAGAGTCGATAATTAGCGACGAGGGTCTTGAGTCCGGTCTTATAAATGAATGGATTTTAAGGCTTGGCAAAATGAGGGGTAGCCTTGGCTAATCGTATCTTCCGGCGAACAAATGTGCAATTTTTGTTGGTTTGGCTTCCTCCTGTTTCATGGATGGCGGTGATATTCTTTTTTTCCTCTTTGCCGGCTTCGGATGCCCCATCTTTCTTGCCCGATTACGTTTTTCATTTCTTTGAATATGCGGTTCTTGGTTTCTTGTTTTTTAGGGCGTTCAAAAAACAAGAAGAAATTTCAAAACATGCCTCATTTTTAGCTGCGAGCTTGTGCATTGTTTATGCTGCCATAGATGAGCTACACCAGTTTTTTGTCCCGACCCGGGATTGCAGTTTTAAGGATTTTGTAGTTGATGCCCTGGCGGTTTTATTTGTTGTGTTGATTGCCGGTTTGTTCAAGCGGGAACGGTAATAAAATAAAAAACTAATTATAACTCAACCAATATGCAGGTAAGGGTGCGGATTACTCCTTTGATTTTTTGGATTTTTGCAACCACCAAATTACCTAAAGCACTGAAATCGGGTGCTTCAACAAAAGCAATTGCATCGTAGGGTCCGGTTACGGCGTATACGGATTTTACCCCCTCAATGTTTTTTGCTTGTTTAACGATATCGCCAGCTTCCCCCGCTTCAGCTGTAATTAAAATATATGCGTTAACCATGGATATCACCTCCTTATTTAATTTTACATCAAGATCTTAAGTACTTAATTATTTTCTATTTCTATTATAGCTTCATTGTTTTCGATTTTCATATTTGTTCCCAAATCTTTTGATATTTTCTCTAATCGCTTGAGGATTATGTTAGCTTCATTGCCCACAACTACTTGAGGCTTTCCATTTGAAGTTAAATATACCGGTGTAGCTTTTGCTTTCAAGGTTTTTTCTTCGTCTATTTCACATCTTAAAATGAACGCTTCACCTGTTTTGCGGCTGTAGTGATCGAAAACGAAATCTCCTAAGCTGTAGGCGATGAGTTTACTTTTGTAAATCTCTATACCCTGAATTACGTGAGGATGATGTGCAACTACGAGGTCGGCACCGGCATCTATCGCCAGACGAGCCAGCTCCACCTGTGATTTTATTGGATAGTCCTTGTATTCCATTCCCCAATGAAAAGACAAGATGACAAAATCTGAATTTTCTTTTGCATCTTTTATTCCATTGGTAACGAGGGCAAAAGGTGATCTTGCATAGGCAATTCCCGCCCTGGTTGGAGAGGGTAAAAATCCGTTGGGGATTATATAAGAAAAGGCGAGAAAGGAAACCTTTTTCCCATCTGTTTCCATTGTTGCGGGCAAGAGGGCTTCTGACGAATTCATTCCCGCTCCTGCGTGGTAAATACCATATTTATCGAGAGTGCCTATTGTGTCCTCTAAGGCTTCTGCTCCGAAGTCCAATGAATGATTATTTGCCAGCGAGATGGCATCGATGCCCGCATTTTTGATGCCGATTGCCCATTCCGGATTACCCCTGAACGTGTATTCTTTATCGGCTCTTGCGCCCCGGGTTGAGAGGGCGCATTCGAGATTGGCAACCGTGACGTCAGCGTCAGATAAGATGTTTGTCACGTCTGAAAAGGGCTCGTCGACGCCGTATTTTTTAATCATTCCCCCGACCTGTCTATCCAGAAGTATATCTCCGACGGCAATTACGGTAAGTTTTTTAGGAATTGAAGTGGCTACTTCGGATGCTGAAGTGGAAGCGGTGGGGGTGGATGATATAGAATTTTTTTCAACCTGGGCGGTCTCCTTACCCATTTTTTTGACGTGCTCTCCAAGAGCGGGGCTCTCGGAGCTAATTTGAGAATAAATTAGGATGACGACGGAAAGAAAAAGGGCAATTATTAAGAGCCCGACCAGCAAGTTTCTCCTTTGTTTTTGGCGGAACCTTTTTAGCTTTTCCAGTCTTTTGCCCATTGTTTCCTCGAAATCAGCCCTAAAGCTATTTACATGCAACGAGAGGCGACTTATGGTATATTCATTCTACCATTTTTATGAAGCTGTAATGGAAAAACATTGCAAGGTAATGAAATATTTTATTTTCTTTAAAGAGTTAACCCAAGGAGGAATAAGATGACGGAGAAGGAAAAATATCTGCGACAACTTTCCCCCGTAGATGAAGTTTTAGAACTTCCTGCCTTAAAGGATTTAATTTCAACTTATCCTCGCACGGTGGTGGTAAATGCGGTGCGGACGGTAATTGACAAGTTGAGAAAGACGATACTTGCTACAAAAAAAGAGGATGAGTTGGGAGAGATATCGTTGGAACCAAATGATCTGGTACCCCTCGTGAGTGAATTGATTAAAGAGGTTATGTCGCCCAATTTAAGAAGGGTAATAAATGCGACGGGGATTGTTGTTCACACAAATCTTGGACGTTCGATTCTTGCGCCCCTGGCTGTTGATGCGATACTTAGCGTGGCCAGTAGCTATTCAAATCTTGAATTTGATTTGGACGAAGGAGTGAGAGGAAGCAGGCATTCTCATGTGGAGGATTTGCTCTGCACTTTAACCGGGGCTGAGGCCGCCATGGTGGTAAACAACAATTCGGGCGCCGTTCTCTTGGCGTTAAGTGCGATTGCTCAAGGTAAAGAAGTTATTATTTCCAGGGGGCAACTTGTGGAAATCGGAGGTTCTTTTAGGATACCCGATGTTATGCGCCAAAGCGGAGCAATATTAAAAGAAGTTGGGACAACCAACAAGACCTATCTTGAGGATTATCGGAAGGCGATAACCGAAGAAACGGCTCTTCTTTTAAAGGTGCACACCAGCAATTTTAGAGTTGTGGGTTTTTCCGCTGAGGTTCCTCTTGAGGACTTGGTGGTTTTAGGAGAAGAGAATAGTTTGCTTGTTATGGAAGATTTAGGCAGCGGTGTCCTCATTGACCTGTCGAAATACGGTCTTTCTCATGAGCCCACAGTTGACGAATCCGTTAAAGCCGGGGCTGATATTATTACCTTTAGTGGAGACAAACTGCTTGGTGGGCCACAAGCCGGCATAATTGTTGGCAAAAAAGACTTGGTTGATGCGATAAAAAAACATCCCTTGGCTCGGGTGTTGCGTGTTGATAAAATGACACTTGCAGGATTGGAAGAGACTTTAAGACTATATCTTGACCCTGCTAAGGCTATTAAGGAGATACCTACCCTCAATATGATTTTGGCTTCCTTTCCCGAATTAAAGAAAAAGGCCGAAAAACTCGCAAAAAAAATTAAAGAAAAAGTCGGCAACGAATACTCCGTGGAAGTTATTAAAGATATATCGCGGGTTGGTGGTGGAGCTTTACCCCTTGAAGAGCTTCCCACGGCGGTAGCTGCCTTGTCCGCAAAGAATTTATCGGCTTCTCAGTTGGAGAACAAACTTCGAACGGCAAATCCTCCTGTTATAGCAAGGGTCCGGGATGATATGGTTCTTTTGGATGTGCGAACTATTCAACCTGAAGAAATGGGAGAAATTGCAGGCGCTTTAGCGGTACTATAGTTAGTGCTCTAAACCACTGGTTTAATCGGTCTATCTGTCCCACCAGAGGCGGGCACGGCGGTAGGCACGGTGTGTATATTTTAAAGCGAAACATTTTTATAAAATTTCAATTCGTTCATTTTCTTACTCGCCTAAGAAAACGAACCAAAAGACGAAGGAATTTTGTTAAGTCTACAAATATTGAGATTAATAAAGAGATTTCATCGAAATTTCTGAGCTGGGCGACCGATCATTTTTTTAACGGCTTAAAAGTTTATGGCTTGCTTGGGCGTCTGCAGAACTCCCCCTCGTTTCACTCCGGGGTCAGACAGCTTCGGCGCTTATTCCAAGCAAGCTCATTTTAATCCTAAAAATGACCCTTTGTTCCTCCAGGGCCTGAGGCAGGGTCATCCTGGAATGAAGTGAAGGATGATATGGCATTTCTAAAGATTTGGACATATAGTATGGTATGGATTTTGAGGTGATTTTTTGAAAAATATTATCATTGGGACTGCTGGTCACATAGATCACGGGAAAACCACTCTTATAAAAGCTTTGACCGGTGCGGATACCGATCGTTTAATTGAAGAGAAAAAGAGAGGAATCTCAATAGACCTTGGTTTTGCTCAGTTTAAGCTTCCCAGCGGTAACATTGCCGGAGTTGTTGATGTCCCCGGTCACGAACGATTTGTTAAAAATATGCTTGCCGGGGCAACGGGAATGGATTTGGTTCTCCTGGTGGTGGCTGCCGATGATGGAGTGATGCCGCAAACGAGGGAGCACTTATCCATCGCCAATATTTTGGGTGTAAAGAGAGGCGTTGTAGCACTAACAAAAGCTGATTTAGTTGATAAAGATTGGCTTGATTTAGTAACGGATGATATTAAGGAAACGCTTAAAGGTACTCATTTTGAAGGGGCTCCGATTGTACCTGTTTCTGCGATTAAAGGTTTTGGTCTTAAGGAGCTTATAGAGGAGATAGACAAAGTTGCAAAGGAAGTAAGCGAGAAAGACTTGCGGGTTCCATACAGACTTCCCATTGACAGAGTTTTTACTTTGAAGGGAGTTGGTACCGTGGTTACCGGTACCCTTTGGTCCGGGAAAATATCTGTTGATGAGCAAGTCTCTATTTTGCCCGAAAAGTTAAATGCACGGGTTAGGAGTCTACAGGTACACGATGAACCGGTTGAAACGGCCTATGCGGGGCAACGCGTAGCCGTAAATCTCGTCGGCGCGGATAGGGGAAATATTAAAAGGGGCGACATTGTTCTCCCGCCGGGCTATCTTGAACCCACATATATGTTTGATGCGAGATTGCATCTTTTGTCAGATGTATCTAAACCGCTTAAAAATAGGATGCGCGTTAGAATTTATCATGCCACACATGAAGTTTTGGGTAGAGTAATTCTTCTTAATGAGGAGGAATTAAATCCCGGAGAAAGTGATTTTGTCCAGATTCGCCTGGAAGCCCCCATAGTTCCAAAATATGGAGATAAATATGTAATCAGGCAATATTCACCGATGTATACCATAGGCGGAGGAGAGATTATTGACGGGCATCCTTGCAAGCATAAGCGATTTAGACCAGATGTGATTTTTAGGTTGGAGGTTTTAGAAAAAGGTGAGCCTTTAGAAATAGTGAGTCTTATTTTCAAGGAATCTTTTGACACTCCCATAACAAAAAGTGACATAATCTCGCATTATGAGCTCTCAGATGAGCAACTAAATACGATACTTAAGTTGCTTGCGGAAAGAAATGAGATATTGTCTGTTCGAACGTGCGAAAATAATTTTTTCATCTATGGGAAGGGATACGATGAGCTAAAAAAATCGGCGCTTGATTATCTGAAAAAATATCATGAAGAAAATCCGTTGAGCTTGGGGGCAAAGAAAGATGTTGTAAGGGCTCAAACGATGTCTCACCTTTCTTTAAAACAAGCAGATGTTGTTTTTACAGAGTTGAACGCCTCTGGGTTTATTGTGTTGGAGGGGGACACGGTTCGTCATTCTAAAGTTAATACAGAATTGAATAAGGCTCAGAAAGAAAAACTTAAAGATGTGTTGTCTGCATTGCAAAAGGGTAAATTTGCTCCTCCAACCTTAAGTGAGCTGGAGAGTATCTCGGGCATTCCCGCAGACGAGTTGAAGGAATATTTAAGAATATTAACTTCAAAAGGTGATGTTACAAGAATAAAACACGATTTGTTCTATTACGATGATACTATTGTTGAAGCCAAAAATAGATTGGTTGATTTTCTTGAGAAAAATGGGAAAATGAGTCCCGTGGAATTTAAAGATCTTTTAGGGGTAACCCGCAAATATGCTCTTCCCCTTCTTGAGTATTTTGATTCACAAAAGATAACTCGAAGGTCCGGAAGTGATAGAGTATTGAGGTAGTTAGCAGATGCCTGCTCGCCTCTGGCGGGGCAAAGAGATTAGAGTAGGGGGATTAGAGCAGGGAGCTTGGGATATGGAGTATAGTAAAATTAGCAATCTGACCAAAGCACAGCTCCTGTATCAGGCAAACTACCGACTTCCCACTAAGAGATTATCGACTGATTGGTATGGGGGTAGTGGGTAACGCTAAATGAAAAATGTAAAATGAAAAGTGAAAAATGATAATGAAGAAATAAAAATGATTTTAAATGCTATCTTTATGAACTTTTTCGTTTTAAATTATTCTATATAGTTCTACATTTTTATTTTTTAGTTTTTAATTTGCTGACAGCTGGTGTCTGGCAGCTGATTATGGGGGCGGATTGGTCCTGGTGGGTCGCCTGGTCTTCAAAACCACGGAGGGGCGTTAAGAGCGTCCCGGGTGGGTTCGATTCCCACACGCCTCCGCCAAATTTTTTGAAGGAGTTAATCTTAATATTATTTGCGGTTGTTAAAAAGCTTATTCCATGATTTAACGTATTCATCTTTTTGGTAATGATAATATTGGCAAACTTCACAACTGTTGCATATAATTGCTCTTTTTGGTTGATAAATCGGACAATTTTCACTTAGCTCAAAGCAGCTTTTGTTCTTTTTATATGCCTCGCAATTCTTACGAAACCTGTTTTCACAATCTCTAACTTCCCAACATCTTTCTTTCGCGACGAACAGCCTATAAACTTTGCAATCGATGCAATATTCTTGCCGGTGTCCCGAGGAGCAGGCTGTGTCCTTTGTTTCCCAGCATGGTTTTGAGGTGTTAAAAGCGGGGCATGCATCCATAACTCCCATTGAACATTTATGAATTATCGCGCAGATGGGAATGTTTTTCCATTTATCTTTCTTCAATTAGTGTCCTCCTCGAGATAGATTATAATTTTTACCTCAGACTAATATTTCATTAGAGTTAAATTTCTATCTCAATTAGAATATTCCTTCCTGCCGATATTCTTTTTTTGAAAAAATTTAAATTTATTCGATAATATAAATGGTAATCTTTTATATGTGAACTTAAAGAATGGAGTATTGTATGTTTCTTCAATCAAATAAATCAAAAGCAATTTTTTTGGGAACCATCGTTGTATTGTGTTGCGTTCTTGAATGTTATTTCCGTTTTGTGTTAAGAGCGGAAATTTTTTACACACATCTGTTTTATATCCCAATAATTTTAGCGGCTTTTTGGTGGGGATTAAAAGGAGGTTTCGCAGCCGGTTTAATTTTTGGGTTTTTTTATTTATCTCTCGAGTTTTTGAGCGTTCGAGCTATGAGCCTTGGCTGGGTTTTTACCATCTTGATTAGGAGTTTGATGTTTATGGGGATTGGTTTATTGAGTGGAGTATTTGGGAAAGAAAAAATAAATTTGGACATGCATTTAAATAAGATAAAAAATCAACTGACTAAATCAGGGGAAGAACTAAAGGGTTGGAGTGATGTGTTGGAGCAAAGAATTCAAGCAAAAACAGAGGAGCTCTTTACCCTCTATAAAATAAGCAAAGAGACCTCTTCTACTATGGACATAAAGTTACTTTTAAAAAGGGTTTTGGAAATGATAGTCCCCATTATCGACGCTGATGCCGGAGCCGTTTTGCTTTTGGATTTTGAAGAATTCCCTAAGTGTTGGGAGAAAAAGGGCTGCGGAAATAAAAATTGTCCCGCCTTTAAATCGAGCAACCTGAAGTGTTGGAGCATGTCCGATTCGAGTTTTTCTCGAAGAAGTGATTTTAAGAAAAAGATGGAGCGTTGTGTAAAATGCAAAGTTTTTAGAGAGTTAGAGTTAAATCCGGTTGTTACTTATGGGTTAAATGAAAGAGTCGTGAGCAGTTTTCGTACAAGAATCGGAGAAGGTTTTTGGGGGGAGGCTATTTTACAGGGTAAGCCAATTGTTGAAGAGGTGGAAGATGTTTTTGATAGTGAGGATCTGGTTAATATTTATTTAAAAGGTGTTAAGAAGCTGGATTCGGAGGTTCTTAAAAATTTACATAAAGTGAAAGAATCCGATTTAAAAGAAACAAAAAGTTTAAATTTGGGGAAGGGCAAGGTTAAACCATTTGTTCCAAGAACTCACATTACCTTTCCGCTCACGACAGAGGGCGAGATAATCGGAGCTCTTTACCTGGCCAGCGCACAAGCTCGTCATTATAGCGGTGAAGAGATAAATATGCTCTCAACCGTTGCGGATAGAGTTGCGGTTGCCATAGAAAACGCACAACTTCATAAAGAAACAAAGATTTTAACAATAACAGATGATCTCACAGGCCTTTTTAATTACAGGTATTTTCAAGATTGTTTGAAAAAGGAATTAAAAAGAGCCGAACGTTATCGCAGGCCTCTATCTTTACTTATCTTAGATGTGGATGATTTTAAGAAATATAATGATACTTACGGGCACTGGGCCGGGAATCTTGCGCTTAAGTCCCTGGCGATACTGCTCGAAAGTAATATCAGAGAGAAAGTTGATATTGCAGCAAGATATGGCGGAGAAGAATTTTGTCTTGTTATGCCTGAAACCGACAAAAAAGCGGCTATTGAGGTTGCTGAACGGGTAAGATGTGCAATAGAAGAGAACGACTTTGATGAGGAAGAAATGGGGATCGGTTCCAAGCTAACTGTTAGCATGGGGATAGCTACTTACCCGGATGATGCCGGTGACTTGGAAAATCTGATAAGAAATGCGGATATTGCATTATATCAAGCTAAAGAAGCCGGGAGAAATCAGATATGTAGCTTTTCGAAAGACGGCTAACCCCCTTTTGGGAAAATTGAACAAATGGAGGCCCACTGCAATTGCAGTGGGCCTCCGGGGCGATGAGGAATGGGGGAGAAAGGGTTATTGTTCGATTCTCATCTCCAAAGTAATTTTTTAAGACGTCTTAATTTTCGGTTGTATCATTTTCTTGCCCGCCGTTATCACCGTTGTTTGCTCCCTTTTTGTTTCCGTTAATTTCGTTTTTAATGTGTTTATTTGCGCGTTCCTTGATTTCTTCTTTCTTCTCCTGCATATTTTGGAGTTTTTCCTCCTTTTTCTCCTGCAGTTTTGTCCTTAGCTCTTCCTTCTTTTGCTCCATCTGTGCTTTGTGTTCAACCCTTCTTTCTTCGACACATTTCTTGACGAATGTGCTTACGGTCTTGCCGTGTTCGGGGCCGGAGTCCACCGCTTTTGCAATCGTGCAAACCGCTTTTCCAAGGATGTTTCCCACATTGTAATGCGCGATTTCCTCTTCAGTTTCTCCATCTTCACCAGCCTTAAAAAATCCCAAAGTCGTTGTATCTCCTTCAATTTCTGGGTTAGCGGGAATGATGACTATGGTATATCCAAAAATTGTGAGGGTATAAGGATTCTCCTCGACCGGTTCGTCGGCGACACTTTCATTTCCCGCCAGCTCGGTGGTGTCTTTAATAACTTCTTCGTTTGCGGGAGCGGTAGCGGTTATTTCTGTTGCCAGTGCCAATGATGGCAAAAGAAACATTAAGGCAACAACTAAAGCAATTATTTTTTTCATTTTATCTTCCTCCTTTCTAATTTTCTTCTTCCGATGTTTATAACGGGGCAAGGTGCATAAAAGATACGCAAATTCTCTTCTTTCTTTTTATCGGCCATTGGATGATAAAAAATTAGAAATTATCTTTAGTCTTATAATATATATGCCGATACCTAAATTGATTAGGTTAGGAATGGTGATTATGAGTTGTTTTCAAGGTAAGCCCGAAATTCTTGAGAGAATTCGGTGGCTTATCAAATTGAGGTGGATGATGGCGGGAGGCGCACTCATTGCTATATGTGTAGCTGAGATATTGATGCCATCGGATTTTCTTGTAATTCCATATTCTATTATGGCAGTTCTTGTTATCTGTTATAATTTGGCGTTTTCTTTTTACTCGGAGTCTTTAAGTTTAGAGTACAACGAAAAAAAGGCCTCAAAGTTTGCTAATTTGCAGATATCAGTGGATTTATTTGCACTCGCTTTTGTTGTATATCTTTCGGGGGGCGCGGAAAGCCCTTTTATTTTTTTCTTTGTTTTTCATATGATTACAGCCGGTATTTTGCTTTCCGTCAGAGAAAGTTATATGAAAGCTGCTTTAGCCTCTTTTGTGTGCGCTTTAATGATGTTTTTAGAATATAAGCTTGTAATCCCTCATTGGAATTTAGCGATATTATATCCTAAACCACTCGGGATTTATCTTGATGGGAGATTTTTAAGCATAACGGTTTTAGGGCTCTCTACTTCGGTTTTTTTGACCGTATATATTACCAATTATTTATCAGGTCTTCTTCGTAAAAAACAGGAAGGGATTAAGGAGCTTTCTACCCTTTTAAATGTCGGTAAGCTGCTGAGTTCCACTTTAAAACTTGATGCTATATTGGACTTAATTTTGGATGCGGCAATTTCTGAAACAGGAACCTCCGCGGGAAGCATCGCGCTTTTAGACGAAAAAAAGGGAGAGTTTACCATTAGGGCTGCTAAAGGTTTTAGTAAAGAGTTTTTAAATAAGACTCAGAAGTGGAAAGTAAGAAAAGGCGGGATGACGGACAGGATTTTAAGGGGAGGGGAACCTCTTGTAATTGAAGATGCCGCAAAAGAAGAGATATTCAACAACCCTGTGGGGATAAAAGAAGGTATTAAGTCTTTAATAGCAATTCCTTTATTTACTAATGATAGGGAGGTTGGAATTCTTTACGTGGACGCTTTTAAATCAAGAAAGTTTACTGAGAGTGAAGTGAGGTTAACCTCACTATTGGCGACTCAAGCGGCAGCGGCAATAAATAATGCGCAACTTCATGAAAAAACGAGGAAACTGGCAATTATAGATGGTTTGACGGGTATCTATAATTATAGGCATTTTCGCGAAACGCTTGAGAATGAAATTAAAAGGGCGAATCGATATCATCATTTACTTTCGCTCATAATGATAGATGTAGACAATTTTAAAAAGTATAATGATGCTTATGGACATCTTGAGGGAGATATTTTGTTGACAAAGATTGCTTATTTAATTACTAAACATACTCGTGGGATAGATATTGTGGCTCGTTACGGAGGCGATGAGTTTGTCGTAATTTCTCCCGAAACTGATAAAAATCAGGCTATTGAGGTGGCAGAGAGAGTCAGGATTGAAATTGTGGATAAATTTTTTAAGAAAAAAGAAGTTTATAACAAAGTTACATTGAGCATGGGTGTAGCCTCATTTCCCTCGGATGCTGTTTGTGTCGATGATTTAATCAGGAAAGCAGATATTGCGCTGTATAAAGCAAAACGGACAAAAAGAAATAAAGTACGTGCTTTTGCGCTTAAATAAAGGAGGATTTTTGTGAGTTGGACTCATGATAGGATAGGGGATATCCTTGTAAAGAAAAATTTAATTACTCCCCAGCAGCTTATGGATGCATTGAATGTGCAAAAAGACAGCGGGAAACCGTTAGGTGAAGCTTTGATTGATCTTGAAATGGTTTCCGAAGAAAACATAGCCAGCGCTCTCGCCAAGCAAAAAAATCTACCGGTGATCAATCTTGAAGAGTATGAGATTAATCCTCACGCTGCCGGTTTAATCCCCGAAAGAGTTGCCCGTAGGCATATGGCTTTGCCTATTGGCTATGAAGAAGGGAAATTAGTCTTGGCAATGGCAAACCCTCTTGATATTCATGCTATTGACGATCTTAGAGTTATTACAGGTTATGAAATTAAGCCTGTTGTTTGCACTCGCTCGGATATCAAAAATGCAATTGCCAAATATTTAACGCAAAGCTCATCGGTGGAAGAAGCCGTAGAGGCCGTGGTCGAAATCAAAGAAACAATGAAGGAAGAGGAGCTAAAGACCATTGCTCCCGACGCGCCGGTGGTAAAACTTGCTAATCAAATAATCGCCGACGCGGTAAATCAAAGAGCGAGCGATATTCACATTGAACCTCAAGAAAAAGATTTTCAAGTTAGATTCAGGGTTGATGGTGTTCTTCACAATGTAATGACGGTTCCAAAGAAAGTTCAGGCGGGGTTGATTTCCCGCTTTAAGATAATGAGCGAAATAAATATTGCCGAACACAGATTGCCTCAGGATGGTCGATGCAGTGTAAATGCAAGGGGTAGAGAAATTGATTTAAGAGTTGCAACATTGCCGACCGTCTATGGCGAAAATGTGACTTTAAGAATTTTAGATAAAAGCCAGGCTGCTTTGAGTCTCGAGGATTTGGGATTCTTGCCGGACACACTCAAAAAATTCAAGAGTGCATATTCTCAAGCTTATGGGGCTATGTTAGTTACGGGCCCAACCGGTTCAGGGAAATCTACAACGATCTACGCCACCTTAAATGTGCTTAATTCCCCGGAAAAGAAAATAATTACGGTGGAGGACCCCGTGGAATATCACCTGTCGGGGATTCTTCAAATTCAGGTAAATTCTTCGGCGGGGCTTACATTTGCCAAAGGGCTTAGATCCATTGTCAGGTGCGATCCCGATATTATTATGGTAGGAGAAATAAGAGATTTAGAAACCGCTAAAATTGCCGTGGAATCAGCATTAACGGGGCACTTGGTGCTCTCAACTCTTCACACAAACGATGCTCCCTCTGCTTTAACCAGACTTATTGAGATGGGGTTGGAGCCTTTTCTGATTTCTTCTTCAATTGATTGTGTCTTGGCTCAGAGATTGGCTAGAAAGCTTTGTGAGCATTGCAAAGAAGAATATAAGTTATCGGAAAAAGCGTTGGCTGAACTTGGCGAGTCAGATAAAGAAATGACTGTTTATCGAGCAAAAGGGTGCAAAAAGTGCCTAAATACAGGATACAAGGGAAGGATTGGGATATATGAGGTGATGCCCGTAAGCGATGCTATAGCCGGGCTTTGTGTTGAGAAGAGATCGACGGAAGAGATTCGCAAAGTTGCAATAGAAGAGGGGATGCGGACATTGAGAGAAGACGGGTTGGAAAAAGTTAAAAGGGGAATAACTTCTCTTGAGGAGATAATGAGAGTTGTGGTTTAAGGGAGGGGGTTGAGGTGTTTAATGTCTATGACAAAACCTTAAGTTCTTTAAAGAAAAAGGCGTCTCTCCTCAAATCTTTTTTTAAAGATTTAAAGAAAAGAATCTGTTTTCCCACATTTAAAACCTCTCTAAGTATTCCTACTCTTATAATTTTGCTTACCGTGGTCTTGGTAAGCTCCATTTTTTTGCCGGAGATAATCTTCGACCTTTTTAGCTATACTCATCCGAAAGCTGTTTCCGACGTTTCTTTTGAGCCCATTGTTTTAGCTGGTGGTGCCGTTGTGCCCGGGGAACATTCTTTGTATGGGGTCGGGGATAAGAGAATTTTTGTTGCCAGAAAATTTACAACCGGGATTAAGGGCGAAGAATATGAATTGGATGCTGTCTGTAAAGCGGTTGGAAAATTTTGTTATGTCTTTGTTGAAGAGGGGCAAGAAGTTGATAATGTTTGGGTAAATAAACTTAGGACTGAATTTGATGAGGAGATATCAGCTAAGGAAAAAATTGCGAATCGCTTTAAATCAACTCTCGACAATGACGGAAGGATTACTCTGCTACTCATAGATATTGAAGATGGATGGGATTATCAAAAGAAGGGGGAGCGTTATATAGCCGGTTTTTTTTGGGGAGAAAATCAGATTCCGGGTTTTAGAAGTAAAACGGGCAATGAAGCAGATTTGTTGTATTTAGATATAAATCCCGCTAATGCTTCAACAAAAGATTTTTTAAAAACCGTTTCACACGAGTTAGATCACCTTGTTCATCAGAGCTATATTGAGGTTAGAGTTTGGCTCATTATATTTTTGCAGGTGGGCTTCATAAGTTTTTTCGTTCTTCATTATTTTTTAGAAGGACGGTGGAAAGGGAAGCTGTAGCCCTTTATTTTCTTACTCGCCTAAGAAAACGAACCAAAAGACGAAGGAATTTTGTGAAATCTACAAATATTGAGATTAATAAAGAGATTTTATCGAAATTCCCGAGCTGGGCGGCCGATCATTTTCTTAACAGCTCCAAAATAGCGGTTGTCCAGGCGCCTGCCTGGTACAGGCCCGTATCGGGCAGAACTCCCCCTCGTTTCACTCCGGGGTCAGACAGCTTCGGCTTATTCCCTGAACGAGGAGCATTTTGTAGTGAACTCAAATTTAATAGGTTGATATTGGTGAGCTATCAAAATGTCCGAGCAAACCTGATTTTCCGCCTAAAAATGACCCTTCGTTCCTCCAGGGTCATCCCGGAATGAAATGAGGGATGATATGGCGATTAGCTTATAGCAAATGGCATATGGCGGGAAGCAGGGAAACTGTTGAATTTTG